>Ga0247843_1000914_pt1 | contig 65542 bp, 57 predicted proteins | sample LaCruzMarch2017__FD_192420 | JGI IMG/M metagenome (GOLD analysis project Ga0247843, IMG submission 192420) | Freshwater microbial communities from meromictic Lake La Cruz, Castile-La Mancha, Spain - LaCruzMarch2017_8m | ecosystem: Environmental > Aquatic > Freshwater > Lake | place: Spain...
AAAATAAAGCCCTCCTTAAGGTTTTTGCTTCGTAAACAAAATATTAAGGCCCAGCCCCTCCCTTGCGGGAGTGGCTGGGAACGGGGCGTTATCAATTATTTAATGCACTTAAATGTTATAGAGCCCACATTTTTTAATTTGCCACTGTGGCCGGAACCGGTGCAACAATTTGAAGTTGATTTAAAAATCCATTTGGCGGATGAGAAATTTGAGTCTTCAATGCAGCAAAAGTGGGTGCCGCGCGAAACGAAAAAAATGCAGCGTCGAGTGCCGATGTTCCACTGGCTACCACCTTGGCATGTGCAAGAGTGATTAAATTGCGTGCATCGTCCTCTCGGCCCTCCATTGCTGCTTTTTTTGCCTCTTCAAAAGTCATGTAAGCAGACCGTCCATCACGAATCGCGGCATAGCTTGCGTAACCAATAAAACCCACAAAAGTTGCACTATCGATCGCTAATGCTATGGAATAGTAAACACCGCCCGCTGCATAACCTAGACCCAAAGTTCCTCCAATGGCAGCGGCTGCCTTGGCTGTGAATAAAGTCTTTGCCCAAATGGCTTTGTCGTGTTCTTTATGTTCTTGAATCAAGCGGCATCCAAAGTCTTCTTCGGCCAAAATAGATTTTGCAACTAACGAAAGATTTCCTTTTGTAAGCACATAGCCACTCGCAATCGCAGATGTTGCGACTGCCGAAGTTGCTGCGGCACTAAATGTTGCAAAAGCGGCGGACCCCGTAGCAGTCAACATGGCCGCGCCAACTGGAGTGGAAGTCCCAGCTGTTATCAGTCCTCCCACAATGAGACCTAAACCGATACTCGTATTACGAGTGACTTTGATAACCGCCGCACCTTTTTCGACTTTCAAAATAATCTGATCAATGACTTGAGCGTCAATTTTTGCCTCAGCGAGAAGTGCTTTATAGATTCCCTGTAGCATGAATTTTTTAGTTTCTTCATGCAAGATTGGATTCTTTCTTAGCAAAGCTGAAAAATCATAAACTGAGCGCGCTAAAACGTTGCTAGCAAAGAGAAATCTATCTTGCTTTTTTCCATGCAATATTTCAAAAAAATTTGCATTTTGATAAAGCTCACGCGCTTTATCTGCATTAACAATGTTTTCAGAAATTTTAAGGAACTGCTTAGAGAGTTCAGGATTTTGTTCAAGGGCCTTTCCAATTTGCAAAAGCTGCAACTTTCGCATAGCGGCTGTTAATTTTAAAAGTGCGTTGTCGCTGAGTTGCTTTGAGTAAGCACTGGCCAACTCCATTTGCTCGGAGATCGGACGCCCGGCCCATTGTAGTCGTGTGCTATCGCTAAAATATTGCTTTAGGAGTTCTTGATCTGTACTTGATAGGGGGCCTTCGCAGCTGTCCGCTTCACGATTGGTGGATGAAGGGGAAGCAGGAATTCTTGGTGGATTTTTTTCTAATTCTATTTGCTTGTGAGAGCAGTTAGAGAAAAGGGAGATGTATAGAATAGAAATCAAGACATGTTTCATCTGAGAATTTATCGGCCGCTTTGAAAGACATCTTTAAGAGCGTCAGGTTTTTGACGTTAACTTCAAAAGCATCACTTTTGAGGACTTTTTTTTAGGTGCAAACACTTATTGAAGTACAAAATTTCGCCGATAGAAGTTCATGCGAACCTTGTTTATGCTTTTATCTTTAGGGGTATGGCAGCTTGTTCGCGCATCAGACGAGATGCCTGGGCAAGCTTTAATTCAGGTCAGCGTTCTACCGCAATTGAGGAAAGGTGATGTTGCTAGCCGCAATGAGAATATTGAAAAACATTTTTTTAAACAAAGAGCCCCTGCGCAATATGAAGGCCAAAGCTTTTCCTTTAGCACAGATGGGACTTATGAAAGTATTGTTGTTTCAAAAGACACCTTAACTTTGGTGCTGCACTAATCAGATTTAGCATTCACTTCTGGAAAATTGAACTCACTCAAAAGTTCACCCTTTTCTTCGGAAGCTTGTCGAAATTCAATTTTGAATGATTTTGGAATCTCATTCTTTTTATCTCGACCTCGTGGCAAGAGGGGCACATGAACTTCTCGCTTCAGACCATAACTCGCCATGCCTCGTAAAATTCCTAAAACATTGGGGTCATCTGCAGAATACTCCTTGGGTTCCTTGGCCCCGACAATAAAAAAATCGCCATATATAGGTTGATTTTCTTTAGGTTGGAGCAAAAATTTTACGAGTTTTTCATCCCCCTCAGTAGCACTTTCAATTCGAACGTTTTCCAATGTGACGCCGGGGAACTTATACGAGTGATGGTAGTAAACGGGCACAGCCAAAGCGAGTTTCATTTTTAAATTGAGGGCCATTCCACTCGCATTTCCTGCCTTGATTTCTTTGGTACTTTGAAGACTTTCACCAGCTGGTATGACTTTTATATGCGCTCGGTAAATTCCCGCTTTGGGGGGGGTGGTTGGCAATATTCGAAATCGGATGCTTTGTTTTTGGCCAGCTTTAAGTTTGAACTCTCGTGGAGAATATCGAATCATGGGAATCAGAGACTGCGGATGATTCTTGGCTTCTTGTTGATTGAGCTCTCTAATTTTTCCGCTTTCATCCATTTCAAATAGATGTAACTCTACTTTATAGCTTTCTACACCTCCCGATTCAGGTGCCTTTATGATGAGCTCTTGCACTCTTTTATTTTCGTTGAGAATGATTCGTGAAGGGTAGCTTTGAACTTGTGCAAAAACACGAAAACTTACAGCATTCAAAAAAAAAAAAAATAAAAAGTAATATTTAGTCTTATGAAAAGACATATCGAGCTTTATTTGGCAGTCTTCAAAAATCATGTTCCAAAGGAGAATAGCCATCTTTTGCCTAATCGCCAACCTGGTGACGATGAAAATTGATGCTGCAGCACCCATTAACGAGTCAAACGAAAATATACTCCTGCTTCAACTGGGATCAGGCACTATTGCCAATGAAGGTCTGTTGGCCTTAAGTTTTGACGAAAAACTTTTTCTTCCTTTGGCGGACACTTTGAATTCCTTGGGATTTGATCTCAATCCTGATAATTCTCAACTTGTTTTGATGGGCAGCCTTTGGAGCCCCGAAGATCAATTTGTTGCCAGTTTAAAGGATTGTCTGATACGTGCAAAAGGAACAATTAATCGAACAGTATTAGGCTCAAACGATGGGGAATGTACTGAAATTTTTAGCTATCAGAATTCCCTTTATGCCTCTAGCGAAGTTCTTGAAAAGTTTTTTGATTTGAAAATTGAGTATCGAAGTTTCGAAGCAAAAATTGTCGTTCTCTCTGATTCGGTTTTTCCTATTCAGTTAAAAAAACGAAAAACAGGAATCTTGCAAAAGGATTTACCGATAACCACTTCTCCAAATGGGTCTGAGAACAATGAACAAAAATACTTAGCAGCTGAAAATTGGGGGGGGGTGAAAGGTTATCATGAGTATCAGGGCGAGTATGGCGATCGCTATTTGCAAAACTATTCTGCAAATCTGCAGTCGGAATATCAGCTCTGGCAGAATTTGCTGCAATTTAATACTCAAAACATTGGTCAAAGCTCCTACAGTTTGTTTCGAAAGTGGGAACGTGATGATCATTCGCTTCGCCCTGAGCAACTTGAACTCTTCTATAGCAGCTCCGCAAACTTGGGATTTTTAGCGGCACCCAACAGTGGGTGGGGAATGCGTGTCAAAAGTAAGGGGGATTTTAGTGACCAAAGTTTTTCGAGAGAAATTAGATATCGCAGTTTTCCACAGTGGAGTGTGGAACTTTGGAAAGGTGAGCAATTACTGGCGGTCGAGCCAGCAGATGAACAAGGCAACGTTGTATTTCGAGATCTCCCTTTGGGTATGGGGCAACACCACTTGAGATTTGTAGCATGGAGCCTAAGAGGTCAAAGAAAGGAAGAGTTTAAGAGTGTGCAATTTTCCGAGAATCTTGCACCCAATCAAGTTTTTCGTTACGATTTTTCAGCGCTGTATGATGTGCAAAATCGGCAGCAAATTGCGATCTCGATGAATCGAGCGCTGAATCAGTACTTGGGCTATTCACTGAAATTTTTTACGGGCGAGGAAGAAGCTTATGCCCAAAATCATAGGATCGGACTAGGACTTCACTTCCAAGGAAAGAATTTTCTATTTAATCAACTCTTGGCAACCGAGTATGGAGGTGGAAGGCTTTATGTCAGCGATCTGGAATGGAGTCTATTCCAAAATTCTTCTCTAAAATATCAGTTTTTAAATGCGCAAAATCAATTTTCAGCACCGACTTTTGGATTTTTAAGTTTCGGTGACTTAGAGCTTTCGAATGAGCATTCTTTTCAACTCAGAAATCATATCCTTAAAAATCTCCAGCTTGTTAGTGATTGGACCATACGAAATTCGGTCACAAATGCAAGGCGAAATATTTGGGGAGAAAGAGCCTATTTTAAACGGGGAAGCCTAAGTTTGATTTTAAGTTCTAAAATGGATTTTTTTGAAAATCAAAAAATACACTCTATCGAAACTCAGTTGCAGTGGCGCACCAAGTCCTTCAGAAGTTCTCTGACTCCAACTTGGGTAAATGGTAAGATGGAGAGTTGGAGTCTTGAGATTCAAAACATTCAGCGCAAATCAAACGCGCGATGGCAAGCACAGCTTATACAATCAATTGTTCTGCCCGCTACCCAAGTTGTTTTAGCTGGGCAATACGAGTTTAGCCAAGTATCAGTTAATTTTCGAGTTTCCAAATCTTGGGAACAATTGGGTAGCGAATTTAAAAATCCATGGAATTTTTTAATCGGGGTATCACAATATTTCGATTATTTGCCCGATAACAAAATAGAATACTATGGCGAACACAAAACTCACGGCTCGTCCCGTGCTGTATTTGAGTTTCGAAATCAAGAAAATCAACCAGTCGCAAACGTAGGAGTTTTGCTAAATGGGGAGGCCGTTGGCCAAAAAAGTAGTGCTTTGGGTGAACTTTTTATTGATGGAATGGTTGGCGAGACGGAGCATAAAATAGAAGTCGATGCAGCAAACACTGAGAATCCTTTTGTCGATTCTGTGGACGAATTCTTTGTATTGAAAACCCATCAAGGGTCATTTCACCGAGTTCCAGTTTTAATGAATTATTTTGGTGAAGTGGAAGGAATGTGTTTATTGAGTGACGGCAGTCCGGCCCCTGCATTCAAAATTAGTCTTGTCCCGAAGATGGCGGGTTCGCGCATTGAAACCCGCTGTGATTCCCAAGGAGTTTTCCTTTTTGACAGAGTGCCAGTCGGTATCTATACAATAGAAATTCATGGGGATGTCGAAGAAGCAATAAAAGTTCATCCTTCTTCTCACGAGGTCGAAGTTAAAACTGGGGGCTCGATTGAAACGGGTTATGTTTTTGAAGTGGATTCTAACAATCGGAGTACAATCCCTTAGTACTTCCTATTGCTTTGGACAGCAAAGTGAATCCATGAGCTCCTTTGATGTCCAAAAACAGCTAACAAAAATCGATCCCTTTGGACGAAAATTGTTTTTAAAAATATGGACGAGAAGCGCTTTGGATTTTGGTCTGGGCTTGGCAGGAGATTCTGCAAAAACCATTTCTCCAGGGAAACACGAAAGTCCCGAAAACGGCAGTTTTTTTATTTGGGGCTTGCCCTTTAAGAAGTTTGACATTTTGTTACCTGAACGCGCGACCTTGAAACACGTTCGAGCTCGCGCTTCGGATCGCAAATATATTTATGTAAGTCAATTTAAAAGCTATCCCTCATTTGAACTTCGACTGAGTGCTTTAGGGACTCGCAAAATTTACATTGGAGCCACTCGATCAGCTCTTGCAAAGGATCTTCGCTCCGGAGACTACGAAGGCTGGTATTTACTCACTTTAATTTCGCACTGACAAATTTTTGTCATAAAAAATTCCTAAAAACACGATTCCATTGATTTGAAGCAATGTCATAAATTTGTCATCCCTTTGCAAGACTTTGCATAGCAGGAAGAATGTAGGTCTTAGCGAAATTGCTAAAAATCATTTTTTTTTGGAGGTTGTATGAATTTTAAAATCAAATTGTTCTCTCTAGGTCTTGCTGCTCTTTGTGTTGGACAGAATGTCATGGCGCAAGATTCAGCAACGGAAGACGGCGTCATCAATGCAGTTGTTCGTCGACCATTGGTGGTTTCACCTGACCGAGTTTTGAATTTCGGAACGGTTTTCGCTGGTGATAACTCAAAAGTTGTTCCCGCTAGCGATGCTGTGAATTCGGCAAGCTTTAATATTACGGGACAAGCGACTTCCAATCTGACAGTAACATTTGATACTCCAACGGTTACAATTACAAAAGTTGGATCTACTGCTGGCACGGCTGCAACAGATATGACCGTCAACAGTTTTGAAGCGGGTGGTTCAACTGCCACTGATGCTGATGGACTCGCTGTTGTTACCGTTGGAGCATCGCTTGTTGATAACGAAGGCACTCAAGCTGCTGGCTCCTATGAAGGCGTATTCACTGTCACCGTTGTTCAAAGTCTTTAATTCTTAAAAAAATTAAATTGCGCGGCTACTGCGCAGCAAATACCCAGATTCGAGGCCCGAATCTGGGTATTTTTTTTAAGTGGATCGTTTTATCAGCTATTTAGATCGCTAGTCTTAAAATATTTTCCTCAATAATCGCTCCTCAATGCCGATAACGAAAAGTTGTCAATATTTTGTCGAGAAGGGGATTCGATCGCGATGGGTGCTTTAAAAAAAAGTCCAGAAGAACAAATGGCTGAAGCTCAACAATTAAGTTTGATTTTGCAAAAAATTCAAATTGACTACAGTTTAAAAATTCAAGCTGCACAAGCTGAGCAAAACTGGCCGGAAGTGCAAAGACTAGCTTTGGACATGCAAACTGCGGTCGCACAAGCAGTTGCAAATGGCGCCGCTTCATTAAATTCCAATCATTCAAACTCTGGGGTCAATCCTCCTGTGATACAAAGAATCCAGCGCTATCCAGGAAAGTATGAGGCTGACTCTCTTTATCATATTCAAGAGACTTCTGTTGATTTAGAAACTTGTGTTTATGACGGAGACAAAAAAATCTTAATTTCACTTTTGGACGACAAAAATTTTTATACTACTGCGGATCGAATACTTAAAACACTTGATCAAAGCGTTCGTAAGGAATTGATGAAAGGTTGTTTGCGACTCACTCCAATAGTTGCTCCACACACCTTTCAAATTTTAGAAGAGTGCAAAAAACGACTTGGTTTGAGCATTGAGATTGAATTGTATGTGAGAGAAGAAAGTTGTTTCAATGCATTTTGCTGTCCTCCTGAAAATGGCAAGATGGTTTTAGGAATTTCGTCAGCTCTTCTTGAAAATTTTAGCGATTCTGAAATTGCTTTTGTAATGGGCCATGAAATTGGACACTATCTCTACGGACATTATAAACTTCCTTTGGGATATCTCCTCGCAAAAGGTGATGGCGAGTTTTCTCCAATTCATGCAATTCGATTATATGCGTGGAAGCGAAATGCTGAATTGAGTGCGGATCGAATCGGCTTACTGGCCTGTCGTGACTTTGAGGCCGCTGGTAAAGCGTTTTTTAAAATTTCAAGTGGACTAACCGATAAGCGCTTTAGTTTTAGTATGAATGATTATATTCAACAGTTTTCAGACTTAAAAAACGAGTTACAAAAACAAGAAGCATCGGCCGAAGAATACATGACTACACATCCCTTTGCTCCAATGCGGCTCAAAGCATTACATATTTTTTGGGAAAGCGAAACGTATCAGAAACTGGTTGGAGGAAATAGCCCTGCGCCTATCAGTGAAGAGGATATGGAGGGGGCCATTGCAGAATTCATGTCTTTTGTGGAGCCTTCTTACTTGTATGATGAATCAGATGCCGCAAAACAGATTCGAAAATTTCTGTTTATGGGGGGATTCTTAGTCGCGGTTTCAAATGGCACTGTGGAAGATTCGGAAATGGCATACATCGGATCGCTGGTTGATGAAGCGACATTTGTAGAATGTCTTCCACTCTTTGATACTTTGAGCCCTCAAGAATTAAGAGGCGAAGTCGCAAAAATCGCCGAAAGTATTTATCGGCATGTCACTCCCATACAACGTCTTTCGATATTGAAAGATTTGTGTTTGGTGGCCTTGGCCGATGGCAGCTTAGAAACACCCGAGATCCGCGTGCTCTATGGGCTTTGCGACCTTTTGAGGATTAAGCAGGCTTACATTGATGACACTCTGGAACAACTGATGTCACAGAAAAAATAGTGATTCACCAATCAGCTAAGTATCTAAAAACAAAGACAGAGTTTTTTTATTCTGGAATTCATTGAGCATTGTTTTTGAAAAGCTGATATGAGAGTTTTCACTAACTTATGAAAAAACTCGTGAATGGAATCGTCGAATTTCGCAAAAATCTGATGCCATCGTATCTCGAAAAGTTTGCGCAGTTGGCATTGGGACAATCTCCCGACACGTTGTTTATTGCGTGTTCCGACAGTCGTGTGGTTCCGAATCTTTTTGCATCAACTGACCCCGGCGATCTTTTCGTTATTCGAAACGTGGGAAATCTTATACCGCGATGTGCACTTGATGGACGCTCCATCGCCGATGAATCAGAAGCTGCGGCGATTGAATTTTCTTTGCTCAATTTAAATGTCAAAGACATTATTGTGTGCGGACATTCTGAATGTGGAGCAATGAAGGCTCTTTATCAAGGGAGAGAAAAAATTGAATCTCCTAATTTGCGTGGTTGGTTGCGCCACGCTGATGAGTCATTGAGCAAAGTTCATTTGGGTCAGAGTTCGCTGAGTCCCATAAATTATTTGTCGCAGTTAAATGTGCTCGCGCAAATGCAAAATCTCTTGTCCTACCCGGTCGTCAATCAACGCGTAAACGCGGGCTCTTTAAAAATTCATGGATGGTGGTTTGAGCTCAGCCAGGCTGGAGTTCATGCCTTTGATGCTACTACTCAAAAATTTGAATTGATTGACGAAGAAGCTGCCGAAAAAATTCTAGCGAAACTCTAACTATTTTTTGTGATCGGCCGCCGCTTTATCGGATTCTTCTTCATAACGAACTTGGCACTTTTTTGTTTCGTCCATAGCGTTGAGGCAAAACTGTTCAAGTTTAGTCAAGGTTTGCAAGTAAAAGTATTCTTTCATACCTGCAACAAGTAAGCGACGATTGAGACATTCGGTTTCGATTTTAATACTTTCGACGAGAGTTTTAGCTAAAGCTTGGTCGCTTGTTGCAGCAGAATTTTTTAGAGGTCCCTCGTTGATTGCACCATTGAGCTCGTTCCAGCAACTGACTTGTAGAGTTTTGTCCACTTCTTGGAGTTGGTTAAACATTTTTGTGACTCCAGTGGGTTTGCTAGGGCCCGCACCGCCAATTCCGGCGTTTTCTAAATTATCGAACAATTCATTAATTCGATTCATGGTAGTGAGAGTTTCATTTTCCGAAAATTTGCAGCTCGGAATATATTCAAAACTTTTCCAGAGAGTGTTCTTAAAATGATTCGCATGCTCTCCTAACTTTAATGACACAACTAAGTCTTTTTCTCCTTTTCCAGAACCAGAAATCCCTAAGCTATTCGATTTTTCCCAGTTTATAATTTCATCGACAGAACTTTCGACGCGTTGAAGAAGCGATACCTGCTTTGTGGCCCCATTTCCCGACTCCGCTTTCATCGCTTCCAGTAAGGAACTGCGCGTAACATCGATACTCTTATCTTTTGCATATCCCTTGGCTTCGTTTAAAACTCCCTTCGCCATCGATGGTCCCATTGTGACAGTGGCAGACTGAGACATGTCTTCTATAAACTGGCCCTTTGTCAGACCACCGTGGAGACCGCTAAGAGCTCCAACAACGCCCGACACTAAAAGGTTTACAGCGATTTCTTTTGCCAATGCTTCACTCTTTGCGGTTTCATCAAGTGATTTTGCAATTTGAGAAGCTCGTTCTGCCGGGAGCATTTTTCGCCAACCGTCTAAATTGATAGTTTCGTTGTAACCGTTCACTCCTGGGCGACTTGTAGAATAGTGTTGGCCCAAACTTCTCCATTGAACCTGTTGTTCTTTCACCCAAAAATCACCAGATTCGTAAAATGACTGGAGTGTTAATCCTCGTTTGTAATCTTTTGCAGCACCAAAAAAGAATCCACCATAGGGGCGAAAAAAAGATTGCTTGATTTGATCGCAGGGAGCGGAGGTGTAGGAATCGCCTTCGGGTAAACCAAACAGGCAATTCAACATTTGTCGACGAGTTTGGTAGGCAGCTGCGATCTTGGGTGCAGGGTTGTGAACTTTTCTTTCTTTATGTTGACCGCTGCTAAAATCAAAAGTTTGATAAGTGTCGTTGCTTTGTTTATCGAGTCGAAACATCATTGGATTTTCTTTGAGTATTTTTTGGACAGGTCCCTCAGTACTAACATCGATGTTTTTTCCATTGGGATCCTTCATCGAAATTTTTCGCAAACCTGTTTCTGACATGAGTGTGTTTTGTAAATTTTGAATTTGCTTAAAGGCTTCTTGATAGCGCTTTCTTCCGTCCCCGTTCTTGGGATCGTTAAGTGCGAGTGTATCGCTTATTTTTTTCTGCCACTGCTGGCATGCTGTGGGTTCAAGACTTTTTCCGGAGCCTAAAGTTTGGGCATGAAGCTTTGTCGAAAAAAATGACAGAGCCAATATCGAGGGGTACAACGCCATCTGCAGGAAAACCCTCAATTCACCCATTTCAATAGTTTAACCTGAATGACTTCAACATTGGGCAGAAATTTAAGGCACTGTGGCCCGTTAAGTGGGTATGAGTTTAGCATTTATAAGTAATTTCAGGAATTTACAGCTACTTTTGAAGGGAGTGGACCAGGTGTCTTTTTCTCATAGCAATCCATACCCACTTCGCGGCTCACAGTACTCGCTAAAGCTCAAAGTCCACCAATAATGGTAAATGATCGGAGAGCTTGGACCAAGATCGATCGCGAAGCGTTTCAGTTTTGATGGCTCGAAGGCCGCGGAAGTAGACTCTATCAAGTGGCAAAATGGGAAAATAGCTTGGAAAACTTTCGGCTAGCTTTCCTTGGGTAATTTGAAATGCTTCGGAAAAGTGAAGTCTTTTGATTAGGGGTGCACTGAGTTCCTGTGTCCAATCATTAAAATCACCGCAAAAAATCACAGGCTCACTTTCGGGAACCTTTGAATGTATTTGATCAATAACTTTCTCTGTTTGGATCTTTCGATCTCGCGCCAATAGATTGAGGTGCGTTGTAAAAACATGGAGGGTTTGGCTTTGACTGATTTTCAATTTGCAATGCAGAAGTCCGCGTTGCTCATAGCGGTGTAAAGACAGGTCTGAATTGTCGAACGATTCGATGGGGAACTGCGAAAGTATTGCGTTGCCATGGTCCCCCGTTGAGTATGCTGCATTTTTTCCATACGAATGTTCCTTCCAATGTCCATCAGCTAGGTATTCAAATTGTTTTTCCAAGTTTGAAAGGCGCGAATTGGAAAAATGGCTTTGTCTCCCACAAACTTCCTGCAAGCAAACGATGTCGGCACCAGTTTTCTGAAGCCCTGCTTTTATCAAATCCAAGGTGTACGCTAGATTACTCAATGAGAATCCTTTGTGAATATTGTACGTAATGATTCGAAGATTCATTGAATACTCATCCTAAAACCAAAATCGAAAGTAATAAAGAAATTTGGCAATCATGAGCTTCCAAAAGGTCAGTTTAGTTTTCAAATCAAGCGTGACTTCTTTCGCAATCTGAAACTGTTTAGTCATGTCTTGCAGAAGAACTTGTTGATTTAACGGTGTCTTAATTTCACAGTCGATTTCTAAGTCATGGAAAAAACTTCGATGGTTAAAATTTGAAGAACCGCAGCTAAAAAAGTCGTCTATGATAAAGACTTTACCATGCAGAAATCGATCTTTCATTTCGTAGTATTTTACGGAGCGTTTCCCCGAACCTTGAAAAAAATTTCTGACAATGAGTCGGGTCACCCAAGGTATAAAAAATACATCTGATTTATCATTGCTTAGAATGCGCACTTCTACGCCTCTCAAAGCCGCTTCTCTTAAAGCTCTGAGCATTTTGACGTGTGGGACAACATACGCATTTGCAATCCATATTCTTGTTTTCGCAGAGTTAATTTTTTGAAGAAATGTTTGGAAGGATTTTCTACGATTAATTTGAGAATCATTTAAAAAAACGCCTAACTTGCTGCGTTCTTCAAATCGAAGAGGCCTGCGTTTCCAAATTTTAACAGGGAGTCTGGAGCTCTGCCAGGTTCTATCGATGCTCTCGTAAACAACGGCAGCGCGTTGATCTTCGCAAACCAATCCAAAATCTTTCCAAGCAGGAATCTTTATCCTCGATCGGCAATGAGTATCGCTCCAGTTCATGCTGCTAATCGCCAAAGTTTTTTTGTCAAAGATCCATATTTTTCGATGATTTCGCCTGTTGAGGCGGGAGAGTTGCCATGCCCAGCTGATAAAAGGCACAAAGTGAAAAAATCGTAACTGTATGCCATTTCTTTTACAAAATGTGACCAATTCCTTTTTATAGGAATGTGCCCCGCCGGAATCAAAATGAAGACGAACCTGAACTCCGCGTTGAACGGCTAATGACAACTCGTCGAGCAAACTGTGAGTGAGTGTGCCATCCTCTACAATGTATGACTCAACAAAAATATCTTTTTGTGCAAGTTGAATAAGAATATGAATCCGAGAAAAAAAATCATCTCCTTCAGTAAAGAGCTCCTCACTCGCTTCCATTTTGGAAGTCTACGCTTATGTAGCAAAAAAAAGTAGAGGAACTTGGGGAAACTTAGAAACATGGCTGATTCCTAGACATCTGCCTAGCCAATCAACTCATTCCGTTTTCTAAAGTTCCGAATTTACAAGTCTCGAACTTGGAAGCCAACTTGCACCTCCATTGTTGTAAGGGCAATTGGTTAAAGGGGCTTCCTATGAATTTTCCGAGATTTTGTGTTTATGCATTTGCTACCTTCATTTTTTCTCAGCAAGAGGTATTCGCTCAAGCGGGGTATGTTATTGAGGCACCAAGTTTTTATGGGAATGCGTGCACGGGAAGCAAAATCCCAACAATTATTGAAAGCATAGATTTTACTTCACTGAGTATTTTGTTTCCTTCGTTAAATTCAGAAATTGGTGCAGGAACTTTGAATTCTCGCAGCTTCTTTAAAAGAAGTTACTGTACCTTACGATTTCCCATTCAGTTATCGGAAGATTTCTCGATTCAAAAAGTTTCCTTTGATATTCGCGGCTTCTCCAGCATTAGCGGTAGTGCCCAAAATCGAGTGTTAAGCAATTCGACATTGTGGATACCTCAAAAACGGTACATTCCTATTTTAAGAAAACATAAAATTCAATATTCAAGTCGGAGTCCCGCATCTGAGGAAATCACAATCAACTATGAAATCCAGAGTGATCTTTCGAAGAGAAAACTAAGTTGCGGTAAAAAAGTCTACGTTGATTTTGCAATTGCTTTAGAAAGTCGAAGATTTCAAAAGTCTGCGGTGGCTCAAATAGCCCTAGAGAGCCTTGATTTGAATGCCCTCACTTGGGAAAGTGAAAGTATCGATGGATCCAATCCCTTGGTGCAAGTTCAAACAGCTTATTGTGTAAATTAGCTATTCTTCAAGGGCAAAATCATTCACCTTGTGGTTAGTTTTTGGTAAATGTCTAAATATTGTCCAGCTATATTTGGCCAAAGAAATTTCTCTAGCTTCTTCGAAACTTCAACGCTTTCTATCGCAGTAGGAATCTTTGGATTTTCTACAAGATTTTTTATAATAGCCAGCAAATCTTCACCGTTGCCTAAGGGATCAAAATATTTTGCGGTATCGCCGGCAATTTCTTCAAATGGCGGGATTCTTGAAAGGATGAGGGGTACGCTAAGCTTCAAGGCTTCGACCACTGGAATGCCAAATCCTTCTTCAAGTGATGGTAAAATGAGTGCGCGACAACTGCGATAGAGGTACATTAATTCCTCAGAACTGATACCCGTAAAATGCGCAAATTGCTGAGGATGTTGCAGGATTAATGGTTGAATGGATTCGTATCCAAAACCTTTTCCACCAACAAAAACACATTTGTAATTTGGAAATTTTAAAATTTTTTGGATAAGCCACTTTTGATTTTTTCGATTTTCTAAGCAAGCATTTACAAGAAAAAAAAGAGAGGTGCTTTTTAAAAAATCCTTGAGATCTTTTCTCAACTGCACCGGGACTTCGAGTTGAGGAGGTTTGTCAGAGTCAATCATCGAACCCCAAGGAATAGTGGAAGAGGAATTTTTTAATTTTGGATACAAGGCGATGAGTTCGTTTTGCACATAAGAACTTGCGGTCACGATCCAATCAGCTCGTTCAATGGCACGTATAATTTTTGCACGTTGCTGGTTTTGAAAGTCTTCAGACTGAAAACTGTTTTTTCGCAAAGTCCAAAGGTCGTGAATTGCGATGATCTTTTTAGAACGAATCGCACTCGGCAGTCGCATCTCAAAACAGTGATAAATTTCATGCCGACTACCTAAGAACCTAGACGCAAGAGACATTTGTTTAATGTCAGATTCAGCCTCGATTGCACTTCGTCCTCTGTGCACAATTTCGATTTCATAATTAGGAGATTTTAATTCTTTCCATTTTTCTAGAATGGCATTTGAGCAACGATACGCGCAAAGCCCAATCCCTGTAAAAGGGCCTCGCAAGTAAGGGCTGACGTCTAATAAAATTTTCATGGATGAAGGCCAACTTGATCTAAACCATCCAAGCATCGAACCACGGGATGTTTTAACCATTCCTCAAGGCTTGCTTGGTTGGAGCTATCTTTTTTTTGTTCTTTATGCCAAAGATGAAATTGAATTGCTGCCCCTTTGTTGCCTCGCATTTGAATTCCCAAACGGCGCAATCGCCATTCCACGTCCGAGTCTTCACCATAGGCTCCGCTGAAGCGATTTGAAAATCCGTTTATCGCCACAAGGTGAGTTTTGTGTACACTAAAATTGCATCCGCGGATGTCGTCGATGACATCACGTTTTAAAATATTTCTTAAAAAATGTGGAGTTGGAATCGCCCGCATTACACCATATGTTTTGCCAAACACCGAATCGCAAATCAAATCCCAAGACAAGCGGTCCGCCCAACCGTTTTGAATCGCTTCCACGTTAAGCTTTTGACTCAGTGAGGGGCTGAGCTCGACTCGTCTACCCGTCAAAAAGCTTGTCATTGATGAAAGCTGCACATGGGCTTTCGCAAAATCCCGATGCAAAACGCAATCGCCATCGATAAAAATAAGGTACTCTCCCGAAGAATTCTGAATTGCTCGATTAAGGGCTAGTGGTTTGCGATTGCCTAAGTCTTTTTGTTGGAGATGAAGCAAGGGAAAAGGAAAGCTCTCCTTTTTTTGCGCAACGAGTTCTTTCATCGATTTTCGCTCACCATCCTCGGTGACAATGACTTCATAAAGCGGAAAGTTTTGACGCTTAACACTTTCGAGCACGATTTCTGCAAAGTCTTCGCGATCAAAAACGGACACAATAAGACTGACTCGCATGACAGCGACTCTATCAAAAACTTCCTAGCAAAGTCTATCCAGCTGGAAACTTTTTGAAGACCTGCTATGGTAAGTGTATGCGTGAATGGCTATTGAAGAGTCCAGATTTCGAGTGGATAGATGTCATTGCACCGAAGCGCGATGAATTCGAAATTCTCTCTCAAGAGTTCGCTATTCCACTGGACCAGGTCAAAGACTGTTTAGATCACGGCCATTTACCAAAATACGAAAAACGGGATAAATGGCATTTTGCAATTTTAAGAAACTACGATGAAGAAGCCACAGATGAAGGCGATACCATTCAAGAGTTAACTCGGAAGATTGCAATTTTCTATTCAGGAAAAACGCTGATAACGGTTCGAAGAAAAGAACAAGGACTGCTATTGGGGCTAAAGAACAGGCTGGTTGCAAAAGAAACGACCGGAGCCAATGGCTTGAACGCTCCCAAAGTTTTGGGTGAACTTTTTCGAGTTGTTGTAGAAAGTTATGTTCATCCCATAGAAAAAGCACTTGAGGAGATCGATTCTTTTGAGAAAAATATTTTTTTAGGTTCTGGAGTTCCTCAGATTCTAGAGTCTTTGTATTATTTAAAACGCAAAGCTTCCATTTATCGGAGGATGATTCGTATTCATGGAGATCTTTTAAAACAAACAGTCACTGATTTAAATTTTCCACCAGTACCAGTTTCAGAACTCCGGGATGAAGTGGACAGGGTATTTTTTCTAGCGGATACCCTGCAAGAGAGCACGATGCATCTTTTTAATGCCCATGTATCTTTGTCTTCTCAGAAAACAAATGAAGTCATGCGGGTACTGACTGTTTTTAGTGTTTTCTTCATGCCTCTCACTTTTATTGTGGGAATTTATGGAATGAACTTTACCACTATGCCTGAAATTACACATCCAAAAGGATACATTGCAGTTTGGATATTAATGATTTTTACTTGCATTGTTTTGGCTTGGTGGTTTCGTTCCAGAGGTTGGCTGCAAAGTTCTGGTCAAACTCCTGATCAAAAACCCCTTGATTCGGATTTAAAAGAAAGTGAATATGCAAATCTCTCATGATCAAGCTCATCCCATGTCCATTGATCCTTGGTTTCACTTCATAAAAGGTGCTCCCTGGCAGTCCTCCGTTCCCTTTCCAAATTTTCAATCTCATCGTGGTTTTCATGCGGAAGGTCTTCTTGAGAATTCTTTGGACGCTTTCCGCGAAGCGGCTAAACGTGGAGCCCTGATGTCGGAGTGTGATGTGCGATTCACCAAAGATCTTGTTCCTGTTGTTTTTCATGATATGGATTTGCTACGAATCGCAAATCGCCCTGAGATCGTTGAGGATTTGAATTTTCGTGAGCTTCAAAAAATTACAAAAGTTTCTTCTCTCGAAGAAATGTTAACGGCACCCGACCTAACTCGCTACTTTAATGTTGAGTTAAAAACAAAAGAGATAGACGACACACTTTCCATTGCGGTTGCACAGGTTGTTAAAAAAGTTAAAGGGGCCGAAGAACGAATATTTTTTTCAAGTTTCAATCCTTTTGCGCTTTGGAAACTTCAAAAACTAACCCCTCAGATTCCCCGTGCCTTGCTTGCTACAAATGTCACGCACAAAGATAATCGATGGTGGGTAAAACATTTGTTACTTGCACCTCTACTTAAAATCCACATGCTCAATTTGGATCATGCCATGATTACAGAAAAGGTTGCAAAATTTTGGAAAAGTCGAAATGTAAAACTCGCTGCATGGACAGTGAACAGTCCTTCCAGGATTGCAGAACTGCGAAAGTGGGGTGTCGACAGCGTGATTTCGGACTTGGATCCACAAAAATTTATTTAGCTGATTTTCCGTAGATTTCAGTGAGCCGTTTATCGCGACCACAGGAGTATCGATAGTATTTGTATCTTACAGGATTCTTTGTGTAGTAGGACTGATGATAGTCTTCGGCGGGATAAAATTCTGAAGCTTTTTCAATTTTCGTTTCTATTTGTTGATTCGGAAACTGTTTGCCCAATTTGTTTTTACTAAGCTCCGAAATCGTTTGTTGAGGTTCGTTGGTAAAATAAATGGCACTGGAATATTGAAAACCTTTGTCGCAAAACTGCCCAGATTTATCGAACGGGTCCACGTTCCTCCAAAAAATTTCTAGAATTTTTTCAAAAGAAATTTTTTGAGGATCAAAAACAATTTTTATGACTTCTCGATGCCCACTACTTCCTTCGCTGACTTGCTTGTATGTGGGATTTTTAATGTGACCACCGGTATAGCCTACAATCGTTTCTAGGATTCCTTCGGATTTCAAACTGTCGTAAGGAGGCTGCATGCACCAAAAACATCCACCTGCCAAAATTGCAGTTTCCGTGCCGGCAACCTTTTCTGGGGTTTGTCCTTGGGTTGAGGTGAAAAGTAGAAATCCAAAAAAAATGAGACTCCATTTAAAATTTTTCATTTCAAAATACTGACACATCCGAGAATTATTTCAAGAAGCAAATTTTTAGGCATGGCGTATTATCGACGAAGTCTTTATATTTATGAGTGAGAATGAAAATTGCAGTGATTAGCGATATCCACGGGAATATTTTTTCATTGGAAAAATTTTTAATTATTGCGAAGGAAGAATCGTTTGATGAAATTATTTGTTTAGGCGATGTACTCGACCCTTTTGAGGAATCTTTGGAAGTTTACGAGCTTTTAAAAGCCCGTAAAATTCCCATTTTGAGAGGAAACCATGAAGACTATACTATTCGCTTTCACAAAGATTCAAATCATGAAAGCTGGTGGAAGGCGGATAAGCGAAGCATAGCATTCGTTGCCCAACGTATGGGAGCGCTCAGAGCAAAAGAGTTAGAAGCACTTCCCTATTCGGTGACTCGGGAATTCTCTAGCAATCTTCGCATATATTTTTGTCACGCCAGTCCCTGGTCAAATTCAGAAAGTTATTTTGATCAGTGGCACCAACAGATGAAAGACTCCATCCAAAAAATTGAATCAGAGGTCCTCATTGGTGGACATAAGCATGTATGCTTTGAAAGAACTTTTGGTGGCAAAAAGTTAATTTGCGCTCCCAGCTTGGGTATTCCCCAGTCTGGATTAGCCCGGGCGCAATATTTGGTGCTGGAAATGAAGGCCAACACGTTGCAGCACCGTTTTGAATCTTTCGAATACGATAACGAGTCGGTGCTAAAGCAGTATCTTTGTTCGAAGTGGTTTGATCAAGGCGCACCATTTTCTTGGCTTTTGGCTGATGAAATTCTTTGTGGAAAAAGGCGAGTGGGGCCTTTGCTTCGTAGAATGCGAATAAAATTTGGTGCGCTACCGACAGAAGAGAACTGGCGCACTGAGATTTATGATTATTTAGTCGAAGTAAATCGCCTTAACCTTCTGGAAAATTTTTGCGACCGCAAATATTGGCAAGACTGACTAGTGTTTAGACAGCCGTGTTTCTCTTGATCAGAGCCGCTTTATTGGTCCTATGTAAATGGTTGAAGATCTTGCGAAAGCTGCCTCTTTCTATTGGCCCACTTATTGAATGTTAAGAAGCGGTTATGCTGCTTAATATATGGAATTATTCTTTTCATTCTCCAAAAGATATTCCCATATTCGCGTTGCTTTTTTTGCTCTTTGTAGCTCCATGTGTTGTCGCTGGAGAAAAAGAGGATTCACCGATGACGCATTCACCGTCGAATTCTTTTGGCTCAATGATCTTTGACTCTCGCGAGAAGGTTGACGTCTCGGCACTTGAAAGTGCTTTTTTGAGCCGAGTTGAGTTAAAGCAGGACCAGAGGTGCACAGATTCGGGGAGCCCGGAACTCAGGAGAATGACTTTTTTGGAGTTTCGAAAGTTTGTTTTTTCTAAGATTTATATTCAAGATCAAGAGATCAAAAGCGATGATCTCGTAAATTTTTCCAAATTTTTAGAAATTGCGCTGGTGCATAATGGTGATCAAGTTTTTCAGATGAAGAGTGCATACAATGCGACTGCTAAAAAACTGATTCCGTTTCCTAAAGCTTCAGCATTTGATAACAATGTCCAACAGTTTTTGACTCGTGTGAAGAGTCCAGTGGGTGTTGAAATTCTGAGTGATATTCAGGCAGAATTTGGAATTCTCAATGTCAAAAAAGAACAACTCAAATCGGACACCTTTGCACTCATCAAGGCTTTTCAAATTAAAGCGAAAATTGAACCTGCGATGGTGTTGAAAGAATGTCGTACCAATTTGTTCACCAATGAAAGTTTGTTTTATTTATCTGAAGAAATGAAAACTCTTTCGAAATGTTTTATTGAAAAAGATTTGGGATGCTTTGGCTCTTGGATGACATTGTGTCCATCCATTCAAGTTTCCCATTATCTCGAAAATATGGAGCTTTACCAAAAAACTTCGGAGAAATTTGCAAAGGGAACTTTGTGCCAGGCCGCTTTTCAGGAAGTTGTCGATGATACCTTGAAAAAAGAACCAAGCGGATCGCTGATAAAAGTGTCAAACAAACAGTAGTTTGAATCATCATTGACGAGATTTTGGCAGTTATTTCTTGCCTTCGAATGTATGCCTCATGTTAAGATGAGATGAGGATTGGGGGAATCCGTGCTGCAGCTATATAGGAATCGTTTTTTTATTGTTGGAACTTTGCTTTGCTCACTGTCTTTGACGGCGTGCAAGCCTGGGATTTTTAGACCTTTTAAAAAAGGCGATCAAAGCAAAAAAAAATCTGATCCCGTCTTAGCTGCCTCAACAAGTTCTTCAAGCGGGAGTGGATCGACGTCACCAGATGCCGGGACAGGTCATGCACGGTCCGATGTGCCCGAATCCAGTGCACCTGCCATTCCTGAGGGACCAGTCTCTTTGATTCCAATTTCTGATCAAGTTTCAAAAAATCTTTTGGAAAGCTTAAGGAATGGAGTCCCAAAAGGTGTTGACTGCAGCAATCCCACGCAGGCAGCTAGTATTGATTGTGACCACACTTTGAAAAGCGCTTTGCAAAAGGTGCTGTTTCCATATGCATTCGCCTCATCAAATACGGATTATGTTATGTCTCCAGATCGAAGTATCACCCGATCTCAGCTGATAGCGAAACTCGAAAAAAACGATCCTTTAAGAGCGGTGTTTCAAAAAATCTCGTCGATGCATTTTTTTTCGAATAAAGCGGGCTGGCTATTCCAAGATTTTGAGTTTGTTATCGCTTTTTCTAACCAAACGGAAATTTGGGCGCGTGGTAACAGCGATGTCAAGTTAACCTGCGATACGATTTCGTCTCTTTTTCCAAAAGATGGAAAAGATTTTTTTAAAATGGAGAATGTTGATACCGGAGAAATTGTTAGCTTAGAAAGTCCAACACACGGAAAATTTTGTTCGGCTGACTCGCTTTCGAAGTATCGGGTCGTCAATCTCGAAGTTTCCGAGGGATTTAAAAGTAAGGCAAGCGCTTTAAAAGCCCCTAGTTTGGTTGTCCTTCTGGCTAGAGAAGAAACCAAAATGCCAAGTTACCTTGTTCAAATCGGTACTTCTCAGGAAAAAGATTTTTGGAGATTGATGTCAGCCCAAATTTTTTCTAACGGAGTTGCTTTAAAAAAATGAGAAATCGAATGCACTCTTTTACTTTTCTCAAAGTTCTTTTATTTATTTGTTTTAATATTCCTGTGATGGCGGGTGATGTTGGCAGTACCGGCCAAACTCAAAGCGACGGCGCCATGCTGTTGAATGATAGTCCTTCAGTGCGCTTTAATTCTTTGATTGAAAGTCATTATTCTCGCTGCAAAACTGTCTTTACCGGAAACGGTTGTAAGGGCAAGTCCGTTCCCAAAGGTAGCAATTGCGGTTGGCAGAATGTTGAGCAACAGTACATGGCGGCAATGGGACTTAATTTTTTGCGGCAATCCTGCCGCTGTGCCGAAAGTCCGGTCAAACAGTTTATGGTTTCTTCCGATATTGGGGCGAATACTGACGTTTTGAGTTTAACGCACCTTCGCCAAGTCCCTACCAATCTTGAAGGAGAAGGAAAGCAATTGGTTCGTTTGTATTCAACTTTGTTCACACTGGGACATCGTGAATCGAGTGGAAATTTTAATCAAGGAAAAGATGGAACTGCAAAGTGGTTTTCGGATGAAGGGGAACGAAGACAATGGGAAGCCGGAGTTTTTCAAGCCTCTACAAATTCATTGGCCCTAGATGGTCATAATGGTTCTAAAAATATGCCTGGGCAAAATCCGCTTCCTAAGAAAGTGTTTGTAAATTATCTGAGTCAACTTTTTTCAGCTTCACCCACAGAGCGCGCATTGGGTTGTGATTTAAATATTCTGGGTGGTAGCAAAGCGAGCAAAAGCTCAGATGTGCGAGGCGCGAAACTTAATGGACTTTTTCAAGGAAAAGGTTTTTGTGCAAAGGTGATGTCTACGGCTTGGGGAAAAAATCCAGATTCCCCCGAACTTGCAATTGATAGTAACGATTCAAGCACCATCGATTGTTTTCGTTCGCTCCAACAAAATTGCCCAGCTTTTAGTATTGAATACACAGCAGTGGTGAGTCGCATCAATCGTTCTCACTGGGGCCCTTTAAGACGACATGACGAATTAAAAGATCCAAGATTTCATCGCCCATATCCTATACCCGCATGTCATCGATTTTTTGAAGACCTCTACCAAAGAAAAGACGAGTTTTGTGCTTTGACGGCATTTCGAAACGAGGGTGTTCCAGTGAATTCTGCAGATATTCCTCACCCGGACCCTGGAATACCTTCAGGTAACGCGCCAATTCAAGATCCCGGAGTTTCCGGAGGCACCGGAGCAAAACAAGATCCGGGGGCGAGTGCTCCAATTGTCGATCCCTATCCAAAAGCACCAACAAAAGCAGTTGACGGCGAGCAACCGGTGGATCCATCGCAGTATTTAAATAACCCAAATGCACACGTCGTGAGTGCATTAAGATCGATTCCCAATGGCGGCACTTTTTCTTTAAATTCCAAAGAAACGATGAGCGATATGGTTTCTGCTTTAAGATTTGACGAAGCTAGTGGCCGATTGCAGCTTAATACAACGGGATTGGATCATGGCAATTGCTCGACAGGAACGATTTTAGGTTTTGGTGGCGCCTTAGCTGCAGATCAAAAGCAAAATAACTGGAAATTAAGTCGGGAAGCTGGGCTGGCGGTGCTGCCAAAAGGAGAGGCAGACGGAGTGGGATTTTGGGGAAGGTGGAATGCCAATGGTCCCGGAGTTGCGCGTATCTTTAAAGATTTAAAACTTGGCAAAAACTTTATCGATAGCAGCATCAATTCAGTTCCCGGTGCGATATCGGATGCTCCAAGAATGGGCGATTTTGTAAAACTCTTTTGGGATAAATCTCAGGGAGTAGGAAAAAATGAAAAAGGACACATGGCAGTTTTTTCGCGATACATGCGAGGACCAAATGGAGAAATTCAAGAAATTTGTTTTTGGTCAGCCAGCGATGATTCTGGAAGTACCAATCAGTTTAAGGGCGGCTTCGGGGAAAAGTGTGTTCCTCGGCAGAAAGTCCAGTACGCATTGTTTTCGCGTCTCGAAAATCCTAAAAATATTGAAGCCGTCACAACACTCCCCGAAAAAGACACTTTTCTTGCAGATATGTTGAAAAAAGAAGTGAGCTTTGAAGATGCGCTACGGGCATCGGGCGTTTTAAATTAAACGTTTCTTAAGTGAGCGCGCCTTGGGTCTTCAGGAATTTCTAAGAGCTGCGCTTTTTGGTAAACAAGTTCAGCTCTGGACTCGCCAACGATTTCTACTGCCTGTGACATTTCAATCGCTTCCACGGGGCAGGCCTCTTCGCAAAATCCGCAATTGATGCATCTTCCAAAATCAATTTGAAAAACTTTGGGGCGTCGTTCGCGATAATTTTGATCTGGATATTCTTCCGCCTCAATATAAATTGCAACAGGTGGACACACGACTTCACAGAGCTTGCAAGCGACACAACGTTCAACATTGTCTTGGCCCATGATCAATCGAGGTACTCCGCGATAACCCACTGGAAAAGAATGCTTTTGTTCGGGATACTGCAAAGTCGATTTTTTGCGAAACAAAAATTTTCCTGTAATAAAAAGTCCACGAAGGATTTCTGGAAAATAAAGTTTCTGCCACAATGTCATTCTTCTTAGTTCGGCCACAGAAAGACTTTAAAATCAGAGTTGCGAACGGTCAACCTGTTTATTCCTTTATTCATCGCACTATTCATCGCTTTATTCATCGTCGTAAGAACTTGAGGATCGCGACGATAGGCGTCTTTTGACGGCTTTGTCCATTTGCACGGCATCTTCGCGCTCTTTGATTGAACTCCGCTTGTCACCCTGAGTTTTGCCTTTTCCAAGGCCTATTTCAACTTTGGCCTTACCGTTTTTAAAATACATTCGAAGCGGCACCAGGGTGTAACCTTGACGGTCGCTGAGTGCTTGGAGGTTTCTTATCTCCCGCTTGTGAAGTAGCAGTTTTCTCTTACGCACCGGTGTGTGATTAAAATACGGGCCGCCTTGTTTATATTCCGCGATATGAGCTTTGAATAAATAACATTGATCGTTTTCGACTTGAGCAAATGAATCAACTAACTGGACTTTTCCTTGGCGACATGACTTTACTTCAGATCCGAGTAGCTCAATTCCAGTTTCTATTCTTTTTTCGATAAAATAATCAAAGGTAGCGCGTCGATTTTGACAGATAGGAATGATGATCTCCTTTTTTGCAGGAGATTTTGCCTGAGAGGCAGTTTGCTTAGGGTTTTTCAAGTTCCACCTTTTTTTAGCGGAAGGCGTGACTCGGGAGCGCGTTCATCTGAAGGAATAGCACCACAACTTAAAATAATTTTTAACGCAGATTCTACGCTCAGTTCAGAAGCTTGAATCGAGGAATTAGGATATATCAAAACATAACCGCCTGTAGGATTGGGAGCGGTGGGAATAAAGACAGCCGTGTGTTCACTGTCGGGATGGCCTGTGACAAAAGCGAAAGCTTTCGAAGCGGACGATGGAAATGGTACTAAAACGACTTTTTTAAAAGCGCGTGTTGCATCATTTGAAAAAAAGACATTGCTGACCTGCCTCGCTGTTTTATAAAGGCCGCCAACAAAGGGAATCCTCATAAAAAGACTATCCCAAACACTTTCCAACATGGGTCCCCAAAAAGTGCGTGCCAATGTTCCTGCTGCTAAGACCAGTAGCAAAGTAAAAATAATTCCGAGCCCTGGTATATTGAATCCAAAGATTTTTGTAGGCTCAAGACGAGCGGGAAGAAGCCCGATCATAAAATCATCCATCGATCCAATGATGGAAAGTAAAACCCACAAAGTTAAAGCCATCGGGGTTAAGGCTAAAAGTCCCAAAAGAAGATTCTCTTTGAGTCTCACCTGAGGACTTTTTGAAGAGTTTTCGGGAGCAATGCTCATCGGCTAACAATACTCTTTTAGAGAGAAACTTTCATGGAAACTTCAAAAATTTCCTTAGGACCCAGTTCTTCAACGCGCTGGGTGGCGAAAGGACTGTCTTTTAGTTCGGGAAAAAGCGCTCGAAGCATTTTTCGACGCTGAGAATAAGCTTGAGCTAAGAAATTTGAAAAACGCTCATATGCAATGGGGTCGTTGAACGGTGAGACCAGAATTTTTGAGTCTTCTTTACGTCGATAAGTCAGCACTCCACTTTCGACTTTTGGAGGAGGCTGAAAACTTCCTGCTTTCACCCAAAAATAATCTATAACTTTACAAAGATTCTCAATTTTGACCGAAGGCATACTCCATGTTTCTTTGTCGTTTCGTGGAGCAATGAACTTTAAAACCACTTCCCTTTGCAACATAAAGCAAAACCCTAAAGCTTTGGGGAATTCTTCTAAAAACTTGAACAAAATTGGACTTCCAACATTGTAGGGCAAATTACCGCAGACGACGAAACCCAATTCTTTGGAATCGGTAGAAAATTCTTCGGGAACTAGTCTTAACGCATCTTTTTGGATGATTTTAAGCTCACCCGTCAACAACTCTTCAGCAAATTCGGATTTTAGATGTTCGACCATGCGGGGATCGAGTTCGATGGCAGTTATAAAAAGTCCTTTTGACAAAAGTGATCGGGTCAATGCGCCTTGGCCTGGTCCAATTTCTAAAATTTTTTTTGTAGAAACACTTTCGCATAGTGACAATACTTGTGACGCAATTTTTTCAATCACACCAGCATTCACTAGGAAATGCTGTCCAAAAGATTTTAATGCTTGAGGTTTGTTGCTTTCACTCATAATTAAACTGCGTCTAAAGCTCTTCGCGCAAACACGCCTTTGACGTTGTATGCTTCATCCTGAATCCAAGCGGCCGCACCTATCATTGCAGCGTTGTCGGTACAATATTTCAGTGGAGCGAGATGCAATGATAAGTTCTTTTGTTCACAGAATGTTTGTACTTTGTATCGGATGCTTTGATTTGCCGAAACTCCCCCACAAAAAATGAGTGACTTTGGCATGGTTTCGAGATCCAATTTTTTTAAACTTCTTTCAAGACCGGAACAAAGAATTTCGCCGATTCGTTCTTGCAGCGCCCAGCAAAACGCAGGCTCCTGTTTTAATAAAATATTTTTTTCGATCTTATTGCGGACCGAAGTTTTAAGTCCCGAAAAACTAAAGTCTCCTTCGCTGGTTTTTGGGCTCGGTAGGCTTTGAAAATGACTCTTGGCTGAGGTGATTTGTGAATTTTCAAGCGCGAGTGCTAATTTTTCTATCATGGGTCCACCAGGATAGGGAAGCCCCATAAGTTTTGCGCTTTTATCAAAACATTCTCCGGCAGAATCATCTACACTTTCGAGTAGGCTTTGAGCCTTCAAACTAGAATCACATTTTAGTATTTGAGTGTGTCCCCCTGAAACAAGGAGAACAAGGGAGGGGAAAATTTTTCCAGCCCATTCTGTGAGCGCAATTTTTTTTTCGTGGTCATATTTTTCTAATAATGCAGACGCAATATGACCTCTTAAGTGGTGAACTCCGATAAAGGGAAGTTGCAAGCCTGCTGCTACTCCCTTTGCAAAACTTGATGCGACAAGGAGTGACCCCAAGAGTCCTGGCCCTTGAGTTGCAGCGACACCGACAATTTCTAAAGGATGGACTTTTAAAAAATCCAAAAAATTTTTAAAGAGAAAATCGATTTGATTAAAATGTTCACGACTTGCAACTTCGGGGACGACTCCGCCAAACTGATTGTGAATGGAAATTTGGGAAAATATTTTTTCAAAAAAAACTTCTCCCTGCTCCGAAACGGCGGCTATCGCAGTTTCATCACAGCTGCTTTCGAATGCAAGAATTGCACGAGGCCGCTTCATTCAATCTTGGCCAGCGCGGGGTAGTTACTGCTGAGTGCAAAAAGATTTGAAGGGATCTTATCCTTTTTAGAAAGAATTTTTTTAGTGAGCGCCGCTTCAGTACTTTTAGGGTATCTCTTTAACAACTCTCCAAAAATCAACTGAGAGGAATCACTTTGCTTGAGTTTTGCGAAAGCACAAGCTTGGCCAAACCAAGCCAGTGCGACTTCTTTGCGCTTAGGGAATTTATCAATTACCGAATTAAATGTAATGGCAGCATCATTGTATGCCTGAGTTTTATACTGAGTGAGTCCCATTAAAATGAGACTTTCAAGCTGAACCTTATTTTTAGGATGATTGCTAAAAAGCGTTTCTAAAGTACTTAAAACTTTGTCGTGTGCGGCATTTTTATGATGTTCTAAAGCTGCATTCCAAAGTGCTTCGCTTTCCTCAACGGCAGGGGTATTTTTAGGATCTTTCGCTCCTGCTTGCTGATTTTGCGGTGGGATAACTGAAGCAGGAGTATTCTTTGTCATCTCTTCTTGTAGCGTTTGATTTTGCTTTTCGAGTTCTGAAATCCGAATTCGAAGTTGTTCTTTTTCGTTTTCAGTTTGGGCTCGCAGAGTTTCGAGTTCGCCTTCGGCCATGCTGAGTTTCTTATTGATATCTTGAGGTTCCGAAGTGGACATTTGTGTGGAAAGAGCTGGATTCTCGATACTTTGAATTTCTGGATTCTCCGCCTGGTCCCGACCACTAGCAAGATCGCCGGACGTTTTGCAGCTCGACATAATAAGCGTCAAACCGAGAGCGAAAACTGAAATTTTGATTTTCGAAATCATTCGACTCTATTCTCCTGGTAATCCATCGCTTGTTGCCGATTTTTCTTCGGCTTCCCACTCGGCTTGCTCGGCTTTTCGCTGAGCTTCTAAAGCTTGCCGAGCAGATTCTTCGAATTCTTTTGCTAAGTAAAGTCTGTTGGCATTCCACATCGCTTGTTGGGCTTCGTTGTAACGATCGGGAGCTTTGCGATCGGCTTGTTTACGCTCGGCTCCCTTAAGAGCAGCACTGGCAAATATGAGCGGAAGTTTGGGCCTGTTTGTGCTGGCACACGCGCAAAAAAAGCAGCTCGAAAAAAGGCATGCTAAAAATGCGCGCGATCTTAGCCAGACATTCATTTTAAAAAATTCAAACTAGTTGGCTGAATAAAACTCTGCGCGACGGTTTTTAGACCACGCACTTTCGTCAGTACCTTCAACAGAAGGACGTTCTTCGCCGTAACTAATGGTGGACAATTGTTCTGCGGAAACACCTTTTGAAATCAAAAAGTCTTTCACAGCGCCTGATCGGCGTTCGCCCAATGCAAGATTGTACTCAGTGGTGCCACGCTCATCGGTATGGCCTTGTACTTGAACTCTTCTTGAAGAATTGGATTTTAACCATTCTGCAGCTTTTTCAAGATCGGCGCGTGAAGCAGAAGTTAAATTGAAAGAATCATAATCAAAATAAACCACACCCAACTCCGCAATAGGGCCAGCTTGTTGAACGGTAGAAACATCGGTTGGAGCCATTGCAGATGTGTCTGCTGCTGCAGCATCTCCTTCACCTTGAGCTTTTTTACTGCTGCAGGCACCAAGTCCCAACGCCAGCGCCAGCGTCAAAGTTGTTGTAGTTTTTAATTGAATTCGCATCATTTTAGCCTCCGTGAATTTCTTTCAGAACAAACGTGAGGTAAATTTAGTTCAAAAATGAAGCAAGTTATATGTAAATTGATGCTCTCGATCCTCCTTTTTGCAACGCACAGCGCAATTATCGGCGCAATCAATGGCACAGTTGCTGATGAGTTGGTGAGCCATGATTTGAGTTTTACAGGCAGTCAAAGCAAGACTCTTTCTGTCACTGTTGTCATGCCTAAAATGAGTGAGATAGCCCAACAATCGTTGCTCCAAAAGACTCGCAAGGCAGTGGAGTTGAGCCAAAGTCGAATGGGCCTCGGCTTTAGAGACGACTTTTCAATTTTTTTTGATTCTCGCCCTCCACTTCACAATGGTTTGACCACTGTTATTCCTACAAATCGAATCAGTGTTCATTTGGAAGCTCCCGTTTTTGAATCCACTATTGGTTTAAATCGCGACTATTTGACCGAAACATTGGTTCACGAACTGAGTCACATGCTTGTCACTCAAACTCGCTCGGGAATATTTAATTTTTTTGATCATGTTGTGGGCAACACCTCTCGCCCTATGGGAGCGTGGCCTCGTTGGTTGCATGAAGGAATGGCCGTTTGGACAGAAGAAGTTGTTGGTGGTCGCCCAACGAGTGGGATGATTCAATTTGATCTTAGACGCTACGCCGAATATTTTGCGCGCCTTAAAAAACATCCCTTAGACAGTTCGGACATGGATGGGAATGCGACATTTTCGCTCGTGGATGAAGGAGCTTTTCCTTATCACTTTGGTTACCTACTTGTGCAAGCTTGGTACGAATTACGAGAAAAAAAAGAATGGGGTGAGGTGATTGAGCGCTGGGCCAACACTCCGGGCATTGGTTTTCGAGTGATGTTTCGCAATGATCATCAAAAGAGCTTAAGCGATTTTTTTGAAGCCGAACGCAAAAAATGGTCGGAACATTCTTTGCCATCAGTGAGAGATCTTAAAGGAGAGGAAGTAGCGCGCGCATCGTACATAAGCGGGCCTTTTTCTTATCGATTGAAATCCGAAAATGGAAGTTACTTTAGAGCGCAGTCTTGGATCGAATCCGCCAGTGGCCGAAGAGGCGGGAGTATTTTAAAAGGCAAACTCGATCGTTCGGCTCCACTAAGTTTGAAATGGCGTTTGGGCTATTCCTATCCCATTCAAGCTTACCTCGCAGAACGAGGATGGTGGGTTCTGTACGCGCAGATTCCAGAAGTTGCAGAGGAAAAACTTTACGCCGGAAAATCACATGCAAGGCATTATTTGGGATTTTTTGATTCTGAGGGTCGCGAAATGTGTCGATTGCCCACTCACGCAAATCTTCTCCGAGAATTTGCACTCTTTGAAGACCAAATTGCGTGGATTGAGAGTCAAAACCAAGGATCCGATTTCGTTATTCAACGCGGTTTTTTGTCTCACGATTGCCAAGTGCAAAATGTTGTAGAAGTCACCCGAAACTCGAAACCTTTTGAACGTTTGACCTCGCTCAATTTTGAGGAATCCCAAGTCATTTATTCAAGACAAATAGGAATTGCACCATTTGAAATCGTCGAAGTTGATGGACAAAGGCAAATTCACTCGGATGCCATGCTCTCTTTGGCATATCCGTTTGGAAAGAATTGGATCGCACATCGTTTTTCTGAAAAGTCTTTTGAACCTTTTTTATTTGAATGGGATGGGCAGAGTTTAAAAAAGTCCGAAGTGGTGGCACGTGGTCTTTCTTTAAAAACGGGTTCCTTTAGATCTGTACCTGGAAGTTTGGAGCCACTTGATCAAGGCGGTGTGTTGCTTTTGAAAGAATCTTTTTGGGAAAATGATCGCCTTGTTCTTTTGAAAAAAGAAGATTTCATTGGAGTAGAAAACAAACTCACTATTCTGGGGACTGAAAGGGCGTCTGCGTCTGAGACCGCAGATGCCGTAGTTTTAACTCCAAAAGACTATTCGATTTGGCCAAGTATCGTCCCAGAATTTTGGTTGCCCACGCTCCAGGCATATTCAGGTGGGTACGCTTTTTTTGGTCAGACTTATTTTTCTGATTTGCGAGAGCGATGGTCAGGAACTTTTGTTGCTGGGTATGATTCTTATCCGGCCCGTCCATTTTCAAATTTCTCGGTCACTCGAGTGGGCCGCATTTTTTTGCCTTTCCATTCTCACACATTGACGATGTATTACTCTCCTACAGCAATACAGTCGGGAAATACAAAAATTATTTTTTCAAAAACTGGGACCGAGTTAGGTTCGCAGACCTTGTACCTGTTGCGTAAAAGTTCTTTACGCTTGAGCGGAACCTTGGGCCTACGCTATGAGATGAGCCGAAGCTCAGCAGTTTTTGCGGATCAAAACTATTTTTCACCTTCCCTGGGGTTTTCGCTTTCTAGCCCCTCAGTTTTGAACTCAAGTTCTTCACGTTTTCGTCTAGCGGACATCGGTTCTGGGTGGGGTTGGACAGGACGGGTTCGAAAAATATTTGCAAACGAAACTCTTAGCTCGCTGCATGCAAATGCACGTCTAGGACGAACTGGATTGTATTCACGAATAGACTGGGCAATTACCGATCCTAAAAATTATCCTCTGTCGTATTTTGAATTTGGCGGAAATTTTTCTTTTTCCACGCTTCAATTGGGATATTTAACGCGTGGTTTTGCGCCCAGACTAGGTACGGGTAAGGAACTTCTGCGAGGGGAACTTCAGTGGGGCTTTCCTGTGATGAATCTCAGGCGGGGATTAAGTTGGAATCGACTTCGATTAAAACAGTGGGACATGCGCGTGTTAGCCGAGACGGTTACTTTTCAGCCTTTTGCTCAGTCCTCACGTTTTTCATTGGGTAAGGGGTACTTCCATTCCTTTGGAACTGAGTGGGACTTTTTTGGAACTTTCTCACAATATGTAAATTTCACAGCAACCTTGGGTGCCTATCGCGGACTAGGAGAATTTGGAGAAAATCGCATGGCACTAAGAATTTCGAGCTATCTAGATCTATGAGAACAGCGGGTTACTTTTTTCTTTGTTTTGCATTTGCCTACTCTGCCATCGCAGCAAAGGATGACTTGAAAATTTTTTCGATTCGCAAACCTGTGTCAATTTTGCGGGCATCCAGTGAAATTCCAGAGCTTTCACGCGGATTGGTTTTACAAGCGGGCGATGTGGTTCGAGTTGGATCTCGCGGAGGGGTGACTTTTGATGGTGATGACAATTGTACGCTTTCCGTCATTGGCCCTGCTATTTTTAGATTTGAAAAAGACGGAGGCACAGCCAAAAAACTTCATTTTGATTATGGCGATTTCTATCTTAAAAAGTCGCGACGTCAATTTATTGTCGTTTCTACTGTTTTCTTTGACCTCGAAAATCATGCGGAAGAAATGGAGTTTTTTTTTGAGACGCCTTTTAACACCCAATTCTTTAGATTGCGGTCAATGAGTGACGACCTTGCTATTCGAGGAAAAGAAATTCCTAAACGATATTTTGTACAAGGGAACGGGGAATCATGGGCAAGTTCTCCCTTGGAAGCTGATGATTTGCATTTCACTCGGGAACGCCATTTTAACAATCGGCAAGCTCAAGATTTGAGTACCCAACAAGCCAAGGCGTATGATCCCGAATTGGCAGATGCGCTTCCGGGCTTGGTTGAAATATTTCCCTATGCGGGAACGACGAAATTTATTACCGAAAGCGCTGGGGTGGGTCAGTATTCAGGCTTTGTTGGCTTTGGTCTAAAGGTCGGGACACATTTGTATCCAGCATTGCCCGCTGAACCTCAGCGCCTAGACTTTATATATTCGCCCGTTGTTCGCTTGGGGTTGGAGCTAGGCGCATATTCTGGAAATTTTAGAATCGCCTCCACTCTGACGCGGCCGCATTTTTTACTTTTGGGTGGATTTGCTGGGCTGGGATTTCATGGACTCAATTTAGATGCGATATTTGGCTATCCCCTAGCCATCGTGCTCTCCGGTGAAGGCGGGGCTTACAGTGTTCCTTTTTACTATGGCCTAGATTTCAACTATCGCATCGATCTTTTTGAAATGACGCAGTCCGAAACAGGATTGACTTTAGGTCTTCGAGCTCTCGCGCTTCCGTTGAAAGGCATTGCTAGCAGTTTAAGAAGTCAAGCCGCGCTAAACTCTTCAAATCTGGGAACCTGGAATTTTGCACCCTTTGTCGCTCTCTCGATGAGATTTTGAAGTTTTCGGATTAAGATTGCGCCTATGTTACTTTCGTGTCCAAGTTGCCAGGCCCAGTATGAAAGCGCTGAATATATCAATGCATTTGAAATCAACTGTGTTTGTGGTTACTCCATTCTCGTACCCCAAGAATTTGTTGAGGCCACGGCTCCTCATTCAAAACAAAAAATTGCATTCGATGCAGCAGTGCCCACTGCTATGGATGCGGAAGACGAAGGACTTCTCATTCGTCCTGAAGGTCTTGATGCACTTGATCCCGAGAAGAAGATTTCTGAAAGCGGTGGAGGAGTGTTGGACATGACTGCACCCGAAGACCTCCCCGGAGGTTTGGTTTACGACCCTTTCGAACTCCCCAATGTTCCTGCAGTACAAAGTTCGGACGCAAGCGATTTTTCGCTTGGGAATGTTGATGTTTTCACAGCGCAGAATTCAAAAAAAAGCGATGTCGTGGTTTCGAAAAGTCAAATATTGGTCACTCGTTCCCAGTTGGCGAGCATGGGGAATTTTTTAGGATCCAATTTTGAAATTCGTTTAGAAGACTTAAAAACTGAAGATTTGCAAAAAATACTCCAACGACTTCGAAGAATTTTAGGAGATCGGCCTTGGTTGGAAAGTGAATTGCGAAGACGAAAAATCAATCTGGAAGATTTGGCTGTCGGAAAAACGGTTACGCAAATTCCTGAAGTACTGGCGATGGAAGTGTACCTTATGGCCTTTGAGTATGGTGGCCGTTGTTCGTTACTTTCAAGTGAACCATGAAAAAACTTCAAGCAAGATCAGACTCTCTTTTTTTTTCCCGTGAATTAAGTTGGTTGGCTTTTAATGAAAGGGTTTTAGATCAAGCCGAGAATCCCATCATTCCCCTTTTGGAAAGATTAAAATTCCTTTGCATTGTTTCTTCAAATCTTGAAGAATTTTTTATGGTAAGAATTGCCCAACTTCATCGAAGAATGAGGCGGGAAGCAAAAAGCAATCGAGAGCTTCGCGATGATTTTTACATCGACGAACTCCTTCACGAAATTCGGTTGAGAGTGTTAGAGCAAAAAACACGCCAAGCAAGAGTTTATCATGAAGTGAAAGGCGGCCTTCAGCAATCAGGACTTCACATTGAAGAAGGCTCAAGTCCCTTGGCACGAGAAATCTTTGAAAAAAGAATTCTTCCATTAATCCGTGTCGTGCCCCTCGAAACTGGAAAAGCGCTTCCTCATTTAGCGGGGGGACGGCTTCACATATTGGCTCGACATTCGAAAAACTATTCCTTGATTGAAGTTCCAATTGCGTTGCCGAGAATTTTGATTGTCAAAACCCGACACGTTTTTTTAGTTGATCGATTGATTCATTCGTACCCTGAAGCTTTGTATGATGGAAAAGAAGTTGACGAGGTTTTTTCGTTTAAAATTTCTCGTGATGCCGAAATCGAACTGGATGACGAAACCGATGATCCCATCTTAGAAATTGAAGAGGCCCTTAAAGACCGAGACAGTGGCCCCATTGTCCGTTTTGAAAGTGATGCCTCATTCGGATCTGAAGGGATGAAATGGCTTCGAGAACAGTTTCCCGAAACCGGTGATGACAAATTTTATCAGTTTAATATGCCACTGGATTTGAAGGCTTTCATGCAAATCTACAGCATCAGAGGTTTTTTACAACTCAAAGCAAATTTTCCTGAGCCTAAACGTCCAACGGTTTTACCTGCAGGGCTTTCTGTTTCAAAATTTTTTTCGGTGTTAGATAAAAAGGATATTTTTTTACATCAACCCTTTAGTTCGTTCGATCCGGTTATCGAATTAGTCAAAAACGCCGCACAAGATCCCAAAGTGACTCGAATTTGCCAAACCTTGTACCGAACCTCGGGAAAAAGTGCTGTGATAGATGCTCTTTTACTTGCTGCAAAAGCGGGAAAAAAAGTCACAGTTATTGTTGAACTCAAGGCAAGGTTTGATGAAGCCAATAATGCACGAATGGCAAAAACGCTCACGACTGCGGGAGTGCGAGTCATTTACAGTTCTGCCGATTTTAAAATTCATGCGAAATTGACCCTCGTTGAAAAAAAGCTTGCCCAGAAGACTAAATTTTATACGCATGTAAGCACCGGTAACTATCACCCAAAAACCGCTCGAATGTATACAGATTTCTCATTTTTAACTTCAAGCACTTCGATTGGCCGTGATGCTCGCGCTCTTTTTGATTTGATGGAAAATATGGATTCCAACGAAGACTATTCTTTGCTTGATGATGTGGCAAAATACACTTCACATTTTAAAGTTTTTAAAGTCTCACCTCAGGGAATGTTTGATGAAATCATGAGGGACATCGAGGCAGAAATTGTTTTTGCAAAAAGCTCTAAGCCTGCACGTATCCGAGCTAAGATGAATGGGCTCGTGGAACCAAAATTGATTAACTCCTTGTATCGCGCAAGTCAGGCGGGGGTAAAAATTGATCTTCTGGTTCGAGGTGTTTGTTGTCTGCGTCCTCAGGTCAAAGGCTTATCCGAGAATATTCGTGTTTGCTCCTATGTTGACAAATATCTCGAACACAGCCGTTTGTTTATTTTTGAAAATGGCGGTCGACCCAAGGTTAGTATTGCCTCGGCTGATTGGATGCCTCGGAATTTTTTTAAACGGGTGGAAGTTGCGCTGCCAATTTCTAATCAAAATTTGATTGATTATTTGTGTGGGCCTTATTGGGACCAGTACGAGCGAGACACTGTTCGCCTAAGATTGTGTACCGAAAACGGCCACTACTTGCAGCCAGAAAATTTTTTAAATCAACAACCCTCAGCCCAAGAAATATTTGAAGGAATGGAAATTCCAGATATCGAAAGATTTTCTAAAAAGACGCCTGTTGCAGCAGCGCCTCAAGGATAAGTTCCATTTTTATACCGCGAGATCCCTTTAACAGGACACAAGCACCCTTGGGGAAATCCAACAATTTTATCGACCCCGCCGCCTCTGCAGAATTTGCAAAGAACTGCACAGAACTTTCTTTTCCTCTAAAGAACTCGGACTGCTTAAGGAATTCAGGGCCCACAAATATCAATTTTGAAAATGGTTTTTTGCAGAGCTCTTTGGCAATTTTTCGATGGGCGTTTTCGCTCTCAACACCAAGATCCAGCATGTCTCCTAAAATGTAGACCTTTTCTTGTCCCACTTTTGCAAGTTTTTCAAGATGCAAGAAACCCGCTTTTAGCGATGCGGGATTGGAATTGTAATGGTCTGCAATCAGCAATTTTTCGTTTGAGAGTTTAATTTCTCTTCCACGACCTTCTGGTAAAACCAAATTTCTAAGCCCCTGTGAAATTTGATCCTCGCTGAGGCCTAGATATCTAGCCAATGCGGCCGCAAGCTTTGCATTTTGTTGTGCGTAGGAATTGGTTAAATGACTTTGGTCGCTATGCGTTTCGCTTGAAACGAGATTTACTCCTGGGATATCGCGAAATCTTGCAAGATAGGGATCGGCCTCGGGAGCAAAGCAAATTCCGCCGTGGGCCAGCGTTTTATGAAAAAGTAGAGATTCTTCTTCAAAAATTTTTTCGATATTTTTTAGCAAATTTAAATGCTCTTCTCCGATGGAAGTTAACACAGCGATGTCCGGCTCCACTAAGTTGACATGTCGTAACATGTCGCCCGGGGCGTCGATACCGATTTCGACGATTCCAATTTCAAAACTTTGGTCAAGCTGCTCCAATGTTTTAGGAATTCCCAAATCGCCATTTTGGGATTTTTCCGTTTTGAAGCATTTAAACTTTTGGCTTAGCAGTTGAAACAAAAATTCTTTGGTCGAAGTCTTTCCCGAACTTCCACCGATTCCAATAATTTTCCCCTTAAATTTTTTGCGAAAATAGGAAGCGAGATCTCGGTGAGTTTGAGAAAGAAAATTCGATTTAAAAAAATATGGACCTAAATTTTTGTATGGTTCAAGATCAAAATCCTTTGCCACTACATACCCTGCGCACGACGAATTTTTTACGAGCTCAGCAATAAACTGATGGCCATCTGCTTGGGCGCCTTTTAGCGCGATAAATATTTTTCCTTGGCATTGTTTGGAGTGACTCGAAAACCCCAGCGGTGGGGAGGGCAACTGAGCCAACCATGCGAGAAGGGCATTTTTTTCATTTGACATTTTTTGGCACTTTCAATTCTTGTATGACAAAATTTTTGAAGAAATTTCCACGCTCTTCAAAATTTTTGAACTCGTCCAAACTGCTTCCTCCTGGAGATAAAAGCAGGGTATCCCCTGCTTTGAGGCCACTGATGACTTCTGGAAGTGCTTTACTTAATTTTTCAAAAGAGGGGCCAAGGAGTGCGCTTTGCTCTTGTGCAATGGCCCGACACTCACCAAAAAAGTAGGGACATATTTTGTCGCCACTGAGATTTTTAAGATCTTGCCACGGAAGTTTTTTATCACGTCCACCAAGAAGGAGAAAAACTCGTCCATGGGGCGGAATTTTTTCTAAACAAGCTTGAGCCGCAGTCAAAACACTTTCCATTGCGGTGGCTTTGCTGTCGTTAATCACGCGAATCCCGTTGAACTCGCCAACAAATTCTAAACGATGAGCGAGCCCCGGGTATTCTAAGGGGCCCTGAATTGCAAAACTTGGCCAATGTGCTTCATTCATTACGTGGGCAACTAAGGCAATGTTGTCGCGGTTGTGTTGTCCCACCAGTTGGGCGGTGTCGAGCTGAGTTTGGGTCATAATCTTTTTTTGCACAACTTCTTTAGCATCACTCAATACAAGTTTTGATTTGAGTTGATGTTTTTTTGACCACTCTAACAGATCTCCACCCTGGGTATTTATGATCACTGCGTGTTTTGCTTTTTCAGCAAGATTCCATTTGGTTTGATAGTAGCTTTCTAAATTACTATAGCGTTCCAGGTGATTGGGCGCAAAGTATGTGATTGCACAAAAGTCTATGGGAAGAACTTGCAGATTTTCAATTTGGTAGCTGGAAAGTTCTAATACAATCCAGTCTGCCTTTACGCGCTTACCTTGGATGAGTGCCTCGGCATATCGAGCAAGAGGAATGCCCAGATTTCCCCCTACAAAAAAGGAATTAGAAAATTTTTCAAGAGCTGCATCAAAAAGCATTGTACAGGTAGATTTCCCCAAACTTCCCGTGACACCTATAATTTTTTCATCACTCAAAAAAAGTGCCGCGAGGTCTAGCTCGCTTGTCACCAACACTCCGCTTTTTTGTGCGCTTTGAATCCATTCACTGTTTAAGGGGACTCCGGGAGAAACAATCAGCGAGCAAGGTTGAAATTCACTCATCAAAACTTCAGGCTTTGAGAACTGCGCGGACAATAACTTCTCGTCAAAAAGTGTAAAGTCTTTTCCGTCGGATGCTCCAGCAGCTTGCAAAAGTTTTGCCACTGCTTGTCCGCTTATCCCTCCTCCAACGATTGCGGTTGGAAATGGAAACTGTTGAAGGGCTTGATGCATTTGTAGCCATTTCACCTCAGCTTTTAAATTTTCACAATCGGAGTTGTTAAAAAAGTCCTTAATTTAGAACTGACGGCACAGGCAATTCGCATTATGAAGTCCTCATGGCCGATCTCTCGACGGATAATTTACTTCAATTGCGCTCTGCCCGAAAAAGTTATGGCGCGCGGGATCTTTTTGATGATTTGAGTTTTTCGATCAACGAAAATGAACATGTTGGCGTCATCGGTCCAAATGGTGCAGGGAAGACCACGCTTTTTCGCTGTATCTTAGGTCTTGATCAGTTTGATGTTGGTGAAGTGATTCGAAAACGTGGATTAAAAATGGGCTACCTTTCGCAACATGACAATTGGGACCTGGAGGAAACGGTTGAAGCCTATGTTTTGCGCGAGTCCCAAGCAAATCTTTGGGAAATTAAACAACGAGCTAGGATTTTAGGTTTAAGCGAAGGCGATTTTTTAAGAACCATGCAGAGTCTCAATGGTGGGATGCGCATGCGAGCGAAATTGCTAAGCTTGCTTTGCTCTAATCCAGATTTGATGTTTTTGGATGAACCTACAAACTATTTGGATCTTGAAACCGTTTTGTTGCTTGAGAATTTTTTGCAAAGTTTTAAAGGTGCCTTTCTTTTGATTTCACACGACCGTGAATTTTTACGTCGCACGACCGACCACATACTTGAAGTTGAAGGCGGTGAGGCCACAAAATTTAACGGCGGATTGGATGACTATTTTGAACAAAAGACAATGTTGCGAAATCAACTCCAAGCTAGGGCGATGAGCCAAGCTCAAAGACGCCAAGAAATTTTGGATTTCGTAAATCGGTTTGGAGCAAAGGCGACCAAAGCGCGACAAGCTCAATCTCGTTTAAAATCACTCGAAAAAATGGAAGTCATTGACATCAAAGCATTAGGCCCCGAAGCCACAATTCGCATTCCCGCCCCGCAACATTGCGGAAAAGATATTTTTGTTTTGAACGATGCAACGCTTGGTTATCCCGATAGAAAAGTTATCGACAATTGCTCCTTAACTATTCGGAACGGCGAAAAATGCGCCGTGGTAGGGTTTAATGGTGCCGGCAAAAGTACACTTTTAAAATCGCTAGCGGGCCGTTTGCCACTTCTCAGTGGTGAAATGAAAATTGGCTATCAAGTGCAAATTGCCTACTTTGCGCAGCATTCTGCTGAAGAACTCAGCCCAAACGATACTGTTCTTGAAGGAATGTCCTCTTTGGTGCATCCGACTGTAAAAGCCCAAGAAATTTTAGACATGGCTGGATCTCTGCTTTTTTCGGGTGATGATTCCAAGAAAAAAATCTCAGTTCTTTCAGGTGGCGAAAAATCGCGAGTGGCATTGGGACGAATGCTGTTACAGCGCTATCCGGTTTTGATTCTTGATGAGCCAACTAACCATCTGGACTTTCAGACCGTGACCGCTTTGGCTTCCGCGTTAAAAAAATATGATGGGACCGTAGTTTTTGTGAGTCATGATCGAAGTTTTGTTGCCAGTGTGGCAAACAAAATTGTCGAAGTGAATCGTGGCCAAACTTATGTTCTCGATGGATCATACGACGATTACGTTTGGAGTTTAACAAAAGGCGTTCTGTCTGGTTCTCGACAGGAAGATTCAAACAAACGCATTCAAGTTTCGAATCCGGCAACTCGCCAACCGATTATTTCCGAAAAATTCCCCGAATCCCACGAAATTCGCAAAGCTAGGCAAAAAGAGTTTTTGCAACTGACCAAGCAGAATCAAAGTTTGGAAAAACTTATTTCTCGCTTGGAAACAGAGATTTCCGATTTGTTAAAAGATCCAAAGGATCATTCTCATTTTCAAAAAATATCTGAATTAACCCAACAGAAGGAAGAAGCCGAAACTGAATGGATGTCGGTTTTGGCGCGTTTGGAGGAACTCAGTGGACCCAGTTCTTAGATTCGAATGACTTCATTTGAGTTTATTTGCCTAGTCTTGCCATTCTCAGTCTCAAAGCGTTGAGTTTGATAAAACCTTCAGCATCTTTTTGAGAATAAATGGTATCTGCTTCAAATGTTGCAAGTTCGGGATTGTATAAGGACTGGGGCGACTTTCGTCCCAAAACTTGTACGTTGCCTTTTTGCACTTTGATTCGCGCAGTTCCACTGACATTTTTTTGCGTATCATTGATCATGTTTCGCAAAATTTGACCTTCTGGTGCAAACCAATAGCCGTAGTAAATCATGTCGCTAAGTTTGACGCCTAAGGAGTCGCGCAAGCGCATGACTTCTCGATCCATGGTGATGGACTCTACCGCTCGGTGAGCGGCGTGAAGAATGGTCACGCCTGGGGTTTCATAAACACCGCGGGACTTCATTCCCACATAACGATTTTCAACCAAATCGATTCGACCAACGCCATGATTTCCGCCTATGCGGTTCATTTCTTCTAACAGCGTCACTGGAGGAAGTTTGCGGCCGTTCAAAGCAACGGGTTCGCCTTCTACAAAGTCAATCTCTAACAACTCGCCATGTTCGGGGCATTGAGAAATGTCTTTTGTGAGTTTAAAAATCTCTGCAGGAGCCTCGGCCCAGGGATCTTCTAGAATTCCACCCTCGTAGGAAGTGTGCATGAGGTTCGCATCCGTGGAATAGGGTTTGGAATGTGTCGCTTGGACGGGAATTCCATGTTTGGTGCAGTAATTAATGAGATCTGTTCGGCCTTTAAACTCCCAATCGCGCCAAGGGGCGATAACATTAATTTTGGGATTGAGTGCATAATAAGTCAGTTCAAAACGAACTTGGTCGTTTCCTTTGCCCGTCGCACCATGGGCTACGTATTCGGCACCCTCATCACGGGCGATTTCGATTTGTTTTTTTGCAATCACTGGGCGTGCGAGCGAGGTACCCATGAGGTAGATGCCTTCATAGGTGGCATTGGCTTTGACTGAGGTCCAGACATAATCTCGTACAAATTCTTCGCGGAGATCCACAATGTGAGTTTTTAAGGCTCCAGTTTTTTTAGCTTTTTCTTCTAAGCCCGCAAGTTCTGCTCCTTGGCCAATATCGGCGCAAAAGCAAATGATCTCGCTCTTATAATGTTCCTTTAACCAAAGCAGCATGGCAGAGGTATCTAAGCCGCCGGAATAAGCTAAAACAATTTTTTTTGATTTTGAGTTGCTCATAAAATATCTCCAGAAAATTTTTAAACTTAATTACTACGATTCATGATTACAGTGGAAAGAATTTTTGCAGCGAAGTCAGCGTAGCGTTTAAAACGGCACGTCCCGAAACTGCCACAAAAATTGTATCATCACCAGCCAAGGTTCCTACGATTCCAGGAACGGAAAAACGGTCGATTTCAGACGAAACTGCAGAAGCAAAGCCCGGTTCGGTTTTGAGAACGATCATAGCATCACCGGCGGGTCGACAGCCGAGAAGGCGAAATTTGGACTGGCTGGCCACTGAAGTGGGAAGGACATAAAGTCCTTGAGATTTGAGTACGCCAATTTCTTCAAGATCTCGCGAAACACTGGACTGGGTTACGTTAAAGCCTTCTTTTTTTAACAATTTCACCAGTTCGCTTTGGGTTCCAATGGATTGCTCGGAAATCATGGTTTGTATGCGACGTTGGCGTTCTTCGTGTTGGCCTCTTTTATGCATAATTATGGTTCTTATTGCATATTTTTTCATATTGGGCTAGCCCTTTTTTATGGCACAATCTGGAGATCCTAAACTTTGGGGTGGGCGTTTTGAAAAAGCAGCTCACGAAACTTTTGCAAAATTTAACCGCTCTTTTTTGTTTGATCAAAGGTTGTTGGACGCGGACATTTTGGGGTCTTTGGCACAAGTTGCGGTGTTAGAAGATGCCAAAATTGTTACTCAAAAAGAATCTCTGCAACTTCGTGACGCTCTTAAAAAGTTGGCTGCCGAGGTCAAAACGAATCCTCAGCTGTTAAGTGAATCGTCTGCCGAAGATGTGCATTCTTTTATTGAAGGGCATCTTATTGAAAAGCTTGGGGACTTAGGGAAAAAAGTTCATTCTGGGCGAAGTCGCAACGATCAAGTCGCTACGGCTCTTCGGATTTGGTTAAAAAATGAGACCCTGAAAACTGCAAAAATTTTGCATCTAACTCTTTCGTCCTTATTGGAGCTTGCGGAAAAAAATATTGGTGTAGTCATGCCGGCTTACACTCACCTTCAAAAAGCGCAACCCGTACTTTTTTCGCATTGGGTATTAGCTTACTTTGAAATGTTTAAACGTGATCAGAATCGACTGGGCGAAGTTTTAAAACGTATCAGTGTTTTACCTCTAGGAAGCGGAGCACTTACGGGTTCGGGACTGCCTATTAATCGCGAAATTGCGCGCAAAGAACTTGGATTTGAAACTTTAAGTGCTAATTCTATGGATGCCGTTTCTGATCGTGACTTTGTTATTGAATGGATGTCTTTTGCCAGTCTTTGCATGATGCATTTAAGCCGTTTGGCGGAAGACTTAATCATTTTTAGCACGCAAGAATTTGCCTTTATGGGTTTAGGAGATGAGATTTCATCCGGTTCAAGTTTGATGCCTCAAAAAAAGAACCCCGACGCGCTTGAACTTTTGCGAGGGAAATTTGGCCGAGTTTTGGGTGCGCAAGTAGGGATGTTGGCAACTTTGAAGGGCTTACCACTGGCCTACAACAAAGATTTGCAGGAGGATAAAGAAGCGCTTTTTGATTGCGTGGATACTCTTCAGGCGAGTTTGGAAAACGCTTCAATCATTTTGCAAAATATTCATCCTAAAGTTGAAAATATGCAGAAGGCGGCCGAACGCGATTATATGAACGCCACAGATGTAGCAGATCTTTGTGTTCTGAATGGTGTCCCTTTCCGCGAGGCCCACGAAAAAATTGGGCAACTGGTGAGAGAAGGTTTGGCGCAAAATCTAGAGCTTAAAAAACTGAGCAAGGTGATTTGGGACAAATTCCTTCCTGGAATCTACGATAAAGTCGTTCCTTTTATAGATGCGAAGGCCTGTGTGGATCGAAAAATTTGTTTTGGATCTACGGGAAGCGCCCAGGTCGCGCAAGCCCTAGTTGAAGCAAAAAAATATTTGCTCAACGATTTTTCTTGATCGCAGAAAATCAAATGTGTATATTTATTCACTAACATGCATAAAAATCAAATTGCCGCTAAGGCGGCCACTTCTGCCCCTCTTCCATTTGTAAACTCCACCAGCTCGCCTTTGCGAATTTGGCCGGTGAGCAAAGAACCTGCTCCTTTACCTTTGGCACTGAGAGGTCGCCATATTTTGACAGGAGAAGAGTTTTCGCAAGTCGAACTTCGTGCATTGCTTGATTTTGCGAGTCGATTAAAGGAAGAGCGTAAGCAAGGACGCGCAAAACTTTGGTTGGCTGGAAAGCAGCTTGCTATGGTTTTCGAAAAACCTTCTTTACGAACTCGAGTCAGTTTTACAGTCGGCATGCAAGATTTGGGCGGACACGCCATCGATATTCCCTCTACCAATCGTAAATTTGAAGAACCTCAAGATACTGCCCGAGTTTTGGAAGGCTATTGCCAAGCCATTATGGTGCGAACTTTTGAACAAGAAGTTTTAGAAACCATGGCTCGATCTGTAAAAGTGCCCATTATCAATGCCCTTTCCAACGACCATCATCCTTGTCAAGCATTGGCTGATCTTTTGACGATCAAAGAACGCTTTGGAAAACTGGAAGGCATGAAACTCGCTTATGTGGGAGACGGTAACAACGTTCTTCACAGTTTGTTGTTGCTCGGTGGATTTTTGGGTCTGGAAGTTCATTATGCATGCCCCGCAGGTTATGCGCCCAATGAGCAAATTGTTTTCCGAGCTCAGGAACGTGCAAAAGTGGGTGGTGGAAAAATTGTGGCCCATGCGACTCCTCAAGAGGCCGTTAAAGGTGCCCACGCCATCTACACCGATGTGTGGACCAGCATGGGATATGAAGCTGAAAACGAAAAACGTCTTCTTGCCTTCCAAGGATACAAAGTTGACGAAGCTCTTCATGCACTGGCTGATTCATCCGCCGTCGTCATGCACTGTTTGCCAATGAATCGTGATGAAGAAATCTCGGGCGCACTTGCAGATAGCAAGCACTCGGCGATTTTTGAACAAAGCGAAAATCGTTTGCATGTGCAAAAGGCCTTGCTTGTTGGCCTCATGAGCGAATGGGTTCGCCAGAGCTATTAAAGCACTGTGCAGCTAAATATTTTTCAAGAAGAAATCTCTTTTTCTAAAGGTTTTGTCTACCTAGACAAAATTGAATATTCTGTTTGGGTGCTTCGGCGTTCGAATATGGGGGTAGCGTTTTTTCTAGTCGATCCAAAATCGGGTCTGGCAAGAGGACCTTTTCCTGAGTGGAACATTTTGCATCTTTTTTTGAAAGCGAATAGCCGAGTTGTGTCGGGCAGTGCTTTAGGACCGTGGGACAAAGGCTTTGAAAATATTTATTGTTTTGGAGAGTCCTCAAAGATTCCTTTTGATTTTACTGGCGCTGATTTGGTCGAGTTGTCTAATCTGCCTCCTTCATTAACACTTTATCCATGGACGAAGGATGGGTTGAAAGATGGTTTTTATGAAAGCACACTTTTAGCACCAGAAATTCAATCAGAGTGTATTGAGCTCTTAAAAGATCGGAAAATTGGATGGCTTGGCTCCACAATATACTGGGCTCGACTTAATGAAGCGCGAAATTTTCATAAAAAAACGTCAATTCTTCTTTGTTCAGAATTTAAAGAGGGATCACAGTTTGCCGTTGTTGATCGCGCAAGTGATTTTCTTGGGATGTTTGAATGATCGGCTGAAGGTGGAGATATTGCGAGCCAAATTATTTGTGCGTCAAATTTTCCTATGTTTGCTTAGATTGCTAGAACTGAAATTCAGATTATCCTTATTGGGCTAACACGAAATCAGGAGGAAATTTTAATGCAATTTAATAAATATTTTATGTTTTTGGGCTGTCTGTCGCTGGGTGCGTGCGGAGATAAAGCGGCTACCGGTGAGTCTGTAGTAACAATGGGTGCTGCGCTCACAACTTTAAATTCGTCTATGGCTACAGTGGAAAGCTTAAAACCTGGTGCAGCCCTTTTGACGAGTCAGCAAAAATTACAAAGCACAAAATTTTCTCCCTTAGTTGCTCTGGATCTGGATACTGACTGGGAAAATGCTTCTGCTTTTAGTGATCCGCGAGCTTGTGGTTCGAGTGAAGAAGGCTGTTCAACTGGAGAGCACTATGGCGATTCGATTTCAATAAAAGAATATATGGGAATTCAATTAGACAGCGATGCCGTTTAGGACAATGGATCGAGCATTAATATTTTTGGTCGTTTCAAAAGCACAATGAGCATTCCTTGCGCAATCACTATGCTTTCAACCAAAGGTGCCGATGGGTATCCCGCTGATGGTGCGCAAACAATTACATTTGATGCAAATTCAGCCGCTACCTTAATTGCCTGCGGAATGGCTGAAAGTGATGCGAACAGCGTTCCCTCCGGAACCACTATTTCAATCACAACGTCTACTCCTGCCGACACTACTGTCTATACGAAAAAAACCATTTTAGATTTGGCAAGTTTTGGAGGAGATACCATTCAAACGATGTACTACAAAACGACAACTTCAAAGATAAACGTGGTTTCTGTTGAAACTTACACTCGAGAAAGTAGATCACAGATATCGAGAACGATGGTTTCGTATGATGTCGCTGCAGGGAAGTTGAGTGCCGAGTATGTGTCGACGAGCGATGACACATCCAATGGCGGATTTTATTTGCAGCGAATTGCGGTAGATCGTTCTACAGATACCGCTGGGATTTATTCGCACACAGGTAATTCTTCGGCAGCTGCCTTGGGCACATATTTTACGCTTGCAGGTAAACCCGAAGCGGGTGGCACTTTGGCGCTAAGTTTGATGGCGAGTGATTCGGGCAATACTTTGGCTGCAAGTTCTGCGTGTGTGAATATCGAAGACGGAAGTATTGCGACTGCAGATTCTTTAGCTTGTACTTTGACTGGACTTGCGGTTGATAGCACGGATGTGTTGGCGATGGATGCTGATGCTTTTGGAGCAAGAGCCGGTACCGGTTGGACGGATATTAGTTTAACTGAAGCTTTGAGTTTTACTCCTGCAACAGTTTCGACAGCTTTGGCATCACATTAATTTTGGGTAAACTTTAGTCGTTTCAATATGAAATTGAAGTCCCTTCATTCAAAGGAATGCAGGGACTGTTTTTTTCAAAATCAAGATATCAATAAAATAGTTGAATGATTCAGCTCATAGAAAAACTAAGCTGCTTTTAAATCCTCGGCATTACGGGCATTTATTTTTTGGTAAATTATTTTTTCAAAAAATTTTGGATTGAGAGGTTTATAGAAGATTTCTTCAAAGCCCCTTGATTTGAGAAAATCTGGAGTGTGTTCAGAAAACCCACTGTAAGCAAACCATAAAATATTTGGAGAGATATTTTCTACAGTGGCAAGCTCTTTCAGTCCAAGGCCATCAATCTTGGGCATGTGAAGGTCAGTGATAACAATATCAATGGGAACTTTTCGTAGGAATTCCAGAGCTTCCATCCCATCATTTGCATGAAATGTCAGGAAGTTCATTTCAGAAAAATCTTCAGCGAGAATTTTACTCAGTTCTGGATTGTCCTCAACAATGAGGAGTTTAATTTTATTTTCTTGGCTACTTCGCATACATTCTGCCCTCTCCATTTGAGTCTAAAGAAATTCCAAGTCGCTGTTTGATTTTGTTTTGTTAGTTTTAAATTAAGCTTAAAAATAAAATTTCTGATGCTTCCTAGAGTCTTGATTTTAAAATTCTTTCACGGAGGAGTTAAGACAATTCCTAGAAAGAAATTGGTTTGAGAGTTTTATTCTTTCATCGGGATTGAGTGCGGCTTGGGGGGAGTACGCCGCCCGTCAAAACGTTATATTTGGTTTGGTGTAAACCTGCGGTCCGTCGTCGCTCTCGCTCCGACTCCCGCACGCATCGCTTCAAAAGCTGCCACTGGCAGCTTTTGCTGCGCTTGCGTGGTACCTAGAGGCGGGATCGAACCGCCGACCTGTGCGTTATGAATGCACCGCTCTCACCAACTGAGCTACCTAGGTATATTTTTTTTATAGCAGCAATAAATAGCTTAAGTAAAAATTAGCTAGCATCCGATTTCTCACACTTCAATTTAATTTCTGTTCCAAAAATAAGTCCTCATGGCATTCAAGGGTAGACACTTCGCGTTATTAGCCTATCATCGACTAAACTATCCCTGTATTCGTGTTAAATTCAGAGGCTTGGGAGGATTCATTATGGGTTTAAATAGAAATTTTTTGAGAACTTTGACAATCGGATCGATGTTTTCGGGAAGCGTATTGGCAAACGCAGTTCCGACAAAAGTGGTCGGTAAAGTTCTAGGATTTGGGCAGTTGCGCAGTGACGACATTGTCGATGGCGCTGTTGTCATTCCTTCGCTCAAAGCACAAGATATTTTAAGCTTTCAGCTGAATTCTTTGCTAGGTCCAAACGAAGAAATGAGTGCGGGTCCCGTGACGACCGAAGTCCCCGGCAATTTATATATTCCCAGCCAACGTGAGCGATATGGAATTTTTCCAATCACGCTGAACAAAGAAACTTTTACTTTGATGATGGAACCTGGTGAGCGCAATGAGCTCGTCGCCATTCGCTTTCAAGCGCCTTTTTCGAGAGCGGTCGAGCTCGCACGAAACAAAGCTCCCTACACTGAACTCGTACCACTCGTGACTTTAAAATCATTTTCACTCGGAAGCGACAGAGACTGGTCTCGTGAACCCAGTGTGAACCTGACTTTGGACAAAGACTTTCAAAAAACTTCAAATTATCAATGGCGAAGAAACCCCGCCGCAGCAAACGAATTCGACATGCTTGTCAGCTTTCAGCGTTCTCCCAAAGATCGTTGGATACCAACAGATTTGATTGGAAAACTTCCGGCTTCCGGGAAGTTCAATATATCTCCTTCATTACCAAACGATTTAAAAGTTCTGACAGCACGAGTGACAAACAATGTCGACAACGATCCTGTCGAAGCTCGCGGGTGGTTTTTAAATGGCAAGGGCGGTGACACATTTTCAGCAGCCGATTTGCCTGAAAAGATTTCGGGAATCTCGATCAAGGATAATACTATTCAATGGAATCCCATCGATACCCATGGATGGATGGCAGTGCTTCGCGGATCAAAGATGAAAAGTGCGCCAGAAGTTCCTGAAGGTCTTTCGGGAGATTTGATGGTGCTGGGTGATTTTGGAATCGGAAAACTGCTTCGATTCTTGGGCGATTCACCATTAGAAAATTGGATTTCCGCAAAAGAGGGAATTTATGAACTTGCCACTCCACGTCTGGCGAACGAAAAAATTTCGCTCCTCTTTATTGGAGCGCATCGCGAAGTGCCAAATCCTCAAGATTCTGAATTAACTGAGCCCGAACTTTTTACTTATGCAAAAGAACTTCGCATGGTAGTTATACAATAAGTGATGAAATCAAAGTTCCGATTTATTCTTGGAATCATCTTGGTACAAATTTTGGGGGCTTGTGTGTCATCACAGCCTCCTCCAAGACCTCTTGATTTACCCTTCAAAAAATATTTTGATAAAGATTTTGATACCGTGTGGGCTGCTACTGTCGAAGTTCTGGACTACTACCAAATTGTACGTATCGACCGAGATGCGGGTCTAGTGGAAACAGATTGGACAGAAGCTCGTTACAATCGCGCCCTTTATGACTTACCTCCAGATCACAAAGAATTTATGGAGTCGGTAAAATATCGGCTCAAAGTAAAAGTTTCCAAGTTTCGAAACAAAAACACTGGCACTCCCGTAGCCAATGTACAAATTGTAAAAGAACTTATGGAAGGTCGAAATTTTATTTTTGATTACGAAAGAGTTCCCACTGACACGGTGGAAGAGCAAATTCTGCTATATCGCATTGGTCGCAGAGTGGAAATCATGACCCGATTAAAACGAAAAGCCTTAGGTGCTGCCGCCAAACAAAAAAGTGCGCCAGCTACACCTACACCTGAGTCTCAAGAAGCTCCACCAGAGGGGCAATAAAAATACTAAGACTTAGTGCCGCTTTTTAGAAACTTTGGCGCTTTTAAATTTTTTGGTAGCAGGAATTAAAGCACGAACTTCTTGATTGCGATCTTTTACAGCGGCAATGCTTATTGTTCGAGAAGGAGTTAAACCCCCTTCGCGCATGGCTGTGAGAATGGTTTCACGAATAAAAAATCCTTCGCCATCCATAATGTTTTTATCGCTTAAAAAGGCGCTTTCCAAAGGAGTCTTCCAGTTTGCGGCCTCTTTGCGACTCATTTTAAACATACGACGCAAACTTTCGACAGCTCCATCACGAACAAGAAGTGAGGGATCTTCTAGAAGCGCTCGCTGGATAATTTTTCTAGACTGAATCTGAAATTTTATCGAGCTAGAATTTTTTTTCACCGCTTGAGGGTCAAAAAACTCCGAAAGTGCCGTCACCATAGCCAATCGATGTTGCCATTCAAAAGCCATCGAAGGCTCTAAGGAACTTATGCGGAGACGTTCATCAGAAAAAAGTTTTTCACCTAAATTTAACAATCGCTGCGGATCTTGCGAAGTCATGGCAAGAAAGTCTTTTAACAGCCAACGTGGCTTTTTGGATTCTTTAACGGTTGCAGGATTTAAATGCTTTTTATCCTTTTCGGGGATTGCATGGGAAATCTGTGTCACTGAAAGTAAAGCAAGTGACAAAAGCAACTCTGATTGAAAAAGCGGGCGTTTTTTAGTCATGTCGTTTTGTTTCCTAGAATTTTTTCAAATTCTTGAATCAGGGAATCATCATTAACCGAAGATTCCGCCAAAGCCTCAAGTTCTTCTTCCGTGGCAGCAGTGGATTGAGGGGGGGGCAATTCAGCAGTCGGTACTTCCCGCGCATGTTGAGGGGCCACGGTGGGTGGAGGGCTAGCTGCAAGCCCGCCCATGAGTGCATCGATCGCACTTTGATCCATTGCTCCACCGCCATCAAATGCCGAAGGAGGACTGGGAGCCGCCGCGGCAAACGAGACGGGTGCCGGGCTACTTGGAGCGTCGTTTGAGGAAAACATATCTGCACTTAAAAAGTTGCTGGAATCAACTTTTGTCTCGGTCACAGGTGCAGAAGATGCTGATTCAAAAAGTTTATCGATGTCGGAGGTCGAAACTCCCGCGCCTTGCTGAACTGGAGCATTGATGTTCTCGCCGCCACCGACGCTCACGTTAGCCAATTGTGCCTTTAGTTTTTCGTTTTCTGATTTATACTTTTTGACTAGCGCAAAATCTTCTTCAAAAATTCGATACTCCGAAACAACTTTTTCCAGATGAGCAAGTTTGTGACTCAGATCTTCTTTTTCTTTGTTCAGTGGATTTACAATCCTGTCGACTTCAGCCTGAATTTTCGAAGGATCTACTGATCCTCCACTTTGGGTGGCAGCGCTTTGTGCTTGAGCCAATGCTTGTTGATTAGCACTGGCTTCGCTTTCGAGTTGTTTAATTTTGATTTCATAGGCCTGCATTTGCGCTTGGAAAGCAGCAAGTTGGGCACCATCGACTGCGGGGGAACTTGCATTCGCAAGTGCGGAGACCGGAACGGCGGCATGCATGTTTTGAGTGTGAAAATCAGCAGGCACTTTTCCAGCACTGGGAAATATTTTTGATCGAAGTTGTGCGAGTCGCATCATTTCTTCGGTGATTTCGTAAGCAATTTGTTCGCCATCCATATTAGAAGCGGCCGTTGCGTCCTTCCCTAAAAAGCGTTTTAAAATCATGTAGATTCCAATTAGCAATGTGACACAAATCAAAACCATCTGTACGACGACTAGACTTGAGAAATAGGGAGAAAGTTTTTGCACCAGCTGTGACATCGTTTGCTGATATATTCTAACGCTAATCTCAGATTTGGGAATTTAAAAAGAGCCAAAGATTTGATTAGATTTAAAAAATCCGATAATCCTGGGTTTGCAGTCAAAAAACTGGCAGCTTTGGTTTTAAATCAGGGTTGCACGCGCCGCAATGAGGTCTCATAGTTAAATGGATATAATGACTCTTTCCTAAAGAGTAGTTCCAAGTTCGATTCTTGGTGGGACCACCAGTCGCGTCGCCTAGTCTATTTGCCATGAGCGACGCTCAAACATTCACGAAATCGAAGTCCTAGAGAAAAAGTAGACCTGCAGAGCGGCTTAGCGGGGATTTTACACGTATCCAGGGCCAGGCTCCCACTGACTTTGAGGAAGGTTTCGCGCCACAAAATTTTGTTTTTTATTTTAAACTAAAATCGGTAGAGTTATTCTTAGGAGTTTGTGCGCATAGTAATTTATTTTTTTCGGAAAATGAATTTCTTATGAGGGTGGCGATTTTATGTTTAAAAATTACTTATCGAAAAGCTTTTTATTTTTACTTGGAAGCATTGGATTTTCTTCAATAGTCAGTTCTCAAGAAGAAACAGAGAATGAGTGTAAAAATTGTTTTAAAATTCGAATTGAACGTCCTGTCATCATAAGACGGGCTACTTTAGAACACGAACTCGATACCGGTTATTCATTTATCAAACTTCCGAATGGTAAATTTAGAGGTTGGAGCTCAAATCAAGAAGTCTATCGTATTGAAGCATCAAGCAAAAATGACATGTTTGCTAAACCTGTACAACTTTTAGGCAAAGGCGCTGCAAACGGAGATTTTGGATGCGGGCTTTGGCTAACGGGATATGTGCCAATGAAACACGCAGGAAAAGGACATTTACTGGGTTTTGTTCATCAAGAAACAGAATGCGACTATCCAAAAGATCAAACTTTTAAATCTTTTGGAATTGCAACTTCAACAGACTATGGAAAATCATGGAATCGACTTGGAACAATCATCGAATCTCCTTTTCGAGCCGAAAAACTTACATATAAGGGAGAAGGAGGATGTCGTGGGGTTCTCGATGAAGACACACAATTTGTGTACCTCTATTGCTTAAGGCAGAATCCCGACAATTCGAAGGTAGTAGGTGACCTCAGAACAATTGTTGTTCGCTCTCACATCACAACAGCAACAAACTTAAAATCTTGGCGCAAATGGCACAATGGATCGTGGAATGAACCGGCCATTAAAGGTGATTCCACATCTATCGATCTCAAAAAATACCTAGGGTTTACGTCATTTAACATGGATAGCTATTTCGGCCGATACACTGGTTTAATACTCCCTAAACCAAATTTTTCTGCAAACGAAGATTATGCAGGTCTTCTGCTATCACTTTCGCAGAACTATCTTGATTTCTTTCAACTGAATGAACCACTTTTGATTTTGGGTGACCACGTCGACAAAGACAAAAACAATGCGAGAGAACCTAGAGGCATAGGTTCAAGGTCACATTCTGGCTGGTGGTCTGTAAACAATGTCGAGATTGGCGGTACCGCAGTTTCTCACATCTTTGATTTAAACTATGGCTACCTGTTTGATGGCTCAGAATTGAAGGAAAAGTATCTTGTCAAACAAACGATGCGAATCGACCGAACAGATGAACCACAAGACAACATGGTAGGCGTCGCTTTGTCCAGATATGCTGGCAGCACTGATACCTATAGAACAACTACTAAGCCGGTGAGAACCGAAGGCGAAACAAGTTTCGAGACACCCAACACGTTAGGATATGTACTGACAAAAGAACCTCCACAAGCAAGCTACAAACTTCACGAGTGTTACAAAGAAGTTTCAAACAAGATTAAAAATAAGCAAATCGCTACCATCGACTACTATCTTGCCATTGATCAGGGAAAAAAATGCCCAGATAGCTACAAGCGGCACGACACCATTGGTTGGGTTTACAGAGATCCTTTACCGAATACATTGCCACTCTATCGCTGTTCAAGATCTACAAATCGAACGCACTATGTTTCGACCAACCGCGATTGTAACAAGATGGGAAAAAATATAAATTTTCTCGGATATATATTGCTGAATTGAATTTTTTAAATTGGACTTGGATTCTGCCGAGGTCTTCGCCAAAACTTCTCAAACTCCACTGCAAACAAAATTAGCGACGAAACTCCCAAACAAATTACCCACTGTTTGGCGTCTAGGGCCTGTAATTTAAATATTTTCTGTAAAAATGGAATATTTAAAATCAGGGCCTGCGCAACAAAATTAAAAATTATAGAAGCCCAAAGATAGGGATTTTTGAAAAGATTTTTGTTTAAAACGGATTCTGTTTCGGATCGAATAGCGAGCACATGAAAAAACTGTGAAAAAGTTAAAACGCAAAACGCCATGCTTTGCCATTCGGACATTTGCTGATTTAGGGCCCAGGCCATTGTTCCTAAGGTTAAAGCCGCGGTAAACAGGCCTACCCAAAGCGCGTGGAATCCTAATCCGCGCGCAAAGAGACTTTCGTTTTTGGGAGTCGGCGCACGACTCATAATATTTTTTTCTTCTTCTTCCATGGAAAGCGCCAATCCCGGTAGCCCATCAGTCACCAAATTCACCCACAAAATTTGAATGGGTAAAAGGGGAATGGGCAACCCGATAAGAGGAGCTAGAAAAAGTGTCCAAACTTCGGCAGAATTTCCAGAAATGGCAAAGCGAATAAATTTACGAATATTATCGTAAATTCGACGGCCTTCACGAATGGCTTTAACGATGCTCGAAAAATTATCGTCCAGTAGAATCATTTGCGAAGCTTCCCTCGCCACATCTGTTCCATTGAGCCCCATAGAAACGCCAACATCTGAGCGTTTTAACGACGGAGCATCATTAACTCCGTCACCCGTCATGCAAACAATTTCGCCCGCATTTTGTAATGAGGTGACAATTTTTATTTTTTGCTCTGGAGACATTCTTGCGTAGACATGAATATTTGAAGCTTGCTTTGTAAAATCATCATCGCTCATTGCAAGGAGTTCACTCCCGCTTAAAACTTGCGCATTGAGGTCATCTATAATCTTTAGCTGGTGAGCAATGTATTTTGCGGTGAGAGGGTGATCTCCTGTGATCATAACCACTTTAACGCCAGCACTCTTGCAATCGCGGACGCTATCGAAAACTTCAGGGCGAGGGGGATCAACAAGTCCAACCAAAGCAACCAAGCATAAATCCTCTTCCAAGTTTTTTGAATGAGGATCAAATTTTTCAACACTATGCTCTCTAAACGCAATAGCGAGTACACGAAATCCAGATTGTGTAAAATTTTCTAAAACTTTAGTGACTTCTTCATTACTAAACTCAGTGCTTCCATGATCGCTTAGCATTTTTTTACACAGCGGCAGAACTTTTTCCGGAGCACCTTTGACCCATTGAATAACTTTTTGATCGGCTGCATTGCGATGAAAGGTGCTCATCATGGCTCTTTCGCTGCTAAAGGGGATCTCGAATATTCGTGGGGATTCTTTTTGAATTTTTTCAATTCCTGAATCAATTTTTTTCGCAAAAGCCAGAAGGGCGTTTTCAGTAGCTTCACCCTCGAAACATGAGGATTCGATAATGTATCGAGAGTCATTGTTGAGCGCGAGACCAGCAGAAAGTATATTTTTAGATTTCGCGTTTGAAATTTTATTGCTGTGAAAAGTTTCCGAAGCAAGAAAAACTTTTTCGACATGCATTTTATTTTGAGTAAGCGTTCCTGTTTTGTCAGTGCAAATAACTGTGACGGAGCCCAGTGATTCTACTGCTGAAAGTCTACGAATGAGGGCCTTTTGAGAAGCCATTCGCCGGGCCCCCAAAGCCAAAGCGCTCGTGATGACAGCGGGTAAGGCCTCGGGAATGGCGGCTACTGCCAAGCTGAGCGCTGTAAGAAACATCTGTAAGGGATTTTCTCCTCTAGAAATTCCGATAAAAAACATGATGACGCAAAGAATGATCACAATTGCTGTAAGTTTTTTTGCAAAGGCTTTCATGCGCTTTTGCAGGGGACTAAAGGAGGCAGCTTCAGAAGATAAAAGTTTGGCGATTTTCCCGAACTCTGTGCGAAGGCCTGTTGCAGTCACAATTCCAGTTGCGCGCCCTCCAACAACGAGTGTGCCTTTGTAAACCATATTTTTTCGATCAGGCAGTGCGCTGTCTAAACCTAGGGTAACTTCGGCATTTTTTTCGACGGGCATCGACTCCCCAGTAAGTGATGATTCATCGACAATAATATTGTGCGAATTTATAAGTCTCATATCAGCAGGAACAAAATTACCTGCCTCTATGATTGTAATATCCCCGGGTACGATTTCTTCCACGGGAATTTGTTTGTGACGAGCGTCGCGCAATACCAATGCTGAAGAGCTGCTGTAATTTAAAAGCGCCTGCATGGCATCTTCCGCCTTGGATTCTTGAAAGTATCCAAGCAAAGCATTGAGGAACACGATGACAAAAATTGCAATGGCATCAACACTTTCATTCAAAAATCCCGCAATGATGCCCGCAACAATGAGGACTATAACCATGGTGTCTTGGAACTGATGAAGAAAAATTTGTAGACGCGACAACTTCTTGGTTCTTGGTAAGGAGTTGGGTCCTACGATTTTTTTTCGTTCATCGGCATCGATTTGCGAAAGTCCCGCTACTAAAGCAAGTTTTTGCTGAGTTTTAAGCTGTTCTAAACTTAAAGAATAGGGGTTCAAAAGATCATATTTAGAGCTCGAAGTGATGTCAGTAGCTGCTTTGTTCATGAGATTGAACTTTGACTTTACTAAATGCTTTTTCTTCAGTCGCTGTTAAAATCCGCTTTTCAGAAACTTAAAAGCTCACTAGAAGCAGTAATAGCAGAGGAGAATTGAAGAATGAAATTTTGTAGCTTTGTCACCAAATCAAAAAAAAAATCTTGGGGTGTCATGGGAGACAATGGAAAAGTGCTCGATTTGTCTCATAAAGCACCAAATCTTTTAAGTTTCCTGCAGTCAGTCAATTGGGACCAACAATTGGATGGTATTAAGAATTCTTTGGGGTCCGCTGATTTACCACTTGATTCTTTAAATCTTGTTGCGTGTCTTCCCAATCCTCCATCGATGCGCGATGGATATGCTTTTCGCCAACACGTCGAAGCGGCACGAAGAAATCGAGGAGTTCCCATGATTCCCGAGTTCGACGAGTTCCCAGTATTTTACTACACCAATCACACCGCAGTCATTGGTCAAGGACCCTGTTTTGTGCAAAGTCTTGCGATGGAACAATTGGATTTTGAACTCGAAGCTGCCATTGTGGTGGGTAAAGCCGGAATCAATTTGAAAGCTGAAAATGCGGATTCTCATATTTTTGGTTACACCATTATGAACGATTTCTCGGCCCGCAAACTTCAAATGGAAGAAATGAAGATGAGTCTTGGTCCTGCAAAAGGAAAAGATTTTGCGACGGCTCTTGGTCCTTGGTTAGTGACTCCCGACGAGCTTGACTCTCACAAAATAGTTTCAGTAAGCGGCAATCGATACAATTTAGAAATGACCTGTGAAATAAATAGTCTTCCAATTTCTAAAGGCAATATGAAAGACATGAACTGGAGTTTTGCGCAGATTCTTGAGCGAGTCTCTTATGGAACATGGATTTATCCTGGAGATGTGATTGGCTCGGGCACTGTGGGGACGGGTTGTTTTATGGAACTCAATGGAAGTGGTATCACCAAGCAATGGTTAAAACCTGGTGATAAAATAGTTTTAAAAATTTCGGGCCTTGGTGAGTTACATAATAGCATTGTCGAAGGCAGCCCTCCTCAAAAGTTAGAGTGGTAAAGGAAAATCATATGTCCGCTCAAATCTTTGTTCCTAAACTCTATGGATATTGGCGCTCTTCAGCTTCTTGGCGGCTTCGTTGGGCGTTTGAGTTGAAGCAAAGCTCCTATCAATATATTCCGGTAAATATTTTGAGTGGCGAAAATAAAAGTCCCGCTCATTTGGCTCGCAATTCGATGGGACTTTTGCCGTTGCTTGAGTATGCACCTGGAAAATTTTTTGCCGAAAGCTTGGCCATTATTCAGTGGTTAGATGAAACTCGAGAGAGTGGAAAAAAGCTTTTACCTGCGGACCCCGTTTTGAGATCGCATTGTAGGGCTTTAGCGGAACTCATCAATGCTGAAACCGCTCCTTTACAAACTCCTCGAGCACAAAAAAAACATTCTTCCGATTTGGATGAGCAAAAAGAATTTGCAGCGTTTTTTATTCGCGAAGGTTTTAAAGGATTCTCGGCGATGTGTGCTCCATTTCGTAAGAAATTTTGTGTCGGTGATGAAATCTCACTTGCAGATCTGTGTTTGATTCCTCAAATGTACAATGCCGGACGATTTTCGATTTCGTGTGAAACCGAGTTTCCCGACCTTTGGGAAATTTATAAAGAATGTTTAAAGACTCCAGAGTGTTTGATTTCATCCCCTGATCGACAAATCGACGCTTTAAAGAGTTAAGATCTGGTTAATGTTTTTATAATTCAAATAGACTCAAGGGCTTGGCAAATCGCTTAAGCGTAAGTTGTCGAAGTCGCGTAGCCTGAACGCGATGCTAAATTTAGACAAATTTAAAAATCACTTTTTAAGTTTGCGGCGATTCTTTTTATTTAGCTTTCCATTTGTTTTTTTGCTTTTGCAGATTTCTTGCACGGGTGTGAGTGCTGAGAAATCAAATGTGAATTTTGTCGTGAAGAGTAATTACGTGAAAATTGATTCAAAAGGCCGAGCGTTATCTGCGCAAAGTTTTGGACCGCAGAGTTCATTTTTTTTAAATGGTGAAGAGGGTGAGCAACTCAGTAGCGATCATATTTTTGATCCTAGTGAATATTGCTTTTCGGTGAATGTTCTAGGCGACAGAATCGACAATAGTGGATTCCCAGTTGAAGGTGGTGACGTTTGTACTGATACTATGCGGGTTCCGTTTTTAGGAATTGGCAAGTTGTCAAATTTTTTTGAAATCAATGAAAGTTCACCCACTGGTACCGTGGATTTTGAACTGACTCACGGCAATCGAACTTTTGATTTAATTGCGCTAAAGAAAACGGCTTTTAGCGATGGAACTTGCCCCATTGGAAGCGTTGAAATTAAACCTAAAGAAGGCTCGGAAGATGAACCAGTTATGTTGGTGGATGGATTGCCCTACGACGCTTTTAAAGGAAGTGGCGAAAGTGACGAAGGTAGCGGTGATGAGGATTCGAGCCCGGTGATATTTGCACGTGAAAACGTTTTCATTTCGGCCAATGTTCAAAATGACATAAATCTTGTTGTAAACAAAGTTGATTTAGAAAGCACAAATGCTGGCATGTGGATTGGTAAAGAGTGGGGCTGTGAACGGGGTGGGGGAAATCATCCTCAGATTGCGTTTGAAAAACGCATTTTTAAGGCGGCAGACATCGGTGAGGAGTATGCCCCAAAAATGAAGAATGTTGATTATTGTGAGTTGTGGAAAGATTCTCATAAAATTGCGGGCGAAAATGCTGAAACTGTTCTGGCAAATGCTTTGCCTATAAAAATGTCAGATACATCAACTTGCACCATTTCGATTGTTAATAAGACCGTGACTTCAAATCAAAACTATCTCATTAAAGCAATGGGGCCAAATGGCGAGAGAAGTGTGGGACTATTGTATTATATAGAGGGTGGAATAGCTGAAATCAGCAAAGTCGAAAGAATCCATTCCGCTGATTCAAATTTAGTAAAAATTGTTAAAAGAGAGAATCACGGAGAATTTTGGGGCAAGTTTGATGCTGACGAATTTGACCAGATTCTAGTTACGATAAAAAATGTAGGAGATGCAGTTCTTAGTTTAGAAGAAGAAGATGTAAACGCGGGGGGAGTGCACTTGCATTATCCAAGTGGAGCATTTGCTCCACTAATTGAAGATGTAGGCACGTTATTTCCTTGGCATTCCTTCGCTTCAATAACTGTGCTCAATCAGACGCGTGAACCTTGTAACTCAAATACCATTCTTCCGTCTGGATCTGAATGTGTATTGCCGCTTAAGATCCATGATGCAAACGGAAAATGGCATCAGCGAATATTTAAACAAGGAGGAACAGATGAGATTCCACTTTTCAAAGTTGGTGCAAATGATGCAGTTTTAGAAACCAACATTGGGCTTGAGGTTTATAACGGTCAGGACGTGGGTACGATTGAGGTTAGTGCGGTTGAATCGGAAATATTTGTTAAACATGTTAATCATCCAACTTTCCTCTACCACAAGATAAATAATCTTGAAGAAACCCAAAGTTTTAAAAATAGTGAGTGGATGTCATCGATACTTTTTTCAGACATAACTCCAACATTTGTAGATTCGACAGTTGCCGGAATTGATGAAGACTTTTTGGACATTAACAATGTCACAAAATTTCTAAAATGGGGTGCTACTCTAGTTGCAAAAGGAAACATGCCAATTTCGGTTAACGGGTTAAAAATGAAATTTAGTTCGTTGAGCAGTTCACTCATGTCAACAGTTCAAATTTATGGTTCGGCCGCACCTTTTTCCATTAGTGCTGGATCATTCAGTTGTAGCAGTCTTACGGGATCACTTTTTGGCTCCGACACAACCATGGCTGCGGATGGCACGATTGCTTTTAGTCCAACGAAGGATTTTGCCACGAATGAGGTGCTCGATCTTGATTCTGCAGTTGTAGATAGCAGTACATTAGGGATGCGAATTCCGTATCAATGTTTGTATGACTTTTTAAACAAAGGCGCTTCCGCAAGTTTATCGATTGATTATAATAACGGTAAATTCAATGACAAACGAAGAATCGAGATCCAATTCTCAGCTCCGGCGCTGGAGTAGAAAATTTTTAATCTTTTCCAAAGCGGGCGCGCTTTGGGGATGAAACAAAAAAACCCTCGGATGCTTATCCAGCATCCGAGGGTTCTTTTTTGGCACTGTTGTAGCGCCAATCTCCCCCAACTTGGAGTAATTCGTTTAGAAATAGGTTTGGATTGCAGCACTCAAAATGGTGATGCCCTTAGAAAATCCACCAGTAACTTTGGTCATATCAAAAGTTGCTTCAAGACGAATCGCAGATTGGCTTTGGCGAAGGACAAATATTTTTCCAGCAATTCCAGCTCGTAAAGGAATGACATTGGCCCCGCCAGACCTAGCAAAACCTGCAGAAATCATAAACGCAGGAACAAATGTTTCGCCGACTTTGTTGTTTGAAAAATTCACATCAGCCAATAAGGAAAAATCAAATCCCAAGCTTCCGACTTTGGTCATGCCCACGGTTGGAGCAATTTCAAAACTGCCCATGTTAAATCCATACTGAAGCGTCAATGCGGGAATGCTAAAACCGCCGCCAGTTTCTAAACTTAGGGAAGAACGTGCGCCAAGTCCGACAAAATTTTTACGCCCACCTGGCCCTGCGGTTTCGCCCGATCCTTCGTCGCCTTCTTCACCGGTTGCCAAATTCAGTGTTGAGCCCGCTTTGATAACAGTTCCTTTAGGATACTCAATGACTGCTCGATTTCCGCCGGTTTTAATAATTTTTACTGGCGCGGCAAAAACCGAAGTCGAAGTGAGTGTCAAAATACTTGCAAGGCTCAATATTTTTTTCATATGAAGATAAATTTACAGGTTTTTTTGACATTTACTAGAAGAGCTTCACTTTTTTTACGCGGCGATTCACTTCTGGTTAGCAAATCTTGATCAGCTAAAGTTCGCACGTGGAAATGTGATGGCGAACGAAGCAACAAATTTATGTTTTCGTTATTTTTAAAATGATTGTTACACTGAAAAGTTGATGGGCAGAAAATCTCAAGGCGCTTTAATTTTTTGTGTTTATATTCAGTTATTTGCTTGCTCAAATAGGGGCGTGCGATTTGCAGGCGAGAATGCAAACGATAATTCTGAAACCTTAGCCGCAGAAGTTATTACTGTTGCGGAAGACGGAGTGAGCGAATCCGAAAGTCCAGTTTCAAAAGACATTGATCCCGCGCCACTAAAAGGTGAGGAAGGTGAACTAGGTCCAACAAAAAAGTCAGTAGTCACCTCAATTACCATTTCACTCGAACAAGTTGCCAAGGAGTTGGGACTCAGCCGTGACGCTTTGATTGAACAGACTGGAATCCTGGCATCTTTTATGAGGCATGGAGTGGTGGCGCAAAATTTTTGCAATGATGAAAACGATCCTCGTATTGAAAAATTGTGTTCGTTAACGGACACGATTCACGACGAAAATCCTTTGCAATGGGTATCAAAAGACACCTCTAAAGGGCGAAAGGTTTTGATTCGTCCCAAAAATTTTTCATCACAACAGAAAATGGGATACGGCCGTCTGATGAGGTCGATTTCCAGAGAGCCCGCTTCAAGAATTTTACAATATGTTCCTAAGATTCTTTCGACAACAACTTGTCCACGAAATCTTTCGGCTGTTGCCATTCGCAAATTAGAATCTTTGATGCCAGATCAATCGGTACGTCCTTCAATTGAAAAACTTTATGAGCATACCACTCATTGCTTAAAGCCCGAAGACGAAGCATATGAAATCACTCATCTTCGCCAAGCACTTTTACGAACTATGTGGAAGAACGAAAAGGGAGCACTAGACGCCATTCGCAAAGCTGTTATCGCAAAGGATTCGTCCGAACGATCGCGAGTCTTGTATTGGGCCGGAAGGTTGGAAGCGGATCTTAATCAAAAGGCAAAACATTGGGATCGTCTCATCGAGCAATACCCTTTGTCTTTTCATGCTCTGGAAGTGTGGCGCGAAAAACAAGCAGATCCCTTTGAATACTATACCCGTCGACCGGCCCTCGGGCTGGAAAGAATTGTTGTCAACAAAGATGACGCCGATGAAGCGCTGAGATGGATTGAGGCACTGTACTTAAGAGGTCACGTGGAAGCTGCTCAGCGGCTTACACGATGGGTGATAAGAGTTTTTAAAAATGATCTTTCAAATGAAAATGTTTTGTACGTTTCCAGTTTACGTTCGATTCGAGGCACACAGTTAAATTATCTGACTTACCTAACACGTCAGGTGAATGAGAATGGAGATATTTTAAATTTTCAAACTCTAAAAATGCTTTTCCCACGACCTTACCTCGAATTGTTTGAGCGAGTGGGGGCGCAAACTGACGCTCATCTTTTACATAGTGTCGCGCGACAAGAGTCGGGTTTTGATCCCACAGCGCGCAGTCATGCAAACGCTCGTGGACTATTGCAAATTTTGCCATCCACGGCACGAATACTCAGCGGCAAAAAAACAAATGATTTGTACGACACCGAAGTCAATGCCCAACTTGGCTCAAAATTTATGGCCCAACTGATAGACAAATTTGGCGGTTCCGTTGAACTGGCTCTTGCGGGATATAATTCTGGTCCCGGAAATGTTCCTACCTGGAAAGTACGGTATGCATCGGATGACAGATTGCTTTTCATTGACCTCATTCCTTTCAAAGAAACTCGCAATTATGTTTCAAATATTTTTCGAAATAATTATTGGTACGAACGTCTTTATAGTGACGAAGGCAACGCACAAAACAAAGGCCGTTCAATCGCCTCGGTTAAGCAAAAGTCCGACTATGTGTTGCAAATGGTTGAAGATCACGTAACTTTTCGTGATCAAATGCGAGGGAAGGCTGTGGATGAGTTCTTTCAACAGAGCACCGCAGCTAACGAAGTCCTTAGGGGTGAGGATGCATCAGAAGAAGAAGCCCATCCTGTGGGTGAAGAAGGCGCTCTTTCTGAATAGTCCGCAATTCTCGACTTGACGGGACGCGCTTTTGCTCGATATTAAAGACAACCTAAGAATTCCAATGGAGGGGTGGCCGAGTGGTTGAAGGCGCACGATTGGAAATCGTGTTTATGGAAACATAACGGGGGTTCGAATCCCTTCCCCTCCGCCATTCTCATTCAGGGCTTTTCTCAAAATCGAAGTAACTAACGAAAATCAAAAACCAAAGGCTTTAGGGGCTTACGGTTTCGCTTCAAGGCCGGCATCACTCGGAATCAGTCGCTGTCAGCGCAGTGATCTGAGTTTTGGCTGAGTGGTGTCTGAGCGGGAACGCGGTTTCTTTGGGGGTTAGCCACGCCAACGAGGGGCTTTTCTTCATACGAGCCAAAAGTTGAACCCAGACCCAGTTGGCGATAACCTACATCCATGTCATTTCGCAGCCTAGTAGCTCAGTTCGTTGTTTTCTCTTTCGTAGGCTGTGCTTCCAGTCCTTCTACGACTCCATCATTTGTGAGGTCGGAGTCTATCGAGATTTCTAAGAATGCTCTCGAATGGAATAGAGCCTTTGATAAGACAGTAAAAGAACACCGGTTAAGGGCAACATATCCACACTCGGGATTCGCCGAATGCCGGGAAACAAAAGAGATCCCTGATACTTTTCTATGCCTGTTTAACAGCCAGGAAGAAATGGGTTACGCATTATCCCGAGCAAGCTGTTTTATCGAGGGATCATTCTGCGGTCATCCCAAGGGAACCGTTGTTGGATTTTCGGATCCAGGCTTCCGTGCCGCAATTTTGCAAATCAATGGCTACGATCTCAAGGGATCCGATCTACTTCGATTCCATAAGGCAGCACTAAAGAAGTGCGAGGAAGTTAAGGAGCCGGACTTTTGTCTGAACCATTACGAAAATAGAGCTTTCCAGGATTTCATCATTCCGATGGCAACACAGAGCCCAGGCTCAGTGTTGATTACGTTTGCACGTTTCAGTGCACAACCTTGGAATCAAACCCTGGTACATGAGATCATGCATGCGCAGTATTTCCAGGACAAAAAATACAGCGAAGTCGTTGATCGTTTTTGGAAGAATGAACTAACTGAGACAGATCGTGAAAATATAAGAAAGGCTCTGTCCAAAGCCTACGACCCAAAAGACGAGCATTTGATGATCAACGAATTTCAAGCCTATATACTCCAAACGGATGCACAGGCACCAGCGGCACTTCTTCGAGACTTTGTTCCCCGTTATAGAAGCCGGATGATGAAAAAAATGTCGGAAGCCGGTATCCGCCCGATTGAAATTCAGCTTCCCTCCGCGACTAAATGATCAGCTCGTAGGCACCGGGTAGTCGCTCCTCATTGGGGTCTGGGGGTGAAGCCACCAGAGGTCCGATTCGGAATTCGCTAGCGGATTCCCTGCTTGCCATGCCCCTAATTTTCCCAACTCAGACTTCAAAAAACCGTATCAAACCAGCAGCCCAGAGTTAGCATTTTCCAATTTTCAGAGTGCCTCTTTTTAGTTCTGCAAACCTACGCGGCGCGCTTTGTTTCTGGTGTCACATTGATTTCCATTTTGTAGCCAAGCGCTTTAAGCACTTTGAAAACCATGTCGAATGATGGAGTGCGCTTCTTATCTCCAACTTCGAGCCGTGCGATGAGCGGTTGACTAACCCCCGCGGCCTTCGCAAGTGCTGCCTGCGACATGCCGGCTCGTGCGCGAAGATCAGCGACAAGGTGTGCAACCTGAAGATAAAACCTGCGCTCATCGAAAAGGATTTTGAGCTCTTTATCCTTGAGTTGGCGCTCCAGAACGGTCCCGAGAGATACACCTTTTGACTTTTTCATTTTAAAACCTCTTTCATTCGTTTCCTTGCCACATCGACTTCGTGCTTTGGTGCCTTCTGTCCCTGCTTTTTGTAAGAATGCAGAACGTGGATATGATCAGGTGCGAGGGTCACATAGAAGAATCTCCACCCCCCGCCAGCCGTTCTTATCTTGATCTCCCAAAGCTTCCCGTCGATCTGCCGAAATTGGCAACCTATCGCATTGAAGCCGTGACGTTCGATGTCCACGAATATTGCCAATATCTCGGCGCGATCTGACTTGGGCAGATCATCCAGGAAGTCTTCAAAGTAGCTACGGCCGCTGTTTGACTTGTGGAACTCAACTTTCACATGTTTAGCCTATAACCATTTGGTTATTAAGTCAAGTATTGTTATATTCCCGCAGGAGGATTGAGCCAGAGTTGATGTATGAAGTGATGCAGTTTTGGCCCAAGAAATGTTTAACTTTCAAGAGATGGAATGAGCACAGTTTTTGGAATATTTTAGGGGCGTTGGTTTGGGTGGACAAGCAGGGGTTCCGCTAGCGGAACGCCGGTTTTCAACTGGTGGCTTCGCCCCCAGCCCCCTGAGAATGCCGACCCAAGGATCGGCATTTCACTTACCCAAACCCCGTCCGCAAAGGTGCGCGCTAGCGGAAAGAACTTTTCAGTGGCGTAGTTCGGGGCAAAAAAGTTATCCTGTTATTGGTATTTCGATTTTGGCTTACCAGCGATTACGCGGCGGCCTTTATAAAAATCTAAACCATCCCACCACAATCAGGCGGATGGCTTTCATTAGGAGTCATCCAATGACAAGCCCATCCTTTCCAAATGCGCCCAACTGTTTTATCACGGACGAAAGGGAATCAACCGATTCCACGCTCTTTGACAAATTAAAGTGGCTGACCTCGAAAGAAGCCGCGTTCCTGCTTCGTACCTCTGTTGGCCAGGTTAGAAACCTGGTCTGGAAGGG
>Ga0247843_1000915_pt1 | contig 65534 bp, 53 predicted proteins | sample LaCruzMarch2017__FD_192420 | JGI IMG/M metagenome (GOLD analysis project Ga0247843, IMG submission 192420) | Freshwater microbial communities from meromictic Lake La Cruz, Castile-La Mancha, Spain - LaCruzMarch2017_8m | ecosystem: Environmental > Aquatic > Freshwater > Lake | place: Spain...
GGACACGCGCGCAGCGCGGGGACTCGGGCTTTTATTAGGAAGAAACCACGCCAAGGGCTGCGTGGCCTACCCAAAGCACAAAACGGATCGGCGCAGCCAATCTTCCGCGATCGGACACGCGCGCAGCGCGGGGACTCGGGCTTTTGTTAGGAAGAAACCACCCTATGGGCTGCGTGGCCTACCCAAAGCACAAAACGGATCGGCGCAGCCAATCTTCCGCGATCGGACACGCGCGCAGCGCGGGGACTCGGGCTTTTCTTAGGAAGAAACCACGCCAAGGGCTGCGTGGCCTACCTAAAGCCTGTAAAGGATCGGCGCAGCCAATCTTCCGCAATTGGATTTATCGTCCGAGTGACGCAAGACTATTTTTTCCATGAGACGAACGCACCGCTAGCCGTCCCCTCATTCTTACTTACCCACTCGACACGTCGCAAAGCGGGTAAAAAAAATTGTTCCCAGTCGCTCGGTTCCTGCCGAGTGACGCAAGACCATTATTGCAATGAGACTATCTCTGAGTTATAGTCCCTCCAATCACCCACTCGCCTCGTCGCCCAGCGAGTAAAAAAGTTGTTCCCTGCCGGAACCCCCTAGCTCCCCTATTTAAAACGAATACGCCAACGCCACACTCGGTAAAATGGGCAATTGATCCACCCGTTTGAAATCGAGGCGGTCGAAATAGAAAATATTTTCGCGGTTCAGCAAATTGGTGACCGAGAAAGTTGCTTCAAACTTCTGATTCCGAGCAAATTCCCACTGACGGCGCACACTAATATCGACCCGGTGGTAGTTCGGCAAACGGGCGGAGTTCAATTCCCCGTACAACACCTTGACCTCCCCATTCTCGACCGTATAATCGTAGCTCACTTGCGGATTGCCTTGGCCATTGTTGAACGTCTGACCCGGAACAAACCCCCGAGTGGGTGTAAAAGGAAACCCACTGCCAAAGTTGTAGCGCACCGTCAACTCCCAGTGCTTTTGTTTGCCCCAAGCGTAGGTGCCCAACAAATTCAAATTGTGGCGGCGGTCAAAGTGGGGTGCATATTCCCGAACCCCATCGTTGCGCGTAACCACCGTATACGAATAGGCCGTCCACAAATAGAACGGTCCCCACTCCCCTTTGACCAACACATCAACCCCCCGAGCCAGCCCCTCTTCTACAATAAAGTCCGTCCGCAATTCCTCGGGCTTCGTAAAGTCGTCACTGTCGTAGAGCTTGTTGCGATTGAGATTCGTGATTTGCGGGAAATCCTTGATATAACCCTCCACGCTGATGTCGATGCTCGAAGTCAACTCGTATTCCGCGCCCAACACATAGTGAATAGCCGTCTGCAATTTGTTGTCGCTATACTCGCTGGGTACGTCTTCTGGACTCGACAAAAAACCGTAGAACAAATTGACCACATCGCGGTCGGACGTGGCGGCAACGAGGTTCTGGCTGTAGACCCCGAACGCCCCTTTGAGTCGGAAGCGATCGTTGAACGTATACTTCATCCCCAGGCGCGGCTCGATGCTAAATTCACTCAAGGCCCCATAATAGTGCAAATGCACCCCCGGTTCGACCAACAGTTTGCCCGCATCCCACTTGTAGCGCATAAATCCCGACAACTCCGAGTTGTTCTCGGTTTGGCTAATCACGCTACCCAGTTGATTGGTAAACGCGTAGTTGGTTTGGTAGCCAATGGCCTGAATCCCATAGCGCAACTCATCGTTTTCGCGCAGAAAATAGGTAAAATTTAATCCCCCATTAAAGCCGTTGATGCTCGACGAACGCGGCAACCCATCGCCCTGAACGCTGCTGATATCATAGCTCGAATAGGCCAAATTGCCATCGAGCACCATGGCCGATCCGCTCGGAATGGCGCGAAAATCGAACCCCGCTCCCCGGCTGTCCCAGGAAACGCTATTGCTCGCATCGATATCAACATCGTCGGAAAAACTAAAGCCAAAGACATTCACATTCGATCCATTCGAAGAGCTATTCGACACCTTGGCGTAGAGATCGGTAAACGCAAAGGGCAATCCACCGAACTCGGTCTCGACATAGGGATAAAAAATGTCGTCGGTCTGGTTGAGATAGCTCGTTTTGCCCGAGATCAAAAAACTCGTCGACGCGCGTTCGGCACCCGGTTTTTTAAACAGGGGCCCTTCGAGCAAGAGTTTGCTGCTAAAGGTGCTCGCATTGATTTTGCCCGCAAATCGCTTGGTGTTGCCCGGCCGGGTGCGAATGTCCATCACCGACGAAGTGCGCCCCCCATAGTCGGCGTTGAAACCCGCGGTATACACATCGGCCGTTTGAATGATATCGGCATCGAACACGCTGTAAAACCCGATTGAGTGGAACGGGTTGTAAATGATCATTTGATCGAGTTGCACCAAGTTTTGAATCGGCGCGCCTCCGCGGATGTAGAGTTGCCCACCTTGGTCGCCCGTCGTAATGACCCCGGGCAATACCTGAAGCGCCCGAATCAGATCCGCGTCGCCCCCTACCGAAAACTGGGTAATCCGCTTGGGATTTAGCGTCACTACGCTGGTCAGGACCTGGGTTTCTCGCTCCTGCTTTTCGGCCGAAACCTGAATATCGTTGAGGATGGTCTGGTCTTCGATCAAATCGAAGCGCACATCGGTCACCTTGCCCGCCTTGACCGTGGCCGTCTTGGTCTGTTTGGCATACCCAATAAACTGCACCACCACCTCTACCGTTCCCGGAGGAACGTCGTTGAGGACATACAAACCTTGTTCGTTGGTCGAGGTGGCGATTCGGGTACCGCTGATGGAGACCGAGGCAAACGACACAGGCTGGTCGGTCTTGGCATCGTAAACGAATCCGCGGACTTTGCCCGTGGTTTGGGCCAGGAGCGAGAAGGGCAGCAAGGCGACGCACATCGGGAGCCACAACCCGGGCAAAAGCCTCTTCAAAAAAGTCATGTGCAAAGGGGGGGTAAGGGTTGGGCAAGTTAAGGCGGAGGACGAAAGTGCACCAACACCGCCTAAGAAGCGCTCAAGGAGTCGCGTATGCGGGGATCGAGCCAGGCAAAAAGGAGGTCCACACAGAGTTGCAAGGCGATAAACACAATCCCAATCAGCAATACAGCCCCCATCACCACGGGCAAATCGAGCAATTCGAGGGCGCGGACTATTTCCTTGCCCAAACCATTCCACCCAAAGATGGTCTCGACAAAAACGGCTCCGGCCAACATCGAGGCAAACCAACCGGAAACAGCGGTAATTACGGGGGTCAAGGCGTTGGGCAGGCTGTGGGCCCAAAGCACCCTCCAAGGCGAAAGTCCTTTGGAATGCGCGGTTCGCACCATATCGCGCCCCATCACCTCGAGCAAATTGCCGCGCACCAATTGGGCAATGACCCCCAACGGGCGAATACCCAGCGTAAAAGCGGGCAAAATGAGGTTCTGGGGGCGGAACAACCAATTCTCGCCATAGTCGTCGAGTTCGCGCAGATTGCCGCTCATCGGCAAACCGGTCCAATCGTGCCAGAGAAAGCCGAAAATCCAGGCCACGAGAATAGCGCTGAGAAAAGAGGGAAGCGACATACCGACCGAGCCGAACAACAGCAAAAAGCGATCGAGCACCGTGTGCGGGTAGAGGGCGGAAACAATGCCCAAGGCCATCCCGACGAGGGTTGCGAACAAAAGCGCGCACAAGGCCAATAAAGCGGTATTCGGGAACACCGCCGCCAAAATGGAGGAAACGCTGCGGTCGGCTTGCTGATAAGAGAAGCGGAGAAAGGGTCTTTTGAGCACACAGACCCGATGCGCGGACTGTACTACTACCACCCCTCCCTGCCGCTCGGAACTCCAAGCCCGCGGGCCGTCGGTTCGATAGACCGAAACGGGGCTCAAATCGTTGAGATAGGCGGTGTAGCGAAAGAGCAAGGGTTGGTCGAAGCCGTATTTGGCGCGCAAGGCCTCCAACTGGGCGCTGTCTTCGCGCTGGCCCAACATCATCCGGGCCGGATCGCCCGGTAGGACATCGAACAAAAAGAACACCACCGTGACCAGCCCGAACGCAATGGCGACCCCTTCGGATAGCTTTTTGAGGGCATAACGCCACATCGCCTTTACAACAGGGCTTTCAGTTCTTCCGGCTTGGGGAGATCGCGGTGGGCCCATTTCCCCACTACGGTGCCCCGCTTGAGCATCATAAGTCCCGGATTGGAGCGCGTCATGGTCTTGATGGTGGTCAAATCGGCCGTACCCACATTGAAATGAAGCGTTTCTGCGAGCACCTCGGGAGCCGGCGCATCGGGGGCGACACCGAGCATCAGGATGCCGTTTTGTTTGGCGAATTCGGCCAGCGCATCGATGCGCTTGAGCCCTTGCTTGTTGGCTTTGGTATAAGAACGCATGGGGACGAGCAGCAGGGCCTCGGCTTCGAGGACCGCTTGGGTGAGATCCTGTCCGCCAAATCCAATCACAAAGTCGTGCACTGGGGGCTCGTATCCCTTTTGCGCCACGATGCTCTCTGTCTTGGATTCATCGATGGCCCACTCCTTTTTTTCCCACCAGCGCTCGGCATTGTACCGCTCGGAATCGACCCGTTCGCTCGCTCCGGTCGAGGAATTCACCAAAGTATAGAGCGTCGCATATCGGGTGGGTTCCAAACCCAGGTCTTCAGCCGTCTTCATACCCTCGGGGATGCTCTTGCCGACGGCATAGGGCCTGAAATCAATAAACGGCTGATAAAGAATAACATAAACTCCAATACAAATCGACACAAATCCGCTGAGCAGCGACAAACTGCCGGGGGCTGCCCCCGAAAGGATCGGTTTGATGTGCCGAAGTCCGAAGGCCAGAATCAGGATGAGAACACTCAGCGCAATGTCCTTATAAAACGACTGCCAGGGCGTGAGTGGAATGGCATCTCCGAAGCAACCGCAATCGGTCACCTTGTTGAAATAGGCCGAGTAAAAGGTCAAAAACGTAAAAAAGGCAATCAACCCCGCGAGGGAATAGACGGTAAGCCGGGGTTGATACCCCAAGAGCAAGGCCACGCCCAACACGATTTCAAGGACGATGAGTCCCAGGGCCAAAGGCGTTGTAAAGGGATCCAAAAAACCCAGATTGAGCACGCCGGGGGCAAAATAATCGTGCAGCTTAAAGGCCAACCCCATCGGATCGTTGAGTTTGACCAGACCGGAGAAAATGAAGGTGCTTCCGACCAAAAAACGCGCGATTTGAACGAGGAATTTCATGGGGTTGATGGGGTATCGGTAGGACTTTGAACGGCATCGAGCTTGAGCAAGGCGAACACAGCGTAGTTGACCAAATCCATAAAGTTGGCTTCGAGCCCTTCGCTGACCAAGGTGGAACCCGCTCGATCCTCGATCTGTTTAATGCGCAAGAGTTTTTGGAGCATGAGGTCGGTAATCGAGCTCAATCTCAGGGTTTTCCACGCTTCGCCATAGTCGTGGTTTTTGGCGAGCATCAAGTCGTAACAATCGTCAGAGGCCCGGTCGAAGGCCTCGAGCGCTTGGGCCACGCTCAAGTCGGGATGATCGGTGGGCCCCAGTCTCAACTGAATCAACGCCATCAGCGCATAGTTGACGATGCCGACATAGTCGTCTTCGATGCGGTCGGATACTTTTTGCGCGCCCTTGAGCTCGATGCTCCGGATGCGCTGCACTTTGATCGAGATTTGATCGGTAAGCGAGGGGGTCCGCAGAACCCTCCATGCACTGCCATAGTCCTGGGCTTTGAGCGCAAACAGACTTCGGCATTGGGAGAGGAGCTCGCGGTAGCGGTCGGCAGTCTCGGCCATTGCTACTTTTACAAGGTGGGACCCAAAGATATTCGATTCTCGAGCTTGCGGCTCGGCACAGAACTACTCTCGCTAGACCGGTGCCGGATTATGGGGATTGTGAACGTCAGTCCCGACAGCTTTTACCCCGGTTCTCGGGCCTCCGGGCTGGACAATGCCCTCGAGCGCATCGAGTTGCACCTCGAACATGGCGCAGACCTGGTCGATGTGGGGGCGGCCAGCTCCCGACCGGGTGCCCAGCCGATTTCGGAAAGCGAAGAATGGAACCGTTTGGAGCCTGTGCTCCGGGCCGCGGTACACCGGTTTCCCGGTCTTCGGCTCTCGGTCGACACCTTCCGCGCCTCGATTGCGGAACGCGCGGCCGATATGGGCGCGGTCCTCATCAACGATATTTCGGCCGGGCGCTTCGACCCTCGGCTTTGGGAAGTCGTGGCGGAGCGGCGAATGGCCTATGTATTGATGCATATGCAGGGCGAGCCCGCCACCATGCAACACGCCCCCCAGTACACCGATGTGGTTCTCGAACAAATCGAATGGATGGCGCGTCGACTGCCGGAATTGCGCGCCTTGGGCTTGGCGGATGTGCTCATCGACCCGGGATTGGGTTTTGGCAAGCGACTCGAAGACAACTACCGCATCTTGGCCCGCTTGGAAGACTATCGGGTATTGGACGCACCCATCCTCGTCGGATTGAGTCGAAAATCGATGATTTACAAGACCTTAAATGTGGATGTTTCGGAAAGTCTGGACGGCACGACGGCCCTGCATGCGCTGGCGGTGGCCTCTGGGGCTTTGATGTTGCGGGTCCATGAAGTGAAACCCGCGCGCCATGCCATCGATCTAGTCCATCTTTGGCAAAGCCAACGCTTTCCCTCTGCCCATGTTTGATTTTCGTCTGATCGACGTGGTCGACATCGCCCTGGTGGCCTTGTTGATGTATCAGTTCTACCGACTCCTGAAAGGCACGGTGGCCATCAATATTTTGCTCGGAATTGGGGGGCTGTATGTGGTGTGGAAAGGGGTGGAATTTCTCCAAATGCGCTTGCTCGGCGCTTTGTTGGGACAATTTATTGGAGTGGGCGTGATTGCCTTGTTTATCGTTTTTCAGCAAGAAATTCGAAAGTTCCTGTTGTACGTGGGATCGAGTCAGATTGGCTTGCGATCGAATTTGGCCGAATTGCTTCGGGTCGGAAAGCGAAAGGTGAGCCAGCCGCTCGAACTCGAACCTTTTTTGGACGCCATTGCGCGTTTGAGTCAGGACCGGACCGGGGTCTTGATTGCCTTTGAGCGAAAAAATCCACTGGGTGCGTGGGTAGAATCGGGGGAAAGCCTCGACGCCAAACCTAGCACCGCCTTGATTCAGAGCATATTTCACAAAGAAAGCCCCTTGCACGACGGGGCCGCCATCGTGGGCCGAGGCCGGATTCTCGCCGCCCGGTGCGTATTGCCCGTGAGCGAAAGCGAACACCTTGGCATTCAGTATGGTTTGAGACACCGGGCGGCCTTGGGATTGAGCGAGCGTTCGGACGCCGTGACCTTGGTAGTCAGCGAACAAACGGGTGCCGTAGCCTTGGCGCACGAAGGCATTTTGCGGCATGATGTCGGTCCCGACGACCTCCGGCGCCGATTGCGCGAATGGTTGGAAGAAACTGTATAAACGGCTTGGTGCGGCTCAAGGGACGCGCTATCTTTTCCCAGATTTACGAAGCGGTCTTCGATTATGAACCCATTGCGCATTTTCCACCTGAGTACCGAGTGTTATCCCGCCGCCAAGGCCGGAGGGTTGGGCGATGTGGTGGGCGCTTTGCCCAAGTATCAAAACCGGGCGGGGCACTTTGCCGCCGTCTTGATGCCGAAGTACAGTACCGAATGGATTCAAGAACAGACCACCGAAATGGTTTTTACTGCTTCGTTGGTTCTCGATGGTGTTGTCCGATCTTTTTCGATTGTACGGGTTGTTCAGAAAGAATTGGGATTTGAACTTTTTCTCGTGGATTTGCCCGGGTTATTTGACCGCAATGGCATCTATATCGACCCGAAAACAGGAAAGGGATTCACCGACGAAGCCGAGCGCAATATCGGTTTCCAAATGGCCGTATTGGAATGGCTCAAAACCTTGGATTTCAAGCCTGATTTGCTCCATTGCCACGACCACCATACCGCTTTAATCCCCTTTTTGATTACCGAGACCTTTCGCTTTCAGGATCTCCGATCGATTCCCACCGTTTTAACAATACACAACGCAGGTTATCAGGGAATTGTGGGTTGGGAGCGCGCGGGACTGATCCCTGCTTTTCAGCCCGAAAGAGCGGGATTGCTCGACTGGGACGGTCAAATCAATTCGCTGGGATGCGGATTGAAATGCGCTTGGAAAGTGAGCACGGTTTCTCCCGGCTATATGCGGGAATTGGGACGGGCAGCCGGAGGGTTGGAGCGTCTGTTTCGCTTTGAAATCAACAAGTGTTTGGGCATCCTAAACGGTATCGACACCGAATTGTGGGACCCCGAGCATGACGGATTCCTCGAACACCACCTCGACGAGCGCGGGTTGGACGACTTTAAAGAGCGCAACAAACAGGCCTTGTGCACTGCGCTTGGCCTCGATCCGAAATTGCCGTTGTTGGCCTTTATTGGTCGCTTTGCGATGGAAAAGGGAGCCGATTTGCTGGCCGATTGGATTTCGAATGGATTCTGGGAAGGCATTCATGCCAACTACATCGTTCTGGGCAGCGGGGACCACCGTGTTCGCGACTCGTTGATGGCGCTGCTCGATCGACACAAGGGACACCTCCACCTCGAAATGGGTTATGACGAAGAATTTGCGCGCCGTTTGTATGCCGGGTCGGACTTCGTGCTGATGCCTTCTCGCTCCGAACCCTGCGGACTGAATCAGTTGTACGCCTATCGATATGGCGCGATTCCCATTGTACACTCCGTAGGGGGATTGCGCGATACCGTTTCCGACTATGGAGCCCAAGGCGGAACCGGGATTTCGTTTGAATCGCTCGAAGGTTGGGAAATGTTGGCTGCGCTCCGCAAAGCGGAAGTCATGTACTCTAAAAAGTCGCTTTTGAGTGCACTTCGCGCAAAAAATCGCACCTTGGACTATTCCTGGGAACGCTCCAGTCTGGAATACGAAGCCCTGTACGTCCAACTTATACAACAAGACATTCAAAGCCATGCCTGAGGCGTCCAACATTGTATTGGCCCTGATCCTCGGAGGAGGAGCCGGTTCTCGATTGTATCCGCTCACCGAGCAACGCTCCAAACCCGCCGTGCCGATTGCCGGCAAATACCGACTGATCGATATTCCGATCTCGAACTGCATCAACTCGGGCATTCGGCGGATTTTTGTCCTGACCCAGTTCAACTCGGCCTCGCTGAATCAGCACATCAAAAACACCTATCAATTCGGGGTGTTTACGACGGGTTTTGTGGATATTCTCGCCGCCGAGCAAACCCCGGGCAACGACCGTTGGTTTCAAGGGACCGCCGACGCGGTTCGCCAGAGTTTGCACCACCTCCACAACCACGCCCACGAGTATGTGTTGATCTTGAGCGGTGATCAGCTCTATCAGATGGACTTCAACGAAATGGCCCAGTTCCATTTTGACGCGGGGGCCGATCTCAGCATTGCTACTTTGCCTGTTTCGGCTAAGGATGCCGTGGATTTTGGGATTATGAAGGTGAATCAGGAAGGCCGCATCGAGCGCTTTATCGAAAAGCCCAAACAAGACGTTCTCGAAAACTGGAAGAGCAAAGTGGATCCGGCCGATGCGCGACGCAAACGGAACTATTTGGCTTCGATGGGTATTTACCTGTTTCGCAAAGAGGTTCTGCAGGCCTTGCTCGATCAAAATCCGCAGGCCATCGATTTTGGCAAAGAGATCATTCCGGCGGCCATCGAAGGGGGGCTTAAGGTTTCGAGTTATACGTATTCAGGGTATTGGACCGACATCGGAAACATCCCCTCGTTTTTTGAAGCGAATCTGGAATTGACCGACCCCCTGCCCCAGTTCAATTTGTTCGACAACGAGCGGATGGTCTACACCCGAGCCCGTTTGTTGCCGCCCTCCAAAATTTTTGGAACCCGACTCGATCGAAGCGTCATTTCCGAGGGGAGCATTGTCCGCGCCCGCCGGCTCCAGCGCTGCCTGATCGGGATTCGGTCGCGGATCGGCGATCGGGTTCAAATGAAGGAGTGCATCATGATGGGGGCCGACTATTACGAAACTCTCGAAAAGGTGTTGGATCCGGGCCATACGCCCATTGGCATTGGGGCCGATAGCTACCTTGAAAAAGTGATTGTCGACAAAAATGCCCGCATCGGCAAAGGAGTGCGCATTTGCGGAGGCGATGGCTTGACCGACCGCGAAGAACCCACGTATTGCATCCGCGGGGGCGTGGTCGTGGTGCGCAAAGGAGCCCTAATTCCCGACGGTACCCAGATTGGTTTGTAGTTCGCATTGAGCGGTCCCTATTGGAGCCCGTTGTTCCTTTACATCCGATGAGCGTTCAACTCAAATGCCGTATTTGCGATCATTGGTACGAGGAAGGCCCGGATCGCCATGGCGCGTGTCCGAATTGTGGTTATCCCAGTTCCGATCCCTTGGCGAAGCGCGTCGACGAACACCCGCATCCCGATCCCAAGGCGTTTAGCATCGATTGGAACCGTTCGTTGCTGCCGATTAAACCGGGCGATCCCTGGTTGATTCGGGGCTTTAAATGGATGGTGAATGGGATGTTTTTGGTGTATTTGCTCATTATGGGAATCATCTCCTATATCGCAGTGGCCGCCATCGGATGAGGCGCATCGACTGGGCCTGGGGGTTGCCGCTCGCGCTGTTTCTCGTCAATCAGGGGTTTCAAAAACAGCCCTACGCCCCGGAATTCTTTCGATCCTATTTCGACGATCTCTGGGTGATTCCGCTGTGTTTGGGGCTGCTCGACGCCTTGGGCGAACGCTTCCAGCGTCCTTTGAGCCCGCGCCAAAGGTGGATCTACGCGGGGGTGGGGATATTGTGGTTCGGGTGGTTCTTTGAACGACGCCTCCCCCCCATCCATCCGGGATTTACGGCCGACGCTCTCGACGGTCTCGCCTATGCGGTCGGCGGATTGACCTATGCCGGGGTCGTTTCGATACTCAACCCAAAGAGCGCAAAATCATAGCGCACGGGATCGGCGGCGTCGAAGGTGCGCAGGGCGGTCATGAGTTCTTCGACGGCTCGTCGATCGTTGGCCTTGCGCTGGAGCAGACCTAGATTGCGGGCGGTGCGCGCCGTATGCACGTCGAGCGGCAAGACCAAGAGCGCAGGGTCGATCGACGACCACAGACCGAAATCGATTCCGGCCGTATCGCGGCGAACCATCCAACGCAAAAAAAGCGCAATGCGCTTGGCAGCCGATCCCCGATCGGGGTTGCTCAAATGCTTTTGGGTACGACCGAGCGGGTGCGCTTGGACCATCGCCTGGCGAAATCGGACGATGGCGGGATAGACATCGGGCTCCCCGGGTAGCGGTCGAAAAGCCGCTTCGAGACTGCCGGCGGCACGCAATACCCCCCGTAGCGCGTAGATGAGGGTTCGGGCATCGGCATCGAAAAAGGTGCGGTGGACAAATCCCTCGAGTTGATCCAATTCCGATTCGGAAGCCCCGACCACAAAAGCGTAGGGAGCCCGATCCATGCGGTCCATCAATCCCAGGGCACTGCGCACAATCGAACGCCGATTGCCCCAAGCGATGAGCGCGGAAAAAAAGGCTGCGATTTCGATATCGCCCGGATGCGAAAATCCATGGGGCACGCTCAAGGGATCGGCTTCGATAAACTCGAGCCGATGGTGGCGCTCGTAGGCTGACTCGAGCAGGGATGCCAGCCGCAGATTCACGCCTCGCTCAACCGGCCGTCGGTCAGGGTCAAACTGCGGTCAGCCCGCTGTGCCAGCTCCGGATTGTGGGTTATGAGCACGATGGTTTGTCCCCACTCGTCTCGAAGCCGAAAAAACCAATCGTGGACCAAAGCCGCATTTTGGGTATCGAGATTTCCGGTGGGCTCGTCGGCCAAGAGCAATGCGGGTCGGTGCACGATGGCTCGGGCCACGGCCACCCGCTGTTGTTCGCCTCCGCTCATCTCGCTCGGCCGGTGGTCTTGCCGATCTTTTAATCCCATAAACACGAGGGCATCGGCCGCCTTTTCTCGGGCCTCCTTCAATGGCATTCCGCCAATGAGCAAGGGCATGGCCACATTTTCGAGCGCCGTAAACTCGGGCAGCAAATGGTGAAACTGGAAGACAAACCCGAGCTGGCGGTTGCGAAAATGAGCCTGGGCTTTTTCGTCCATTTGGAGCAAGTCGACCCCCTCGAAGAGCACCTTACCCGAATCGGGTCGATCGAGGGTGCCCATAATGTGCAGCAAAGTGGACTTGCCTGCCCCCGAGGCCCCGACAATGGCATTGAGCGTATGGGGCTCGATGTGCAGGGTGACTTCGTTCAATACGCTGAGACGGCCATAGGCCTTGGAAACCGATTGGAGCTGGATCATAATACGCTCAGGAGCCGAGTTGAGGGCGCTGTCCGCGAAAGACGGTGGAATAATCGAGAAAATAGACCAGACGAAGCGAAACATTGTGGTTTTGGGGTTCCTGCCACAACCGCTGCAGTTCTTGCCCCAAACCGGCATCGGCCCGATCGTTGAGTTCGAGCAGACTGTTTCGATACAAGACGACGAGTTCGCTGGCTGGGGCAAACCACCACGAAAATCGGAGATCGAGATTCCAAGAACCAAAATTGAGGTCGTAGTCGGAAGGGTTGCCGGGAATGGGCTCGACGTCTCCGGTTTCGGTCAGCGAAAAAAGCCGGTCGTAGATCAAAGTTTGACGCAGATAACGCGCGTTCAAGCCCAAGTTAATCAGCGGATTAAAGACATAGGTACTCCCAATGCTAAACTCGTCGGAGCGGGTATTGCGCTCGCCCAATACGGTGATGTCGCCTTGCTTGCCCGCAAAACCCACCTCGTCGGTACCCCGCGCATATTCATAACCCAGCAAAAAGCTCCAGCGATCGTTGACCCGATAACGCGGGCTCAAAGACATGCCCCAAAGGTGATAGGGATGATCCCACCATTCGTTCCAGATAAGGGAAATGTCGAGTGCCAATGGGCGGCGATAGTCGGACGAAAACCAGACCCGCCGATTGTCTCCGGGGGGGCGGTTCCAAACCTGCCCTGGCTGACGCGCTTCGAACGGGTCGCGGACTCCCCAAGGCTGGGCGTCCCATTCAAAACCCCATCCGTCGAAAGAGCGGAGCACCCAGAAATAATCGGCCGAAACACGCCCTGTAAAAAAGACCGTCGGACTGTGGAGCATTTCGTGGGTATAGGAGGCATTCCCTCCTTGATTGACAAAAGGGCCCCGGGGCTCAAAAATCCGGTAGCGCACCCATACTTGGTTGTTGAACTGATTGTTGCGTTCGAGAAAACCCAGATCGTTGATGTCGTAGGTGTTGGTGAGGACCTGTTGGTTCCATCCGTATAGCCATGAGCCCTCGGTGCGGCGGATCTCGTTGTGGAGGTGTTGCCCCAACACCACGGGTTGATCGCTATAGCGCTGGGTCAAAATGACTTCGCTGTCCCAGGCCCAGGTGTTGGAGCGGTTCGCGAGGGTGCTGATGAGCCCCGTTACGTTGGCATCGGTCCAAGCGCCTTCCCTCCACGTATTGAGGTTGATGAGCGCTACACTCGAATTGCGGCGAAACCGCTGATCGAAGACGAGAATGTTGTAGTTGGTCAAGGGACTGACCTCGACATCGGTGGCAATCCCTTCTTCGGTCACGGCTTCCACACGGCGATCGACCACGGCATTGAGGACGCCGATGCCCAAATTGTTCTTGTTGCGCCCGGAGACCTTGACGGCGTTGATGAGCTGGGGATAGACCGGTGTCAAGGTGCGCGTATTGCTATCGCCAATGCTCACGGTAACGGGGGTACCCGCGATGCGCCGCGAATAGAACAGATCGCCTTTGCCAAACAAATCGACGCCTTCGTTGAAAAAAGGGCGATTTTCCGCAAAGGCAATTTCGAAGGGCGTGGTGTTGAGTACCTGCGCATCGAAGGCGACCTGTCCGAAATCGGGCACGAGCGTGGCGTCGAGGGTAAAGCTCTCATCGAGGCCGTACTTGAGATCCATCCCCAGACGGAGATTGGTTTCGCTCGCTCCGTCGTAGGTATTCCAATAACCCGAAGCATAGGGCAGCAACGACAGCCGAACCGGGGGTTTGATGTTCTTCATCCCCCGCATCAATCCGCATTGCTGCTCGGGATTTCCGACGCTTTTGTCGATAAAACTCCACGAAAATTCCTCGCGCTCCCGCCGATGGAGTCGGATCATATTGAGCCCCCAGTCTTCGGGTCCCGCTTCGGAAAACCGCAGCGATTGATAGGGGATGGCCACTTCGAGGGTCCAACCTTGAGCGTCCCACTGCACTGCGCTGTACCACACCGTGTTCCATCCAAAGTCTTCTCCCTCGGCCGTGGTGCGGCTGTCGGCTTGAACGCCAGCAGATGTAACCCAGAAGTTGAAATCGTTGAGCCCGTCGTTAAAGGGATTGATAAAAAACCCGAACCAATCGTTGTTTTTTTGATAGTTGTCTCGGGGACTCAGTTCGCGGGGAATGCTGCCGGGATCGGGATCGTAGAGGCGGACCGCAAAATAGATATGGCCATCGTCGTAGGCCATGCGCACCTCGGTGCGGGCCGCTTCGGGTTCCGACGGTCCATTTCCCGGATTGTACATCACAAAATCGCCGCTGGCCGACACGGCACTCCAGAGCGCATCATCGAGATGCCCATCGATGCGGGGAGCCTGCAATCCCCACTCGGAGGGACGGTGCATGGCATATTCTTTCCTGTGTTGGGTGGCGGACGTCTCGGGATGGCCCCCCGTTCTTTTTGATAGCGGGACTGCCACCGTTTGAGCCTGGACCCAACTCGCGCCAATCCACAAGAGGACGAGGCTAACGAACCGTTTCCCGCCACGGACCCTAAGGGCGTAATGTCCAGATTTCTGCATCCGGTTGCAAACCTACGACCCCCCTATGGCATCGCCCAAGATCCCTCGGCCGATCGAACCCAGGCGCCCCTTGAACGGGTCCAGAATCGAACCCCATCCGAATGCGCCGACTGGATTTAGAAAGCCCTAAGGTGCGATTCGAAATAGAGGAACTGAGTACGGCGGAGAGGAACCTGTTGAACACGACGAATTCCGCCCAATTCGGTGCATAAAAAGTCAGGCAAAACGCTCGAAAAGGGTGGAAAATGTCCGGGGTGGAACAGAACTTCGTTCCCGGAGGGGGCGGGAGGCTCGGAGGGTGACGCGGGCGGCCCGAAACGAAAAAAAGGGGAGAAAGGCAAACTTTTTAGTAAGATTTTTTATACAGTTATAAACACCTCTTGACGCCATCCGTCTCTTCTCACGGCTTCAACGCTTACCCCAACAAGCCTCCGCTTTGCCAAAACTGCGCCCGGTGTTGATCCAGATATGGCTGGTTCTGTTCCGAAAGCCGATCGATGCGCTCTGTGCCTCGAACGCCTATTTTTTCGAAAGCCTGTTGCTCAATGGCAGTGGATAGAACAATTCGTCCTTGCTCATCAAAACTGATGAAATGCCGGTCGAACAAAGCATCGTAGGTGGGCGATAAGAGCAGACCATTGTCGACGTCCAATCGTTGGGTGTCCGTCGACTTAGACCAGGGGACGATGTGCGAGGCAATCAGTACTTCGAGCTTGTCGAACCCCGTCACGGCACACGCGTAATTCCATCGGTGAATCAAACTCTTGCGGTACGCTCCTTGCCCTACGCGAGACGTGACCAACCCCGATCGCTCGGTGACCGAGGGCCGCAAATAGGCTTCGAAGACCGGGACGGGTTCCGCTACCATCTGATCCAAAACACGCGGCTGTACCGGAATGTACGCGCCCAATCGCTGGAAAAAGAACTTGATTCCCAATCGCAACTGACCCGCGGTGTCGTGGGTTTCAAACCAATCTACGTCATAGAGCGATACCTCGGCGACAAACCGAACCCTGCCCTGCCCCAAACTATCGAACAAAAACACCCTTTTGCCATGCTGCACATGATCCCTTAAGGCCAAGTTGCCGCGCACAAACTGCATATCGCCTTGTTGTCCTTGTCCGGTATAAGCAAAGACATTGGGATTTGCCCAACCATCTCGATAACCGTGTTGTTGCCCTGTGGACCCCGAAAAAATAAAAATGTACGGGTGGGTCGTAGAAGGGCAAATTCCCGATTGCCAACTGCCCCCATAGCGCGCGTGGATGTCCTGACGACGGTGGTACATATGATCGGGTACAAAAGGCAAAGCCTCCATGGTGCCTTCAAGGTACAACCGTCAGCCCATCCCATTCAGGAATTCTCGCCGTCCCCAAACCACCATGGTGCATCGCGGCGCCTATGGGGCTTTATACAATCTTGGCCAAAAGATCGCCTACCACATAACTGACGACCGCCGCTGCGGCGCCCAATCCGACGGTTTCGAGCATGCCCCGGAGCCGGTGCGTTTGCGTGACCGACGACTTGAGCAGCCCGACCAAGGCGAAGCCCATCCCAGTCCATATGCAAGTGCGGACAAAGACGTCTCCGCCAACCTCGGCCACAAAATAGTCCCACAAATAGGTCGAAAGCGGAATTAAGCCGACCAAAAGGAATGCCGCATACGTGGCTAGGGCCACGAGTACGGGTTTTTTCTGTTCTTCTTGAAGTTCGAGCTCTTCCTTCATCATCACATCGACCCAGCGGTCTTTGTCGGCTGTGAGGGTCGCCACCACCTGCTCGAGCAAGTCGCCTTCGAACCCTTTGGCGCGGTAGATATCGCGCACCTCCTCGATTTCAATTTCGCGTTTGTGCTCAATCTCCCAATACTCGATGGCCTTGTGCCGCTCATAGGTCGCGATCTGTGCCCGGGTCGACAAATAGGCTCCGACCGACATCGAAAAGCCATCGGCGAGCAAATTGGCAACGCCGAGGATAATTACCACCCGGCTTTCCAGACCCGCCCCCACGGACCCAGCCACCACGGCAAAGGTGGTCACACACCCATCGATGCCCCCATAGACCCATTCTCCCAAATACCGCTCGTGCCGGCGGAGCCATCCTTCTTTGCCATGCAACTTATGTTCGTAGGAATTCATGGATCGGTGCGGGGCGGGCCCATTTTGGCCCAGAGCACCAAATTAGGTCCAGATGTCCTTTCAGCTCAACCAATTCTTGAGAGCACGGGCTTTTTCGCGACTCACATAGACTTCTTCGGGACATTCCGGCTTGAGCACCACTTTGAGCCGAGCATTAAAATGCATCTGCAATTGTTCTATCGAGGGATAAGACGCGAGATATTGACGATTGAGTCGAAAAAACCGATGGGGATCGACGCCCACTTCGAGCGCATCAAGAGGATCGTCGAGTGGATACGACTTCCCGTTAAACAACCACATTTCCGAACTTCCCTCTACCGACCGAAAATAGGCGACCTCTTCCATGGCCACGGGAAGCCATCGGGCTCCAATTTTGACGAGCATCCTTTTGCGATAGCCCCCCTCTGCTGAGCCGAGGGTATGGAGCAATTGCTGAAGCGCCTGCCCATCGGGCCTGCTGAGTTGGTTCTTAAGCCGCTTAAATTTCTCTACTGCGGCGACCAAGCGATCGGCCTCAATGGGTTTGAGCAAATAGTCGATGCCGTGGGCGGCAAAGGCCTCGAGTACATAGGCATCGTGGGCTGTGGTAAACACCACCGGACAACCCGGATCGACCTCGCGAAACAAAGACAAACTAAGGCCGTCACTCAATTGAATATCACTGAAAATCAAATCGGGAGCCGGATTGTTTTTGAACCACTCGACCCCTTCGGCTACCGAATCGAGTACTTCGATCACTTCGATTTCGGGCAAGTGCTGTTGCAACAGAGTGTGCAATCGGCGATAGGCCGGGGCCTCATCTTCGAGCATCAGTACCCTCATCACTGCGGGGTGCGCTGGGTCAACAACGGTTCAATGAGCGGCAAAACCACCACAAAGTGTTCGCGGGTATTGACGACATCTACTCCCCGATCGCTGAACAACTCGTAGCGCTTTTGGATATTGACCAAACCCGTCCCCGTAGACGGTTCGGCTTGGCGTTTGGGCTGCCAATTGTTGCGCACCACCAAGGTGTCTTTGGCCTCGACAGAAATCTCGATGGTCAAAGGGCGCGATGCACTGACCACATTGTGTTTGATCGCGTTCTCGACCAAAATTTGAAGCGTCAAGGGTGGAATGGAGTGCGCACGGACCGAATCGTCGAGGTTGAGCCGAAGGACCAGTCCATTTTCAAAACGCATCCGCATCAGGGCAAAGTAATCGAGTACAAAATCGAGTTCGGTTCCCAAGTCGATCAGTTCCTCGTCTTTGTATTGAAGGATATAACGATAGACCCGGCTCAGTTTCTGCGTAAACTCCGAGGCTTTGTTCGGATTCTCGTCGATGAGTGTGGTGAGCGTATTCAGGCTGTTGAATAGGAAATGCGGAGAGACCTGGTTTTTCAAGACGTTGAGCTCGGACTTCAATTGCCGGCTCAGGGCTTGCTCTGCGATCACACTCTGCCGTTTCCACTGTTCAAAGAAATACCCTGCTTCGTACAAGGTGCCGATAATCAACGTGGTACCGAAGTTCTTCTGGAGCCCTTCTTGGGAGAACATATGGAACTCCGGATCCTCGCACAGTCCCATTCCGAACGTCAAATAGCACATCAGGGGATCGAGCATCAAATTGACGGCAAAGACGGTACAAATGGTCCAAAAAACGCGGCGGGGCGTATTCTCCACTCCCGGGAAACGAATGCGATACCAACCCATCAGCATATAGTCGGTTTGCCAAATGGCCCCGGTAGTCAAAATGGCCGAAACCACATCTTGCCAGCGAAAAGGGGGATCGTGGAATCCAAAAACCAAGAGGCACCCGACCAACGGGATTCCAAAAATCCGGGTCCAGGGCTCTCGGGGAAAGGGTTTGAACCGCTTGGGATTCATCGTCTTCAAAAGTACGGCGATGCTCGCTCTGGCGATGGGGAAACGCGATGAAGCGCTGCAGGGGCAGCATGAATCGTCATTTTTTTCGGTTGAATAACCCCAAGACCGCAAAGGGGAATCAGCGGCGCCAATTGTTTATTCATCCTATCGATTAGGCGGTTCAGTCCAGAATCGAATGGGGCGCTGAGGCCTTGTTTTAGTTTCGCTCCAGAATTCAGGAAAAAGAACCAAACCTCTTGTTTATGAACCGCTTTCAATGGCTCTGTTCGTCCGTATTACTCGTGTTGGGATTCGGGGTCCAGGCCCAAACCCAAACCGTTAAAGGCAGTGTAGTCGATGCGCAGGCCGCGTATCCGCTGGTCGGCGCCAGCGTTGTGGTGGCCGGCAGCACGCCCATTTTGGGGAGCGCCACCGATGCTGATGGTCGATTCCGCATCGAAAAAGTGCCGATTGGCCGTCATACCCTGGTAATAACCCTGCTTGGATACAAGAGCCAAACCATTCCCAATGTGGTGGTGACCGCCGGCAAGGAAGTGGTGCTCAACATCGAATTGGTGGAATCGGTCGAAGCGCTCAACGAAGTCGTCGTCAAGGCCGAGTCGCCCAAAGAGCGCCCGGTCAACGAAATGGCCAAGGTGAGTGCGCGCACTTTTAGCCTCGAAGAAGTGACGCGTTACTCAGGTGGTCGCAATGATGTGGCCCGCCTTGTCACCAGTTTTGCCGGGGTCAGCGCCGCCAACGACTCTCGAAACGACATTGTGGTGCGCGGCAATGCGCCCACCGGTTTGCTGTGGAGGGTCGAGGGGCTACCCATCGCCACGACCAACCACTTTAGTACGTTCGGAACGACCGGGGGACCCGTCAGCGCCTTGAATACCAATTTGCTCAAAACGAGTGACTTCTTGACCGGGGCTTTTCCCGCCGAATACGGCAATGCCAACGCGGCTGTTTTTGACGTTCAATTCCGGGATGGCAACACCGATACCTACGAATTCACGGCTCAGATGTCGGCCTTTAGTGGTTTGGAAGCCATGGCCGAAGGGCCCTTGTCGAAGAAGAATCAAAGCTCCTTTTTGGTGTCCTACCGCTATGGCATCGCCAGTTTGGCCGCCACAGGAACTTCGGCCGTGCCGTATTATCAGGACTTGAGCTTTAAGTTGAATTTCGGCCAGTCGAAATGGGGGCGTTTTGCCCTTTTTGGTATGGGCGGACGCAGCTCCATTGACTTTTTGGGCGATGAAATCAGCGAGGACGACCTCTTTGCCGATCCCAATTCCGACGCTTTTGTGGCCAGCGAACTCGGCATGATTGGATTGTCGCACAACATCCGACTGGGCGAAAAAAGCTATCTGAAGAGCACCGTCGGGGTCGTTACGGTGGGGAATACCTATACCCAAGACAATCTGATTCGGGACACGGTGAGCGGCGCGACCGTGCTCAGCTATCGGGCCACGAACGTGGACGACTCCGAAAACCGCTATACGCTTTCGACCCAATTCAACCAGAAATTCTCGCCCCGCCTCAGTTTGAGGGCCGGGGGCATCGTCGAATTTTTCCAAATCCGCAGCGAACTCGACAACCGCGACAACGAGCCGAGCATTCCCGACAACGACGACGATGGCATTCCAGACTATTTTATTCCGGTGCGCAGTGTCGACACGCTCAGTCCTTTGGCACAGGTCTATGTGCAGGCCGACTACAAATTCACCGATCGACTCGGGATCAATGCCGGGGTACACGCCCAGTATCTCGACTATACCGGCGACTTTTTTGCGGGACCGAGGGCTGCGTTGAGTTGGGAAGCGCGTCCCAAACAGCGTTGGACTCTGGCTTATGGTCTCCACGCCCAAATGGTGCCCCTCCCCATCCTGACCGACCTAAACGAAACCGCGCCCGGGGTATTTGAGGCGACCAACAACCAGCTGGATTTCACCAAGAGCCACCACTTTGTTTTGGGCTACGACTGGGGATTTGCCGACAGCTGGCGGATGAAGGCAGAGGCCTACTATCAGCGCATTTTTGACGCCCCCATCGAAGCGTTGCCAACCAGCTATTCGGTTTTGAACGAAGGCAGCAGTTTTGTCTTCGACAGCCGATCCTTTTTGGTCAACGAAGGGGTGGGTTCGAACGTGGGGTTGGAGTTGACGCTCGAGAAGTTCTTTAGCAAAAATTACTACCTACTCGCCACAGCTTCCCTCTTCGAATCGCGCTACGAAGGGGGCGATGGAATCGAACGCCAAACGGCCTTTAACAACCAGTATGTGCTCAATGCTTTGTTCGGTCGGGAATTCCCACTCAACCCCCGGATGGCCTTGACCTTCGACACCAAGCTGACCACCTCGGGCGGTCGTCCTTATACGCCGATCGATTTGGAGGCCACCCGTCAAAACGGAGGGCGGGAAGTGCTTCTGGAAGACCAAGCCTTTGGAGAGCGCTACGATCCGTATTTCCGTTGGGATGTCAAATTTGGATTCCGCTGGAATGGCAAAAAAGGCAAGTTTAGCCAGCAGTTCTTTGTCGATCTACAGAATGTCACCAACCGCAAGAACATTTTTGAAGAGCGCTACAACGAGGTGACCGATCAAATCGATCCGGTCTATCAAATCGGGTTTTTCCCCGATGTGCTCTACCGGGTGCAATTCTAAAGTCCACGAAACGATCACGCACCCCATTCTCGTACCATGAACATCCTCATTACAGGCATCCACGGTTTTTTGGGCTCTCACACCGCCAAGACGGCCCTCGAACGAGGACATAGGGTCCGGGGCAGCGTGCGAACGCTCGAACATGAACCTTTGATTCGCAAAGCGTTAAACTTGAGTGAGGCGAACAACGATCGCCTCGAAATAGTCCGGGCCGATCTACTCGATCCCTTGGCCTGGAACGACGCTTGCCGCGGGATGGATGGGGTGATTCACACGGCCTCTCCTTTTCCCGAGCGCAACCCCCCTTCGGAGTTGGAACTGGTACGCACGGCCCGTCAGGGGAGTCTCAATGTGCTGCAAGCGGCGCATCAAGCCAGGGTTGCACGGGTGGTATTGACGTCTTCGACGGGGGCGGTGGCCTATGGCCGGATGGGCGCACAACGCAGCGGGGTTTTTGGCCCGGGCGATTGGACCGATACCGAGGTGAAGGAAGACACCAACGCCTATTTTCGAAGCAAAACGCGGGCGGAACGAGCCGCTTGGGAATGGGCCGATGCCTCGGGGCTCGAACTGACGACGATTTGCCCAGGGGCACTCATCGGTCCTCCTTTATTGCCTTCGCTGAGTGCCTCACTGAATTTGGTGCTGAAGTTGTTGAACAACGCCGCCCCTGCTTTGCCCAACATAGGCTACGACGCGGTCGATGTGCGCTCTGTGGCGGAGTTGCACGTGGTGGCGCTCGAGCGAAAAGAAGCGGCTGGCAAGCGGTTCTTGGCTACCTCGGATTATGTGCGCTTCCAAGATCTGGCACAGATTCTACAGGCCCATTTCCCAGATCGGCGCTTCCCTACAACGGTGCTACCCCATTTTGGGGTACGTCTATTCTCGAATTTCGAGCCCACGTTGAAGCCCATTTTGATTGAACTCGGAGCCGAGCGTCGCATGGATTGTTCTGAAACCCGATCGCTATTGGGATGGGAACCCCGTTCGCTGCCCAAGGCCGTAACCGATTGCGCCGATGCCCTCGTATCGATGGGGTTGGCGGGGTAGGATTTTCTCGGGATGCCGTGTTGGGGCAGGCCATGGCCTGCCCTCTGGATGGATTCCGGGGGGCCGGGGGATGATTTTCTCGGAATGCCTTGTATGGGCACATGGCCTGCCCCCTTGATGGATTCTACTCAAAGGCCTGAGAGGATCATTTTATTTGGATGATGGGTATGGACAGGCCATGGCCTGTCCCCTTGATGGATTCTACTCAAAGGCCTGAGAGGATCATTATATTTGGATGATGGGTATGGACAGGCCATGGCCTGTCCCCACCCGATCCCTTCCGCCTTCGGCGGGGGGGGCTAAAACAAAATCCCCCCAACCGTTTCTGGCTCCCGAAGGGTGCCAGAAACCGAAAGCGCGAACGCCCTTTCTCGATCGAGCAAGCTCGTCTCGACGGGTTTCGCGCTTTCTTGGGCCGCTTTCAGCGGCCGGTTGGGGGGATTTTGCTTTGCGGAGAGACAGGGATTCGAACCCTGGATACCCGTGAGGGTATAACGGTTTTCGAGACCGCCCCATTCGACCGCTCTGGCATCTCTCCGAATTGGGAGCGCGAAAGTAGTTAAAATGAAGACTTGATATTCAATTTTAAGCACCATATCTTATTCAAAGCGTCGTTCTATTTTGGCGGTATTCTAAATCCTTTCCCTATGAATGAAGAAGAACTGCCTGCGGACAACACGAACGAAATCGAGTCCAATCAAGTTCGGTCAGAAGATCCAGCTCCGTATCAAACCCAGCGCTCTGAGCCCTCGACACCGCGCAGTGCGGTCGTGATGGAGTTGTTTCCCGAGGCACAAATGCACTTGAATCGGATTCGTCAATGGACGTATTTCTTTGGAATTATCGGATACATCGGCATTGGTTTCCTGTTGATTGTCGGAGTGGGCTTGTTTGCCCTTTGGAGTAGTATGCCCGAACTCAACGAAACGCTTCCTTCTTGGATAGGATTGATCTACGTGGTTTTGGCCGGGGCTTATATCTATCCCGTGGTCAAGCTCATGGAATTTTCGTCCAAGATGAAAACGGCTCTGGGCAAAGCGGAGGGTATGGATCTCAATGCGGCATTTCAAGCTCTTCGGCAACATTTTGGCTATTTAGGCTGGTTTACTGTAGCCTTCTTGATTTTGTACGTCCTGATCCTGCTCATTGTAATGGTGACTGGGGCCGCGGCGGCTATGTAAGGGAATTATTCTCGATCCCATCCATGCGGAATTTTGGCCAGATGCCCCGTATGGAAAGGCCGTGGCCTGCCCTCTTGATGGATTCTATCCGAAAGCATCAGGAGATGATTTTCACCAGAAGCCCCGTGCGGGCAGGCCATGGCCTGCCCCCTTGATGGATTCCTTCCAAAGCCACCGGGGATGATTTTCGCCCGAATGCAGTGTATGGGCAGGCCATGGCCTGCCCCCTTGATGGATTCCTTCCAAAGCCACCGGGGATGATTTTCGCCCGAATGCAGTGTATGGGCAGGCCATGGCCTGCCCCCACCCGATCCCTTCCGCCTGCGGCGGGGGGTGCATCGCATTCAATTCGGGCACAGTGCGAGCTTTATTGGCGCAAAGCGCCGATCCCTTCCGCCTGCGGCGGGGGGTGCTAAAACCCCACAACCCGTTCCGCACGCGTTGCGTGCTGAACATCAAAAAGCCGCCTCGAACCCCGCTCGAGCGAGCTCGGCGGTTTTCTTAGCGGCTTTTTGGGTTCGCTTTCAGCGAACCGGGTTGTTGGGGCTTTGCGGAGAGAGAGGGATTCGAACCCCCGGAGGTTTAACCCTCAACGGTTTTCAAGACCGCCGCAATCGACCACTCTGCCATCTCTCCGGGGCAAAAGTACAACCCGTAGGTTCATGGCGTTCGTTTTCCAACCTTCGAGCGTTTCGAGGCGTTGTACCTTTGAAGAATGACCTTGGCGTTCATCCCTTTGTGCATGAAAAATTCCTTTTCTTTTTCGGGTTGCTTCCGCGTTGTTTCGGTCTGTTTGATGCTGATAGGGGGAGCGTCGCTCCGCGCGCAGCCAACGACAGGACCTCAGGTCAAACTGCACACGCCCAGCTATCAAGATGGACAAGGTGGACACTATCTCGAGATTTCGCTGTTTTGCCTCACGACTAGTTTGGCCGAACCGCTCAATGGGGGCAGCAAAAGCCTTGAACTCGAAATCCTGTTGTTTGGCAAGGACACCCTACGACAAAGCGATACGCTTTATCTCGGCGACAAAGTCCGGCTCAAGGCGCCTGAAGGAACCTCTTTGGCTTTTTCGCATTTGTTGCGCTACAAAGTCGCCGATGGACTCTATGGTCTTCAATTGACCCTCAAAGACCCCAACAGCACCCTAGAGCCCGCCGTGGTGAGTCAATCGATTTCCCTGAAAACCGAAAGCCAACGCTGCTTTTTCTCAGAACTCCGCATAGGAGAACAATTGCAACCCGCCCAAGAAGGAAGCCCTTTTAACCGCTACGGTCAGGAATTTCGCCCCACCGTTGGCGATGCCATCTTGCCCGTCGACGCCACCGAACTTCCCTTGTTTGTGGAGCTCTACAACTCCGATCGACTGGGCGCTTCGGACCGTATCGAACTCCGGTTCGAAATGCTCGATCGCTATCTGCAACCCGTCCCTGGGATGGGAGGAACCCTTAAAAAGACCCCGCGGTCGATCCTACCCATTTTACTGGCTTTCCCTATTGCCAATTTGACTCCCGGCGATTACGTCCTTCGGCTCGAAGTACTTGGAACCGATGGGTTGGTGCACGCCAGCGCCGAAACTCCTTTTCGCAAACCTGGCAACCAGCCCTTTCCGACTTCGGCATCGGCTCCACAGACTGCAGCCGATTTAGAATACTATTTCGCCCAAGACGACTCGCTCAATGGGATGCTGGATATCCTCTATCCCATCTCTACGCTGCCCGAACGCCGTCAAGAAGAAAACCTGATGCGCGCGGGAACCCCCGATCAAAAGAGAGACTTTCTCGTCAACTTTTGGCTCAATCGGAACCCCGTAGAACCCGAAAAAGCCCTGCAGGACTATCTCAAACAAGTGGCCGTCGCCAATCAATTGTACAGCACCAAAACAATCCGGGGCTACAAGACCGACCGAGGTCGGGTCTTTTTGCAATTCGGAAGCCCGAATATGGTCGAGGACCGAAAATACGAGCCCAGTCTTTATCCCTACGAGATTTGGCAATACAACGTTCTGAATTCCGCCTCGACGGGCGAACAAGTCAACCGCGTCTTTATTTTCGCCAATACGGAGAGCGCGGGCGACTTTTATCGATTGATTCACTCCAATGCCGAAGGCGAAGTTTTCAACCAGCGCTGGTTGCTGACCCTCAACCGCAGAACGCTACCAATGCAAAGCGTGGACGAAACGGGGCAAGACATTATCGAACACGGCGGTCGGGTCAACAGCAATCCGATTATCAACGAGTCGACCATCAACAGCATCAATCGCCGATGAGGAGCGATGCGTTGCTCCGGCCAGTGCTCGGCGCTCTGGCCCGTCTACCTCTTTCCTGGCTATTTGGACTTTCCAATGTCTTGGCCCTTTTGATGCATCGGGTCATTCGATATCGCGCATCGGTGATTGAAGCGAACTTAACGATGGCCTTTCCCGAAAGCAGCGCCCAAGATCGGCGGCAATGGGCCAAGGCCTTTTATCGCCATTTTGCCGATTTAATCGTCGAAATGATCCAAAGTTTGGCGGTCAAGGAAGCCGAAGTGCGCCAGCGGCTGGTTCTCGAAAATCCTGAAATCTTCGAAGCATTACACCGCCAAAAAAAACCCGTGATTGTGGTCTGGGGGCACTACACCAATTTCGAATTCATGGCGATGGGGTTGCCCCTGCTCATTCCCCAAAAGACCTTTGCCGTGTATCAAGCGCTCCGAGACCCCGGAATGGGCTCTTTGATTGTCGATATCCGGCAGCGATTTGGTTTGGTGCTGTACGAAATGGCCGAAACCTACCCCTTTATGCTCGGCAATCCCGAACCAGGCCCCGCCTATATTTTTATGGCAGATCAAAGCCCTGCCGCGAACAAAATCAAATTTTGGGGACGGTTTTTCAACCGGCCAACGGCTACGCATTTGGGGGTAGAAAACCTCAGCAAAAAGATCAATGCCGCCGTGGTGTGGATCGATGCAAAAAAAGTACAACGGGGGCACTATCGACTCCGGGCTACCCTGCTCGCGGAACACCCCGATCAATGGCCCGACCACACCCTAACTCAAGCCCACCTCGACCGCTTAGAGCATGAAATCCGAGCCTATCCCCCGCATTGGCTCTGGTCGCACAAACGCTGGAAACACGTGTTGCCCGAATGAAAACGGCCGTGGTATTGCTCAATTGGAACGGAAGGCATTGGCTCGAGCGCTTTCTGCCCGATGTCGTGGCCCGCACACCTGCCCGAGCCGAAATTTGGATCGTCGACAATGCCTCGACCGACGATTCTTTCGACTGGACCCAAAGACATTTTCCCGGGGTTCGGTGGCTTCAAAACTCCGAAAACACGGGATATAGCGGAGGCTATAACCATGGACTCGCCCACATCGATGCCGATATAGTGGTGCTGATGAACACCGATGTACGGCCCAGAGAGGGTTGGCTCGAGCCCCTCGAAAAGGCTTTGGTCGAAAACGATCGGGTTGGGGCCGTTCAGCCCAAAATTCTCGACGAAGCGCATCCCGATCGGTTCGAATATGCCGGAGCCGCAGGCGGTTTTATCGACCGACTGGGCTATGCCTTTTGCCGGGGCCGAATGTTCGATACGCTCGAAAGCGATTCAGGACAATTCGACACATCGGGTCCCATTTTTTGGGCCAGCGGAGCGTGTTTGGCGCTGAAACGCGAAGTGTATAGGAAGGTGGGCGGACTCGAACCCCACTTTTTTGCCCATTTCGAAGAAATCGACCTGTGCTGGCGGTTTCACAGGGCGGGTTATGGCATTGAATATTGCGCCGAATCGGTGATAGAACACGTCGGGGGCGGCACCCTGGGTCAACTCAATCCTCGAAAAACCCAGCTCAATTTTCGAAACAACCTCTTGTGCCTCAGCCGCAATTTGCCTTTGAGGCAACTGTGGTGGCTCATTCCGGTTCGCTTGTTCCTCGATGGATTGGCGGCTTTCCAATTGTTGTTTTCCAAGGGAGTTGCCCACTTTTGGGCGGTGGCCCAGGCGCATTGGGGCTATTACAGGGCCTTGCCCAGGGTGGCTCGATTTCGACGCGCCGACCCACATCCCCGCTTCTGGCCCAGGGTCGGTGTTTTTCCGAGCAGTCTGTTGTGGCATTATTACCTCCTGGGCCACAAGCGCTTTGCGCAATTGAACTGGAATCCCAATGCCCCGAAAAAACAGGCTTAATCCTTGTTCAGGTGGTGCAGCAAGGCTTCTATGCCCAAGCGGTAGGAATCCATTCCAAAGCCCATCACCACCCCAATACAGGAACGCGCCAACATCGAAGTGTGGCGAAACGACTCCCGGGCCAGCGTATTGCTTAGGTGTACTTCAACCGCCGGAGCGGAAACTGCCGACAAGGCATCGCCCAGTGCCACAGAGGTATGGCTATACCCCCCTGCATTGACGATCAATCCATCGGCCTCAAAACCGACTCGGTGGATATAATCGATCAAAGCGCCTTCGATGTTGCTCTGGAAATACTGGAGATTCAACCCGGGATAGCGACTACACAGATCGTGAAACCCCGATTCGAAGCTTTGGTGTCCGTAGAGCTCGGGCTCGCGCTGGCCGAGCAAATTCAAATTGGGTCCGTTGACGATGTGCAGCTGCATGGGTCAAAACTAAGGAGCAGACCCAAGCCCGCTCAATTGAGGTAAAAACCGGCTTCGGTTTTGCTTTCTTGCAGTCGAATCAAATCGTAGTATTCGTTGCGGCGTTCCAAATAGCGCAACCCCTCGCCTTGGCGCAATTGGCGCACATACTGCAGCTTATCGGCCAAGTCGTAGCCCAACCCCACCGCTTTGCTCAACACATGGGCCACTGCCACCGGTGCTTGGTGGGGGTCAGACATAAAGTCCGCCGATTGTTCAAACTCGTTCTGCATCGATTGCTTCCATTCGAGCATTTCGACCTCGCCCCCGGGATACAATTCTTCATTGAGTCGGTAGAAAAACCGGTTGAGCCGAAACAAGCCGGTGCAGCGCACCACGATATCCGATTCTCCGCCCGGATAGCGGCGGTTGACCTGTTGTACTTCGACAAGACTGCCTACATTCAAGGTGTTCATCGCATGGTTGCAGGGAATCCCAAAGCCAAGCGATTCTTCAATGCTCTGGGCAATCAACCGCCGATAGCGCTCCTCGAAAATATGGAGGGCGCATTCTTCTCCGGGCAAGAGCAACACCGAGAGCGGAAAAAGCGGAATCGTTTGAATCACAACCGAAAAAACCCTTTTAGACCTGCATTGTTCAACGCGCATCGAGAACCCCGTTCTTTTCGCTCCACATTCGCTCGGGAACACAGTGTCGAACGGTTTCGGCCAAGGCCTTGAGTACCGCTCTTTTGTGCTGATCTTCAGGATAAACCAGAACAATTTCCCGGGTGGGTGTGGGGCGATCCAACGGCTTGACGGCCTTTTGCTCTTCTTTCGACAAATCGGCGGCCGTAAGCCACGGCAAAAGCGTCATCCCATATCCCAAATCGGCCAATCGGATCAGGGCCGAAAAACTGCCCGTATCGAGCTGTACCGTGGGCATAAACCGATTGGGCTCCCGGGGTTCTCCACAGAGCCTCAGCACCGAATTTCGAAAACAATGTCCTTCGTTTAGGACCAATACATCGGCGCTCTTGAGTTGGGAATGGAGCAAGAACGGCTCGTGGTGCAGCGGATGCGATTCGGGCACGTAGGCCACAAAGGGCTCGTAAAACAAGGGCACTTCCCAGAGACCTCGCTCGTCGAGAGGACCGGCCAGAAGTGCCGCATCGATGCGGCGTTCTTTGAGCGCGGCAATCAAGACATCGGTGGTGTGCTCGCTCAAGTGAAAGTGGGCATCGGGCAGCGATTTCTGTAGACCCGGCAACATCCGCGGGAGCAATGCCGGGGCCAAGGTGGGGATGATCCCAAGCCGAAATCCGCCTTTAAAATGCCCGTGCAATTCTTCTACCCCCAATTCGAGCGCCTTGGCGCCCATCTGCACGGTGCGGATCCGTTCGAGCAACTGCACCCCGGCCTCGCTCAGCCCAATGGGATGGGCATTTCGAACAAACAACTTGACCCCCCACTCGTCTTCGAGTTTCTGAATTTGAGCGCTCAGCGTCGGCTGCGTCACCCCACAGGCTTCGGCGGCCTTGCCAAAGTGCCCGTGTTCGACCAAAGACAAGACGTATTCGAGCTGAGTGAAGGTCATCAAACCGATTCTTGAGAGGCGTGCAAGGTGCAAAGGATTGGCCATACCAGACACAAAACGCACACTTTGAACCTACCTTTAGAACATTCAATAAAACCGAATCGATGAACCTCGTTCCGCCCGGACTCGAACCCGCCCATACGGTTCAACTCACCCAACAACTCAACACCCTACTCTCGGGGTTTCAGGTGTATTATCAAAATCTGCGCGGGTTGCATTGGAACATTCGCGGACGGAAATTTTTTGAGCTCCACCTCAAATTCGAAGAGCTCTATACCGATGCCCAACTCAAAATCGATCAAATTGCCGAGCGCATCTTGAGCTTGGGGGGGCGGCCTGCGCACACTTTTTCGGCTTATTTAGAGCTCAACACCCTGCGCGTGGGAACGGACATCAGCCAAGACGAAGACGGGGTGGGCTTGGTGGTCGAAAATCTCAAGGGACTGATCGAAGGAGAACGAAAGGCGCTCGAATGGGCGGTTAAAGCGGGTGATGATGGCACGGCCGATTTGCTGACGCAATTTTTGGGCGAGCAGGAAAAGACGTTGTGGATGTTCAATGCATGGTTGGGATGAGGCACTCTGGATGGACTCCGCTGTGGCAAACCGTATGGGTATGGGGCACGGCCGTGCTCGTTTCTGGCGCATTTCTTGGGAGTGCTTTTCGGGCCGACAAAGAATCGGTTCGGTTGCGCTTGAACCTCGAACCCGGGGCGCATATCGACATCAAAACCGAGGTTAAATCGACCTTGTACACCGATGAGAGCCAAAGCCAACTCTTTACCAAGCAAGACATTGCACTCGGTCTCTCGATCGACATTGAATCGGTCCAAACCCAACAGTACAATGCCTCGCTTCGGATCACCGGGTTGAAAATGGATCAAGAAATGGGGGGAATTCGGTTGCAATACGATTCCGAGCAAACCGAGCAGACGGGAATGGGCGCAATGGTCGACGCCGAAATCCGACCCATGCTGGGTCAACCCATCCGGCTCGCCCTCGACCCTTCGGGCAACTTGATCGAATTGGACCGCAGTTCTTCCGTGCTTCGCGATTTCGAAGTGAGCAGTCTGGGCTTGATGGGCTATCCAGAAGAACCGATCTCGGTGGGTTTTACGTGGAACCGCTCCCTATCGATTCCCGGCGCCTCCGCTCGCATGGCCGCCGAATATACCGTACTCGATCTCACGGCCTCGAAAGTGCGGGTGTCGATGAAGGCCCAGATCCAAGGCGAAGGATCGGTGCAGGGGGTCGAACTCAAAGGACAAATAACCATCGACCGAAAAACAGGGATCCCCGTACAGCAGCAATCCGAAATGTCGGCGCGGTTGGAGGGAATGGGCGAACAAGGCGAAACGCTATACCTCCTCTTGACCTCTTCCAGCCAATCGTCGATACGCTAAGGCATGGAGGCCTTTATCCAGATCCTCGAAGAACGGCTCGCTCGCGAACTTCCGGGATGGACGGCTCAGCGCAAAGCGGCCCCTCCCGACCGGGCTCCCCATCCGAACATACCTCCGCCCGATGCGCGCTTCGCTTCGGTGCTGATCGCGCTGTATCCGATCGCTGAACGCATTCATACCGGACTCATCCTAAGACCCTCGTATCCCGGTGTCCACGGTGGACAGGTGGCCTTTCCCGGGGGCAAGCGCGAACCCGAAGACGCCGACGACGTCGAAACCGCGCTTCGCGAAGCCGAAGAAGAGGTGGGACTGTCTCGAAGCTTGCCCCGCATTGTCGGGTCGCTTAGCCCGGTCTATATTCCGCCCAGTCGCTATTGGGTCAGTCCGATTGTTGCCGTGCTCGATCATCGGCCTCAATTTGTGGCCGACCAACACGAAGTTGAACGGGTACTCGAATTGCCGCTGGCCCACTTGTCCCAGCCCGAAGTGCTGCGCAATGCGGAGTTTGGTCAGGGAGGGCAACGCTTTTACAGCCCCGCTTACCATTGGGATGACTTCGTGATATGGGGAGCTACTGCCATGATGATCAGCGAATTAATGACGGTGATCGACGATCAACTCGATCGACTGTAAGCCGCTGGACGAAACACCTATCTTTGGCGCCCTCATGAAGTCGCCATTCAAACGGGATGCCTTTGGCAACATTCTGATTGTTAAGCGAATCATCATTTTCCTATTTGGGGCGCTTACCTACTACCGCTTCAATATGGCAAACCGAACGGTGGTGCGAGGTACGCGGAATTTGATTGGGCTGCCCGATACCAAGGTTCTTTTTGTCAGCAACCACCAGACCTACTTTGCCGATGTTGCGGCCATGATCCACGTTTTTGGTTGTGTCAAGTGGAAGGTCCACAACCGCATCGATTTTTTCTGGCATTTGTTCAATCCCAAGCTGAACATCTATTTTATTGCCGCGGTCGAAACCATGCGCAAGGGCCTGCTGCCCCGTCTTTTCGCCTATGTGGGCTCGGTTTCAATCAAGCGCACTTGGAGGGCGGCTGGGCAAGACGTCGACCGGGGTGTCGACCCCCAAGATGTTCGAAAAATCCAAACGGCCCTCGAAAACGGATGGGTCATTACGTTTCCCCAGGGTACCACCAAACCCTTTGTTCCCGGGCGTCGAGGCACCGCACGGCTCATCAAAGAACACCGCCCCATTGTGATTCCCGTGGTGGTAGAGGGATTCCGCAGGGCCTTCAACAAACGCGGTTTGCTGATGAAAAAGCGCGGGGTCGAGTTGAGTTTGACGTTCAAACCCGCACTCGACATCGACTACGAAGGCAGCGCGGACGCGATTCTGGCGCAGATTATGGACTCCATTGAGCAAAGTGAGCGCTTCCAAAAGCGCAAGTCGATTCGGCAATTTTCTGGGCAATAGCCGCGTTGACTCATCCAGAACCCGAATGTGCCTTAAGTGGAACACAAAGGGATACGGTTCTCCTTATTTTTGTTCCTATGACGAGAATTCAAATGGTGGGACGGTTGGCCATCGCCGGTTTGGCGGTCTTTTTATTGGCCTCTTCTTGTGAAAAAGACATTGCCGTGGGGGGCGAAGGCACCTTCGACAACCGCAATGTATTTGTTCGGGGGGTTACCCAATGGGAAGATCAGGCTTTTCGCAAAGACAGTCTATTGGTCAACGCGATGGGCAATCGGTTTTACGTCGACGAAGTGCGGCTATTGCTCAGCAAGTTTTTCGTCAACAACCAAGGCGACACCATTTGGGATCCCGAGTCGTTTGCCCTCATCACCGAAGTGTCCGACGACTATCCGGTGCTCAAGATCAATCCGGGCAGTTATTCGGGATCGGTCGGATTTCGAATCGGTTTGGACTCGATCACCAACCAACGTCCTTTGGGTGCCTCGGCACCCGGAAGTCTGCTCAACGAACCCTCGCTTTATCGGGGAGCCACAGGCGGATACAAGGGCTATCGCTTTTTGGAAATCAAGGGACGGGTGTTCAATCCGCGCAAGCCGGACGAAGTGGAACCCTCTCGAACCTTTCACTACGAACTGGGCGATACCCTCGATTTGAACTTTAAACTGAGCAAATCGTTCAGCTCTGGAGAATCTACACCAATCGTTTTTGCGATGATCCTTGACCTCGACACCTTGCTGGCCCCCTTCGACCTAGATACGGTGAGCGAAATCCGGTCCGACCGAAGCGACGTAGACGATTATAACCGGGCACTGATGTTGCGACAAGCGGCTCAAAATGCCATCATCCTGTTGTGAATTCGCGCGCGCTCTTTGGCGTAATGCTCACTTCGGCATGGCTGCTGATGGCCAGCGACTGCGATCAGCGGGAGAACCCCGATTTGGGTGGGTTTAGCATTGGGATCGAACTGGTCAACCAGGGCGAACCGGCCTTTGCAGGAGAGGCCATCCCCATCGACGACGGGACCGAGGTACGGATCGACGAGTTGCGGTTCTACCTCAGCCACCTTCGGTTGATGCGCTCCGACAGCAGTTTGATCGAAATCGAGGACTATATCTTATACAATTTGACGAAGAGCGGAGATTTGCGGCACGGCTTCGAGGTACCCGATGGGAGTTATATCGGTTTGATGTTCAATCTGGGACTCGATAGTGCCCAAAACGCCCAAGACCCCACCGTGTTTCCCTCCGATGACGATCTGAGTGCGGCCGCAGGGATGTATTGGACCTGGGCCACTCAGTACCGCTTTGTGTTGACCGAGGGCAAGTCCAACAATCTGGGACAGACGGGACAACCCAACGATGGAGGCTTTGCCTATCACCCGGGTGGAAACCACCTCTACCAAGAAGACTTGTTTTTCCCCTACGACTTCAATGCCGCCCCGAATTTAAATACCTCTCTGACGTTGAAAATCGACGTTCAACAGTGGTTTTATGGACCCGCGGGAACCATTGATGTGCGGACCGAAAATGCGGTGCACGATGCCGTGGGGCAACAGGAACTGGCGCTCCGGTTTATCCAGAACTTTGCCGCTTCGCTTTCGCTGTAGTCGTTGGATTGCGCTTTTGCTGCTGACTCCAGCCCTGATGGGAGCGTGTTCTGAATCGGGCAGCCCATCCCAGGAAATTTGGGACTATCCCGAACGCTTTGGCCCCCCCCTCATTCCCGACGACAATCCGCAGACCGACGAAAAAATTGAGCTGGGGCGCAAGTTGTTCTTCGACCCCGTGCTTTCGAGAAACCGCAATCTGGCCTGTGCGAGTTGTCATTTGCCCGAGCACGGATTTGCCGATACGGCGGCCTTGAGCAAGGGTTTCCACGGCCGCAGCGGAGAGCGCAATGCCCCGGCTCTGATGAATTTGGCCTGGCGCTCCCGGTTCAACCTCGATGGTGGGGTTCGCTCGATCGAGCTCCAGGTGCTCGTTCCCTTGCTCGATTCGACCGAAATGGCATCGACCACCCCTTGGGTCATCGAACGGCTGCGCGCCGATCCCGATTATGTCGACTTATTTCAAAAAGCTTTTGGACGCCCGCCCGACGATTTCGGTTTGGTCCGAGCCTTGGCGGCCTACGAACGCACCTTGGTGCACTATGGCAGCCCCCACGATCGGTTCGAAGAAGGCGACACCGCGGCCTTGAGCCTCGCTGCCCGCCGAGGTAGGGCTTTGTTTTACGGACCCGAATCCCAGTGCAGCAGTTGTCATTCGGGCGTATTCCTCACCGATCAGGACTATCATCGCCTCCTCCCCGCCGATCCTCGAGACGATGGACGGGCGCGGATTACTTTGGACCGAAACGACCGCGGCCAATTCCACACCCCGAGTTTGCGCAATGTGCGCAACACGGCGCCCTACTTTCACGACGGACGGTTTAGCACCCTTCGCGAAGTCGTCGATTTTTACGCCCAAGGCGGGGTGTCCATGCCCGACAGCCTTCCGGGCGACCCGCGCATCCGCCCCCTGCCCTGGTCGGAGCAAGACAAGGTGGATTTGGTGGCCTTTCTCGAAGCGCTTTAGGCATCCGAGGGGACAGCGGAAATTTCTGGGGACTTCACGAGAAATGCAGAATATTTTTGTAAGCACATCCTTTCGTATAGAGCTACTGAAAGGCTGACTCAAATTAATTTAATGGAGCTCTTAGAAGGAACAGATTCAGCATCTATACAGTACACAGAGGGCAACGAGATGCCCGACTATCAAGGTGTCTAAGGCCTCTCGACTTGGGGTCCCAGCGACGCCGAGTCGCACCCAGCCGCAACGGCCAGTGAGCCTTGCGGCGCGACCTCGGCCAAAGCGCTAGCGGGTGGACAAGAGAGCGCCACGCCGGACTGAAAAGCTCGTTTCTTTCCTTCTTTCTTTGGAGCAGCAAAGAAAGAAGGCCCCCGCGGCAGCGGAGTGCACATTAGAGTCGTAGAGAGGGAATGAACAGCGCAGGCCAACTTTGAATGATCATCGGCGTAGCCGGAAGACAACGGCACGAAGGCCCAGAAATATATTTGAAGGCTTTCATTTAATCAAACAGTTGTAAGCCTTATTCTAGCAAAATTAAATACCTTCAAATGACTGAAAAACCCCTCTCCCCAGAAGTATCCCGTGACCCCATCCGAGCACCGAAAAAAAAAGGCCGCCCCTCGGGGCAGCCTCTCTAAACCATCGGAATTGAAGCGGATTACTTCTTCAAGTCGAAGCGATCCAAGTGCATCACCTTGCTCCAGGCCGTGGCGAAATCGCGGACCATTTTGGCGGCTCCATCTTGGCAAGCATAGACTTCGGCCAAAGCGCGCAACTCGCTGTTCGAGCCAAAGATGAGATCGACTCGGGTAGCCGTCCATTTTAGGGCTCCGCTCACGCGATCGCGGCCTTCAAAACCATTCTGAGACGGGTCTGCGGCCCTCCAAGTGGTGCCCATATCGAGCAGGTTGACGAAAAAGTCGTTCGACAATACCCCCGGGCGATCGGTAAAAATGCCGTGTTTGGAACCGTCGTAATTGGCACCCAATGCGCGCATGCCGCCGACCAACACCGTCATTTCGGGCGCGGTGAGCGTCAGCAACTGGGCTTTGTCGATCAACAATTCTTCCGAGTTCACTTTCAAACCGCGCTTGAGGAAGTTGCGGAACCCATCGGCCTTGGGCTCGAGCACCGCAAACGATTCAACATCGGTGTGCTCTGGACCCGCATCGGTGCGTCCAGGAACAAAAGCAACCGCAACCGGATGTCCGGCGTCCGAGGCAGCCTTTTCAACCGCTGCGCTGCCCGCCAAGACGATCAAATCAGCCAAAGACACCTTTTTACCCCCTGGTTGGGCCGCGTTGAACTCGGATTGAATGCGGGTCAATACCCCGAGTACTTGGGCCAACCGGGCCGGATGATTGGCTTCCCAGTCCTTTTGGGGTGTCAGCCGGATGCGGGCCCCATTGGCCCCTCCGCGCTTGTCTGAGCCGCGGAAGGTCGAAGCCGAAGCCCAGGCGACGCCGACCCAATCTGCCACGCTTTGTCCGGAGGCCAGAATCGATTTCTTCAACGCATCGATGTCGGCAGCATCGACCAAGGCGTGATCTACGGCCGGAACCGGATCTTGCCAAATCAGCACCTCGCTGGGAACCTCAGGACCCAAATAACGCGCAATCGGGCCCATATCGCGGTGCGTCAATTTGAACCACGCCCGTGCAAAGGCATCGGCAAAGTGCTCGGGGTTTTCGAAAAAGCGCCGTGCAATGGGCTCATAAATCGGGTCAAACCGAAGCGAAAGATCGGTCGTGAGCATGGTGGGGGCATGCCGTTGGTTGGGATCGTGGGCATCGGGTACTGTACCGGCCCCTGCACCGCCCTTGGGCTTCCACTGATGCGCTCCGGCCGGGCTTTTGGTCAATTCCCATTCAAAGCCAAAGAGATTTTCAAAGTAGTTGTTCGACCAACGGGTCGGACTCATGGTCCAGGCGCCTTCGAGACCGCTCGAAATGGTGTGCACCCCGTGTCCGTTGCCCAAACTATTTTTCCAACCCATGCTCATTTCTTCGATGCCGGCTGCGGCGGGTTCGCGGCCCACATATTGCCCCGGATCGGCGGCTCCGTGGTTCTTGCCAAAGGTGTGTCCACCGGCAATCAGGGCCACGGTTTCCTCGTCGTTCATCGCCATGCGCCCAAACGTCTCGCGGATATCGCGGGCGGCGGCCAGCGGATCGGGCACTCCGTTGGGGCCTTCGGGATTCACATAAATGAGGCCCATTTGCACCGCGGCGAGCGGATTTTCGAGTTCGCGATCGCCCGTATAGCGCTGATCGGCCAACCATTCGGCCTCAGAACCCCAATACACATCCTCTTCGGGCTCCCATACGTCTTCCCGACCCCCGGCAAATCCAAAGGTTTTGAAGCCCATCGATTCGAGCGCGCAGTTGCCCGCGAGGATCATCAAATCGGCCCAAGAAATTTTGTTTCCGTATTTCTGTTTGATGGGCCACAACAGCAGGCGGGCTTTGTCGAGATTGACATTGTCGGGCCAACTGTTCAAAGGGGCGAAGCGCTGAGTGCCCTTGCCGCCCCCTCCGCGTCCATCGGAAATGCGGTAGGTCCCGGCACTGTGCCAGGCCATGCGGATAAAAAACGGACCGTAGTGACCGTAATCGGCGGGCCACCACGACTGAGAGTCGGTCATCAGGGCGAACAGATCTTTCTTGAGGGTCGCCAAATCGAGCGACTTGAACGCTTGGGCATAATCAAAACCGGGCTCCATCGGATTCGACAGGGCCGAGTTTTGACGAAGGATGTTCAACTTCAATTGATTGGGCCACCAATCTCGGTTCGAAGTGCCGCCTCCGGCGACGGTTTTGAGCTCTCCTCCGTTAAAGGGGCACTGGGGAGCGCTGGATTGTGTTTCCATGGTGGAATTCGTTTTTGGGTTCTATGCGGAGGTGAAAGTACGCTGGTTCAAGGGCGGCTTCTATTGACTTTGCTCATGTTTTGATAGAGGTTAACTATGATGTCGGAAAGGTTGCGATCACGGGATCCAACAAAAAAAAAGGGGTCACGGAATATTTCTGGGGAGAGAAGTTTCTTCAATCAATTCAAGGTTCTGCATTTTGGCAGAAGAAGGTTTACGATTGTTTTATTAAGCGAGGGTCTTCCAAAGTGTTTCTGGGTCTTCGGGTAAATGTCTTCCGGCTACGCCGATGAGCATTCAAAGTTGGCCTGCGCTGTTCATTCCCTCTCTACGATTTTGATGTGCACTCCGCTCCCGCGGGGGGCTTCTTTCTTTGCTGCTCCAAAGAAAGAAGGAAAGAAACGAGCTTTTTTTAAGCGGAACTTATTGGTTGACGGCCTTTGGCCGACTGCTCCTCATTCACGGTCGCAACATCTATTATATCCACTGCACAAGAACTGAGAAGAATCACGGTTCTATTATGGCTGGGCGGCAAGGTGCGACTCGGCGTCGCTGGGACCCCAAGTCGAGAGGCCTTAGACACTTTAATAGTCCGGCATCTCGTTGCACTCTGGTGTACTGAACTGATTCTGAATCTATTCCTTCCTATCGCACCATTAATCCAATATGAGTCAACCTTTGAGAAGTGCTCGCTGGACGGAAGTCCCTACAGAACTATTGCGCATTTTTCGTTCAGTCCACAGAAATTCATGGTGTCACAAAAAAACCCACCTCGGTAGACCGAGATGGGTTTGAAAGAACGGGCGTAGCTGAAACGCGTACGAGAACTATTCGCTCACCTTCACAACGCGTTCGGTGCGCATTCCGCCGGCCTCTTCGATGCTGACTAGATAGACGCCATTCGGCAAAAAGCCCAAATCGAATGCGGTGTTCGGGCTGTGGGCGACTTGCACGATCAAATGGCGACCGTACACATCGGTCCATACCAAGCGGGCGCCGATTTCGGAACGAACCGCTATGGCCCCCGCCGTGGGATTCGGATAAATCGAGGGTTCTTGTTCGGGATAGAGATCCGAATTCCCCTCGTGCTTGTTGCCCGAGCCATTATAGCCCCGCATTCCGATACAGGTAAACTCCGAATTCACATTCGAAGACCCGTTGTTGTAGCGCGCAAAAGCCACGAACTCATAGTTGCCCGCGGGCAGCCCCGAACCCGTAAAATTGACCTCGGCAAAGGTGTTCGAACTCAGAGGGGTATTGGTCCAGGTCGACGTCCCCCGCAGCCGATAAGCCATGCGGTAGCCAATTAGCGTATGGCCTGGGAGCAAGATCGACGCCGACCACGTACCCCGGAAGGTAACCGGTGTGGGCCGAGTCACGACAAAATTCGAAGGAACCCCTGTCAGATTCAAAGCAGGAGCCCACAGCGAATCGGTATAGGCACAGCCCGCGGCATCGGTCACGGTCACCCCTGCCCAAATCCCTTGAGGCACCAAGGTGCGCTTGGTGGTATCTCCATTGCTCCAAACGATGTGTGGAACCCCAAAGCCCCCGGAATAGCCCACGCGGAGCAAAACCGAATCGCCCGCGCAAAAGGCGGGTTGTTGGACCACGACATTCATATTGAACGGCTTACAATCGACCTCGAACGAAGAAACCGGTCCGAAGACCCAAGCGACGCCATTGTAGACCGCCAACCGAATTTCAACCGTCTTGCCATAGGATGGGCTGATGTTGAACAATTGCGAACCCGAGTTGGCATCGAGGATATTTTTGCTTCGCCACGCCCCTTCGTCGGTGGCCTTAAATTCCACCCGAGCCGTCGGCATCGCGATGGGTGCGAACCAAGCGCGAAAGCTCCCTTGATTGAAGTTGACCGGAGAGACCGAATCCACCCCCGGCACAGTGATATTGGGCGGAAACAACACGGTGTTAAAAGGCGTTCCGTCGATCCGGGTTCCTGGAGAGAACGACAAAGGGGTGTTGTCGGAATGCTGTTCAAATGCCCCCGTGATATCAGGATTGCGGGTGTAGCTTTCGTTTGGGTTGTCTGAAAGCGCATCGGAATTGAACGTAAGCCGGGTGACCCCATTCGCATCGCGAATCGCAATGGTCTCTCCGTTGTTGTTGAGATTGAGTCCATTGGAACTTGAAGAAGCCGTTTGTACAATGGCCCCTCCAAAACTCCCGGTGGGCGTTCCTCCCCCAAACACCACCAAGGCTCCTCCGGGCGGAATCAGCGTGCCCAAGGGCACTACATGCTTGAGTTGACCGCTCAGCGTATCGTCCCAAATCTGCAATCCCCCAGCGTCGAAGTTGACCGTGTCGAGGTTCAGCAGCTCGATAAACGAATCGGCTTCTTGATCGTAGACCCCGTCGCCATTGGCATCGCCCAACAAACCCGAATTAGACGGATCGTACAGGACCTCGTTCACGAGGAGCGGAAACGACACCGTCGGGGCCGGGGTCACATTCCAAAAGCCCAGCGAATCGAATACCACATCTCGAGCCATTCGCTTAATCCGGCCAGCTACGTGCGTATCCAAACCGGGGTTGTACGTCACCAAGGCCGGGTTTTTTTGAAACAATACGGCATAAAAACTACAGGCCGCAGCATAGCTCCCCGCCAACGTGGGATGGGATTCGTCCGGGTCGTAGAGGTCGATGCCGGGATGCTGGGTGCGCAAGGCGTTCCACAAAGCACCGACCGGAGAAATCGAAGCCCCTATGCTGTCGGCAATGGTGCGGTAGCGCAAATGCAACAGGCTGTCCATCCCGGCATAGGTGCATACGGGGGGCCAGGTCGCGCAATTCTCCGAATCCCCATTTTCGCGCCCCCAGGTCATATACATCACCGTTTGACCAGAAGCATTGTGGTGGTGAAAGGTGCTGTCCAAAAAGACCGTGGCCGGATAGAATTGGCTTTGGACCTGGGCCAAGGGCAACGAAGGCCGTTGGCTTTGTTCCTGGAGTACCATATAATCCCATTGGCCGCTGGTAATGGCATTCATCGTGGCCGGAAGCACCGAATGCGCCGAGAGCGAATAGCCCCCAATGGCGCTTTGGGCGTAAATCAGGTTATCTCCACTGGCGCTCGCCATCGACGAGACCATGCCGGGAAGATTGAAGTAATAGGTATAGCTGTTTCCAACAAACAGCACTTTGCGGGTCGTTTGCGCCGGGAGTGTCAGGGACAACCCCATAAAAAACAGCCACCCCGAAAGGAGGTGGCTGTTCCAACGCGAGGTGTTGTGGTTCAAGCGATTAGTTCTTGAGCACGCGCACTGTGCGGGCTTCGTTTTGGGTCGTGGCGCGAATCACGTACAGACCATTGGCCAGCTCAGAAAGTTGGAGTTCGGCTTCAACACCGCTGTACACACCGCTCTGTACCACACGGCCGTTGAGGTCGAGGACTTCCACCAAGGTCTCTTCGCCGTTCAGGGCTACAAATACGTCGCCGCTGGTGGGGTTCGGATACACGCTCAGGCTGTTGGCAAGGTCGTTGGCCGCAATACCTTCCTCGCCTTTGCACGGTCCAGTGCCATTGTTGTGACCACGGCTGATCGTACACGCAGGTGCCGAAGTGAGCGCCGGCTGACCCGTGTATTGATAGCGCACGGTAACCGTGAACTCGTAATTGCCATTGCACTGAGTGCTCAGATCAAAAACGTGGCTGGTACCCCCGACGAGCGGACTGTTGGTAAACGGAGCGCCGCTGTTCTGCACACGGTAGCCTGCGCGGTAGCCAATAATTGTGGCACCGGGGATGGCTTTGGGGTTCCAGTTGACGGTGAACAGGGCACCGGCCTTCACCACACTCACCAAAGTGGTCGATTCAAACGAACCCGCTGGAGCGCTGGTTGAAATACTCGCGGTGTCCGAGCAACCGTAGGCATCGCTCACAATACAATTGTAGGTGCCAGGGGCCACGGTAATGGAGCGAGTGGTCGCGGCATTGCTCCACAAAAAGGTCGGCGTACCTACGCCACCCGCCCAGTTGACGCGATAGGTCGCGGTAGACGTGGCACAGAACGGTGCCTTGAACAATACAATGCCTGCATTGATCGGGTAACAGTCGACCGTGAAATTCTCGACACACGAATACTGCAACACGCCATTGACCAAGGCGCCGACGCGCACTTCGTAGACTCCGGGACCCGGAAAGTTCACGTTGGTTTGGGTATAGGTAGTGGTGCGCATCGTATAACTGGGATCCGAGGGTTTCTTAAACTCGAAAGAGTATTGGGTTGCGGTCGTATCGGCCGTCCAGGTGGCCGTGTAGGTGTATTTGTTGCTCACGATCAACTGCGGATCGAGGTAGGCGCAGGGTGGAGCGCAACTGGCCGAATTGAACGGAGTTCCGTCGATTTGGGTGCCGGGAGAATAGCGCAAAGGCGTATTGTCGTTGTGCTGTTCAAATGCGCCCGTAATGTCCGGATTGCGCGTATAGCTCTCGTCGGGGTTGTTCGACAAAGCGTCTGAATCAAAGCTCAATACCGGTTCGCCGAGCGAATTGCGGATAATAATGACCTCGCCCGAATTGTTCAGGCTCAATCCCACTACGCCCGTATCAGCCACGAGGACAATCGCATTGCCAAACGAACCCGTAGGGGTCCCGCCTCCAAACACGACCAAGGCTCCTCCAGCGGGTACCAAGGTGCCCGAAGGAATGGTGTAGACCAACGTACCGGCCGTGGTGTCGTCCCAAATTTGGTAACCACCCATATCGTAACACACCGTATCGGTGTTGATGAATTCGATAAAGGAGTCCTCTTCTTGGTTATAGACCCCATCTCCATTGGCATCGCCGAGCAGGCCTGAATTCGAGGGATCGTACAGCACCTCGTTGATCAGCATGGGTGTGTATCCCAAAGCTGGAGGAGGCGAAACAAAAGTGGTATCGAAGGGAATTCCGTTGACCCGGGTGCCGGGTGAAAAGCGAAACGCGGTGTTGGCCGTATGCTGCTCAAACACTCCGGTGATGTCGGGATTCCGCGTATAGGCCTCGTTCGGGTTGTCGGAGAGCGCATCGCTGTCGAAACCAGCTACAAAGACCCCCATCGGGTCGAGCAAGGCAATTTTCTCAGCCGAGTTATTCAAACTCAGTCCATTGGCACTGGCGTTGGCCGAAAGCACCACCGCGCCTCCAAACGATCCCACGGGAATGCCCCCGCCGAATACGACCACGGCTCCACCGGGGGGAACCAGCGTACCCGAGGGAACGGTATAGCGCAGCAAACCGGTCAGGGTGTCGTCCCAAATTTGGTAGCCGCTCATGTCGAAATCAAAGGCGCCCGTATTGACAAATTCGATAAACTCGTCCTGGGTTTGGTTGTAGACTCCATCTCCATTGGCATCTCCGTCGAGGGCCGTGTTCGAGGGGTCGTAGAGCACCTCGTTGATGATGATCTGGGCCTGCCCGACCTGGAAGGTCAAGAGCAAGGCGAACAAAAAGTACATTCTTTTCATGGAACCGTAGTTTGGTGTAGGGTATCGAAGGAACAGGAATTGAAAACAGGGGGTGCAGGCCAATACGGTAAGAATAGGCAGTCCAATACGGCAAGGCTTCGATTCCATGACCAATTCGGATTAGCTTCGTCTGCAGCCCCTTCGGTGGCGGCCCATGGCAACCATGCTGAGCAAACCCATCCAAAGCGAATTTGAAGCGCGTCTGCTCCGAGATCCCTCGGAAAAGCGGTATATCGTTTTGTATGAAGTGATTCGCCAAGGGATTGCTGCACTGGACTTTCCCGCAGGAGAACGCCTCCCCCCGACCCGACAACTTTCGCTTTTTCTGGGGGTATCGCGCAGTACGGTGGTCAAAGCCTACGAATTGCTCTTGGCCGAAGGCTATCTGGAGGCCAAAGTGGGTGCCGGACACCGCATTTTGCCCGGATTGAGCCGCAAACCGAGTGGATTGCCGCTGCCTCAGCACACGACGCACCTGCCTGCGCTTTCTTCGACGGGACAGGCCTTTTTGTCCAATGTGCACTTGATGAATACGGCCGAAGAAAAGTCCATTGCCTTTCGCCCCGGATTGCCCCCGCTGGATATTTTCCCGGTCAATCAGTGGAAGAGCTTGAGCAATGTCTACTGGCGGCAGATTCGGTCTTCGGAGCTGAATTATTCTCCTTCGGCAGGGCTGCAGTTGTTGCGGCAACACATTGCTTCCTATCTCGCGTTGAGCCGGGGGGTGCGCTGCGAGCCCGAACAGGTGTTTATCGTTTCCGGATCGCTCCAATCGCTGTTTTTGATCGGAAGCAGTTTGATCGAACCCGGAGATGGAGTCGTGGTCGAAAACCCTACGTTTCCGAATGTGCACAGCATTTTTCGGAGTCTGCGCGCCCAGCTCTATGGCATCCCCACCGATGCCGATGGACTAATCCCCGAAGCCTTGCCTGAAGGGGCTTCGGTCAAACTAATCCACCTGACCCCCTCCTGTCACTACCCTTTGGGGGCAACGCTTTCGCTCGAGCGCCGACTTCAAATCCTCGATTGGGCCGCTCGACACAAAGCCATTGTGATCGAAAACGACTACGAGCACGAAATCAACAAAGGCCGAGGGGTCATTCCGCCCCTGTTTGGTCTCGATACCGAACAGCGGACCTTGTTTCTCGGGACGTTCAACCGACTCCTTCACCCGGCCATCCGCATTGGCTATATGATCGCCCCGCCCTATTTGGTCAAGCCATTGGATGCGTTTATGAAACACTCGCATCGATTTGTGCCCCCTTCGCTCCAACTGGTCTTCAACCAATTTCTCGAGAAAAAATACCTCTATAGCCACGTCAAAACCGTGCGAGAAGTGGTCCGGGAACGTCAAGCCTTGTTTCAACAGGAGTTCGAAAAGCACTTTGCCGGGCGCATGCAATTGCAGACCATTCCGCACAGCCTGCACGCGCTGGCGTTTCCGCATCCCGATCACGAAGACGAAAAACTGGTGGACCTCTTGCACAAAGGCCATATTTCGACCCATGCGCTGAGCAAATGTTATGTGGAAGGGCCCAAGCGTACCGGGCTGATTTTGGGCTACTCCAGCGTCCCCAAACCCGTTATTCGAACCAAGGTCGCTCAGATGAGCGAACTCTTGCATACCCACTTAAAAAGCCTGTGAAAAGTCCCCTCCTCCTAGCGCTCTGCGGCATCCTGATCGGGGGATGCTACAAAACCGAAAGCCCCACCGACCCCAAGCCGGGGGCGCTTCAAACCTATGGAACAGGAGATTACACCTTTGTGTGGTCTCCGGCCCAATCGGACCGGCCCGTGGCGGTTTTTTACCACATCCCGGCCAAAGCGACCACTTTGAGCCCCGTGCTCCTCGTGTTCCACGGGGCGGGGCGAGATGCTCTACCGAGTCGGGATGCCTTGATCGCCGAGTCCGAAGACAAGGGATTTATTTTGCTCGCGCCCGAGTTTTCGAACGCGGTGTTCCCGGGTTCGAACGAGTACAATCTGGGCGGGGTTTTTTCGGATGGTGAGTCCCCGAGCAGTGCGAGTCGGCGCCCGGAAGAGCGCTGGACCTTTTCGCTCATCGAACCGCTCTTTGCCGATGCCCAAAACCGGTTTCGGTTCGAAGCTTCGAAATTTGATGCTTTTGGCCATTCCGCGGGCTCCCAGTTTCTGCATCGACTGCTCTTGTTCAAACCCGATTTGCCCATCGATCGGGCCGTTTGCAATGCCGCCGGATGGTATACCGTTCCCGATGCCGGAATCGAATATCCCTACGGTATGGGTACAACGGGAATCTCGTCCGCCTCCTTTCAAGGCATTTTCTCGGAATCGGTGCGCGTGTCGGTCGGCGCGCTCGACACCGATCCCAATTCGTTTGATTTGCGGCATACCCCAGAAGCCGATGCCCAAGGCAACCACAGGGTAGAACGCGCTCAATATTTCTTCCAAACAAGCGGGCAATTGGCCCAGCAAGCGGGAGCATCGTACCAATGGCGACTTTCGGTTTGGCCCGGAGTGGGCCACGACTTTGAGGCTTCGGCCGATTTTGCACTTAATCTCCTCTACCCATGAATCGACGCTTTTGGCTTCAACAGATCAGTCTCTGGGCTGGGCCTGCCTTGTTTTTCTTCCTGCTATATGGAGGGGTAAACTGGATTCCCTCCCTTGAATCAAGAGCCCTTTTGGGTATAACGCTTTGGATGTCGGTATGGTGGATTTTCGAATCGGTACCCATGGCGGCAACTTCGTTGCTCCCTTTGATTCTGATGCCTCTTTCCGGGGTTCTGTCATTAGGACAAGTAAGTGCTTCTTACGGAAATCCGTTCATCTACCTTTTTTTATCCGGCTTTCTGTTGGCTTTGGCCATTGAAAAAAGCCGATTACATTGGCGCATCTCTTTGAATCTCATCTTGTTGATGGGAGAACATCCCAGGAGCATGCTGTGGGGCTTTATGTTGGCCACCGGATTCATCAGCATGTGGATTTCGAACACCGCCACGGCCATCATGATGTTGCCCATGGCCTTGGCGGTTACCCAAAAAGTGGATCAATGGGAAGGATTCAGCCCGGAATTCAAGAGCAATTTTGGCCGGTCGCTCATGTTGAGCATTGCATATGCCTCTTCTATTGGGGGCATGGCAACCTTGATTGGATCCCCTCCCAATTTGATTTACGCCAGCATGGTCGAAAGGACCTTCGGAGAAACGGTGAGCTTTATGCAATGGATGCAAGCAGGGTTTCCCATCGCGATCCTTTTGCTTATCGCAGCCGGTTTGTACTTGGGAAAAGGACTTCACCGAAGCAGTGGTCGAATGGATCGGGCCCAATTGTTGGCGCAAAAGGAGGAACTCGGTCCAATGTCGGCGACTGAAAAGAAAGTTCTCTTCGTTTTTTGCGCTACGGCGGCGGCCTGGATGTTGCGCTCATGGCTCATCACTCCGTTTTTTCCCGCAGTCGACGACACCATTATTGGATTGGTAGGGGCTTTGGTGTTGTTTGTTTGGCCCTCGAGGGAAAACACCCGTTTGCTGGACTGGAAAGATGCAGAGGGATTGCCATGGGGAATTTTGCTGTTGTTTGGTGGCGGTATTGCACTGGCCACGGGTTTTGAAGAAACGGGTACGGCGGAATTGTTGTCGGCGCACTTGGCTACGGCCGAACCCAATCAATCGATTTGGCCTTATGCGGCTATCGTTGGAAGCATCAACTTCCTGACCGAGATCACGTCCAATTTGGCGACAACGGCCGTGGCTTTGCCCGTTTTAGCGCCCTTTGCCGAAACGCTCGGGGTGCATCCCTACTTACTCATGATGGGGGCCACGCTTGCAGCCTCGTGCGGCTTTATGTTGCCCGTGGGCACCCCCCCGAACGCGATTGTCTTTGCCTCGGGCAAAATCCGCATTCAGGACATGGTGCGGATCGGAATCATCATGAACTTAACCTCCATCGTGGTAATAACGGGCTACACCTACTACGTACTTCCTTGGATTTGGGGATTGTAATTCGGTTTAAAACCGCAATTGGCAGAACAGATTGCCCACCGTCTGCTGTACCCCGTCGATTTCTTGCGTCCCCCCGGCCAAGTGCACCTTGATTTGCTGACCCGAAAAGTAGCGGGTCAATCCGAATTGCAGGCTGTTGACGGGCACTTGTTGTGATCCGACGCGATCAAATTCGGGTTGCACATCGCTGAGGCGCACATCGACCCCCCAGGCACCGCGATGGGTATACGAAGCATGCGCATTCCACGCCCGGCCCAAGGTGTAGTAGTCGCTGATTTCTTCGGGCTGCAGGCCATTTTCCCCAAAAGGATCGGTATACAAGCCTTCGAGCCCGGCCGCGGTGGCGATGCCGTATTCGCCCATCAACGCAAAGCCCTTGTACTTCATCAGCACATCGGCATACACCTTGCGGTAGTTGGCGTATTCCAATTGCCCATTGAATCCGTACAATTCCACGCCTCCGTGGCCTTCGCCCACCCGATCGCTGGCGCCATTGTTGAGGCTTCCCGCAAAACCCAAGAGGAGTTTAAAGCGCTCTTCTCCCACCAAATCGGCCATTTGACGCTCGTTTCCGGGCGCGAACAACCCCATCGGAAGCACATCCAAGCGACCCGCATACTTCAATCCGCCCAAATCGACATCGCGAGAGTCGGTTCCAAACGAATTGCGCCCATCGCCCGAACTCAACATGGCGTGCACGGTCCAATGCACCCCGGCAATCGGATGCCCATAGGACACGGCCAATCCAAATTCGCGCCCGCTCCGGCTCAATTGTTCGCTGAGCGCACTGCGGTCGATAAAACTTAAATAGTCTTCCATCCACAGCATTTCGCGGTTGTTGCCCACCGAAAGCATCTGTCCGGCCTTGAACTCGAGCCCCTCGATCGGCTTATAGGCGACCCAAGCATCGAGCAAGATTTCGGGCTCGTTGAGATTGGCCTGAACCAAAAAGGAAAGTTTTTGCGGCCCCGCCTGACCCTGCAATCGCAAATAGGTCCGTCGGTTGGCAAAAAAATACTGCGGATCCTGCCCATCGATGCCCAAATAGGCGATCTCGGGCTGGAGCATTCCGCCAAAATCGAAGCGGTAGTCTCCGTTGTTCAGTGCAAAGCGAAAACCTTCGCCCGGTACGTAGGCCAGATTGTTCTGGGCTTGAACCGAAAGTGAAACCAACAAGGCAGAAGCGACGCCCAGCGCATTTTGGGCAAAACAGCGGTTCGGATACAATTTCATGGCGTGATGCGATAAATGGGTAAAGCTTGATTGAGCACGGCCGGGATCAGCCCCATGCGAACAAAGCTGTTCGGGGCTTCGGGTTCGAGCAATTCCGCCAAAAGCGGGGCATTGCGCTGGTCCATCGACAAAATGAGATCGGGATTCGGGTCCGTCGAAGGTGCGCCCAGTTCGAGCTGCACGGTCTCCAAACGGGTTTCGAGTTCGATGGGCCGAACCCCTTCCCAATCGAAGGCATCGGGAACGGTCGAAACAACGATGTAGGTTTCCACTTTAAAAGTCTGATTTTGTTTGACTTCTACCCACGATATCCCCAAGGCTTTGAGCTTGTCTTTCCACGCGGGCAAGGCATGCCGGAGCACATACGACTGGGGCCGATCGCGCACCAAACGGGGTTCGGAAAGACTGGCGTCGCGAACGGGCAACAGCACGCTGACCGTATCGTCTTTGGCCAGATCGAGCATCGTAATCCGCGTTTCGCGTTCGGGGCGATGGCTGTGGACCACCACCGAGGGCGAAGCCTGTCGAGACCGGCCCAACACGGCGCGCAATGCTTCGGGTCGACGCGCCGCCTCGCCAATAAAGCTCAAGGCCACCGACGAGGACGAAAGCACCCGGCGTTTAAACGCGGTTTTGCCCAACCCCACCCCCCGCACTTCGACGAGGGTGCTGACGCAGTTGGTCAGCGAATGGTGAGAAGCGCTCGATCGCGCCTGAATGGATCCTTGGTTGATGACCAACCGCCCTTTGACTTCCTCTGAGGTAAAATAGGCCCGGTTCGACAGCCCCAAACTGTCCATGGCGCGTTGGGCCTTTGCCACATATTGATTCCGCGTATAGGTGCGCAGTTCTTCGGGAACATTCAGGTTGCCCGTATAGAGAAAAAGCACATCGTGGTATCCGGCCAAACCCTGGGTGCCCATGCGCAAATAGTCCTTTCGAAAGGGTCGGTATTCGTGCATATCGAGGGCCACCTCGGGCTGGAAGGCATTGTAGGCCGTTTTCCACAGCACAGATTCGGGCGCCAGAAGTTTGGTTTGATCGCGATTCAAATCGAGGCCGTTCGAGGCCAACCGGCTCAAGGCATTGCATCCGTCGGGATTGGCCATGGGGAGCAAGGCGATGCGCACCTTGGAAAGCCAAGCGCGGTAGGCAGGTTCCTGCAACCGGTTCATTAGGTGCATCACCCCTTCCCAGCCACCCGGTTCGTCTCCGTGCAATCCGCTCATGATCCAAATCCGCACGGCCTCAGGGTCTTCGCTCCCCAAATAGGCGATGGGAATGTTCTGTCCTTTTTGACTTTGCCCGAGGTGGTCGATTCGATATGCCACCCCCGAAGGCGGCTGATAGGCCTTGAGGAACGCCTCTACATCGCTCAGCGTACTAAAGCCCTCTCGACCGTCGAAAGCCGGGGTGCGTAGGTCGATGGTGGGCTCGGGATAAAAATTTCGGGTTACGGTATCGGACTGAGGAATCATCAACCCGCCGCAGGCCGTGACCACACTGAGCAAAAAGAGGGGCGCGAAGGGTTTCAAAATACGTAGGTGATAAGCAGGGCTGCCAAGCCTTGATCGCCTGTAAACGCATTGCCGTACAGGTCGCGGGCGCCGGGTTGCGTGGCGATCCAGGTGTAGTCGGCCTGGATGCGGAAACTGTAGTTGCGGTCAAAAAACTTGCCCACACCCAGCGTATAGTACTGAGGCCGGTCGTAGAACAGCGTATTGTTCAAGAAGGAAAACTCGTCGGCATTGAGCTGGGTATAGCGGCCGTCGACGCTCCAGCCCGAAGGGAAGATATAGCCCGCCTGGACATTGAACCCGCTGCCCAAAATCATGCGGTTCTTTAAGTAGTTCTCGACGTCTTGCACTCCGTTGATGTCGAAATCGCTGGTCACGGAACCATCGGTGCGCACGCGCTGGGTGAGGTCTTTGGGCACGCTGGCTGTCGACATGACCCATTCGGCCGATACCGACACCCCTTGGTATTTGAACAGCGCATCAAAACCGTATTTGACGTAGTCGGGCAAGGCGGGGTCGCCCAATTCGTCGAGGTAGAGAATGTCGCCCCCCGCATCGCCATTGCGGCTGGTGACCCCATCGTTGTAGCTGTAATAGCCCCCTACGACCAGTTTTGGAGTGCGTTCTCGGGCCAAGTCGACCTGCCGAAACTGACCGAAGGCATTAAATAATCCAAAGGGAAGATAATCGAGACGCCCCCCGTACTTAAGCCCCCCGAAATTCTGAAGGCTCAACCCATCTCCGTGGGTCAAGGCCAACGACGGGCGCAGATAATGTTGGTCGTTGAGCCGGATCGTCCCATCGACAAACAGACCAAACTCCCGCACGGTGGCAAAGGCCGAAACCAATCGACTGCGCTCGGTAAACTGCAGGGTTTGGGAACCCATGCGCAGCGATCGGCTATCGGTCGGAGTGGTGCGTTGGCCAAAGGTGATCGACCAGCGCTTCGAAACATTGTAGGCCAGCCAGGCATCGAGCAAATAGCCGCTGCTTTGATCGGCCACTTCGGTGCTGCGGCTCAGGTCGGCATTGAGACGGTATTCGAATTTGCCCGAAGCCAGTTCGCCCGAGAGCCGAAGGCGCAACCGCCGCATGCGGAAACGGGTGGGGGTGTAGAACGCGGAGTCGGTATCGTAGACGTTCATCTGAACCCCGGTTTGCAGGTACCCGCCCAAATTGGCCTTGTATCCGTTCCCGCCAATCGTGATGCCCTCTCCGGGTTCGTAGTCGTACAGCCCATTTTGGGCGCGTAGAAGATGGGGTAGCACCGCCATCATCAACAGCAATAATCGCAATGGTCCCGCTTTCATGCGCGTGGAGAATGGGGTTGAGGAAGTTCGGCTTCGGCATACATCGACATCCCCTTGCAATATACCTGTACAATGTCCAAGGTATCGCTGAGCAAGACAAAGTCGGCATCGGCCCCGACGGCGATTCGGCCTTTGTGCGGCAGACCTACGTTGGTGGCGGGATTGAGCGTAATGAGCTTGAGTGCCTCCGAAAGGGGGAGTCCGCCCTGGGTGTGCAGCAAAAAAGCCTGCTCCCGATTGGCTTCGATGGGCGCTGGTCGCGACCCAATCACATTCCCTTCGGCATCGCGCGCATCGAGGCCCGCATACCCATCGGTAGAGAACGTCATGGTGTGGAGATCGACCCCTTGATCCAAGGCATAAATGACCGCCTTCCACGGATCGGTGTATTTGGAAGCACCCGTGGTGATGTCGATCATCCCACCCAATTTGGCGAATTCGAGCGCGTGTTCAAAGAGCGCTTGGGTGCGACCCACATGGGTGGGCGAGATGTGTTCAATCGGAAACTCGTGTTCTTCGACCAAGCGAAACAAGGGGTCGAGTCCGGTTTTAAGCGCGCCCAAATGCAAGTGGAGAATGCCTTTTTTGCCGGCTATGCGCCCGGCCACCCGCACATTGCGGAGCAGGCGAACCAATTCCAAATCGGTGGGATAGGACGAGCGGATGTCGGCAATGGCGACTTTGCATCCCAACACCTTGTCGATAAAGATCATATCGTCCTGGAGGTTGCCCGTAATGTGGGTGGGTTCCAGACCGTAATAGCCCGTATACATATAGGCCGACATCCCCTCTTCTTCCAAGGCCTTTACCTTGGCATACAGGCTTTTAATACTACGGGTAGAGCCGTCGGTACCCAACAACCCCACCGCCGTAGTAGTGCCGCACCGCATCAGGTCCTCGAGGGGAATTTCGGGAGTCATGGACGAAAAACCCGATTTGCCTCCCGCCCCGATCAGGTGGATGTGCTGATCGATAAATCCCGGCACCAATTTCTGCCCGTGGAGATCCAACGCAGGGACCGAAGACGGGCGATCGAAACCGGCCGGATGCAGTCCGACGACCTTGCCCGAGGCCACCCACACATCGCACAGCCCCATGGGCTCGGGACTGAGCACCTCTGCATTCAACAAGAGGTAGAAATGGGGTTCGCGGTTCTTAATGCGCAGGTCTTTGAGCATGGCAAGCGATCATTGAACGAGGTGAAGGACAAACATGCCCACGGCCACAATCAGCATGGGCAGCGCATTGCGCTTGGCGAGTTCAAAGGGCTTGACCTCGGCCAACTCGGAAACCGCAATCAGGACTCCTGATACCGGCGATGCCGTTCGGCCAATCGAAGCGGCCAAGTTCATCGGCAAGACCAGTTTTACCGCGGGCAATCCAAACTGCTGGGCAATGCCCGGAGCCAAGGGTCCAAAGGCAAAAAAGGAGGCGTTTCCACTCCCCATCAGCACCGAGGTCAGCAAAATCAAAACCACCAGCAAGGCGGCAATGCCGATCCATCCCATACCCAAACTGATCGAACCCTGCACCAAAGCATCGAGCAAACCGAGCGCGATCAAACCCTGAGCAAAGAGTTCGGCCGCGATAATCAAGGTGACCACCGTTTTGAACATCTCGGCCATCCCCGACCAAAACTCCTTGACCGAAGCCATCAACGCTTTGAAATTCCGATGTCGAATTCCCTCAAACACCAACGCGACCCCAAAACTGATGAACATAGCTGTGGTGGTATCCAATACGATGGGTCGTCCAAAAGGCTGGAACAATTCCGAAAACATCACCAGCAGCACCAGGGGTAAAACGGGCAAAAGGGCATAAAGGGCGGGCGCTTTGGCACCCGTGGCTTTTTCGATGTGCTCGGGTTCTTGGGGTGCTTTCCGATCGCCCCAAACATTGACAAAATAGAGGGTTACGGCGCAAATCACACTCAAGGGAATGGTGATGGGCAGCTGGTATTGAATAAAAAAACTGACCATGTCCATGCCCGAATTTTCGGCAGCCGTAGCCGTGGTGGCCGAGGCCGGCCCAATGCCCAAAGCGGTGCAACAGCTAATGACCGCCGCCGCCGACAACCGACTGACCCCGATCCGGCGCAAGACGGGAAAAACCGAAGCCATCAACAGCAAGCCCAAGCCCGCCGCGCTCGGAATGGCGACGAACAAGGCCTGACCGAGCGGCATAAACGCGACCGCCGCCAAGTGCGGATTGAAGCGAAAAATCCGCAGCGGTTTGACCGCCAAATCGACCAAGACTTCAGAAGCCCCGATTTTGTCCATATACGCGACAAACCCCCCGATGGCCATAATCATCAGCCCTACTCCAGACAAAGTCCCGCTAAAGGATTGTCGCACAAAAGCGAACCCATCAAAGGGGGCGAATCCGGTGCTTTGTTTCAGGGGTACCGCTCCGGTTCCGAGCGCTTGGGCCAGTGCGATCATCAACAAGCCCACGACAAGCAGCACGGCATGGGGCGAATACCCCTTGATCAAGAGGTATCCGACCACCCCAATGCATACTATGGCTAGGAGAATACCCACCACCGTTCCTGCTTGGATCGGTTAAAAAGGAGAGAGATCGCGGCGGGCGCCGGGCGAAAACAACTGGGGCGAATCGGCTCCGTGTTGCTCGAAATCTCCGGTCAAATCGGGGTTGCGGGTATAACTCTCGTTCGGGTTATCCGACAAAGGGGTGATGTCGAAGTCAATGAGGATGGAATCGGCCGGGTCGGTCAAAATCATCCGATCGCCGGCATTGTTCAAATTCAAATCGCCCGAAGTAGAGGTTTGCACCAACGCTCCTCCGAAAGTACCTGTCGGGGTTCCGCCCCCAAAGACCACCAGCGCGGTTCCCGATGCGACAATCGAACCGGCCGGAAACGTATGCTTGGGGCTCGACGAGCCCAATCCAGCGTCGTCGAAGATTTGATATCCGCTCAAATCGATGTCTTGGGAGGAAGTATTGACGAACTCGACAAACTCGTCTTCGTTTTGGGCATAGACCCCGTCTCCGTTGGCATCGCCATCGAGCCCGTTGTTCGAAGGATCGTAAAGTATCTCGTTCAAAATCAATGCAAAGGCCCCTGCCCCCCCGTCGTTGTCTTCGAGGTTGAGGGTCACACTCGAGGGGTTCCCCAACCGAGCGCCCGACAACTGAACCATCCGAACCGTAATGAACTCGGTGGCTTCCACATCGGTGTCCTCGAAGCTGAACACGGTCAAAAAGCCGGATTGACTTCCCATGGGAATCAAGATCTGATCGGCATCTGAACCATAATCGACTCCATACACCGCGCTCCCTTCAAAGGTGAGGGTCACCAACACGTCGGTTTCGGCGGGAATATCGAGATCGACCACTATGCGCGCCGAATCGGCGTTCTCGCCAATGGCGATGCGGTCGGCGCTAATCGAGGCCAAGGCATTGCCCGAGCCAATGCCGGGTACATCTTCGGTTTCGCAACTGTAGACCCCGAGGGACAGGACAGCGAGAGAGAGAATTTTTTTCAAAGTACAGGGTTGTGCGAGGCGATCAATGAGCAACGACAATGCGGCGGGTCACGGTCCATCCCGATCCCGAAAGTTCGAGCAGATACAGCCCTTGGGGAAGCGCGCGCAGATCGATGCGTTCGTCGGTCAAGTCTTCCACGCGCAGGGTCCGTCCGCTGAAGTCGGAAACCCGAATCTGGGTTTGGGCGGGCGCTTGGGCGATATGAACAAGGCCCGTGCTGGGGTTGGGATACACTTGGAGCCGTGCGGCGATGGCCTCGGACAGTCCGATGGTTTGGTTGGTGATGACGACATCGACAAAGCCCGATAGATTGCTGCCATCGGTGGTGGCGCCTGTTACCCGCACCGTTCCGTTGTCGATGGCCGTGAGCAGTCCTTGGGCGTCGATGCTGGCCAAACTGGGGTCGTCGACACTCCACGACACTTGTTGATTGGCCGTAGAGGGCAGGATGGTGGCTTCCATTTGAAGCGTCCCTGCATTGACCGAAATGGCCGAAACACCCCCCGCTCCATTGACACTAATCGACGTGGCGAGTGGCAAGCACACCGAGCAGCTCTGCCAGCAATAGGCGGGAAGGGTCGTATCCATGGGCACGTAGACACTGCGCAACCAGGTGCCCGAAAGAGCGACGGCGCAACTGCCGGCGCTGCTCAAATTCTCTGCCGTGGCATCGGCCAAGATGCGGTACAAAACCGTGTCCGAGGTCACGGTCACCGTGCCTTCCCAAATGTCGTCTCCATCGGGGTCCGAAAGCGGATCGCAGTTGGTGCACTGGCTGTTGAAATCGCCCGAAACATAGGCCGCGGTCACGGCAGTTCCCAATTGGCTCAAATCGGCGCGGAAGGTGACATCTCTCGGGATGGGCGCGCTCACCAAAACCGTGTCGAAGGGGGTTCCATCGATGCGGGTACCCGGCGAAAACTTCAATGGAGTGTTGTCGGTGTGTTGTTCGAACAAACCCGTGATATCGGGATTCCGCGTATAGCTCTCGTTCGGATTGTCGGACAAGGCATCGGTATTGAAACTCAAAATGGGGTTTCCATTGGCGTCTTTAATCACAATAACCTCTCCGTTGTTATTGAGATTCAATCCATTGGAACTACCTGAGGCCACCTGCACCAGTGCTCCTCCAAAACTCCCCGTCGGAGTGCCGCCTCCAAAGACCACCAAAGCGCCGTTGGGGGGGACCAAGGTTCCCGACGTTACGGTGTACTTCAACGAACCGCTAACCGTATCGTCCCAAATCTGCAGCCCGCTGGCGTCGAAGTTGAAGGTGCCGGTGTTGATGAACTCGATAAAGGAATCTTGTTCTTGGTCGTAGACCCCATCTCCATTGGCATCTCCATCGAGGCCCGCATTCGAAGGGTCGTAGAGGACTTCGTTGATGATGAGTTGAGCCTGGCTGCTCAAGGTGAACAAAAGCGAGAGGAGTAGCAGTACGCGCTTCATAGGGAATGTCTTTTAGAACTTCGAATCTGCGGGAATTCGGGGGTTATTGAACGTACCAATACATGTCGTTGGGCCAGTCCAATTTTCGCCTTGCCCCCAACGCAGAGACGCCATGCATCGCGTCTTTACGATGAATCCCGTATATCCGCCCAATCGCCGATACGCCATGCCTGGCGTCTACCGCATATACCGCCGATCCACCAGATAGATCATCGAGGCCAGGGCCGCGCAGCCCAGTTCGAGTTCGCGTTGGTTGACGCTTTCAAAGACATCGGTTTCGGCGTGGTGGTGGTCGAAATAGCGCTGAGAATTGATGCTGAGTCCGAGTTGTAGCATCTCGGGGTAGAATTCCAACAGGGGCCCGATGTCGACCCCACCGTAGCCTTTTTTGAATTCGTGCAGTCCAAAACCCGCACACCGGGGCCCCATCGATTGCAGCCAGCGGACCTGGGCCTCGCTGCCCACGGCATCAAAACCCAAGGGCAAAAAACCGCCCCGGTCGCTTTCGAGGGCCGCCACATGGCGCTCGCCCCGCTCGTGGACCCAACGCGCATAGGTCTTGCCCCCGAAGTTGCCGTTTTCTTCGTTCATAAAGAGCACGCAGCGCAGGGTGTGTTTGGGACGATACCTCAGCACCTTGAGAAGCCGGAGCGCCTCGATGGAATGCACCACCCCCGCTCCGTCGTCGTGGGCCCCTTCGCCCACATCCCAACTGTCCAAATGCCCTCCAAAACTGATGATCTCGGATTGAGTACCCCGTTCGCCCCACAATTCTGCAATCACATTGAACGAAGCGGCATCGGTCAGGGTGCGGCAGTTGAGTTGGAGGGAAAGCCGCACGGGACCTGCCAAAAGCACATCGCGCAACCGATTGGCATCCAGTGTACTCAACGCAGCCGCCGGCACCAAATCGCCCTCGGTAGACATCACCCCGGTATGCGGATGATCATCGATGCCCGAGGCCAACGAGCGGATCACTACGCCCGAAGCGCCGAGCGCCGCCGCCCGGACCGAACCTTCAAAACGCTGGGCGGCACAAGCCCCATAGGCGCGAAACGTCGATCGCTGGGCCGGATCAAAAGCCTCGTCGAAGAAGGCAATTTTGCCCTTGAGCCCGCCCTCGGGCAGGTTGTCCAAGGCTTTAAGCGATGCGAGATAGACCACCTCGGCCTCGAGCAAGCCCGTTGTCGGAGGAGAACCGCCCAAGGCCAAAACGGACCACTTCTCCACCGTTCCGTTGGCGGTTTTCATCCAACACACCTCGGGCGTACCCCGCTCCCAATGCGGAACCGCCACCGGCTGGAGATAGACGGTATCGAATCCGTAGCCCTCGAGCACGTTTTGGCCCCATCGAACAGCCATTTCGGCCTGGGGAGAACCACTCAACCGATGCCCCACTGTTTTGCACAGACTGCGCAGGTCTTCGTACGAATGTCCTCGCATCAAGGCTTCGGTGTGGACCGTATGCAGAAAAATAGAATCTTCTCGGGCCTCGCGTTTTAGCGGTTGGGCCGTGGCATACACGCTTCCCGCTAGGGCGCCAATACTCCACAACAATTTAAAAGTCCCTCGGGAAACCGGGAATTTCTGAGAACTTAGGGAAAGTGGTTTCATCTCAGTCGTTAAAAAGTCTCGTTGTTGAGATTTCCATTATTGCACATTCATGTTCATTTTCAAATCTGGTTTAGACTTCAAATTTTAAGGAACAATTCAGTACTTCAGAATCCAACGAGGAGACCGAACATAGGCACTCAACTCTTCTCGACTCCGGGTCTGTTGAATTAGAAAACTCAAGGGCAGCGACGCAGAGTCGCACTTAGCCGCAACGATCCTATGGAACCGCCATGCTTTGTGATTCGACGAAAATGGACAAAATGGATTTCGGAAAAGTGATTGAACAGCACTCGGCCAAAGGCCGTGAACCAAAAAACTCCGCTTAAAAAAAGCTCGTTTCTTTCCTTCTTTCTTTGGAGCAGCAAAGAAAGAAGCCCCCCGCGCTTTTTTTCCACCAACGGATGTGCAGCCCCACACCATGGTGTGGGGCACCTGCAAAGTCGTAGAGAGGGAATGAACAGCGCAGGCCATCTTTGAATGCTCATCGGCGTAGCCGGAAGACTTCGACCCGAAGACCCAGAAATACCTCGAAGGACTCTTGTTCAATCTTCCTTTATTCCGCTCTAATCTCATCAAGGAATGAATCTTGCGATGCGTGAAAAAGCAACTTTCAAAAAAAAAAATCAACTCTTACCCTGGATCCGTCCCAATTCATTCTAAAATTCATCCTTGTCTTCCCTTTTTTCATTCCCTCTTCTCATTTCCCGTTCCCAAAGCGGACAACACGCGTCTGGCCTCGATTTCATCCTGTTTGAGCTGGGCGATCAGCCCCGAAAGCCCCTCCAGAGGCACCACGGGTCTAAGCCAATCCACAAACCGCAACCGCACTTTTTGTTGATATAATTCTCCTTCAAAATCAAACAAATGCACCTCAAAGCGCTCTTCAAGCCGGTCGAGGACAGGGCGGGGCCCCCAATGCGCCATCCCCCCATAACGCGCACCGTTCCAATCGACCTCCACCGCATACACCCCCTGCCGAGGCATCATTTTATCGGAATCGCTTTTGCGCAGGTTGGCCGTCGGAAAACCCAGGGTCCGGCCAATTTGATCTCCCGGTTCTACCACCGCATCGACCCCATACCCATAGCCCAAATAGGACTGCGCCCGAACCACATCGCCCTCGGCCAAAGCCGCGCGAATCTTGGTGCTGCTCACCGCCACCGCGTCGATGTCGAGTGCGGGAATCTCTTCCACCTCAAATCCATAAACTGGACCAAACTCTTTGAGATGCGCAAAACTCCCTTCGCGGTTGCGCCCAAAGTGGTGGTCGTGTCCAATGACGAGCTTGCGTACGCCGACCCGGTTGACCAAAATATTGCGGACATATTGGAGCGAACCGGTGCGCGAAAAAGCCTGGGTAAAAGGCTGAACGATGAGGTGGTCCAATCCGGTCTCGGCCAATAACGCCTGTTTTTCTTCAAGGCTGTTCAGGAGCTTGAGTGGAATCTCGGGCTGCAACACCTTGCGCGGATGCGGATCAAACGTCAACAAGACGCTTTCGCCTCCAATATGGGCCGCTGTGCTGCACAACCGATCGAGAATGGTGCGGTGCCCGAGGTGGACGCCGTCGAAGGTACCCGTGGTGGCCACGGCGCAATCGAGTCGTGTAAAGTCCTCGAGCGAGCGATAGACCTTCATTATTCGTACCGCAAGGCTTCGATGGGATCGAGTTTCGATGCTTTGATCGCGGGATACAAACCGCTCACCAGCCCAACGCCAAAACACAGGATGAGTGATACGCCTATCCAATTCCACGGAATCACAAACTGTCCCCCGACCAAGGCCGCCACCCCGTTGCCAATGGCAATCCCTAGGGCCGCCCCGACCAGACCCCCGATTTGGCAAATGACCACGGCTTCGGTTAAAAATTGATAGCGAATGGCCTCGGACCGGGCCCCCATGGCCTTGCGGGTACCGATTTCGCGGGTGCGCTCGGTGACCGACACCAGCATAATGTTCATCAACGCAATCGAGGAGCCCAGCAGCGTAATACCGCCAATAAAAAAGGCAATCAAATTGACGACCTGCAGGTCTTCGATGAGTTTCTCTGAAATCTGGTTGCTGCGGGTAATGGCAAAGTTTTCCTCCTTGCGCGGGGGCAAGCGACGCACGGCGCGCATCAGGGCCGTGGCTTCGGCCACCGAAGTTTCGATGGTATTGGCGTCGGGGGCCATGACGCTGACCGAATAGGTGCGCCCCGGATAGGGAAAAATGGCGTTGGCCAATTTGTAGGACAGAAAAATGGCGTTGTCGCCCCCCATCCCGATGCCGTCTCCTTTGCTGCTCAACACCCCGACAATCACCACCGGACGACCGGCCACTTTGAGCGTTTGGCCCAGCGGATCTCGGCTTTTGAACAGCTTGGACACCACGTCTTTGCCCACGACTGCCACCGGGGTTCCGCGATCGACTTCGTGCACGCTCAGCCCCCTTCCCTTTTCAACTTCGTATCCACCGGTTTCAAAATAGCGCTCGTCGATGCCCCATACCCGAACGTTCGGATCGGTCTTGCCGTATGCGCTCTTGAGTTCGGCGGTTCCCGTGGCCCAAAACGAAATCGAACCCAGGCCGACTTCCGGAGTCAGTCGATTGCGGAATTCTTCGGCCTGATCGAGGGTCACAATGGGATTGGGCTTGGTCTGTTGGCCGCGCCCGTTGATCCAAATCTGAGGCCCGCGATTCTGGACCGTAAACGTATGCGACCCCATCAACGCGAACTGCCGTTCGATGCTGCCCGCCAAGGCGTCGGTACTGGTGAGGATGCCCACCAAGGCCATAATGCCAAAGGCGATGATAAGCACGGTGAGCACCGTTCTGAGCATCTGAGCCCGAATGGATTCCAGCGCCATAGTGAGGTAGGCGCGGAGCAGGGCGTTCTTCGGGCGAGGGGTCTTCATGGACTTCTAAAGATAGTCGACTGGGGCTTAGATGGGATTCATCACCGCCCGAATGGCGGGTTTGGCCAGCAAACCGAGCGCGAGGGCTATGCAGGAGGCCATGAGCAGGGCCGAAATTTCGAAGGGGAGAATGGGGTGGAGACCGTAGAGCAGACCGCCCAAAATCGGGCCGAGGACGCGCCCCAACGAGCCAAAACTCTGGGCCGTGCCCATCAGGAGTCCCTGTTCGCCGGGGGCTGCTACCTTGGAGAGGAGCGAACTCAAAGTCGGAGTTAAAAAGGCATTGCCAAGACTGATCAGCCCGAGCGCGAGCAATTGTACGGGGATAAAATAGGCTTGAGTTGGGAGCGGCATCAGGGCCAATCCGATCATCATCAACACGATGCCGTTGATCAAGAGCTTGCGCTCTCCAAACCGGCGGTTGAGCGGTCCGACCAGAAACCCTTGAAAGATGGCGGCCAGAACGCCGATAAACAAAAACAAATACCCGATTTGGGTTCCCGTAAGCCCATACTTGCCCGCCCACAGCAGGGTCGAGGTGATTTGCATCATCGAAAACGCGGTGATAAACACGAGGTTGAGCACCATCATTTGCTGGAGGGTGTCGCGGCGAAGCACGGAAAATATCTCCTTTAAGGGATTGCTAAACAAGGCTTTGCTGGTATTCTTGACCGCGAGCGATTCGCGGAGCAACAGCGCGCACAATCCGAGGTTGATAAAACTAAAGGCCGCGGCGGCATAACCGACCCATTCGACCCCTAAATGGTCTTTGAGAAAGCCCCCTACAGGCGGACCGACGATAAACCCGAGTCCAAAGGCGGCGCCGATAATGCCGAAGTTCTTGGCGCGGTTGGCGGGTTCTGAAATATCGGAGATATAGGCCTGAGCCGCCGAAATATTCGCCGCAGCAATGCCCGCCAAAAGACGGCTCACAAACAGCCACCACAGGGTGTGCGCGTGGGCAAAGAGCAGATAGCTTCCGCCCATAAGCACCATGCTGGCCATCAAAACGGGTTTGCGCCCGTAGCGATCGCTGAGCCCGCCCCAAAAGGGTCCGAACAAAAATTGCATGACGCTAAACGAGGCAGCCACAAGCCCAACCACGGCTTCGCTCGCGCCCAATTCCTGCGCAAACAGCGGCAAAATGGGGATAATGAGCCCAAACCCGAGCAGGTCGACAAACACGATGAAAAAGATGACGAGCAAGGGGCGGGGCTTCATAGCGGCGCGAAGGTAGCGTTGGGGGGTGGTTTGGGGGGCGTGCCCTGACAACGCTGCGCGTGTCAGGACCGGGCTTTCCGCTACAAGGGGGACGCGCCTTGGCGCGTCCCTACCTTTTCGCTGCAATCCCTCACGCGCTACGGGGGCGGGGTGTTTCTCAACTCGCTTGGCTTCGTTGCGTGACGACGATTGCCCGCGTTTTCTTCTCGGAAAGGACCGTTTTCAAATGAAGCTTCGGAAGTTTTTCTCGCCTTTCTTCGGCGATTTTCCTCCGAAATAGTCGTCACTCGCTGAAAGCGAGCGACTGGGACAATTCATTGAGTGCGTTACACGATAAATGATAAGCCCCCAGTTGCCTGTTTCAAATACGGCGGCTCAGACGCATGCCCCAATGACGGTTTTAATATTCGAAACAACTTGAATAACAACAATCTACTGATAAATAAAAGCAACGGGCGCCAGGAGTACATCTCCCTGGAACCGGATGTAATAAACCCCCTCGGAAAGCAAGGGCAAGCGGATGATCCCCTCTTCGGTTACGCTACCCGTATCTACTTGTTTTCCATTCCCATCGATCAACGCATAGGGCTGATTTGCCGCCATTGCGTCAACTTGCAATACATCAGAAGTGGGGTTGGGGAACACCCTCAATTTCCGGTGTGACCGAGGAATTTCCTCGACCAAATCGAACGCGTAGTTGGTGATTTTACCGACCAATCCATAAAGAACCCCAGGAACCCTTGGTGTTACATCATCAAAGGTATATGCACCTAAAAAATAGACCGAACCGTCCGATGAAGCGACCACTTCTGAACCCACATGATTCCCACCCAAATCAAGAAACAAACTATCATAATTGGATCCTATTCCCCGGAAAATCACAATTTCCCTAAATGTGGTATCTGACTCATACCAAGGACTTCCAATAGAACTAGGTGAAGGGTAACAACCGATTAAAAAATGATAGCCTGACTCGGGCAGATAGTCATAATCGTACATCTGCATATGTTCCGAACCGTATCCATATCGGTAGTGTCCCAACGAATCGCCATTCAGTTTTCGATCGGCCGCGAAACCTCTGTACAAAACATTAAAATTGGGATCACCCAACGGTGCGATATTATACCGAACCACACCCCCTTCATAGATTCCGTTTGGGGTTACTTCAAAACCTGTTCGCCAATAATCCCAGTAACCTTGAGAAATAGGGAAATGCATTAATAAATTGTGTCGTTCTCGAGAAGAATCCAAATCAAAAGTTAAACTGTTCCAGAACTTTAAAGGAGGATTAAAACCTCTTTCTCGAATGTTTACCAAAATCTCATTATTCAAAGGATGCGGCACCAAGAAATTTTCTGCTGGATTGGAAAATGGAATGGTGTCATTTACATAGTATGGATGCGACCTTCGCAGTCTTATACCACCATTGGCATCTATGGCATAAAACACGACACTATCTCCGATTATTTCAAATGTTGCAGCTGTCTTCAATTCCTGTTCCAACCTGACGATTAACTCTCCATTAGCAATGGTGGCCGCCGAAACAATGGCATTCTCAATTCTGTTCAAAATAGTCTGAATTTGACCATTTTGCCTTTTCTGAACCCTAAATCTGTAATCGTTTCCATCTTTGAACGTTGAAATGAGCAATTGCCCAAAATTTGGATCGCCATTTATGAGCAACGCCCTGTTAAAACGTTCTCTTTGTGATCCGGTAACGAGCCATAAAGTCGAATCGATTGGTTGTAAGGTAAGAAGATCAAAATCCAGTGAATATGTAAATGCAGAATCGGGTCCTATCAATCCAGACAACACCGACAACTTTTCATTCTCACTGAGAACCAGATTATACGACGGATAAATAGTCCTGGTAAAAACGCTTTGAGGAAACAACACTATCGGCAACATCAAAAACGTCGCGCTTAAAATAAGCGCGACGTTGCAGACTCCTTGTGTTCGCTTCATCACTGACAATTGGCAAATCCGTAATAAAAGAATCCGCCGTGCCAGTAGTTTCCATTGGTTACTGGTGATGTGTAATTGCTGATAGAAGAACTGGGATCATGACTATGCCAATCTGAGACAAGAAACTGGGTGCCACTTAGAGGGGGATTAATGTTATTGACATAAGTCTCAAAATTCACACCAAAGTCGTCTCTCAAGTTGCGCATAAAACCATAATGCTGATGCCACCATACTGAACCACCTACGCATTGATTGGAGGTGTTTTGCCAAAAACGAGGTGAACACCACTGATACCACTGGGAATGACTGGGATAAACTAACATCGTATTGTCACCGTCATAATCATAACTCGTAACTCCACCTACCACTATCAAATACCAACTTCCATTGCAAGGGGTCGACTTGTGCGGAGCGGTTGAGTTGATGTAGGCCCTGAGATAGTCTGCTGCATCGATAGGTGCCGGGGTGTTGGGGCACCAGCCTGCCTTATCCGCAGCGTAAATATCGCCGGCGGGGAAAACAATTTGACTGGGCAAAGGCAAGGTAGCGCCTGGAATGGGCTCGATGATCGCAAACACCACATTGAGTTGTAACGTCATGACTCCTGAAGAAATTCCAACGTTTCCCAAATCAGCTAAAAAGAAAATACTGGGATACTCTCGCTCCTCATTAACCTCAGCGTCAATCAAATTGACCATGGTCGCATAAGCCGCGGCAAAGGAAGAATCCGCCACCCGATCGGTTGATCCGTCGTTGTACACATCCATCGTAATCGTCCAAGACTCTTCGTAGGTATCTATAATTGGCAAAGTATCTGCCGCTTCGCTGTAATACACATTGTTCGTAATTCCTTCGAGTGCAAGAAAAGCCTCTGACGCAGTCAATTCATCTTCCCCTGCGGTCTTGTACAACCCAGGATCCAATAGAAAATTCCGAGCGGTGTTCAACAATTCCATACGCTCGTCGGTAGGCGTGTTCGCGAATTCTGCGTAGTACTTCATTTCCAAGCCAACTTGAGATGGGCCATCATTGGTGTCATTCAAGTTTTCTTTGCTACATCCGCTCAAAAAGGCGAGTAAAGAAAACACTCCGATAAGAGATGCACTCGAATTTAGCGATTGTCTGTTCATGTTGAGAATTATTTGTTTTCATAAAGATGGGAATCGTTTTTTTTTTTTGTTAACTCAATGTTATCAATA
>Ga0247843_1000918_pt1 | contig 65298 bp, 56 predicted proteins | sample LaCruzMarch2017__FD_192420 | JGI IMG/M metagenome (GOLD analysis project Ga0247843, IMG submission 192420) | Freshwater microbial communities from meromictic Lake La Cruz, Castile-La Mancha, Spain - LaCruzMarch2017_8m | ecosystem: Environmental > Aquatic > Freshwater > Lake | place: Spain...
TTTTGAGCGTTCACCCGTTCGAGAAAGTCACTCTAAATGAACTACTTATGGAAACTGACCACGGAACTTTTATCACTTCGGATCATAACCAATTGAATTTGTGGTAGTTACAACCGGACGCTTGTGAAAATTTATATTGAAAGCCAATTTTCCAGACATGCAAGACTTGAAGACGCTAGATGAAGAGGGCTTCGAGCAAATCTTGGCATCGACGCTCATCGAGTGCCGCTACAAGCGACTCAGGAACGCCGCCAGCGGCGGACTTCGAACGCTACGTTCATTTCCAGCAACTCCGATTTGGGGAACTCGCTTTCAAACTCGGGGAAATGCGTGTCGCCGGTGTGCTCTTCAAAGACATGACTTACTAACAAGTCATCGATTTTCGGGAGGAATGCGGTGTAGATCTCTGAGCCGCCGATGATGAACACCTGCCCGACTAGGCCCGTCAATTGTGTCAGGTCTTCTGGCCGATGAATCACCTCGACGCCGTAGGCGGACCATTGGGTGTCTCGGGTCAGCACGATGTTCCGGCGTTTGGGTAGCGGTCGGCCGATCGACTCAAAAGTTTTCCGACCCATCACGATCGGATGTCCGGATGTCACTCGTTTGAAAAACGCCAGGTCCTCGGGCATGTGCCATGGCAAGGTTCCGGCGCGACCTATTACCCGGTCGGGAGTCATGGCAACAATGGCGGTGAGGTGAAGTTTCAAAGTCCAAAATTTGTAGCGGGCGCGCGGGCTTGTCGCAAGCTTTCGCTCATTAATGCTCCCGACTAACCCTTGGGGGAAGGGCAAATTCACTGAGGTTATGCCACCCGTTCGCGACTCCGCTCTCGCCATTCGCCTCGGTGCTGGAAATTTCAGCGGAAATATAGCCATCGCCACAAGTTCTAACATGGAGTTTTGGACCACCACTTTCTGGGCTTTCAGCGGTGGTGGTGGCGGATTTGCCTTTGAAGCGAGCGGCCTGAATTCTCCGCGCGGCGATCACGCGTTTGCGGATGATGTCGGAGGATTTGCCTTGGTGGGTGGAGGAGAGTTCGCGGTATTCGACGAGAGGGACTTCAACGTGTAGGTCGATGCTGTCTAACAAAGGGCCGCTGATCCGTTGGCGGTAGTTTTCGATCTGCCGCGACGAGCAGCGACATTGCGTTTGGAGTCGCCGTAAAACCCGCAGGCGTGTGGGTTCTACTTTAACCGAAACCACCATGAAACTAAAAAAGCCATATTCCATAATGGGACTGCTGCGATGATGGACCAAGCCTGAAGGATGTAAACGCTGCAAAATCTGCCACAAGGCTAAGGCACTCGACACAAAAGCAACGTTGGGGCCGATGACCAGCGGTTGAATTCGCGTTAGTGGCTGAGCTTGGGCGATGGATAGTTGGTTGTCTGGGGAAAAAGAAAAGGATTTGGAGAGTCCACGGAGCGGGACGCTCCAGCTACATTGGGTTGATTTAGGACTGTTGATTTTGGATTTTTGTTTTGGAACTGGCCCCCTTACAACTCGGAGTATTTCAGATTATTGCCGCGGGATTTTCCTACTGGATAACGCAGTTCGTTGCGGGCGATTTTATCTGCCATCACGTCACCGAGCTTGAAGCCGAGATTATCCGCGAACTCAAAAAGCAGAATGGCGACATCGGCAATTTCCGAGGCGATTTCGTCGCGGTTTTTGCGGACTCGCTCTTCGATTTGGTCCTCTTGTTGCCAGACAAAATGTTGCATCAACTCGCCCGCTTCGGCGGAAATGGCCACGGCGAGATCTTTCGGGTTGTGGTATTGTCGCCACTCGCGGGCATCCACGAAGGCCTGGATGTTTGAGGTCAGGGAAGAAATTGAATCGTTCACGGCCGGGATGTTTGGCCGAAAATACCGGGCAAAGAAGATTATTCGGTGGCGGATTTTTTTGCCGCAAACACTGCCAAGCTGGTTTGCTCCAAAAACTTGCGACCGGTTTCCTGCAGTTTTAGAAAATCTTCATGCAAGGGACAAGGCGCGTTCCACAAGCCAGAATCCTGGAACTCATCGAAGATCATCATCGGCCAAGTGACTGTTGAAGTCCATCGCACCGTGAAGGATTCGAATGACATGAAGGGTCTGCCCTTTGATGGAGAAGAAGATGACGTGCTTCTCGTGGCGGGCGGAGCGGCAGCCTTTTGCGATGTCCTCCCGCAGCTGGCCAGATTCCGGGCTGGACTGGATTTCGGCGAGTTTACCCCAAAGACCTTTCAAATAGCGATCTTCCTGCTCCGCACCCCAAGTCTGAAACGTGTAGTCGGAAATCTCCTGCAGATCTCGAATTGCCGAGGGAGAGAGGATGAGGTTCATCGGTTACCTCTGGCCATATTCAGAAATTCGCTTTCGCCGGTGACTGCCACTCCTTCTTCCCGCTGGAGTTCTTCGCAGCCCATGTTGACTTCAGCAAGGAGGCGGATGCGGGCCTCAATTTCCCTCCAAGAGGCATTTTCGGGAAGCCCCTTGATGGTTTCCATTGCGAGTTCCTTGGTGGACATGGTGGAACCCTAGGACTAATTCCCCTTGAGTTCAAGGGCACAAAAAATCCGACGGCTCGCTCCTTTCGAGAGCACTCAGGACTGTTGGTTTTTTTGCCGCAAACACTGCCAAGCTCGTTTGCTCCAAAAACTTGCGACCGGTTTCCTCCAGTTTTAGAAAATCTTCATGCAACGGACAAGGCGTACCCGTTCCGCACCAACCCTCACCGAATGGACAAGGGAACTCGTGCATCGTGCGCTCAAATAATGCGACAATCTCCGACAGTTTGATCTCCTCTGGCGCACGAGCCAAGCGATACCCGCCGCCCGGCCCTGTGGTGCCGAGTGTTAGGCCTGCTCCTGCCATCTGGCTCAACAACTTTGCAGCCAATGCGGCAGGGATTTTCCGCGCCCGACCCACCTCAGCGGATGATACTGCTGCCGCATCCGGCGTGTGTTTTTCAGCCAAGTAACTGATGGCCGATACCGCCTGACGCGCCAGCTTTCCATAACGAAACATGCCACTGGCTAGCAGCCAGCGTACCGAATTTCCAGCACCTCTTTGAATTCCGGAGGTTTTTTTCTAGAAAACCAGCGTTGGCTGTTTGGCGCTTGCTCCGGGGCTGGCTCGCAGCGCATCGTCACCTCGCACAATGAAGGAGCTGATCGAAGAAATCGAACGCTGGGGCGCGGATGTGATTTTCGGTCGCGCCAAGGGGTTCCGCGCCGCGTTGATGCGCTTCCTCATGCGGGCACTCTCCGGAATCTTCCGTTGCCTCGTCGCGCTTCGCTTGTGGCGCTACCGCAGCGGCTGGAAACGCCAACATCACCTCGGCACCCAGGTTGTCTCGGTCGGAAATATCACCGTCGGCGGCACCGGCAAAACTCCGGTCGTCGAGCTGCTCGCCCGCTCGCTGCGAGACCAAGGACGGATGGTCGCCATCTTGTCCCGAGGGTATAAAAGCAAAAAACTGGAGGAACCCCAGAAATGGAAGGACTCCAAAGGCCGCAGGATTCCTGAGGAACGCATGCCCAAGGTCGTCTCTAACGGCCGCGACTTGATGCTCGACTCCAGATTTGCCGGCGATGAGCCGTTCATGCTCGCTAAAAACCTCTTGGGCGTCTCGGTAGTGGTCGATAAAAACCGCGTGAAAGGCGGGCGTTTTGCCATCGAGGAGCTCAATGCCGACACCCTCCTGCTGGACGATGGCATGCAATACCTCGATCTCGCCCACGGCTTTGACATCGTGCTCATCGATTCCGGCGCTCCCTTCGGCACCGAGGCCTTGTTGCCGCGCGGCACCTTGCGCGAACCGCCCAAAAACCTGCGGCGGGCGAGTTATATTCTAATCACAAAATGCAACGGCGGCTCTAACGAAAAACTCATCCAACGCATCCGCCGCCACAATCGCACGGCGGAAATCATCGAGTGTACCCACGGACCGATCCATCTGGAAAATGTCTTCACCCGCGAACGCCAAGCTCTCGATTTTCTCAAAGACAAATGGGTAGGAGCTATCAGCGCGATTGCCGTGCCCGAAGCCTTCGAAGGATCTTTGGAAAAACTCGGTGCCCGCGTCGAAATCAAACGCCGCTTCGCCGATCACTATCGGTTTTCCCGCAAGGAAGTTGAAAAATTCATGCACCGTTGCGTTGAGCGTGACATGCAACTCATCGTCACCACCGAAAAGGACGCCGTGCGTTTTCCGAAACCCTCTTCCATCGATGTGCCCATCTATTTTCTCCGCATTGAAGTGGAAATTCTCAAAGGCCAGGAAATCTGGGATGACCTGATCTACCGCATCTGCAACCCGGAACCCGCGTTCGAAAGCACACTCCGCCATCGCGACGCGTTTAGAGTTTAAACCGGTTCATGAACCAGTCCAAGCGAATCAAAGCCTGCATTTTTCACGACATGAGCCGGATTTGGACCACATTGGCTCAACAAGGTTCCGGACGGCCAACCCGCTTTTGCATTTTTTCCCAGAAGCCAAAAAAACCAGCGGTGGCGAGCGGACGGAGGGCGAGGTCTTGGGGGCGATCAAAGAGGATGAGCTCCACACCTTTTTTTGTTAGGGCGATTTGCAGTTCGATGCATTGATCGTGAAGTGGTCCGATCTCGGGACGCATGGCGGCAATCTGTTGGAGCTGGTGCTCGGACGCCCAACGAAGAAGCGCATTGCTAACGGACGAATCACTGTGAAATTGAGCTTCGATTTCGAAGGCGGAACCTGCACGCCGTGCGGTATCGTCGAGAGCTGACCGAAGCCAGTTGATCTTGCGTTCCGGGTAGCGGAAACGGTTCCACGTAGCGGTGTCACCGGTTGCCAGAATGGCACTGGGTTTCAGCGAAGCGAGCGGGCTTTGCTCGATGAGAAGATCTTCCTCGTGAATCCAAATGCCTAACCGGCCATCACGCAGCGGCGGCGTGGGCGGGAGTGAGGGACGTGTGATGACGGGTCGCACCTCGGTAGGGAGGATGATGGCCTGAGGTTGATCCAAGAATTCCATTCCTTTCTGGTGCATCTCCAGGATTTCGGGGGACAGGTATTTTTCCAGATTGCTGCGGCGGGGTAGGTAGGTTTTTCCCGGAGTTTGGAGCCCGGCGACCCAACGCCATGAGAGCGTGTTGGAGGCCGGGTCTCCATCGAGGAGATGGCGAAGGAAAAAGTCGGCTCCGAGTTGCCAAGGAAGTCGTTCGATGTGTATCCACCACCCGGCGAACCACATGCGGGCGTGGTTGTGGAGATAGCCGGTTTCTAGCAGTTCGCGGGTGAAGTGGTTCATGATGGCGATCGGGCCTTCACCGGCTTCGCAGCGTGCGGCGCGCACCCGGGTTGCTTCGGCGTGCGGATCATTTTGTATTGCCGCAAGTTGATCGAGGTAATCGGTCCACACTTGGGGACGCAGCGAGAGCCAATTTTTCCAGTAACGACGCCAATAGACTTCCTGGGTGAATTTCTCGACGGTGGACGCGGCATAGCGCTTGAGGGGAGCGGTAGCGCATTCGGATTCGAGAATGAGCCGATGCCGGATCGCCGGAGAGAGCCTCGATACGTTCGTGTGGCCGGGGAGCACGTGATTCCGGTTACTTGCGTAGCGTCCGGCGGATGGAATAAAGGCATCGAGCTGATCAAGCGCCGCCGCGCGGGTGGCTGCAAAGACGGGTGTCGGGGAAGGAAAAAGCATGTCCTTCATGTTAGAGCGCGGTGGATAGTTCGCGACATGTTTTCAAGCCTGTGATCCAGTGGTCATCGATGCCATTCGCCGCCGCGAGCAGGGAACCAACGACGGCACCTCTGTGGCAGTTGTCTCCGCCGACCATGGCATTGGCGATGATGCCAGTGTTGAACTGGTCATGATACTTCCATGCCAAATAGAGGGCGGCCGGAAATGCCTGATCAATGTAACAAGCGGGACTCATGACGCTGCCGATGATCTCCTCGTCCGGCCGCGCCTCCCAGCGTTCGGCTTTTCGGCTTGAGAACCAATCACCAGCTTCGCGCGCGATTGCCTCCCGCAGCGGCATACTTGCGGTGATGGATTTCAGAAGTCGCGCGAGGCAATCAGCGGCGCGTTGGACATTACTATGGCGGTGGGTGAGGGCGAGGTGCTCGCGGGTGGCGGACCGCCAATCGGCATCCTCCGGCAGAGCCGCCAGCAGCGCGGGGATTTGGGCGAGACCTCCGATGTGTTCATCTGAGATTCCGCATTTGGTGACTTCCTTGCCTTGCGCGTAACGGGTGAAAAACCCGCGATGGTATTCCTCAAGGTAGGTATCGCGATGCCAACCGGGAGTCAACATGCACTCGATGTAGCGGCGGGCCCATCGCTCAGGATCGTAATCGCCGTGGGAGCGGATTTGATCGTAAAGTTCGGTGGCGAGTCGGAAATTCACGGTGTTTTCACCAGCCTCGAGGAACTGGTGATAGTGGATCTCGCGTTGGCCCCAGAAGACGGCTTGGTCACGAAGGATATCGCCCTTTTCATTGAGCGCGTGGTATTCCGAGCGCCAGAGGATGCTGCCGGGGTGCGGGTTTCGTGGAGCTTGGTAGTGATCGAGGACTCCGTAATCGCTCCGAAGGGCCACCCGGTCGTAATACCAGTGGCCGGGCATCGCGAGGGCATCGGCGGCGAGGGAACCGAGATAGGCGTGGTGCAAAGTCATGACGTGGCAGGATAGCGCCAAGTTTTACCCGCGCCACCGTGCAAGTCTCTGCCTGGCACTTTTTTCGCGATGCGCCGAATGAGGCGTGTTTCCGCTATCGGTCATGAGGATTCCCGCTCTATGGTGGCACGCGGAAGATTTGCAAACAGACCGCAGACTTATGGTAAAATCTCATAATCAGGAAATCGATACTGTGATCATCGGCGCGGGACTGGCCGGACTGGCCTGAGCAAACTCTCTGACAATTCTCCATGTCTCGTTCACACGATTCCCCGATCCTCACCAAGCTGGCTGCGGCTTGCAGTGGCTTGATTCATCGAGTGGAACAAGGATGGCTGCGGCCCGTGCTGCAAGCGCGCCAGCCACAGGCGATCCTGCGGATCGAGGGATTGCGGGCGGATCAAAAAATGGTGGCACTGACGATTGACGATGCGCCGAGTCCGGAAACCGCGAGAATTCTCGACATGCTGGGGGATCACAGCGCGACCGCCACGTTCTTTATCCACGGTGCGAGGATCCGCAGCTCTGCCGAGATGCGGTTGATGTGCCGGATATTGGATGAAGGTCATGAGGTGGGCAATCACATGCCGGAGTCCGTTCCTTCTGTTCAACTCAAGCCGTACGAATTCGCTGAGGAGTTTGAGCGCAACCACATGATTTTGTTAGAAAACGGGGCGAAGCCCGTTAGGTTCCGTGCGTCTCATGGAATGTATAACCGCCCGATGGCGGAGTTCATGCGGACGAGAGGCCTCGAGCTGGGTTACCAGCCGGAATTTTATCTCGGCCTCACCTTGCCATGGGATGTGCTATTCGAGATTCCCGAGTGGTATGCCCGCCACACTGCGCGGGCCGCGGTGCCCGGACGCATCGTGGTGTTTCATGATAACCAGGACCGGCTTGACCTGCGGGGAGCGATCATCAACCAGAGCCGCAGGACGCTTGCAGCGCTGCCCGTGTTTTTCACCGAACTGGAAAAACAGGGATTCAAGGCGAGGTCGCTGGGCGATGCGGAAGATGCAGCGGGCCGTTGATCTTACGGTTGCTCTGGCTTGATGACTTGCGTCTGGTGGGTGGAGAAGATTTTTTCGAGTTGCGTGGCGGCGTCGGGATTGAATTTTCCGAGGCGTTTCAACGTGGTTTTATTGAGGAAATCGCGGCTGCGTTTGTCGGATGCTGCTAGATCGATTTCCGGCAGGACGCGCGGCCCGGCTGGTGTGTTGACGATGGAATAGAGCGGGAAAAATGTTTTTTGATCCGACTCCATTTGAGTGCCGACGGCCGCCCAATTTTTGCCTCGGTAAACCCCGATGATGGCGGGCGGAAGCTTGTTTTTGCGGGCATCACTGAGTTCATAGCCTTGATTGCGGAGGAGGCTTTCCTTGCTTTCCGGCAGGTTGAGTCTGGCGGTGAGGCGCAGCGCGGCAATGATATCTCCAGCGTGGACCGCATGGAGCCATTTCTCTGCCAACTTGCGGCATTCTTCTTCCGTCGGCGCATCCGCTTCCAGAAGTTGGTCCAGCACGGGGCAATCATTCAGCAAGACATCCTGCCATTGGTCGCGCCATTTTTCGGCTTGGAGTTCTATCCATTCACGGAAGGTTTGCGTGGACTCCGGGCTTGGAGTGGGCGTCCAAAGCCAACCAGCTGCGGATTTCTTGAAATACAGAATCTGGAGGTCCAAGCGGTCGGGATTGCGTGTTGAGAAAAACTGAAAAGTCGCGGCGGCATGTTGACGATCCTCTTGCAGTCCGAGGGGCAGTGCACGGCGCACGGTTGAAGGTGCCCGCAAGACCCACCATACTTGGGCCGCGCGGATGCAGGATTCGCGGGCGGATTTGGCGTCCCCACTCAAGTCGATGAGACGGATGATAGACGCTAGATTGCCTTCATGAAACGCCGACATCACCGCGTTTCGGGCTGCCTCAGCAGTCGGCTGAGGCGTGGCGGGGTGGGACTCACTGAGTTTTTTCGGGAACGCATCTAGCAAGCCGGCATCAAGCTTTTCATCCGGTTCATCGTCGGGTTCTTCATCGGGGGATTCGTTTTTTTGTAGGAAATAATCGGGCAGGTTGATGCGCCACACGCCATCTTTGGATTTGGTGAGATCCAGATGAACCAATTGCAGCGGGGGGCGTGAGGCGTTGGTCGCGGAGCCGGAGGGATCCAGGCAGGCGATGGAAATCAGGGCGCTGCGAGCCTCTTCTTCCTGATGCACAATGGTTCGTAGGACATCGTTAGACATCAATAGACGCCATGGGTAAGCGACCTCGGGTCCGGCGGCCACAGCGTTCTCGGCGGCCGCGATGCGTGCCGACCAATCAGGCGGGAGTTCCGATGCCAAGCCGCCGAGCAGACCGAACATTTCCGGGAGATTCCGGGTCATGGCGGCGTTGAGAAAGCGCTCGACGACTTTTGAGTAGTCGAGGGTTTGGAGTTCAGCGGCGGGAAGTTTTTCTTCGATATTGCGCCGCATCCGCGCAGCGGATTGATCGTGGAGGTATGCCAGATCACGGACTTGCTCACGCAGCATCCAGTCTTCGAGGGATTTCAATCGTTGGCGGAGAGCGGTGGTGTGACGGACGCCGGAGTTTTCAAACGATGCCGGGACCGGGGCGGCGGTCCAATCTGTGCCACGTTTCACCAAGGCGATTGGGAAAATCTGCATGCGATTTGGATCGAACCCGCTGATTTTCCGGATGAGCACACCGGCGAGATCGCCGTCGAGTTTCACGGCTCCCACTTCGAGTGGATCGTCCCCGAGATCCCGGGCCATGCGTTCGATGCGGCGGGCGATTTCCTTGCGCTTCGCTTCACTGGTCTGTGGAGAAAGCGCAGTGTCCGCCCCAGGGGCCAAGTTGAGGTTTTTGGCCCGCACTTTTTCAAGGAAATGCATGGCCGTTTCACCCGGATCGCTGGGTGCCGCCACGGCGCTGATGGCCATGGAAATGAGGGCGGAGATGACTTTCACTGCGAAAATTGATAACCCATTCCAGCATCAAAAAAAGAGTGGATTTTCGGTATGGCGAAATTTTCGTGCGAATGTGAAAAAAGTCTTTGACAAAGCCGTCTTGATGGCCGGTTGAGCGCGCAGGAAAAAACTTAGGCCCCCCTAAATTTTCAGATCCTCCCCTAATTAATTCTTCACTCAAGCAGTCTCTGCATTCTACCCATCAACAATATGAAATACAATTCCTCCTTGTTTTTTTTCAAAAGTGCTTTGGTTTTTGTTGCTGGTGCTATTCCTCTTCAAGCGACGTCTTATGCTCTCAGCAATTTCGGTAAAACCGAGATCGTTGGAAGTCTCTCCACAGTCATCGAAAGTGGCGCTGCTAGCAATTTTCCAACCAGTAATCTCACTGTAGGTACGTCCTTTGCCAAATTCCAAATGGTGAATTCCGCGACTGCCGTGCGAGCTTTCGATATGAAAGTAACCTTGACCGGAGTGTTTGGCGACCTCGATAATAATGGAGGTCAAACGGGCTTGATGATTGCCCAGACCGTGAATAGCCAAGGTTTGAATGACCCGGGCACGATGAGTGTCCTTACGGACTTTTCTTCACTTCTAGAAACGTCGATCACTCTGCAATTTGATTTTTTTGCTCCAGATACGGAAACCCCCTTAACGGTGGCACTTGAATTAACTTCGTTCGATTATGATTATGGACAGTTCCTGCAAGTGAACAATTCAGATTTTACGAAGAGCGCACACGGTAGTTTATTGACTAAAACCAACCCGTCTATCGGCACCACTCGTTGGTCAGGTCCTAATAACGAGATCAACGCTACCTTCGCGCAAACGTCAAATGCGGTTGCCGTCAACAATGTCGCGGATTCGAGCTTTAGTTTGACGATGGGAAAGACCACCGGGGGAGGGAATTCTTTGTATATGTTTGAGTTTCGGGACCCATCTGTAAACCTCGGGAGTCCATTGACGCCTGTTGATGCCGTTCCAGAGCCGAGTGGTGCGCTCATCGCTTGTCTTGGTGCACTTACCATGCTCCGTCGGCGTCGGGATTAATTTCATCAACCCTCTCAAAAAAAGCCGTCCGCCTGAAAGCGAACGGCTTTTTTGTTAGGTCTTTAGCTCATTCCACGACGTCGAGGGTCTCGGGTAAGCTTACAGTGGTTCCCGCGAGTCTTGGATTTGCTTCCCATGCCTCGCGATCGCCGATGATGCGGCGGCCCATCCGTTGCAAGGTCACCTCTGCGTTGGCGCGGCTCGGGCGGATCGTGCGCAGGCGGTCGCTGGTTTCGGCTGGCATGATTTTCCATGCAAATGCCAAACGGCTGTCCACCATGCCTTTTTTATCGCCCCAGCTGCGCATTTCGCCGAATCGTAGGTCGCCGACCCATGCGCCCGTCGCATGAGGCCGGGCAATCCACCAGCCATCGGAAAACCATTGCAGGGTTTTGGCCTCCCGCAGATTTTCCATTCCGGCGAGTGCGTCCGCGCCTTTCGGATAAATCGTCCACCGCACCGGGGTTGAAGGTTGATCGAAGACCGAACGGTAGCCCACCCAAAGTTCGTCTCCACGATCGACCACTGACCGCCAGAGTAGGATATTAAAGGGCGTGGGAGCTTCCATCCGGCGATTGAAAACCGTGCCCCGTTTTGCCAAATCCGCGTCGAATCCTGCCGAGGCCACGAATTTCATCCCCACGCTAAGCAAGGCATATGCAGCGGAAATCCCCAATCCCCAGGCATTCAGCCGCCGCCGTTTGGGCAATTGTTTTTTGGTCCGGAGAAACGCCAGCCAGACCAGCGCCACCAACATCGGCATCGTGAATAGCAGATCGATGATGAACAAGTTGTTGAAAGCCACCCGGGGAGCGGGAAATGGCCACAGCACGGATGTCCCGTAAACCGTAAAACAATCGATCAGCACATGCGTGCTCCATGTGGCGAACACGAACCAACCAGCCAGCGCCTTGCTGATCTTATCCCGCTTCCAAAATTTCGACAATTGCGGGGCGAGCGCCCATGACGCCAGGATCATCACCAGCAATGAGTGACTCGGCCCGCGGTGCCACCAGAGATTGCTCGCCGTATCGAAAAATGGCGTCAATAATGCGTCCAAATCCGGCAATGTTCCGAACAACGCACCCCACACCAGCGCGCGGTTTCCCATCCGCTTGCCCAGCATCAGTTCCCCGACCGCTGCTCCCAGCACTGCCTGTGTAATCGAATCCACGGCGGGAAGATGCCGGAAAATTTCCATTCGGAAACCAGAAACTCATCCTTGTGTGTTTCCTGTTTCCCTGCCTTGACGCGCCCCCCGGTCTGGCCGGATGCTCTGTGCGCGATGAACGACACTACACGCCCATTTTCCAGTCCGATGCTCGATGGCCCGGACCGCGCCCCGAGCCGCGCCATGCTCTACGCTGTTGGCTTCAATAAGGAGGATTTCTCCAAGCCGCAGATCGGCATTGCCTCGACTTGGAGCGAGGTGACGCCCTGCAACGTCCACATCGACAAGCTCGCTCGCGAGTCCTCCAACGGCGTGAACGCCGCCGGCGGCAAGGGCATCATTTTCAACACCATCACCATCTCGGATGGCATTTCGATGGGCACTGAGGGCATGAAATACTCGTTGGTTTCCCGTGAAGTCATCGCGGATTCCATCGAAACGGTGGTCGGTTGCGAGGGCATGGATGGCTTTGTGGCAATCGGCGGCTGTGATAAAAACATGCCGGGCTGTCTGATGGCGATGGCGCGCATGAACCGCCCGTCGGTGTTCGTTTATGGCGGCACGATCATGCCTGGTTGCGCCACGATCAAGGGTGAGCAAAAGGACCTCGATATTGTTTCCGTGTTTGAAGCGGTCGGCAAACACGCGAGCGGCGAATACTCGGATGAGGAGCTGGAAATCGTCGAGTCCTGCGCGATCCCCGGGGCTGGATCTTGTGGCGGCATGTACACTGCAAATACCATGGCCAGTGCGATCGAAGCGCTCGGTATGTCGCTTCCTAACAGCTCGGCGCAAGCCGCCATTTCGGATGACAAGATGCGCGATTGTTTCGATGCCGGAGCCGCCGTGCTCAATCTGATCCAGCTCGGCATCAAACCGCGGGATATCCTGACCAAAGAGGCTTTTGAAAATGCCATCACCGTGCTCATTGCGCTCGGTGGTTCCACCAATGCCGCGCTGCACATTCCGGCCATCGCATGGTCGGCGGGCATTGATATCACCATCGATGATTTCGAGCGCATCGGCAAACGAGTGCCCGTGCTCGCGGATTTGAAACCATCCGGCAAATACGTCATGGCGGACCTCGTGAACATCGGCGGCACCGTTCCGCTGATGAAAATGTTGCTCGATGCAGGACTGTTGCATGGGGATTGCATGACGGTGACCGGACGCACAATGCGTGAGAATTTGGAAAAACTCGCCAAGCCGTATCCGGCAGGCCAGCAGATCATCCGTCCGGTTTCCGATCCAATCAAGAAGGACAGCCACCTGCGGATTCTTTACGGAAATCTCGCGGAAGGTGGTGCGGTCGCGAAAATCTCCGGCAAGGAAGGCGAAGTATTCACCGGCAAAGCCCGCGTGTTCGACTCTGAAGACGCAGGCATGAAGGCGATCCTCGGCAAGCAAATCCAAAAGGGCGATGTCATCGTCATCCGCATGGAAGGCCCGAAAGGCGGCCCAGGCATGCGCGAGATGTTAGGCCCGACCAGCGCCGTGATGGGCCTCGGACTCGGCAAGGACGTCGCGCTCATCACCGACGGTCGTTTCTCCGGTGGCAGCCACGGATTTGTGGTTGGACACATCACTCCGGAAGCTTACCTCGGCGGCACGATTGCGATTTTGAAAGATGGCGACGAGATCACCATCGATGCCACCAGCAACCGCATCGACGTGAATCTATCTGACGAGGAAATCGCCGGCCGCAAGGCGCATTGGGTCCAGCCATCGCCGCGTTACACGCGCGGGGTGCTCGCAAAATATGCCACACTCGTCTCCACTGCCAGTGAAGGTGCGGTGACGGATAAGTATCTATGATCCCGGATCACGCCCAGACTTTGTATTCGAGTTTCGAGCGCGAGGGGATTCCCTTGTTGCTTGCAGGTGGCTGGGCGGTTTGTTTTCACGGCTATTCCCGATTCACGCGGGATGTGGATTGGATTTGTTCGCGTGCAAACGAGTCTCAGGCGTGTGCCCTGATGTCGCGGCTTGGCCTCTCGAAAGCGACGGACGGCATGGCCTCGCGTTTCACCATGCTCAAGGATCCGTCGTTCCCGCCGGTGGATTTGATTTGGGTGGACGAGAAGACATTCGAAACCATGGCGGCTTCAAAAGATCGGACAGGCAGGCATGGTGATATCCCGGTGATTGGCTTTGAATCATTACTTGCCATGAAACTTCATGCCTTGAAAGACGACGCTCATCGACAGGGCCGGGACGTGTTGGACATCAGGAGCTTGCTGGAATACAGTCCGACCCGTATTAGTGAGGAGCGGCTGAAGGAGTTATGCCTTCGCTTCGCCGGTCCTGGAGTTTACGAAACACAAATCGAGCCATACCAATGAGCGTTGCCGGTCTCAAATTCCCCGATTTCTCGGATCATCCGCCGCCTCCGCAGCTGACGTATGAGGAATATCAACGTTGGGTGTGTGAAGATATTCTCCCTGAGCTCGCAAGGCGCGGTGAAATGACTGAGGAAAAACTCATCGCGCATTTCATGAGCAACGAGGGCCGGGTGACGTCTTGGCCGGACTTCGGCGCGGTGAGGGAACAATCGCCGTGATTCTTTTCTTTTAAGGCCAGCTCTGCCGAGCCGCTATTGCGTTTCCAATAATCAATTCCACAAATGGAATTTTTGGAGCCCGATGGGTGGGCTGGAAATGCCATGAAATTTGGCACGGAATCAGCGTCTAGGCGGCTCTAAAAAATCGTCCTTGCCTGCATGGTTTCGCACCAATCATTGTCTCGCGCCGGACGGCATCCCTTCCAACCTTCAATCCACTCACTATGGCTTCATCCTTTCTTCCCAAACCATTCACGCATCATTACGAAATCGCTCCTGAATACGCGAAAAGCGCGGTTTATTTTTCCTGTGAATTTGGCATCGACCAGAGTTTCAAGGTCTATTCCGGCGGACTCGGGTTTCTCGCAGGTTCGCACATGCGCTCCGCAGCGGACTTGAAACAAAACCTGTGCGGCATCGGCATTCTCTGGACGTATGGCTATTACAGCCAAGCCCGAGGCGAGGACCGAGAACTGGCCATTCAGTTCCGTAAAAAAGAATATGCCTTCCTTCAGGACACCGGCATTCGCTTCACCGTGCCAGTCCACGGCCACCCTGTCTGGGTGAAGGCGATGTTCCTCCCGGGCGACGTGTTCGGCACCGTGCCGATGTTTTTCCTGAGCACCGATGTCGAAGAAAACGATTCATTGTCGCGCGCGATCACCCATCGCCTTTACGATCAGGATCATCTGCGCCGGATCGCCCAATACATTGTGCTTGGAGCGGGTGGCGCACGATTGCTCGACGAACTCGGAGTGGATCCCGAAGTTTGGCACCTGAACGAAGCCCACGGGCTTTCCGCCGCCTTCCATCTTTACGAAAAACACCAAAGTGTGGATGAAGTGAGGAAGCGTCTAGTTTTCACCACTCACACCCCGGAGGAAGCCGGCAACGAACGACACAGCTTCTCCCTTCTTCGCGATTTCACTTTTTTTGGTGGCACGTCGGAAGAAAAAGTCCGTGAAATCACCGGTATCGAGGGTGACGAATTCAATCACTCACTCGCTGCATTGCGCCTCGCACGCTTGGCTAACGGCGTCTCCAAGCTCCATGGCGAGGTTTCCCGCGATATGTGGAAAAATTCCCCCAATATTTGTAAGATCACCCACATCACCAATGCTCAGAACAAAAAATACTGGGTGGACCACGGTCTTGAGCACGCCCGAATCGGTCAAGACGCCGAGGAACTCCGCCATCGCAAGCGCGAACTGAAGGAGCGACTTTTTCGCGTTGTCGCGGACCAGACGGGCAAGCTTTTCAAACCAGACATTCTCACGATAGTGTGGGCCCGCCGTTTCGCGGGTTACAAGCGCCCGGATCTGATCACCCGTGATATCAAGTTGTTCCGCGAACTGCTCAACAACAGCCAATATCCCGTGCAAATGATTTGGGCGGGAAAACCCTATCCCTTTGATTTCGGCGCGATCGATACGTTCAATGATCTCATCCGTCTTACCCGAGACTATCCGAACGCCACTGTGCTCGTCGGCTACGAACTTGAACTCTCCCGCTTCCTTAAAAATGGCTCGGATATCTGGCTCAACAACCCGGTCGTGACGCGTGAAGCATCCGGCACCTCCGGCATGACCGCCGCCATGAATGGCTCCGTCAATCTTTCCACTTATGACGGCTGGGTATGCGAATTTGCCAAGGACGGCGAGAACTCGTTCATCATTCCTCCGGCTGACACCAAGCTCAGCGCTGGAGATCGCGACGTCAGCGACATGCTGGGCTTCTACAAGGTGCTCAACGAAAAAGTCCTGCCGACTTACTACGACCATCCGAATGAATGGAACCGGATCGTTCTCAACTCGATGAACGACATCGTGCCCTTCTTCGATGCCAATCGCATGGTGGATGAGTATTACAATAAAATCTATCAGTGAAATTTTGTAGTGAACGCCACACCACCCGACTGGTTTGCTCCGCTAGTTTCCTTGCTGGGTTCGGAAAAAGTCACTGCGGCTGCGGAAACCCTCGCTTCCCATTCTGGAGATAAGTGGTCCGCCAGCCATCCGCCGGAGGTCGTCGTTTTTGCGGAATCCACGGCGGATGTTTCTGCGGTTTTAGCCTTCGCGCATCAACGGAAAATCCCCGTCACTACACGGGGTGCGGGTGTTGGCTACGTGGGCGGTTGTGTTCCTGTAATGGGTGGCATCGTGCTCTCGGTGTTGCGCATGAACCGCATCCTCGGCATGCAACCAGAGGACGGCGTCGCCATCGTGCAACCGGGTGTCATCACGCGCGATCTTCAGGAAGCCGCGCGCGCAGTCGGTTGGGAATACCCGCCAGACCCGGCGTCGCTCAAGGAATGTTCGATCGGTGGCAACATCGCCACCAATGCCGGCGGTCCTCGGTGTTTGAAATATGGTGTCACTCGCAGTTATGTGTTAGGGCTTGAAGTGGTGCTTGCCGATGGCCGTGTGCTCCGCACTGGCGGACGTTTGCATAAGAATAAGACGGGCTTTGATCTCGTCGGGCTTTTCACTGGGTCGGAAGGTTTGTTAGGTGTTGTCACCGAGGCCACCGTGCGTCTCATTCCGAAGCCCGCGTGCCGTGCCATGCTGGCGGCGATTTTCCCGGAGTTCCCGCTGGCTGCCGCAGCCGTGCAGGCCATTCTCAATGCGGGTCATCTGCCATCCGCACTGGAAATCACCGATACCTTCACTCTGGAAGCCGCCCGCAAGCGCCTCGGTGCTGAAACTTTTCCGCCCGGAAACGCCCACCTCATTGTGGAAATCGATGGTCGCCCGGCTGCCGTGGCCTCGGAGCTTGAAGAACTCCACCAACTTCTAACAATGCTTGGTGCCAGCTTCATCGAGCGTGCCCCGGATGAACTTTCGTGCGAGCGAATTTGGCAGCTGCGCCGCGAGTTTTCCTATGCTTTGCGAGATACCGGACTGACCAAGCTCAACGAAGACATCGTGGTGCCGCGTTCGAAACTCGTTGAACTCGTCAACTTCGCGAAACAACTTCAGGAACAAACGGGCATCGATGTCGCCTGTTTCGGCCATGCCGGTGATGGCAACATCCATACCAACCTGATGGTGGGCGATTATGCCGATCCGGTCATCCGTGATCGCGCCGACCACGCGCTGGATTTGCTGTTTACTTGGGTGCTCGAAAACGGCGGAGCCATTACCGGTGAGCACGGCGTCGGTCTCGCTAAAAAGCGCTGGATTCGTCAAGCTCTTGGCGAGACCTCCTTCGGCGTCCATCAGGCAATCAAGCACGCGCTCGATCCTGACGGTTTGCTGAATCCTGGGAAATTCCTTTAGAGCTGGTAGCGCCCCAAAACTTGGTGGCTTAGTATGCTTCAGAACTTAAACCCCCAAAGGTTTTTAAGGAAATTGATTGAATGTTGAGCTATTAATATTCGTCTCTATGACAGCTTGAAGAAGGAAGCATTATGAATCCTAAACACTATTATCCCATATTCCGCACCGTGTCTGCGTTTTTAGCTGCTGGTGCGATGCTGTTGCCCGCGGTAGCATCCGCCCAGGCCGCCGAAGCTGAAGAAGTGCAAATCCTCACCCGAGGCCCCGTACATGAGGCATTTGCGGAGTCGGTCAGTTTTGAACCCGAGTCCGGGATGGTTATTTCAGGTCGGCCACCCGAGTTGATCGAGGAATTGCCGCCCGAACAGCAGCCTGAGGGTGACAACGTAACGTGGATCCCTGGCTACTGGGCATGGGATGAAGATAAGAACGATTTTATTTGGATCAGCGGAATTTGGCGTAACCTACCTCCCGGCCGCCAGTGGGTGCCGGGTTATTGGAGTGATATCGAAGACGGAAAATCCGAGTGGACTTCAGGTTACTGGGCGGATGCCACAGTGACCGAGGTTTCCTACATCGAGACGCCGCCTCCAAGCAACGTGGACGTGGGCCCGAATATCGAGGCTCCCTCCGAGGATCATAGCTGGATCCCTGGCAATTGGTATTGGTCGGATTCCCGCTATCTCTGGCGCCCTGGTTATTGGGTCCCGCAGCGCACGAACTGGACATGGGTGCCTTCCCGTTATAGCTGGACACGCCGGGGTTACGTCTATGTGGATGGTTACTGGGATTATGCGGTGGCTAGGCGCGGCGTTCTCTTCGCACCCGTTTACTTCAATGATCACATTTATAGCAGACCGAATTACTATTATACTCCCAGTATTGTGGTCGCGCTGAATGTCTTTTCGAGTCACCTATTCATACGTCCCCGCTGCGGGCATTACTACTTCGGTGATTATTACGCCCCGCGTTATCGTGATTCTGGTTACTACACTTCGTTTTCATGGTATTCGGGCCGCCGTGGCTACGATCCAATCTATGCTTATGACCGCTGGGACCACCGCAGTGACCGTGATTGGGAGAAACGCAGGAGCGATGACTATCATTATTTCCGCGATAACGAACAAGCCCGCCCGCCCCACACTTGGGCCGCGATGAAAAATCATCGTGAGGATCGCTACGCTGATGGCCGGAACCGCAACTATGCCTCGTCGTTCTCAGATTTCACCAAGGACTCGAAGGATGGACAACGCTTCCGCAAGGTTGATGATGAACGCCGCAAGCAGTTTGTTTCGCAACGTCAGGACATGAGAAAATTCAGTGAGGAACGCAGCCGCACGGAATCGCGCAGCAAAAAAACTCGCGAAGAGTCCGGAAAAGTCCCCTCCCGTGAGAAACTCACACGCTCGCCGATTATCGGTCGTGAGGTTGAGAAATTTGCAGAGAACGAAGCACCGCCCAAACGCCCAGAAACGCGTGGCGGTAAGGCTTCCATTAAGGAAAGGCTCGAAGCCAGAGACTCTGTAAAAAACCAAGCCCGTGATGCATCCAAACGCCCTAGCAACCCCAACGAGCGGAGAACTGAGGGTGGGGAAAACTCGAGTGGAAATGAGGTCGCCGAGAAAGACAAAGCCGAATCGACTCGCCCGAGCCGTGCAGAAGAGGCCGATAAGTCAGAACGCAGGAAGCCTTCTTCGATCAAAGATGCAGATCGGAAACAATCTGAGAGGAAATCCAGTGAACGCGAGGTGAGGCCAAGCGATCAGCAACGCGAGGGTCTCTCTAAACCCGAGGACAGCCCCGTCCCGGATCGTAAGGAAGAAAGCATCCCGAAACGTGAGGATCGACCAAGTAACCCGCAACGTGAAAGTCGTTCTAAACCTGAGACCCGTGTGGCCCCAGAGCGTAAGGAAGAGATCGCTCCGAAACGTGAGGTCAGACCAAACATTCCGCAACGTGAAAGCCGTTCTAAACCCGAGACCCGTGTGGCCCCAGAGCGCAAGGAAGAGACCGCTCCAAAACGTGAGGTTAGGCCAAGCATCCCGCAACGCGAAAGCCGTCCTAAACCCGAGGCTCGACCCGTTCCTGAGCGTCGGGAACAGGTCGCCCCGCAACGTGAAGTTAGACCAAGCGCGCCGCAACGTGAGACTCGTCCCGTCCCTGAACGCAGAGAACAGGCTGCGCCTCGCCGCGAAGTGCAACCTGCACCGCAATCCCGCCCGACGCCGAGGCCGGAAAGTTCTCGGGTTCCGAGTCGGATAGACGAAGGCAAACGCTCTACCACTGAGGAAGAATTGAAGCGCGAGAAGGGCATGAAAAGATGATGTGGCGATGAAGTGCGAAGCTTCTTCATAGGCATCTGCTTTTGCAGTTATAGACGCGCCGCTTGTGTGAGTGCACCGCCACGCAGGGCGATTTTCAAGAACGGAGCGGTGCGCGATTTTTTGGATTGGATGATCTTTTCCGGTGGGCCTTGAGCGACGATTTCTCCGCCGGCGTCGCCGGCTTCAGGGCCAAGGTCGAGGATCCAATCGGCCTCGGCGGCGATGGCCATGTGGTGCTCGATGACAACGACGGTATGGCCCTCATCGACGAGGCGGTGGAGGATGTCGATAAGGCGGCGGATGTCTTCGTGGTGGAGGCCGACGGTGGGTTCTTCGATGAGATAGAGATTGGAGATTTGAAATTGGAGATTGGTGATGCGCGCTTTTGTACCGCGGCCTCTGATGAGTTCGGAGACGAGTTTGATGCGTTGGGCCTCGCCGCCTGATAGAGTGGGTGAGGGTTGGCCGAGTTGGAGATAGCCGAGGCCGGTGTCGGCCATGAGCTGAAGGGGGGCGGCGATGCGTGGTTGGGATTCGAAGAAGGCTGCGGCTTCGTCGATGGTCATGGTGAGGACTTGACCGATGTTCTTTTCGCGGAAAGTGACTTCGAGAGTGGCGGGGTTGTAACGTTGACCGTTGCAGGAATCGCAATGAATCCAGGTGGAGGGGAGGAAATCCATTTCGAGTTTTACGCGGCCGTTGCCTTTGCATTCGGGGCAGCGTCCGCCTTCGGTGTTGAAAGAGAAGCGAGAGGCATCGAAGCCGCGCATGCGGGCTTCAGGGAGCTGGGCGTAGAGGGCACGGATGTGATCGAAGACTTTCACATAAGTCGCCGGGCATGAGCGGGAGGTTTTGCCGATGGGGGATTGATCAACTTCGTAACAGGCCTTGATGGCTTTTTCTCCGGAGACTTTAACGAATGGAGGTTTTGATTTGGCCTGGCGGTCGAAAACCGCCGCCACGCATTGGTGCATGAGGGTGGATTTTCCGGAGCCGGAAATTCCGGTTAGAACAGTGAGGCGGCCGAGAGGGATGGCAGCGGTGATGTTTTTCAGGTTGTTGGCGGTGCAACCGGTGAGGGTGAGGTGGGGATGTGATTTGTTGATTTCACGGCGGGAGCCGCGGGTGGGGTGGACGAGAGGATTGAGGAGGGCGCGAAGAGTGGGGGAGATGATTGATGATTTTGAATTTTGGATTTTGGATTTTGGATTTTGCAGAAGTGGAGGCGGGCCTTGATAGACGATTTCGCCACCGAGGCGGCCGGCACCGGGGCCTAGGTCGATGAGGTGGTCGGCGGCGGCGATGGTGTCTTCGTCGTGTTCGACGATGATGAGCGAGTTGCCGTGATCGCGAAGTTTGATGAGGGTTTTGAGGAGGGCGGCATTGTCACGCGGGTGAAGGCCGATGGTCGGTTCGTCGAGCACGTAGAGCACGCCGCGAAGGTTGGAGCCGAGTTGGGCGGCGAGGCGGATGCGCTGGGATTCGCCACCTGATAGAGTATTGCCGGATCGGTCGAGTTGAAGGTATCCGAGGCCGACTTCTTCGAGGAACGATAGACGCTGGCGGATCTCCGGAAGGATGTCGCGGGCGATGAGTTGTTGGCGTTTTTCGGTGAAGTTGAGTTTGTTGAAGTGGTTGGCGGCGTGGGTGATGGAGAGGGAGGAGAGAGAAGAGATTGAGAAGGAAGAATCGATGCGAGACGCCCCTTTGACGGCCTGGGGCGAGACGCCCCAGCCACTTGTGTGAAGTTGAACGGCGGAGGCGGTGGGGTTGAGACGGGAGCCGTGGCAGTCGGGGCATTGGATGAGCTCTTCGTCTTCCATGCGCTCGAGGGCGCGGTCGGCGTCGAGTTCGGCTTCGAGCACGGAGTCGAAGCGCGCGGTATCGAGAAATTGAGCGCGGCGTTTCGGGACGCGGCCGTGGCCGCGGCAGTTTGGGCACCAGCCGTGGGGAGAGTTGAAGGAAAAGAGGCGGGGGTCGAGTTCTTCAAACGATTGGTTGCAGGACGGGCAACTCGAATGGGTGGAGAGGAGAATGAACTTTTTGTCGGCGGTGAGGAGTTTGAGGAGGCCTTTGCCGATGGTTAACGCACGCTCGATTGATGATTTAAGATTGATGATTTTTGATTTTTGATTTTCAGCTATGACCACATCGATGTCGTGTTCTTTGAAGCGTTCGAGGCGAGTGAAGCCTTCGGCGTCTTTGAATTGTTTGTCGACTAACAGTCGGGTGAAGCCTTGTTTGAGCGCCCATTCGGCTATTTCGGTGTGGTAGCCTTTTTTGCCGCGGATGATTGGGGCCAAGAGGGTGACGGGGCCTTTTTTGAGGTGGAGGTTGATGGTGTTTTCGATCGCTGCGATGGATTGTTTTTCGACGGGGACGTGGCAATCCGGGCAATAGAGGGTGCCGAGTTTCGAGTAGAGCAGGCGGATGAAGTTCCAGATTTCCGTAACGGTGGCGACGGTGGATTTCGAACCGCCCTGGGAGACGCGTTGTTCGATGGCGACGGTAGGCGGCAGGCCTTGGAGTTGGTCGATCTCGGGTTTTTCTAACTGCTCAGCGAATTGTCGGGCGTAGGCAGACATCGAGTCGAGAAAACGGCGTTGGCCCTCGGCGAATAGGATGTCGAAGGCGAGGGTGGACTTGCCGGAGCCGGAGAGGCCAGAGATGACGACGAACTGGTCGCGCGGGATGTCGATGGAGATGTTTTTGAGGTTGTGGTGGCGTGCGCCGCGGAGGGAGATTTGGGATTGGAGATTGGGGATTGGGGATATTGGAGACGGAGCGAGACGCTCCTTGGTCGGCTTGGAGCGGGACGCTCCAGTTACGAGGGCATTTTTGAGGAACTGGGCGGTGGGGGTTTTGAGTTTGGCGATTTCTTCGGGCGGGCCGTGGGCTACTAACTGGCCGCCGTGTTTGCCGGCTTCGGGGCCGAGGTCGAGGATCCAGTCGGCGGACTTGATGACTTCGAAGTTATGTTCGATGACGAGCAAGGTGTGGCCGGAATCGACGAGTTTTTGGAAGACGCAGAGCAGGTTTTCGATGTCAGAGAAATGGAGGCCGGTGGTGGGTTCGTCCAAAATGAGTAATTTTGGATTTTGGATTTTGGATGCAAGAGTGGATGAGAGGAGTTGGCAGAGTTTGAGGCGTTGGGATTCGCCGCCGGAGAGTGTGTTGAGGGGTTGGCCGAGTTTGAGGTAGCCAAGTCCGACTTGAACGAGTGGGGTGAGGAGTTGGATAATTTGTTTTCGACGCTTCATGCCCGTTGGCGAGACGCCAGCGCTCCTTGAGAAGAAGGTGATGGCTTCATAAGTGGTTAGATCGAGGATGTCGGCGATGGAATTTCCTTCGAGTGTGTATTCGAGGGTGGAGGATTTGTAGCGGTGGCCGTTGCAGTCCGGGCAGGTGACGTAGATGTCTGATAGGAACTGCATTTCGACTTTTTCGAAGCCGTTTCCAGCGCAGCGGTCGCAGCGGCCATCGCCGGAGTTGAAGGAGAAAAATCCGGGTTTGAGGGCGGCGGACTTGGCGGCTTCGGTTTCGCAGAATAGTTGGCGGATGGGATCGAAGGCACCGAGGAAGACGGCGGGTGTGGAGCGCGGGGTGCGGGCGACGGCGGATTGATCGACGAGTTCGACGCCTGATAGATGTTGGCTGCCGGTGAGGGATTTGATGGGGGCTGGGTCGCCCTCGGGGGATTGGCCGAGTTTGCGGGCGAGATTCAGATAAAGCACATCGTGGGCGAAGGTGGACTTGCCGGAGCCGGAGACGCCGGTGAGGCAGAGAAAGAGACCGAGTGGGAGATCGGCGTCGAGTTTCTTAAGGTTGTGGCGGGTGGCTCCTTTGATGGAGAGGATTTTCTGGGTGGGTTTACGGCGGGATTTAGGGACAGGGATGGATTTTTGACCGGAGAGCCAGGGGAGAGTGCCGGCGGGGATTTGAGATTTGAGATTTAAGATTTTGGATGCGGGCGGGACGCCCACGCTCCCTTGATAGATGATGTTGCCGCCGTGGCTTCCGGCTCCTGGTCCGAGGTCGATGAGGTGATCGGCGGCTTGCATGACGGCTTGTTCGTGTTCGACGACGACAAGGGTGTTGCCCTTGTCGCGGAGGCCGTGCATGACGCCGATGAGGTTTTGGATGTCGCGGGCGTGGAGTCCGACGGTGGGTTCGTCGAGAACGAAGAGGGTGCCGGTGAGTGAGGCTCCGAGGCAGGTGGTTAGATTGACGCGTTCGACTTCGCCGCCGGAGAGGGTGCGGGTGGGACGGTCGAGTGTTAGGTAGCCGAGGCCCACTTGATCGAGGTAGGAGAGGCGGGAGGAGATTTCGGTTAGGACGAGGTTGAGGGTGGGGTCGGCGGGGGATTGATTGATGATTTTGGATTTTGGATTTTGGATTTTGGATTTGAGATTTTGGAACCAGGGGAGGAGGTCGGAGATAGAGAGGGACCAGAGGTCGGGCAGGGTGAGGCCGTTGATTTTGAAGCAAAGGGCTTCGGGTTGAAGGCGCTTTCCACGGCAGGTGGAGCAGGTGGTGTAGGAGCGGTAGCGGGAGAGGAAGACGCGGACGTGCATCTTGTAGGCTTTGGTTTCGAGCCAATCGAAGAAACCTTTGACGCCATACCACTCGCCGGATTGCCACAGGGCTTCTAGGGCTTCGAGATCCGAAGCTGAAGATGTGGGCGAGACTCCCACACGTCTTGATTCGCCGTAGTAGATCCATTCTTTTTCGTCGTCGGAGAGGTCTTCCCATGGGGTTTTGGGTTCGATGCCGCGTTCGTGGCAGCAGCGGAGGAGATCGCGTTGGCATTCATCACCGCGTTCGCCTTGGAAGGGTTTGATGGCACCTTGGGTGATGGAGAGTGAGGGATCAGGGACGGCTTTTTCGAGGTCGAGGCCGATGATTCTGCCGAAGCCGCGGCAAGTGGGGCAGGCACCAAGTGGGGAGTTGAAGGAGAAGAGAGCGGGGGTGGGGGCGCGGAGGGTGAAGCCGGTGGCGGGGTTGTGCCAGGTGGTGGAGAAGGATTTGGAAAGACTTGGAGCGTGACGCTCCTCGGACGGCTTGGAGCGAGACGCTCCAGCCACGGTGGCATGGCCTTTACCGAGTAGGAAGGCGGCTTCTAGGGATTCGAGTAGGCGGGTTTTGTTTTTCGGGGTGAGGGTGATGCGGTCCTGAAGAATGGAGATTTGAGATTTGAAATTTGAAATTTCTGAAGAGACAGGCTCGTCGGTGCGGAGGACTTCGCCGTTGATGAGGATGCGGAGGTATCCTTGTTGATTGAGGAAGGGGAAGAGTTCCTCCGTTTTGGTGCTGGGCGGGAGGGGGATGGGAAAGGTGATGAAAACGGGCTGGCCTGAAAGGTTTTCCATGGCCCAGGCGGCGGCGGATTCCGGAGAGTCTGGTTGGATGGGATCGCCGGTGTGGGGATCGAAGGCGGTGGCGAGGCGGGGGAAGAGGAGTTTGAGGTAATCGTTGATCTCCGTGAGCGTGCCGACGGTTGAGCGGGTGGTGCGGACGTGGTTTTTCTGTTCGATGGCGATGGCTGGGGGGATTCCATCGATGGAATCGACGTCGGGTTTGTCCATGCGGTCGAAGAACTGTCGGACGTAGGGTGAGAAAGTCTCGACGTAGCGGCGTTGGCCCTCGGCGTATAGCGTGTGGAAGGCAAGGGAGGATTTGCCGGAGCCGGAGGGGCCAGTCACGACGGTGAGTTTCCCCAAGGGGATCTCAAGGTCGAGATTTTGGAGATTGTGTTGGCGGCAGCCGTGGAGGCGGATGACCGGGGAATCATTTGCGTGGGATGGCACGCGGAGATTCTAGATGGGAAATTCGTAGCCGCCAGTAGAAGTGTTGGGATGGAGGCGACGAGTTCAACAGGGATACGTTTTATAGATTGTCGGGCTTTGGCTGAATTCCGAGCAAGAGATTGGGCAAGTGAGCGGCATCAGCACGGGTTGCGGCGATTTCCTCCTCGAGTAGAGCGATGGCGGCGGTGTCTCCGGTGGGTTGGAGGCGTTCGATTTGTTTTTGAATCCCGAGAATGTAGGTAGGAGAGAAACTGGCCAGTGATGTAACAAGGGCTTCATCGACCCTGTTTTGTTCTTCGATGAATTCTTCGTGAATGTCGCTGACGTCAGAAACGTCACTTAAAAGCGATTCGGTCTTGAATTTCTCGGGGAGGTAGTTTTTTGCCGTTTTGCAATTGGAGATATAAATTTCGAGTGAATCTTTGATATCATTCTGTTCGGTTTTATCTCTGATTTTCCGAATTTCACGGATGGCGCTTTGTTCAAAATTTTCGAGGGAGCGGAAGAATTTTTTATCGCGATCTGCCATGGAAGAAGAGGTGAGGCCATTCATAATGGAGAGGGCGCGTTTGAGGAATGAAGGAACATCGAATTTCGGTTCGGTTGAAGACGTTAGATCGGTTTCTGGTTCCTGTGGCTGATCCGGCGTTTGTTCCTGCAGGACTTGTTCTGGTTCTTCTTGGGGTTGATTTTCTAACTGCTGTTTTTCTTGTGGCCGTTGTTGTTGCTTTTTGCGCTTTTGCTTAGGCTGTAATTCCCGTTCAGGGTGGTGGGGATTTGTATTGGGGAGTGGTTTGAGTTGGGGCTTGGGGGTTGCGGGAGTGGTAAGATCGGGTTGGTCGTTTTTGGGTGAATAGAGAGTCAAATAAGCGATGGTACCAACGATGAAGGCGATGAGGATAATAATGAAGAATGGAGAGCCGGACGACTGGGATTTGCTCAACTGGCGGCTCGTGGCGACTGGGCGGGAAGGTCGCCGGGAATTGGAGGGTGCGGCGGTTCTCAGGACTCTGGGCCCGGCCGTGGTGGCAATGGTTTGCAGGTCATGTGCGATTTCCAAAGCACTGGTGTAGCGGCCGTCCGGATTGGGATGGGTGGCACGGCGAATGATGGCGTCAAAGCGAGGATCGCAATGGCTGATGGCCGAGGCGGGGCGCGGATCATTGGCGGGGAGGCGCCCAGTGAGCAACTCGTGTAGCAACACGCCGACCGAAAAGATATCCGCGCGGTAATCGACCGAGTTAGGGGAGTCAACTACTTCTGGAGCTGTGTAGTGGGGTGTTCCGAAGATTTCCTCGCCTTCTTGAATTTTGGTTTCAATAGGACGGGCCAGTCCGAAGTCGCCTATTTTCGGTTGTGCGTTTGAATCGAGAAGTATGTTAGAAGGCTTGATATCGCGGTGAAGAATGCCATTCTCGTGGGCGTGGGCGAGGCCTTCACAAATTCCCGCGACGAGACGAATGACTTCGGAGGGGTCGATCGCGTTGCCGTTGGCAGAATGAAAGAGGGATTTGCCGGCGATGTACTCCATAATGATGAAGGGCATTCCGTTTACCTCGCCGAAGTCGTAAACGCCGACGAGATTGAGATGGTTGAGGCGTGCCATGGCCTTGGCTTCAGCTTCAAAGCCGGCACAGAATGCTGCGTCGCTGCTGAATTCGCGGGGTAGAATTTTGATAGCGACAATACGATCGAGCGATTTTTGGACGGCACGATAGACTGCGCCCATTCCGCCGGTGGCAATCAGCATTTCAAACTCGTAACCTGGGAAAAGGGGTGCGAGTTCGGCGAGTTCGGGAGCTCGGAAGGCAGTATTTGAAGAGGAATCACTCATGGAGAGAAATGAGACATGGGCCGGAGCGATGACGGGGTTAAGTAACCACTGGTGATGTGAATATCAACAGTAATGAAGCTTGAGTGTGTCGTGGCTCTGAAAGGAGCGCGACGGCTTATTTTCGGTCTTTGCTCCACTCGATGATAAATCCGGATGCATTGTCAGTGGTGCTCTGGGTATCCCAGCCCTTACCCGGGCGAAGGATCAGGGCGGAATTCGGGAGTGTGGTCTTGGTTTCATCGGCCCATTTGGGGTCTTTCCAAGGCTCACCAGTGATCCATTGCCATTGATTATTGTTGAAGGAAGCGCCGAGCCAGATGCCCTTGGTTGCAGTAATGTCTTTGGCCATTTCACCCAGATTGGAAATTTCTGCGATGGAAGAAGGAACGGCGAGGTGTCCACCGGCAGTTTCCGCGAGACTGGAGGCTTTCTTCCACGACATGGGCTGGGATGAGTAATAATAGCGGCGCACGCCGAAGGTTCGGGTTCCAGGGGGGAACTTCGGATTGGGTTGGGTGAGGGATTTTTGAGTCGATGCGAGCAGCGAAGTGAGGGCTCCGGGGTTTGATCCATCCAGATGCCATTGGATGATGAAGGGATAAGTATTTTTAGCGTTTTCAGCGCGCAGAAATCCGTGTTGATCGGATGCGAGGTATTGTCCGATGCCGCTGGGTTGTTTTTTGGGATTCCATGAGGAGCCATCGGCAAGTGCCCAGGAATTGAGTCCGTTTCTGGCAGCGCCGAGCCAGAGGCCGTCTTTGGTTGAGGGTTGTTCGATCAACCAAGTGAGGGGGGCGGTGGTGGATGGGATTGCGAGGTGGCCACCATGTTGCTCGGCAAACCATGTGGCTTCTGGCCAAGACATGGAATCGGAGACGACAAAATAATCGTGTGTGCCCCTGCGAATACTGCCGACGGGCATTTCGTCTCTTTTCCCGGAGGCAAGGGCGTTGCGCAGGCGGGCAAGGGATTCAGTGGGGGATTCGGTTTTTGGGACTGGGGTGGGTTTGGGCGGTTCGGGATTTTTAGTGGAAGGGATCGCTGGAGTCGTGGAAGTGAATGATTTGGGCTGGTTGGATAACTTGGTTTTTGCCACTGTGGCAGGTATTTGCGGTGGGGTGTTTTGCCGCCCTTCCAAGGTTTTTTGTCGCAAATCCCAAGCGAGGGTTATGGCGTAAATAAGTCCGGCAATGATGCAAAGATTCCGGATTAATTTCCAATTGAAACCGACTTCTACTAATGAGGGAGGGGGTAATGGGGAGGTGGGAAGTGAGGCAGATTTTGGTGGGGTGGAGAGCAAAGCAGATTTTGGTGGGTTTAAAAGCGAGGCAGGTTTTGGTGGGTTGGAGAGTTTTAGGTTGATTGGAGATGCGGGTGAAACTGCCGCTGCGGCGGGCTTTTGGACTACGGTTGCAGCCGGAGTTTTGGGTTTGGGACTGGGTTTCGTGCCGGGTTTAGGGTCGGCACTTGCGGCGGTGAGGGCCGCGAGCATGGCGGATGCATCGGGCGTGCGTTCGTTGAGATCGAGGTGGGTGGCTTGTCGCCAGATGGCGTCAATTTCTGTGGGGCAATCGGAGAGAGTGGAGGGAGGCGCGGCGTCTGGGCGGTGGGGCTTGCCGGTGATGAGTTCGTAAAGAATGGCACCGAGTGAAAAAATGTCGGATTGAGGAGTGCTATGGGCAGCGTTTTGAAGGATTTCCGGGGCGATAAATCGGGAATTGAGTAAGGATGTCGCTGCGGCCTTGTTGAGATGGCGGGCGAATCCGAAGTTGGTGACTTTGGGGGTCGCTTTTTTGTTGAGAAGGACGTTCCGTAGGTTGAGAGCACCATGGATAATCTCGTGTTGGTGGGCATGGGCGATCCCGGAGCAGATTCCCTCGGTAAGGAGTAAGGCTTGTTTGTAATGAACGGGTTGGCCTTTGGTGGAGTGGCCAAGCGATTTGCCCGGAACGAATTCCATCACGAAATAGAGCATTTGCTCGATGCTTCCCGAGTCATAGATGCCGGTGAGGTTGGGGTGGTTTAGCCGAGCCATTGAGCGGCAGGTGCTTTCGAACTGCGAATGGGATAGCGGGTCGTTGCTGAGGTGCGGGGAAAGGATTTTGATCGCAACGTCGCGGCCGAGCGAGCGCTGATTGGTGAGATAGACGGCTCCCATTTCATCGGCTGCGATGAGCGCGATGAATTCAAATGCAGGCAAAAGTGCGTCCATGGTCTCCAGTGAAGGAGCTTTGAATGGCGTATGAATCATGGATGGAAGCGGGTTTTTAATCTCAAACTCGGCAAAGTCTTGGGAAATTAAGCTGTATTGCAAGCATGTGTTGATTTTCTTAGTGTCTAAATTGCCATCTAGTTTAGACGAATTCTGCGGTTTGCATCTGAATTTTTCGATTGGCGATTCCTAGTGCACCGTTGCAGGTTCTTCCGATTCATCCCACATGACTGATCCTTCTGAACTGGTTCTTGCTGGCAGCTTTGCCGCGGCCCTCGGTATTTTCGTGATTTCTACAATCGCTCGAATCTTTTTGGCGAAGACTAGGGAGGCTGGCGCGTTATTAGATTCCAAGATTTTGGACGAAATTCCGTGGGATCAAACGACGAGTGATTTGCCGTTGGCGTCGGCGGTTCCTGGGGTGGGAGGGGTTCCGGTGTGGTTTTACAGGCCAGCGGATCTTGCGGGTGGTGGATGTGTTTTCATGGTGTTTGCCGGGCTTTATTTGGCTTCCTTAGGAGCGGACGAAGGGCCTGCGGTCCTGGACTGGCGGATATTGTTGGTCAATATTGGTCTTCAATTCTTCATTGCCGGGGTGGTCATGGTCTTTGCCATGAGCAGGATGGACTTGAGTCGCTGGCTCGGCTTGCGCTGGCCGTCTTGGCGGTGGGTGTATCTGATTGCGCCGGGTGCGGTGGTTTTCATGTGGTCACTGTTTGCTGGCCTTGAGATGGTCGGTTATTTGAGATGGATGGACTCTCTCGGGGTGGAAACGGTTCAGGATACGGTCAAACTGCTGCAAGAATCCTGGGATCCCTTAGTTCTCGGATTGATGGCAATTGCGGCAGTGATCGCGGCGCCGGTTTGTGAGGAAATTGTTTTTCGTGGGTATTTTTATCCGGTGTTGAAGAGATTTGCGGGCGCATGGCCTGCGGCGATTTGCTCTTCGCTGGTGTTTGCTGCCGCTCATGGGAATCTTTCTGCGCTGTTGCCGTTATTTTTGTTCGGATGCTTACTGGTTTTCATCTACGAGAAAACGGGCTCAATCTGGGCGCCGATGGCCGTGCATTTTTGTTTCAACAGCGCTACGGTTCTCGTTCAGTTCTTCGCCCGCTTCTACGATTTTCCGCTGCCACCCGCCCCATGACGACCCTTCGCGATATTGGTGAAGATGCCTTGATTGCACGGCTCGTCGCCCTCGTGCCGCGCGATCCGGATCCGCTTGCCGGGCCGGGGGATGATTGCGCGGTGATTGATTCCGGTCCGGGTCACGAAACGCTCCAGTTACTAAAAACCGATGCGCTTGTGGGCGGGGTGCATTTTCTGCGGGAGGCAGATGCCCGAGCCGTGGGTTGGAAGGCCGCTGCGCGGGTGATTTCTGATTTTGCCGCCATGGGAGGAAAGCCCGGACGTTTTTTGGTGACTGTTGCGTTGCCTGCGGAAACCGAAGTGGCATGGGTAGAGAATCTTTACAGGGGCATTGGCGATTGTCTGGAAGCCTTTGATGCGGTGCTTGCTGGCGGTGAAACCACTCGGGTTCCTGAGGGTTCCGTGGCGGTGATTTCCATCGCGGCTACTGGTAGCGTCCAGAGGGAATATTTGACGCTGCGATCCACCGGAAAACCGGGTCAGGTCGTGCTCGTGAGCGGCACTTTGGGTGGATCAATTACTGGAAAACATTTAAATTTCACACCGCGCGCAAAAGAATCAGACTGGTTGGTATCTCACTACAAGCCGACGGCGATGATGGATGTATCGGATGGGTTGGCGAAGGATTTTCCGCGTTTGGCTGCGGCGTCGGGGTGTGGATTTGAGTTGGATGAGGGGGCTTTGCCGGTGGCGGTGGGGTGCACGGTGGATCAGGCCTTGGGTGATGGGGAGGATTTTGAGTTGCTGCTGGCGATTGATTCAGAGCGGGTTTCGGGATTGCTGGCTGCATGGGCGCAAGAATTTCCGGGATTGCGGTTGTCGGTGATTGGTCGCTTGGTGGAAATGGGGGCGGGAGTGACGTTGACCGGTGGGTGGGATCATTTTGGGGTGGGGGGTGATTCGGATGGGTAAAGTGAGATCACAGAGGGGAGATGAGGTTACAGAGAGGAGAATAAGATGAGTTTATTGGGTTGTGGTGCCGCATGCCATTGCTCTCCAGGAAGCCTGCTCTCCATTGTGAAGTCCGCGTTGCACTGCATTTCACGCTCCGCGTTTCCGGAGGCTCAGGTGCTGCTGAGGCGTTTTTTTTCTTCGCCGATGAGCAGGGTGTGGGCTTCGGCGAGAGTTTGGATGATTTTTTCGCGAAACGGGCTATTGGCGAGGCATGGGCGAAGGTCGTGTTCGCCGAGTGTGGTGGCGTTGAGACCCGGAAACCAGTGTCCGCCATTGCCTAGCAGGTTGTAGCGTATTTTCGCGAATTCGATCATATCGAGCGACTTGGCAAAATTCCACAGACGCAGAATCTCCCAGATGTTGATGTGACCGGGCACGTGTTCCCATTCAGGGACGCCCGTTTCCCAGTCCGTGAGCCAGGCGGCACCGAGCGTGTTGGTCATGGCTTGGCGGAGACGTTGATCGATGGGCGGGACGATGGATGCAGCTTGGCCTAACATTTTGATGGCCTTGATGTGCTCGTCGAAATCGGAGGGTTGAGAAGCGCCGATGCTGAGGGTATGAATTTCCGGACGTTGCAGGCAATAGAGGTCATTGAAAACCATCGGTGAAAGTGGGGCGCAGAGGTTTGTAAGTTTCGCCGGGGGTTCGTAAAGTTTGCCGCCTTTGTCGTTCGGGCTGATGATAAAAACGCCCATGTCATGCTGGGTCGCGTCGAGCACGGCGGGCCAGTTGTGGTGGTTCACCCAATACCAATGGAGATTCACGTAGTCGAACTCGGCGGTGTTGATGGCTTCGCGGATGATATCCAGCGAGGCGTGTGTTGAGAACCCGATGAAGCGGGTGCGGCCTTCGCTTTGGAGTTGGCGGGCGGCATGCAGGCAGCCACCGGGGCGGAGGGTTTGATCGAGCAATTCGCGGTTGTTGATGCCGTGGATGGATAACAGATCGACGTGGTCGAGCTGAAGGTAGTTCATCGACTTTTCGAAGTTGGTTAGAAATTCCTTCGGGTCGGTGGCGGGTGCGACTTTGGTTTGAACGATGAGTTTTTCGCGTGGAATTTTTGGCAGGACCCAGCCGAGTTGCATTTCCGAGGTGCCGTAGCCGCGGGCGGTTTCGATGTGGTTGATGCCGAGTTCGAGTGCGCGGCGGATGGTGCGTTCGAGGTTTTCCTGGTTTGCCTTCGGAATGTCCGTTGGTGAGACATCATCCCATTTGTGTTGATAGCGCATGCCTCCGCAGGTGAGGACGGGCATTGGAATTTCAGTGCGGCCGAAGCGTCGGTGGATCATGCGGAAGAGTATGGCATATGGAGGGGCATCACACGAATCTTACAGCATGTTTTTTCGAGAGCTTGAGCACATCGCCAATCTGCGGAGAAACCGGAGCGTTGGGGTCGGTGAGTTTATCGCCGTTGAGTTGGACGGAGCCCGAGATGATGAATTGTTTTTTCAATTCGCCGTTGGATTTTTCGACGTCGAAGGCGGTTTGGAAGGCGTGGGCGCTGAGACTGAGCACAGTGAGATTCGCAGGCAGATTGGTGAGGGCGAGTTCGGGAAGTTCGGCGGCGGCGAGGTCTTTTTTGGAGAAGCGGGTATCCCAATCTTCGCGCGCGGCGGTGCCGGCTTGGTCGCCGTGGTAGCGGCTGGTGAGTTGTTCGGCGAGGGCCTTTTTGGCGTCCATCGGGTGGCCGGATGGATCGCGGGCAATTCCTAACAAGAGTAAATAATAACGATCCATCAATTCGTCGGAAACGCTCATGAGTTTGCCAAACATTTCTTGCGGCGGATCGTTGACGCCGATGTAGTTGCCATAGGATTTGGACATCTTGCGGACGCCGTCAAGGCCTTCTAACAAAGGCATGACTATGACCACTTGTTGGGGTTGATTTTCTTCTTTTTGGAGGTCGCGGCCGACGAGGATGTTGAAGAGTTGGTCTGTGCCGCCGAGTTCGACATCGGCGCGGATCTCGACCGAGTCCCAGCCTTGCATGATCGGGTATTGGAGTTCGTGGAGGCGGATTTCCTGGCCGGATTCGAGTCGGTTGCGGAAATCCTCGCGTTGGAGCATTTGTTGGAGGGTGACGCGGGAGTTGAGTTTGAGGATTTCGTCGTAGCTCATTTTTCGGAACCAGTCGCCGTTGTAAACGATCTCGGTTTTGGATTTGTCGAGAATTTTGAAGGCTTGGTCGGTGTAAGTTTCCGCGTTGATGAGGACCTCGTCGCGGGTGAGTGGCGGGCGTGTGGCAGACCGGCCGGAGGGATCGCCGACGGTGGCGGTGAAATCGCCGATGAGCAGAATGGCTTGGTGGCCGAGTTCTTGGAATTGGCGGAGTTTTTCGAGCGCCACGGTGTGGCCGAAATGGATGTCCGGAGCAGTGGGATCGACGCCGAGTTTGACGCGAAGGGGTCGTTCAAGACGAAGTTTTTCGAGCAGCTCTTTTTCAGAGAGCACCTTGGCGGTGCCGGCGGTGAGGTGGGAGAGTTGTTGTTCGGGAGACATGGTTGGGTAAATGCTGAAAAGCAGAGATTCTGAAACGCTGAAATGGAGATGAAGAGATGAAGAGGCAACAGCTAAATCAATTTCAGCTTTTTAGCGTTTTAATGTTTCAGCTTTTATTGGATAGGTGGAGTTTGAGAATGCGTATGAGTTCTTCCGCAGCTTCGGCGTTGTCAGGGACGCCGTGATGGCTGGGGACGATTTTTTCGGACGCGACGGGCATGATATGGGAAGACCAGTAAGGGACGACGCCGTCGCTGCTGTTTGGCGTGTCGCCTCTGCTGCGGTCGCCGATGACAGAGTGGAAGGTGATGTCGCGGGGCAGCGCGAGTCGATTGAGGGCGAGGGTGGAGCGGTTGGTAGGGGAGAGACTGTTGATAGAGGTGGGAAGGTGGTCGCTGGGGTCCTCTCCTCTGAGCACGTCGCCGGCGGCGATCAAGGTTTTGTCGAGCAGGTCGATGGTTAGGGACTTGGGCAGGCGGATGAGGCGCGCGATCCACTGCGAGGGTCTGAGGGTGGCGATGGGGCTGCCGCGGTGGGGGACGGCCAGGAAAACGACGCGCTCCGGCTCCGGCAGCGGCTGATAGAGCAAGTTGCTGCGGATGAGCTTGCGGGTGGCTTCCGATACGGGAAGCTCGGTGATGGGTTTCTTGAAAACTCCGTCGTACATTGTGGTTCCGGGGTCGGTGACGCTGGAGCGTGTCAGCAGCCCGCCCATCGAGTGGGCGACGACGACCATTCGGTTGAGGTTGTGGTCGTGGCCTTTTGACCGGGCGTAGCCGCAGGCCTCGCGCATCTTTTCGCGGAAGTTCGTGCTGCTGAGCGGCCAAGGATTTCCGGTCGGGTAATTGTAGAGCCAGATCTGATAGCGCTGGCGGAACCACGGCTCGGGCGAGAGTTCATTGACCATGTTCTTGAAGGCGTCCGGGCTGGAGACGAGGCCATGTACAAAGACGACGGGGATCTTTTCCGGGTCATAGGGCGTGACGAAATAGATGCCGGTTTCCTCGGTGTAACGGTCTGGCAGGATGACGTTTTGGATTTTCAGGTCGTCGAGCTCGCACATTTTCCAATAGAACGCGTTGGGGGCGGTCCAATCGGCAGCGAGTGGGTGGTCGGCCTTTTCAATTTTGAGTTGGTCGCGCGTCCAGCGTTTGCTGAAATGCCAAGTGGGTGGGCCGACGCGATCAAAGGCGAGGATGGCGGTTAGGTTGTAAGGTAGGCCGTTGGGAAGGAGGAATTTTTCGCGTTTTTGGCCTACGGGCGAGGTCTTTTTCCAGCCGACCAATGGCACGCCGAGTCCGTCGGTGGCCCTGTGGTTGCGAACGCTCTTGGATTTGACCGATGAAGCGGGAAATAAGGCATCGAGCGACGAGGGATCGGTTTCGAGGGCGGAGGCTTCGGCGATGCGGGTGCCGAGAGCGGCGGCGCGGGTGTCCCATCCGTTCGGGCCGCAGCGGAGTTGGTCGAATAATTTGGCAGTTGCGGCATTGTAGCGTGTGCGGGCGGCGGGCCAATCCGACTTGCGCGCGGGGTTTCCGAGGATCGCCCAATGCGTATGGGCTTCGGTGATGAGCGTAGTGGCAGGCACTCGCGAGGCCGATGGGACGCGTTGACATTGCGGTGGTTGGGGAGCGCCGCAGTGACACAACACTAGGGTGGCCAAAATCGGGGCGAGACGATGGAGAGATCGGTGCATGAGCGCTGCAAGGCGGCCAGAATGCCTTTTCCGAGCCGCCTGCCAAGCCCGGAAAAGCGGGTTCGCGTGAGTGGCTAGCGTCTTTCCTGCAAGTCGGGCGATTTTTACCTTTCCAAAATCGCAGGCATCGAATAACCCTGCCGCCCGCCTATCAATGGTGGTCGTAGCTCAGTTGGTAGAGCCCCGGATTGTGATTCCGGTTGTCGCGGGTTCGAGTCCCGTCGATCACCCCATCTTTCCCATCGGGATTTCTCGATGAATCCGGGAGGGGAGGTAGGAAATCAAGCCACACGACCGATGCAGCCGCTGGAAAGCCGGATCCACTATAAATTTCGAAATTCCTTGCTCTTGGCGGAGGCGTTGACTCATCCGAGCCTTGCTTACGAATCGCAGAAACCGCATTTTGACAATCAGCGGTTGGAGTTTTTGGGTGATGCGGTGCTGCAATTAATTGTGACCGAAGAGCTCTACAAGATGTTTCCAGATTTCACGGAAGGGCGGCTTACCAAGTTGCGATCACGGGTGGTTTCCCGTAGGGCACTGGCTCGTTTTGCGATGGCGATTCACCTCGGGGATTACATTTTGCTCGGCAAGGGCGAGGAGTCGACCGGAGGGCGCAAACGACTATCGACTCTAGCAGACGCCTTTGAGGCGTTGATCGGAGCGGTGTATTTGGATTCCGGACCAAAGTCGGCCAGCGAATTGGTTTTGCGGCTGTTTGAATCGGAAATCGGCGACATGGTTACGAGTCCGGAGGAGCAGAACCCCAAGGGTGAACTACAGGAGTGTTTGCAATCGATTCATCCGCAATCGCCAGATTATCGGGTGATCGGCGAAAGCGGCCCCGACCATCGGCGGGTTTTCCAAGCTGAAGTTTCATGGCGGGGCAAGGTACTTGCGACCGGCAAGGGCAAGAGCAAAAAAGACGCGGAGGCCAGGGCGGCAGCCGAGGCTTTGCGTTCTCGGTTGTGGGAGGTTTAACGCATTTTTGAATACGCGCGGAGATAGCCGGCGCACTGGGCGACTTCGGCGAGGTTGGTTTTCCAGTTGTGTTCGTATTCGATGCTGACGTTGCCTGCAAAGCCGTGTTTGCGGACTTCATCGAGGATGGCGATGTTGTCGATCACGCCGGTTCCGAACGGGCGATCGTGCGACCATTTCGTGTTGAATTCCCGGTCTTTCATGTGAAATGAGCGGACGCGAGGAGCGACTTTTTTGATCACTTCGAGCGGATCTAGCCCGGAGGTCGCCCAGTGGCCGATGTCGGCGCAGATGCCGATATTTTCGTGGCGGTCTTTGACGGCATTGTAAACGAAATCCGGATTCCACAAGTCGTAGAACGGCTTTTTCGGGTGGTTGTGGAAACACACCTTGAGGTCGTATTCCTTGGCGAGTTTTTCGAGGGTGTCGATGGCGTCGATGCTCTCGGTATTGACGCCGTAGAGGTTGAGTTTTTTTGCGAGTTGGAAGGTTTTACGAGCCTCGGTTTCATCTTTGGAAATGGCGGTGACGCCGAAGTTCACCGCAGAGACTTGGTGGTTTTTGAGATGATTGATGACAACCTCAAGACTTTCATCGGGAAGATCCGGGGTGAATTTCACATCTGCTAGAGGCCCGCCGATTTTCTGGCCGGGAAAAACCTCGACGTGGGTGCCAGCGGCGGCGGCCATTTCGATGGCTTCAAAGAGAGTGAATTGCCTGAACGACCAGCATTGCACCGAAATCGCGAAGCCGGCGGCCGTCAATGTGGGCTGCGGAATCGGCGCGCCCTTAGAGCGAAAGGCGAGCAATGCGGAAGCGGCGGGAATCATGGTCAAAAGTGAGCGACGTTTCATAATGCGCTGTGAGAAGATACGGCTGTAGCGGACGAATCAATCGATGAGCTTATTTGTCGGAAGTCATCTGCATGCCGAGCAGAGAGAGGTTTTCGATTTTGAAGGGTGCATCGAAGGTTTGAACCTTGTCATAAAGTTCGATGAGAATCGATCCCTTTTCTGGAAAGGCGGTCTTCGATGAGAAAGTGAAGGTCGTGGTGCCGCCCATGTTGCTGTAGCTGCTGCGTTTGATTTCGGTTTTGACGCCGTCCACGACGAGATGAGCGGATTTCAAATTTTCCGGATCGAGTTTGAGTTTCAGTTCCATGTCTTGAGAGCCGTCCTTGCTCCAACCTTCTTTGATCTTTTCGATGCTGGTACCGAGGGCGGTTCCCTTGGTGCCTACTTTGAGGGATTTTAATCCGAGATCGACTTCCTTTGCGCCGCCAGCCACGCGGTATTGAAGTATGCCGGAAATTTCCTTGATGCCTTTGGCGGAGGCGGTTGGAAGTTTTAGGTCGATGTCGAAAATCACTGAGGCCTTGTCGGCTGATAGATTCGGGAAACCGAGGCGGCGGTCCCTATCTCGCTCGCCTTTCAGAAGGCTGCTGCCGTCGCTGGCGGTGGCTGAATTGATCGAGCTTTTGTCGGTGACATCGAGCACGCTGCCGGGCAATTCGGCGAGTATGGCGATCGAGCAGCCCTCGTCATAATTGAACGGGCGGATATCGAGTTTCTTGTCCACCGCACTGACCATGCGGACGCCGACCACTTTGATAGATTTCAAGGCCTCGCCTTTGGCGGGAGGAGCGATGGAGACTGTGCCGAGTCGTTTTTGGAGTGCTTCAGTGCCTTTGAGGGCGGCGTTCACTTCGGTGGCGTAGTTGAACAAAGGGGCGGATGCGCCGGAGATCGTGGCTTTTACAGGTGCTTTTTCACCGAAAAGCAGGCCGCCGAGTTCGTTGTCGAGCGCGGGTGCGTCTTGGGCATCAAACCCATTTTTCTCCAACCATGCATCGTTGGCCATGAGCTTTTCGAGAGCATCGATCATTTTTGAGCCCTCGAAAGTGAGGTCGAGTGTGCCGGATGTGTTGAGTTTTAAATTCGAGTGGCTCTCGACCTTGCCGGGGAGTTTGAAGGAAACGGTTTGTTTGAGACTGCCGAGCATTGCGGCAAACATCGGCTTGGATTGTTTGAACTTGGCGCGCTCGTCCTTGATTTTTTTCGCGCGGTCCTCGGGTGTGAGTTTCGCTATGTCAGGTTTGGGTTTTGGATTATCGGATTTCTTGAGGTTGAGTGTGAGATCCGCCTTGCCGCTTCCTTGCTGATTCCAAGCGAACTGCAACATGCTTTGGTTGGGGATTTCCAAGTCCGCGATTTTCTTAAAGTAAGCCGTGCCGCGGAACCACATCCGGTCATCCTCCAAGCGCTTGAAACTCACGTCAGTCCATGCATCAACGCCCTTGGAATCTTTGATGATTTTGGCGATGGCGGCTTGCAGCGCTTCTTCCGAGGTGTCGTTTTCCTTATTGCCAAGATTGACGTTTTGAAATGAACACTCATGCAGCACCTTGCCTGATCCGTCGGGATTGAGAGTGAATTCTTGTTTGGTCTCATAACAGGCGCTCAGCAAAAATGCGAAACTGAGTGCGGCAAGACCCGTTATCGAGCGCCGGATTGCTTTGGTGATCATGATGATGAAGTGAAACGCAACAGGTGCCTATCCGACAATTCCAAAAAGATGAGGATTTTGGATTACTTGGAGTCCTTTCCGGTCGCGCAGGCTTTTGCTTGGTGCTGGGATTTTGATCATTTAGGATGCGCATCGAGCATGGATTCAGACGAAAACGCGTTTTTTAGCTTCATGACGGTCGAGCGCAGCGCCTCGCCCCTGACGCTGGTGAATTATCGAGATGCGCTGGCCGCTTTTCGGGTGTGGCGTGGGGAATCGTTTGTTTCATGGCGCGCGGCTGAAGAGGATGACTTTCGGGATTACCTGTTTGTGTTGATGAAACAGGGATTCAAGCGAGCGACGATCCGTTTGAGATTTGCGGCGTTGAGATCTTTCTACAAATACTTGGTTTTGCGCGGAGGGTTAGGCCGCAGTCCGGTGGCTGCGGTGCAGCTGCCGAAACCCGAGCGCAGCTTGCCGGTGGTGTTGACCATCGCGCAGATCGACGATTTGTTAGCAATCCCGCTGAGGCTGCCAGTGGATAAAAAGTCGCCGCCATGGTTGTCATTTCGTGATGCGGCGATCCTCGAATTGTTTTATTCCTGCGGTTTGCGCATATCCGAGTTGCTAGCACTCGATGTGAAGGATGTGGATTTCATCGGCGATACCGTGCGAGTGATGGGAAAGGGCTCGAAGGAGCGCATGGTTCCGATCGGCGGGCCGGCGGTGAATGCGATCCAACGCTACCGGCAGGAGGCGGTGGTGACGTCCGGGCCATTGTTTCTTAGTAAGCGCCGCACGCGGATTACCCAGCAGGCGGTGGATCTATTGTTGAAGAAATACCTAAAACACAGCGCGATTCCATTTGCGATCAGCCCGCACAAGTTAAGGCATAGCTTTGCGACGCATCTGCTTGATGCCGGAGCGGACTTGCGCAGCGTGCAGTCGATGCTCGGTCATGCTTCGCTTTCCACCACTCAGATTTACACCCACGTCACTAAAGAGCGCTTGAAAAAAGCTTATGACGATGCCCATCCGCGAGCGTGAGGATGTTTTCGATCACCCCGTGCCGAAGATGCGGAGGATACGTTTCAGGGTGTTGAGTGAGGTGCGCTGCGGCGGGTAGCGAAACATTGGATCGCTGAGCAGGGAGCGGTTTAAAACCGACCTCCGGTGGCTGAAACAATCGAAGCTCGCGCGGCCATGATAAGCGCCCATACCGCTCTCGCCCACGCCGCCGAAGGGCAGATCCTTGCCAAGGATGTGGGTGATGGTGTCGTTGATGCAGACGCCGCCGGAGCGGGTGGCGGAAAGCACGTTTTCTTGGGTGTTTTGATCGTGGGTGAAAAGATAGAGAGCAAGAGGAGATGGTTTTTCGGCCAGGGTGGCGAGTAGTTCGTCCATGTCTTGGAATTCAAAAATTGGTAGGATGGGTCCGAAAATCTCTTCTTGCATGACGGGTGAAGTCATGGGTGTTTCGGTTAGAATAGTTGGATCGATGTAAAGATCATCCGCGTCTAAGTGACCTCCATGCGCGATGTTTCCCTGGGCGAGATAATCTGCTAGGCGGTCAAAATGCCGGCGATTGATGATGCGTCCGTAGTCGGGATTTTGCTGCGGGTTTTCGCCATAAAATTCGCGTAGCACCTGTTGAAGTGTGGTGAGAAAAGCGGCGGCAACGCGGTGATCGACCAGCACATAGTCCGGCGCCACGCAGGTTTGGCCGGCGTTCATGAATTTTCCCCAAGCGATCCGGCGGGCGGCGATTTCCAGCGGAGCATCGGCGCATACGATGCACGGGGATTTCCCGCCGAGTTCCAGAGTCACGGGTGTTAGGTTCCGGGCGGCGGCGGCCATCACGGCGCGGCCGGTTTGCGTGCTGCCAGTGAAAAAAATCGTATCGAATTTTTCACGCAAGAGCGCCTCGGCGGTGGATTGGCCGCCCTGCACGACGGAGATGTATTCCGCTGGAAATGTGTCGTGGATCATGCGGGCGATGAGTTCGGCGGTGTGGGGTGCGAATTCGGAGGGCTTGAGCACCACGCAGTTTCCGGCGGCGATGGCACCGATGAGGGGCGAAAGTAACAATTGCAGTGGGTAATTCCATGGGCCGATGATCAGGGCCACGCCATAGGGTTCTTGGCGGATGGAAGCGCGGGATGGCCATGCGAGAATCGGGGCCCGGCGGCACACGGGTTTCATCCAGCCGTGCAAGTGGCGCAGGGCGTGGCGGATTTCGCCCAGCAGAAAGCCGATTTCCGAGGCATACGCTTCTTGCGGATTCTTGCGTAGGTCGGCATGCAAGGCGTCAAGCAAATCCTTCTCATGAGTCACCAACATTTCCAAAAGAGACTGCAATTGGGAACGGCGGAAGGCCACCGAACGTGTCACCCCAGATCGGAAAAACGCCCGCTGGCATTCCATAAGTGCATTTGAATCCATATTGGTGGTTGCGGCATCGATGCGATAGGCTAAGCCTTAGTCAAGAAATGATTCTGAGATTGGCACTCTTATTAATGGCCTCCGCGCTGATGCTGCGGGCGGATGATGCGTCGGGTAAATTCACGTCCGAAGGCATCGCAGAGTTTAATGCCGCCTTTCAGGCATGGGATGGCGGGCGCTTCTGGAATGCGGCAGAGCTTTTCAAAAAGGCGGCCGCAAAATCTCCCGGCTCGGCCGTAAATCACTACTGGTTGGGTGCTGCGCACTTCCATCGGATGCTGTATTATCGCTCCCTTGCAGCATCCGATTTGAACACCAGCACCGCCCATGCGGAACGGGATCAGGCGATGGCTGCATTTGAAATCACCCTGAAACTCGACGCCCAACACGCCGAGAGCCACGCCCTGCTCGGAACGCTCTATGGGATGAAAATTGACGGCATGATCGATGGCATTCGCTACGGCCGGACCTTGCAGGAACATCAAAAGAAGGCGCTTGCGTCAGGCGCGGACAACCCGCGTGTTCAATATTTGTTAGGAACCGGCTTGTTTCACACTGCCAAGGATGCTGCCGACCGCCGCGAAGCTCTAAAAATCTTGTTAATTGCAGAGAAACTCTTCGTTGCGGAGCGGAAGCATCCACCCAAGCCCTTTGATCCGCGTTGGGGAAGGAGTTCATGTCTTACTTTCATCGGGCAGACCTACTTATCTCTCGGTCACAAACCGGAGGCGGCTGATTATTTCCGAAAAGCTCTTGTCGAGCATCCGGTAGATCACGTGGCGAAAGCCGAACTTGCTCGCCTCTCTCCCGCCAACTAACCATTTTTATGTCTGCGAAAAAAGTCATTGTCATAGGATCAGGTCTCGGCGGATTGTCCGCCGCCATCTCCCTCGCCCAGGAAGGTTACGAGGTCACCATCCATGAGAAAAATTCGAAAATTGGAGGTAAACTCAATGTGCTCAAGGAACAAGGGTACTCTTTCGATCTCGGCCCCTCTATTCTAACTTTGCCACACATTTTCGAACGGCTCTTTGAACGTTCCGGAAAAAAAATGAGCGATTACATTCCGATCCGCACATTGCGTCCCCATTGGCGGAATTTCTTCGAGGATGGCAAAGTGGTAGATCTCGATCCAGACCCCGCAGTCATGGCGGCCGAGGCGCGCAAAGTCGGCGAAGACCCGGCCAACGTGGAACGTTTTCTCAAATACTCCGCCGATCTCTATGATCTGGTGAACGACGGCTATTTTGAGCAAGGTCTTGATGATGCGGCCGGCTTCCGCGAGTTTTACGGTCTCGGCAAATTCCTCAAGTTTGATCTTTTCCGCACCATGCATGGTGGTGTCGCGCGCCACCTCAAGACCCGCCACATGCGGGATATTTTTGACTACTTCATTAAATACGTCGGCTCGTCCGCTTATCGCTCGCCTGCTTTTATGAACTGCATGGCTACCATTCAGTATCGTTACGACTTATGGTATGTCGATGGCGGACTCTATCATATCGCGCTTGGCCTCCAGCGCCTGATGGACGAACTCGGAATCACTGTCCGCCTCAACAGCGAGGTCACGGAAGTCCGCAAGCAGGGTAACCGCGTCACTGGACTGGTGGCCGACGGCGAATTTCATGCGGCGGACATCATCGTATCAAACATGGAGGTGATCCCCGCCTATGAGAGGCTGCTCGCCGAAGATGAGGTGTTCATGAAAAGCTTGGAGAATTACGAGCCATCTTGTTCCGGCCTTGTGTTAGAGCTCGGTCTCGATTGCAAATACCCTCAACTCGTACATCACAACTTCTTTTATTCGGATCATCAGAAGGAACATTTCAGGACCGTTTTCCAGAAACACCAGCTACCGCCCGATCCCACGATTTACTTGGTCGCCGCATCGAGAACCGATCCCACTGTCGCTCCGGAAGGATGCGATTGTTTGAAAATTTTGCCACACATTCCCTACATCGACGACGCGAAGCCGCTCACCCGCGAGGATTACATGGTTCTGAAGGAGCGCGTGCTCGACAAACTCGAACGCATGGGTCTTACGGATCTTCGCAAACACGTTGTTTTCGAACACTGCTGGACACCCATTGATATCCGCGAGCAATACAACTCGAACAAAGGCTCGATTTACGGCGTCGTTAGCGATCGATTCAAGAACCTCGCCTTCAAGGCCCCGAAACAAAGTGTGAAATATCCTAACCTGTTTTTTGTTGGAGGCTCCGTGAACCCGGGCGGAGGGATGCCCATGGTCGTGCTTTGTGGTCAGAACGTCGCTAAAAATGTGGTGGCTTGGGACCAATGAGAAATGTCGATTCCCCAATATGGGTGATTTTGAAACGGAGCATGGATGAGCTTGATTTCGGTGATGCCTCGCTCAGCGATGGTCTATGGTTTGCGGGAGGGAGCTTCGATGAAGACGTCCACTTGCTGACCAACATAAAGTGGCGGTTCATCAGGACGCTTTAAGGCGTAAATAACTTGCAGCACGCGGGTGTCCACTCGCTCCGCGCTGGAACCTGTTAGTGAAACCTTGGGGATGACGTATGGCTCGATGCGGACGAATTCCAGCGGGAAGGTGACACTGGGATCACCTTTCAAATAGCCGTATGCGGCTTGTCCCTTGCGGATGCGCGTGGCGTTTTGCTCGTCGATGTCGGCGCGGACTTGCAAGCTATCTGTCTGGCCAATGATCATCGCGGGCGACTTGGGCGAGGTAGCGGCGAATTCTCCAGCGCGAATGTTGAGCTGGATGATGTAGCCGTCTCTTGGCGAGCGGACAGTGAGGCGGTCGGTGAGCAGGGTGAGGCGTTTCAAAGCCATATCGGATGCCGCCAACTTGGCTTTGGCTGCAGAGAGCTGGGCTTGGTAAACTGCGACGTCCTGCTTACGGTTTTCTAACTCATCGCGACTCACCGCACGGCTATCGGTAACGGCGGTGAGTCGTGCGAGCTGAGCCTCGACTTTTGACAGTTGGGATTCGCTGACGGCGATTTGTGCTTGCGCGACTTCACGTTCGGCTTGGGTTGAAAGCTGTTCGGCGAGAATTTCTCGATCATCGAGTTTGAAGAGTGGGTCGCCTATTTTTACGGCATCGTTCACCTTGCCGAAAACCTCGGTGACCAAGCCGGCGAGGGGGACACCGATAGCAACATTCTCACTCATCGCTTCGAGGATCCCCGTGGCGGCAACCGCATCCGGGTAGGGCTTTTGCGGCGGCGGAACGGGTGGATCGCCAGCAGCTGGCATCTCACGCTCCGCCTGCATGCGGGATACGGCCACGATCATCACTACGCCGGATATTGCCGTGAGGAGGGAGCCGTAGCGGAGGAATTTTGATATAAAATTCATGGTGTCTGTTAGTGTGCGTGTTCGTGAACGAAATGCGGTGGCTCCTGATGGGTTTGCTGGTGGACCTCGATGATCTCGCCATCGTCCATCCGGGCAATGCGGTCGGCGTATGAAAAAATCCGGTTGTCGTGGGTCACGATGATGACCGCACGCTCTGCGGACCGGGCAACCTGGCGAAAGAGATCGAGCACGATCTCGCCGTTCTGCGCGTCAAGCGCTGCAGTAGGTTCGTCACAAATCACCAGTGGCGGTTCGTGCACCAGTGCGCGGGCGATGGCGACACGTTGCTGTTGGCCACCGGATAGTTTGTTAGGTCGTTCTTTCCATCGTTCGCCGACGCCCACGAGTTCGAGTACTGCTCGCGACCGCTTGAGCGCCTTTCCGCTAGAGACGCCTTGGATCAGCAGCGGAATGCCGACATTTTCTGCGATAGATAGCGTTGGAATCAGGTTGAACTGTTGGAAAATGAAGCCGATGTTTTTCGCTCGGAATCGGGTGAGAGCACCGCCGGACATCTTGTGTAGCGGGTTGTCAAAGACATGGATTTCGCCGCTTTCCGCCCTCATTGTTCCGGCGATTGCGCTGAGCAGAGTGGTTTTGCCACAACCTGACGGGCCGACGAGCATCAGGATCTCCCCGGTGTGGGCTTGTAGGTTTACCTGCTTGAGCACGTGGATTTTATCCGGGCCGTCGCCAAAACTTTTTTCGATGGCGCGGACATCGACCACGATTCGGGATGATGGAGAGAGATCAGGCACGGAAGACCATGGCGGGTTCGTAAAGACTCAGACGGATAATTCCTAACAACGCAGCGATCATGCAGATGGCCTGGATGACACAAAACGCAGCGACTGGGATCTGCCATGGCATATAGAAAGGCGGTTGCTCGTTTTTGATGGCGCCGAGGGCGAAGAACGAAGTTGCTAGAAGCCCGGTGCCGAAGCCGACCATGCCGACCGTCAGGGCTTGGAAAATCAGCATGAAACTCAATCGGAAGTTGGACATTCCCATCGCTTTCAAGGCTCCAAGATGTTTTAAATTATCGAGCACGAAGGCGTAAAATGTCTGACAGGCGATGGCGACTCCAACGATGAATCCAATCACCACGGTGGTGCCGAAGGAAATTGGAATGCCGGTGTTTTTGACATACCACCAAACAGTCGATGTGCTGAAATCCTTTTTGTTGTCGCCAAACTCGCGGTTTACGTAAGCGCGCAATCCTGTTTGTTTCTCGATTTCCCTTACCGCCTCATCGGTGGTCATGCCTTCGACCGGTGCGGCGATCACTGCGGATAACATTTTCCGCGATGCCGGAGTGTATTGCAGCGCGCGTTCATAGGTCGTCCAAATATATGGACCGCCGGTGAACGAGCGCATCGCTTGGCAAATGCCGACGACCCGCGCTTCGATGTCGTTGATTTCAAAAATACTGCCAATTCCGATCGGTTTCGCTCGGTCTAGGGAAAGCCGCTCTACGGCCAGTTCGTCGATCACCACGGTGTTAGGAAGTCGCAGGTCTTCCAGTTTGCCTTCGATCATACGGCCCGGAGCGCCGGCGAGTGAGGCGGCGTCGATGCCGATGAGTTGCACGGTCTTGAACGCTCCATTGCTCAACCGGACCCGCTGGATGCCCGAGTAAAGTGGCATTGCCCAGCGCACGGCGGAAACCGAACGGACGCGGGCGACGTCGGTGTCTCGCATCGGGTTGGTCTCGTTGATTTGTTCGACGCGCTCTTCGACCACGAAAATCGGTGCGGCGACATTTTTCAAAGTGGATGTCGTCCACCGCATCAGCCCGCAAAAGACCGACGCCTGCTGGACGATGAGGAAGGTGGCGAAAAATAATCCCGCCACTAGCATCAGAAATTTGGCGGTGTCGCCAAAAAGCATTTTAAGAGCGAGGCCGATCATGCGGAGTGGCGCGGGAGAAATGATTACCACCCAACGCAGCTACAGGCTAGCAGGCGATAAGCCACGCGCAACCCGAGTTTTCCATGGAATCAGGCCTGCTGGAGGTCGTTAAATCTCGTGGCTGGAGATTTCCACTTTGAGAATCGAGGTCTCGCCCGGATTGAGGGCTACGGCGTTTTCCTTCACATTGCCGGATTCCACACAGACCATCTGCAAATACTCATTGTCACCGAAGTCCGGCATGCGCTGGGATTTAGCGATCCATGGATTCCAGACGACGGTGGAATTCGAACCGGACTTTTGGACGTGGATAGAGCGATTCATTACCGGATCATGGATTTCCACAGTGGCGCTTGTGTTTTGATAGACTCGATCGACTTCGCCCGTGAATCGGATGGCTTCCGATGTTTCGGTGGCTTCCTGGCTGATGAGGGTGTCGAGATAGCGCGTGCCATTCAGACCGGTCACTGAGATTTGGTGGATGTCTCCTATTTTGAAATACGTGTGCAGGCAGGTTTCGAAGCTGAACTCGGAATGACCGGTGTTGGTCACGTTGAATTCCATCGTCAGCGTGTCACCGATCGTGACGATGAAGTGAGCCTCGAACTGATCATTCGGTGACAGGCGAAAGTGGAGCATTACCGAGCCATCTGCCAGAACCTGGCTGGCCCGGAGATCCCAAACGGACAGGCGCGCGAAACCATGCGCTGGCATGCCATCACGGCCACCGAACCACGGAAAAATGATCGGAACACCACCTCGGATCGGCTTGCCGACCTCGAACTCACTGGAATCACTCATGAAGAGCAGCGGTGCTTCATGGTTGCGTTGGAAATGGGTGACGTGCGCACCGAGTAGATAGATTTCCGCCGTGCTGGTTGTGCTCTCAACTCGGATGACGGGAAGTCCGCCTTTGCCGGGAATGAGGCTCACGCTGCCAGGAATTTCGTAGGCTTTTAAAGTGTCCATGAGGATTGAATTTTTACGCGCGGGCAACGTGCCAGACCTGACCGTCTCCGTCGAACACATTCACACCTCATCGCCGACACTTCTAAATACTGCATTTTTATTACCCCATGAGCACCAAGGAAACTCAAAAGCCACGACCAAGTGAGAGGTGGACGCTTGATTGAGAATATTTCAGGTTTGCAATATCTTCATGAAAACCCACCTATTTCATCCATATGCATCCATTCCTCGCCTCTGATTTCCAAATCCGCTGGTCCATGTTGGTCCCCGCAGCCATTGAACCGGACATCCGCCACGCTCTGGAGATTGCCCAACAATCCATGGATGCGATCTGCGATCAGGATCCAGCGGCGGTCACCTATGAGTCCACATTTCTTGCTCTCGAAGAAGCCACTGAGGAACTCGGTCACGGCTGGGGACGCCTCAATCACCTCGATTCGGTCTCCGACAATCCTGCCCAGCGCGAGGCGATGAATCGGATGCTCCCCGCCGTCACCGATTTTTATTCATCCATCCCCCTGAACGACCGTCTTTGGGCGATGCTCAGAAACTTCGGTGAAAGCCCTGAAACGACAAAACTCGATCCGGTTAGAAAACGCTTCGTCGAAGAAACGTTGACCGATTTCCGCCAAGCCGGTGCTGACTTGCCGCCGGACCAGAAACAACGCATCGCGGCCATCGAGGCGGATCTATCTAAAATCACCAAACAATACTCCGAGCACGTGCTCGACTCGACCAACGCCTGGGAACTCGTCATCACCGACGAAGCGAAACTCGCCGGCCTGCCCGAGTCCGCCATGGCCGCCGCCGCAGCGAATGCCCGCGCCAAAGGCCATAAAGCCCCCGCGTGGCGCTTCACCCTGCAATTTCCCTCGATGTATCCACTCATGCAGCACCTGCACGATGACGACATTCGTCGCCAAGTTTGGGAGGCATCCTCAAAAGTCGGCGGCTATGGGGAGTTTGATAACACGTCGTTTGTCTGGCGCATCCTCGAACTGCGTCATGAGAAGGCGTCCATCCTCGGCCATCGTCACTTTGCCGATCTCACGCTTCTCCGGCGCATGGCGAAATCCGGTGCCGAAGCCCTGGATTTCATCGAAAACCTTCATTCCCGCATCGTCCCCGCTTTCCATGCGGATTTTCGCCAACTCGCACAATTCAAAGCCGCCAAAAGCGGTTCCCCCATCGATCTCCTCGAACCATGGGAAACTGCTTACTGGGCGGAACTACAACGTAAGGAAAACTACGACCTTGATGATGAGGAACTGCGGCCATATTTCCCGGTCGATGGCGTGATGTCCGGCATGTTTGAAATCGCCGCCCGATTGTTCGGCATCTCGATCCGCGAGCTTGAAACGGTTTTTGCCGAGCCTGGAGCATTTCCCGAGTTATCGATCAATCATTTGAACGACCCGGTCGAAGTCTGGCATCCGGAATGTAAATTTTATGAAATCCATGACTCGAAAACGGGCGCACATCTCGGGTCGTTTTATGCCGATTGGCACCCGCGCGAATCCAAGCGCGGCGGCGCATGGATGAATTCTTTACACACCGGAAATTCCGGTGAACCCCACCTCGGCCTGATCATCGGCAACATGAGCCCGCCCGTGGATGGCAAGACCGCACTGCTCACCCACGGTGAAGTGGAGACGATTTTCCACGAGTTCGGCCACTTACTTCATGGACTGCTCAGCCAGGTTCCGGTGAAGTCTCTATCAGGAACGAACGTGCCCTGGGATTTTGTGGAACTGCCATCTCAAATCATGGAAAACTTTTGCTGGGATCGCGAGTCGCTAGATCTCTTCGCTCGCCACCATGAAACCGGTGATGCAATCCCCGAAGCGCTCTTCGACAAAATGATTGCAGCGAGAAACTACCTCAGCGCCTCCACATTCATGCGGCAAATCGCTCTCGCCAAACTCGACCTTGAACTGCACATCCATCTCAATGCTTGGCGCGGCAAGGATCTCGACGTCGTTGACCGCGAAGTCCTCGCCGACTACCGTGCGCCACTCAAAACCGCCACGCCCTCGATGCTGCGGCGCTTCAATCACATTTTCTCCAGTTCCACCGGTTACGCCGCCGGTTATTATTCTTACAAGTGGTCGGAGGTTCTCGATGCCGATGCCTTCACCCGCTTCCAGCGCGAGGGCATTCTCAATCCCGAAACCGGGCGCGCTTTCCGCGAGCACATTCTCAGCAAAGGCAACTCCGCCCCGCCCGATGAACTCTACCGACGCTTCATGGGCCGCGATCCCGAGTTGGAGCCGCTGTTAGTCCGCGCAGGCCTCGCCGAGCCGGTCTTGGTATAAAAAATCCCCGCCACCGGGGATTGTGTCGGGCATTTCGCCTGCTACGTTGTGATATCAGATGCAGTCCGAATCCTCCACAGCCCCATCGGTTTCCACGGGAGTGGTCTTTGAAGCCCGCCAGGTGCGCAAAGTCTATCACACGGGCGAGGTCGATGTGGTGGCGTTGGCTGGCGTGGATCTCGATCTTAACGCCGGAGAACTCATTTGCCTGCTTGGAGCTTCTGGCAGCGGGAAATCCACCTTGCTCAATATTCTGGGTGGACTCGATGTGCCGACCACCGGGAAACTATTTTATAAAGGCTGGCAATTGGATGGCGCGGAGGAGGAGAAACTCACTTTGTTTCGCCGGAATTGCGTGGGATTCGTTTTTCAGTTTTACAACTTGATTCCATCACTCACCGCCCGCGAAAACGTCGCGCTCATCACCGGCATCTCCTGGAATCCCATGACACCCGAGGAGGCGCTCGAAATGGTCGGCCTCGGTGCTCGCATGGACCACTTCCCGTCCCAGCTCTCAGGCGGCGAACAACAACGCGTCGCCATCGCCCGCGCCATCGCCAAACGCCCGGAAGTCCTGCTCTGCGATGAACCCACCGGCGCGCTCGATGTCACCACCGGCATCACCGTGCTTGAAGCCGTGGAACAAATCAACCGTGAGCTCGGCACACTCACCGTCATCATCACCCACAACGCCGCAATGGCGGAAATGGCCGACCGCGTGCTTCATCTATCCGATGGCAAAATCATCAGCTCGCACCGCAATGCAATCCGTCTCCCGGCCTCGAAACTCAAGTGGTGATGTCATGCCCGCGGCTAAGCTTCCCAAGTGAACCGCGTGCAGTGCGTTGACGTGTGCATTTGCTCCCATTTCATTTCCTCATCCGTGAAATATTTCACCCGTGCTTTCTTGAATTCCTGGGTGGAGTAGAGCGCGTGCCGGTCGTGGATGCCGGTGGCTTCGGCGATGGCTGCGAGTGTTAGTTCGCATTCTTCTTCGCTTCTACCGTGGACCATGGTGAACAGGTTGTAAGGCCAGTCCGGATAGCTTGGACGCTGATAGGCATGACTCACGGCACTGAATCCAGCCATCGCTTCGCCGATTTGTTTCAATGCCTCCGGATCATCTTGCGGGCCAGCCCAGACCCCCATGGCATTGGCCCCGAAGCCAGCCTTGCGGTGGTGGAGCACGGCGGCGAAGCGGCGCATGCGGCCGGTGGTTAGAAATTTTTGGTGCATGGCTGCGGCTTCATCGAAGGAAATTCCGAGTTCCTCAGCGATTGCGACAAAGGGTTCTGGAATGATCGGCAAGTCGCGCTGCATGACGCGGACAAACTCGATTTCCTTGTCGGTCAGGGGTGAGGCTTCCTGGCGGTTGGCCTCGGTGTATGCGGGTTTGCTCTGATCGTCGGGTTTAGTGTCACCCTCGACATCGAATCGCACGCCGATTTTGAAAAGCCGGAGTGTTGGGAGCAAGCGGGTGGTTTCAGCGCCTGATAGATGGTGGAGCAAGTCCCTGGTGCCTTCGAGGCCGAGCATGCTGGTGGGTGGCACGGCGATGGTGTACCAGAGGTTGAATTCATGGTTGCGCAAGTAGTTGTGGCTGACTCCGGGATGGGAGTTGATCACGGCCACGGCGGAGTCGAGTTTTTCCGGGGCGATCTTGGCGGCGACAAGGCTGGAAGCGTAGCCGAGGCTGCGGGTGTCGAAGATCGCGCTGATTTGGCGGATGACTTTGGCGTTTTTGCGGGCTTGGACGCGAGCGAGCGTTTCCTCTTCGCTGAGGCCGCAGCGTTTCCCGAGATCGCCAAAGGGCCGTTTCGAAAAAGGCACGGATTCCTGTAAAACTCCCAGCAGGGCGGCATCGGCGGTGTCAGGGTTGGCATCCATCTGGCGCGGAACTTAACAGACGGTCGCCGGGGCGGAAGTCGGGATTTTCGTCGGGTAGTGAATTGAATTTGGGATGGCGCTGGGCGGGATTTCAACCTATTGCAGGTCCAGCTTTTGCGTAAATTCCCCATGATTTCCGATCTCACCGTCATCAAGGCTGGCACTGGAGTGCTCACCAAATCCGCCGACGGCACGCTCGACCGCGCCGCTTTAGTGCATCTCGTTTCGGCCATCGCGGGCTTGATCGATGTCGGGCACCGCTGCCTTTTTGTGTCGTCCGGCGCGGTCGGCTCCGGTGTTTCGGCCTTCGGACTCAGGGAATATCCGCAAGACACTGCCACCCGGCAAGCCTGTGCTGCGGTGGGTCAAGCGCGCTTGATGCAGACTTACAGCAGCTTGTTTGAAAATTTTGAGATCTCCATCGCCCAGGTGCTTCTCACTGCTGCCGACCTCGGTACGCCTGAGCGTGCGGGCTACGTTTCGGACACGCTCGGTCGATTGCTCTCCGAGCCACGCATTTTGCCCATCATTAATGAAAACGACTCGGTGGCCGTGGAGGAATTGAAATTCGGCGATAACGACATGCTTTCGGTCCGCGTCGCCAAACTTGCCGGGGCCAAGCGCGTCATTTTACTGACCAGCGTGGACGGCCTGCTCGATCCTACGACTAACGAACTCATCACCGAAGTCAGCGATATCGACGATGTTTTCCGCCACGTCCGATCGGACAAGGGACGATTTGCCATGGGCGGCATGGCATCGAAACTAGAAGCCGTGAAATTTGCGGTCAATGCCGGCATCGAAACTCACATTGCTCACGGACGCCATGCCGAACGCCTCGCCGGAATTGTGGCGGGGAAGGGGATTTGCACGCGGTTTCGTCCGGCTAGCGCACTCTAACATTCATCATGTCCACCCTTCAGGAAACCATCCACCAAATGGGCCGCCAAGCGCGCGCCGCCGCCTACAAGCTCGCCCAGCTCAGTTCTGACGAGAAAAACACGATTCTGCTCAAGATGGCCGCCGCGATTCGTGAAAGCACGCCGGAGCTTCTGGCCGCCAATGCCTTGGATCTCGCAGCAGGCATCGAAAAAGGTCTATCCGCCGCAATGCTCGACCGGCTCATGTTGGATGATAAGCGCATCGAAGCGATGGCAACTGGCATCGAGCAGGTAGCCACTTTGCCAGATCCCGTCGGGCAAGTGATGGATGTGTGGGAGCGGCCTAACGGAATTCAAATCGCGCAAGTCCGCGTGCCGATCGGAACCATCGGCATCATTTATGAAAGCCGCCCGAATGTGACGGCGGACGCGGCAGTGCTTTGTTTCAAGACTGGCAATGCCACCATCCTGCGCGGCGGCAGCGAGGCGATCCATTCGAACCGAGCGATCGCCGTCGCTCTTGCGCAAGCGGGCGCGCCTGATCACGCGATTCAGCTCATTCCTTTCACGGACCGGGAAAGCGTGGCCGTGCTGGCCGGCATGGATAAGTGGCTCGATCTCATCATTCCGCGTGGTGGCAAAGGGCTTATCGAAACCGTGGTGTCGCTCGCCCGCATGCCCGTCATCAAACACTACGATGGCATATGTCATCTCTACGTAGACAAAGCGGCGGATTTCAACATGGCGGAAAAACTAACTGTTGATTCCAAGACCCAGAAATGCGGGGTTTGCAACGCGCTTGAAACATTACTCGTTCACCGCGATGTGGCCGCCGGATTTCTTCCGCAAGCCGCCGCCGCACTGCGTGCAAAAAACGTCGAGCTCCGAGGATGTGAGGAAACCCGGATTATTCTAACTGATATTGTGCCCGCCACGGAAGTGGACTGGACCACCGAATATCTCGATCTCATTCTTTCCATCAAGATCGTCGGCTCGCTCGAAGAGGCGGTGTCCCACATCAATACTTACGGGTCGCATCACACCGATGTCATTGTCACCGTTGATCCCACTGCGGCGGATGATTTCTTGCGATGGGTCGATTCCGCCTGCGTTTTTCACAACGTCTCCACGCGCTTCGCCGATGGTGGCGAGTTTGGCTTCGGCGCGGAGATCGGGATTTCAACCGACAAGCTCCACGCCCGCGGCCCGATGGGTTTGCGCGAACTTACCAGCTATCAATATCGCGTCCGTGGAAATGGACAGACCAAGGCCCCGTAATGCCAGAAGAAGGCCTCGCAACATGTGTGCAGCCTGCCGGTGATTTTTTTGCAAATTTAGGTTTGACTCGATACGAAGCGTGAGTAATTCCTCGCGTGCCATTACTGAGAATGAGTCTTATTAAGAATAAAAATCATGAAAACAACTACACCCCGTATGCGGTTTGCCGCCCGGGCCGCCGCCACTTCAGTCACAGTCCTTATGATTTCAATGACAGCGCAGTCACAGGACGCCCTTAAGACCTTGGACACCATGGTCGTCACCGCTGAGGCGGAGTCGGATGAGACGAATCAGCAAGGGTGGCTGCCCGAGGTGGTTGGAGCTGCAATATTTTCCGGCAAGAAGACAGCCGTGATCGATCTGGACGCCCAAGCGCGGATTGTCGGCAATAATTACCGCCAAGCTCTTTCGCAGACGCCCAGTCTGCTGCTTTCCGAAGAATCCTCGCCCCTAGTCAGCCTCGGTTACCGCGGTCTCAACCCGCATCGGGCGCAATTCACGCAGGTGTTGCGGGATGGGATTCCGATCCATGCCGACCAGTTCGGTTATCCCGAAGCCTATTATACCCCGCCGCTCGACACCGTGGATCGGATCGAATTCCTGCATGGCGGTGCCGCCTTGCAGCATGGTCCGCAACCCGGCGGCGCATTGAATTACATCACCCACCGCCCGCGTACCGACAAGCCTTTCTCGCTGCGCACCCAGCACATAGTCGGCAGTGATGACCTCTACTCCACCTTTTCCTCGGCGGATGGCACCGTCGGAAAACTCGGCTATTACCTGTATTTCAATCATCGGAAGAGCGATGGATTCCGTTCGGAAAACAGCGATTACGACCTAAACAACGGTGCCATCAAATTGCTCTACACTCTGGAAAACGGCGGGAAAATCATTCTAAACGCCGATACCTACGAGGAAACCCACGGCGAGCCCGGCGGCCTGTCCATCGCCGATTTCAACTCCGGCAGCCTGAAAGCCACCCGCCTTAAGGATGCCTTTTCGCTCGATCGCGATTCCGTCTCGCTGACTTACGAGATCGAACCGACCGCCGGTTCCTTCTTCACCGCCACCGCCTGGTGGACCGACTACACCCGCTTCAGCAAACGCCAGACTGGCGGCGGATTCGGCACCCTCGCTACCGGAGTCACCAATAACATCGAAAATCAAAACTTCGAAACGCTCGGCCTGGACGCCCGCTACCGCCTGAATTGGGGCAGCGACGCCCAACACACACTGAGCACCGGAATTCAAATCTATCACGTCGATTCCCCGCGCACCGACGAGGTCGGAGCCAGTCCCTCGGCCTCATCCGGCCTGCTCGCCCGCAGTTCGGACCGCGAAGTCCTCTATATGCCGGTGTTTGTGGAAAACCGCTTCAGCTTCGGAAATTTCTCCATCACTCCCGGAGTCCGGATCGAAACCTTCAGCCAAGATGTCAAAACGCGTTTCATCAATCCGGCTCGTGACACCCGCAGCCGCGAGGAGGAAGACACGATCGTGCTCGGCGGCCTGGGCATGGAATATGAAACCTCCGAAAAATCAGCGATTTACGGCAATGTCTCACAATCGTATCGCCCGGTGATTTTCACCGAATCCGTGCCGACCGGCGGCGGACAAGTCGTCCCGGACGACCTCGCAGCAGGCGAATCCATCGAATACGAACTCGGCTACCGCACCCGCGCCACCGACTGGCTCACGCTGGACGCCAGCGCCTTCCTGCTTTCCTTCACAAACCAAATCGGCACGCTCGGCAACACCACCGCCAACGTCGGCGACTCAATCCACAAAGGAATCGACGTCTCCGCCAGCAGCGACCTGCTGGGACTGATTTCCGGTTCGGACAGCCGTGGCTCGCTCGATTGGTATGTGAACGGCACCTTGCTGGATGCTGAGTTCACAAGCGGACCGAGCGATGGCAATACCCCGCAATACGCCCCGGATTTCATCTTCCGCACCGGCCTGAATTACAACTATCAGGACAAACTCAAACTCACCTTCGGCGGCACCTTCCTCGACGACCACTTCGCCAATGACAGCAACGACGCTCTATACGCTGTGCCCGCCTACATGGTCTGGGACCTCACTGCAGAGTATAAGATCCACGAAAACCTGCGTCTGATCGCGGGCATCAACAACCTCTTCGACGAAAGCTACTACGCTCGCGTCCGTAATGATGGGATCGATCCCGCCAACGGGCGGAACTATTACATCGGCGTATCTCTCGAATTCTGACCTGCCACCACATCTGTAGCTTTCAAGCTGCTAAATTCAATGATTTCCCAAGTTGCTGCTTGAACCGGGGGGCGAAACCGCAAGGTTCCGGCCTTCGGGGCGAGCGAACCCGGGATTGTCAATCCACCACAGTCGCGCTAGTTTCCACTCGCCACTCCCATGCAAGCCCTGCTCCACTCCCTGAACATCGGCACGCTCGCCACTTGGTTGAGCGTCGCCGGGTTTGGCACGGTCGGGGTCATCGTGCATGATTCGCATCCAGAACCCGCAGTCACCGTGACTGCGGAAACCCTCTTGTCGGACGCCGATTTCATACTTGGCGACGACTCGCCACCTGCTCCCGAAGGCGAAACCGTGGAAACGCTCCCTGCGGAAACCAACCCCGTAAGCCTTGCCGAAACCCTGCAAGCCCCACCGGAATTGCCTACCCTCGCGGAAAACGCACCATTGCCGGAAATCCCCGAATTACCTGCTTTTTCACCCAAGCCGGCGGAAACCACCGTCACCCCCGCCGTCACGTCGAGTAATCGTAGCACGCCCACCCAAACCGTCCGCTCCACCCCGCCTAGAACCGCATCCAGAAGTCAAACCGGCAGCGGCACACTCGGCACAGGCGTCTCCAGCGGCTCCCGCCTCGCCGCCGGCCGCATGCCTCCTCCCTCCTATCCGCCCGAAGCACGCCGCAAGGGCCAAACCGGCACCGTGGTCGTCGAGTTTACAGTCGATGCCTCAGGCCGCGTGATTTCCGCCTACGCCAAGTCTCCCTCGCCCTGGCCACTGCTCAACAACGAGGCTGTCCGTACCGTGCGAAGCTGGAAATTTCCCGCTGGCAGCATCATGAAACTCCAGCGTCCCATCGTTTTCCAACTCCGCTAGTGATCCCTAACATGCTCTCCAACATTGTCGTCGAAACCTTCATCGAAGGGGGCTGGGTCATGTGGCCTATCCTCGCCACCTTCTTTCTCGCCCTTTGCGTCATTCTAGATCGCTCGATCTGGTGGCTCCGCCTTCAATCCTTGCTCCAACCCGCGAAACAAGAACAAGCCCGCGAAGCCGTTGGCACCGGCGATTTCGCCACCGCCTGGAACCTCACTCGTGATACCCGGGATCCCTATTTGAAAAACCTCGCGGAAGGCATCATCCACGCCCGCACCTCGATGCTCGCCGCAATGCAACTTCACGCCACCCACCTCATCGAAAAATCCGAGGCCCGCATGTGGGTGATCAGCACACTCATCACCCTCGCGCCGTTGTTAGGGCTCTTCGGCACCGTCGTCGGCATCATGGGCTCCTTCTCGTTCATCGGCGATGAACAACTCGCCGCGTCCAAAGTCTCCGGCGGCATTGGTGAGGCCCTCATTGCCACCGCTTGCGGCATCGGCATCGCCATCCTCTGTCTGCTTCCCTATAACTTCTTCCGCAAACGAGTTTCTCTCCTTCGCGGCTCGCTCGAACGCTGGATCAACCACACCGAACTGCTCGTCAAATCCGCCCGCGAACACGGCCACGACCTGGAAAACTTCGTTTTCAAGACGCAAGACACAAGAAAAGAAACGCCGCCACAATCTACTATCTCATCTCATCCTTCCCCAATATCCAATAGTTAGTCACATTCTTCCTCTTCTCTTGTGTCTTGTGTCTAAATAGCCATGCCCGTCCAACTCCACAGTCACTCTGGCGATGATGAAGGCGATGAAGCCCGGATTGAAATCATCCCGCTCATCGACATCATGTTTTTCCTTCTCGCCGCTTTCATGTTGGTGAGCCTGAGCATGACGCACATGCGGCGTGTGCCAATCAATCTACCCGAGGCATCCACCGGCATACCCGATCAGAAAGATCCACCATTTCAAATCGCCATCGATGCCAACGGCGTGACCACTTGGGATGGGAAAATCATTACTCTATCAGAAATCACGACGCGCCTGAAACCCTTCGCATCTGCTAGCACGACCCGCGTTCTCATCGCCGCGGATGAAGAAGCCCGTCACAAACAAGTGCTCGGCGTGCTCAACGCCGTGCGCGATGCGGGCGTCGAGAAAGTAAGCTTCGAAACCAAAGACTGAATGACTTCACGCGTGCTCGTCATCATCAACACCATCGGCTGCCTTCTGCTCACCGCGTTGGTCGTCGTCCAATGGCGTGGCGAGCGGGAATTGGACGTCACCGTGGCCACCCTGCGCACTCAACTCGCCGCCGCTGCCGACCAAGCCGCCGAAGATGCAAAACACCGCGCCGCGCTGGAACGCGATATCGCCGTGCTCAAGGAAACCATTGAGGCCACTCAAGTAGCCGCAGAATCTTCCACCCGCGCGCTCGCCGAAAAAGAAGCGCTTGCAGAGAGATTGCAGACAGAACTCACCGCCGCCACCGAACAAGTCGCAGCATGGGAAACTGCCCTGAAAGCCCGTGACGAACGCATCGTCTCGCTCGCCGCCGAAATCGACGCCACCCGTAAGCGCCTCGATGAGGCCATCGCCAAACTTAAGGAAGCCGGTGCGCGATAATTGTTGGTCGCGAATTGAATATCTAGATCACACCCATGTGTCTTGATTGTTGATCCATCCCTCTCCATATTACGAACGTGCGCAGGCCCTCATCCATTGTCATGCTGGTTCTCACGCTTGTCGTAGCGGGTGCAATCGTGGCATGGGTCATTGAGAAATCCGGTAAACCCGTTGCAGCACAGTTGCGTATTGGTTTCCAGGATGCGGATTCTCCGTTGCTCATGCCGGTGAACGGCGAGGTCGATCATCGATTTCATTTCCCCTCCGCATGGCAAACGGCCGTGATCCCCCTCGCGCTCCGTTTTGATCCGCCGATGGGTACGGAACACGGTGGCTTCGCATACAATGCCCAGAAATACTGGGAGATGAATGAAAAACGCGGCGGTCTTCATACCGGCGACGATTTGAATGGCATCGGTGGCATGAATAGCGATCTCGGCGATCCGGTTTTTTCCATAGCGAACGGCCTTGTGCTTTACACCGGCGAACCCTCGCCCGGTTGGGGGAAATTGGTCGTGGTCGCTCACGAGACATCGGATGGCAAGACACTTCATTCGATGTATGCCCACCTCGATCGCATCGACGTCGCTCCCGGCGCGCTGATTCCGCGTGGCGGGAAATTGGGCACGGTCGGAACGGCGAACGGCTACTATCCGGCGCACCTTCACTTTGAAATGCGGGCCAGCGATCATGTGGACATCGGCGGCGGTTATCTTTCTGATCGTCTCAATCACCTCGACCCCTCGGCCACCGTGGCCTCTCTGCGCAACACGGACCCGGATGATCTATCTCCTTCGCCGTTGGCAGTGGCCCTAACTAGCGATAACTCACGCTGGACTTCGCTCGAAATTCTCGGCTCCGAAAAGTTCTCCATCTTGCCTAACGAGTAGTCAGTGCGATTACTGAGAACTCAACTGGAACTTACGATTTGATAGATAGGCGCGGGCCTCGCCGACGAGAAAAAGCGAACCTGCGATCAAAATCGGATCGTCAGACTGTTGGGCGGCGGCAAATGCGGCTTTGAAGTCCGGAAAAATTTCATGTGTTGGTGCGTCGGCGGGCAAGCAAGCAGCCAGTTCAGACGTCGAAGCGGCGCGGTGTGTCGCCACCGGGCAGAGGTGAATCCTCGTTGCAAGGGGAGCAAGGATTTCAAGAATGCCCGAGATATCTTTGGCAGACACCGCGCTGAAGACGAGTGAAGGCTTTTTACCGGGGAATTCGGCATTCCAGGTTTGCGCCAGCACGGTGGCGGCCTGCGGGTTGTGCGCGCCATCAAGAACCACGCTAGGGAGAAATTTCTCGAAGCGACCGGGCCATGAAACATTCGCAAGCCCGTGGCGAACGCAGTCGGCATTGAGTGGAAGTTTGGCGTGATAAAGCGCGTTTACAGCCAGCGCCGCATTCCATTGTTGGTGTTCTCCGGGGAGCGAGATCGAATAACCTAACAGTGGTTCTTCGATGAACTCCAGCGGCGAGCGCATTTGATTGGCCTCTCTCTCCAAAACCAAACGCACCGAGGGTTCTTGCGGCGCAGAAACGATCGGTTTTCCGGGCACAAAGATTCCGGCTTTTTCGGCGGCAATGGCTTCCAGCGTATCGCCGAGCCATTGCATGTGATCGAGTCCGATCGGGGTGATCACGCAGACATCGGCGGGCACGGCCGTAGTGGCGTCGAGTCTGCCTCCCATGCCGGTCTCTAACACAATGAGTTCGCATTTGCATTCGCGAAACCAGCGCATGGCGAGTGCCACGGTGATTTCGAAAAATGTGGGATGAGTTTCCATCCGCTCGCAGATGTCACGCAAGGTGGTGAGCATGGTGGCACAAGCGTCTTCCGGAATTTCTTGGCTAGAGACTTTGATGCGCTCGCGGAAGTCGATGAGGTGGGGGGAGGTGAACAATCCGCTGCGCCACCCGCAGGCGTTGGCGATGCTGTCCATCATCGCACAAGTACTGCCCTTGCCATTGGTTCCGGCGACGTGAATCACCCGCACGCCATGGGTCGGGTATGCTAGAAATTCTTTGATCAGGCGATGCGAGCCTTCGAGTCCGAGTTTAATCCCGAACATCTGGGTGGAAAACAACCAGTCGAGCGCTTTGCGGTAGTTCATCGTTGCGGCCTATCCATCAATCTTCCTTGATCCAAATATTGGCAAAATCAACTGCGCTGCCATGATGCTGGAGGCCGATGGGACCATCGAGGGGAATGCCTGGAAGTTGGGCGTTTTCAATGACGAGTTTGCCGTTGAGTGTGACGCTGAGACGGTCACCCTTGAGCGTGATCATAGTCCTGTTCCACTCACCGATTGGCCGGTCGGCCTTGGCTTTTGGTGTGGCTCCAGCTTTCACTTCTGGGGATGATGTTTTATCGACGCGGTAGCCGTAAACCTCACCGGATCCCACACTCCAATTCCATAGGTTGACTTGGCTCTTCATCTCGCCTCGGAGTAAAATCCCGCTGTCGAGCTCCTCGATTTCATGGGTGCCTTGATTCGAGCCATCGGGCATGACGACGGGTTGTGATTTCATAAAACCGCGGCCACTCCAGCGCCAATCGCAGACGAGCGTGAAATCCTTGTAGGATTTTTCCGTCCAGAGATGATTCACAGCACCCGTTTTGCCATTGTGTTTGAGGATGCCTAGAACGGCTTTCCAATTCGTGGTGTCTGGCGTGCTTTTCCATCCCTCGAGCGTGGTGCCGTTGAAGATTCGCTTGAAGCCAGCGGCCTTGGTGCCTTCATCGTTAGCCACGGGAGGCAATTCGCAGATGTGAACCTTGCGGAATGCAACTCGATCTCCATGCCCAAGCCATCCGATGTGGCCCGCGCGCCGTTTGACGCCTGCATGCTTCGGGTTCCGGGCACTCAGATCGTCAAAATTGGCGCGGAGGATGATTTCGCCGTTGAGTTCCACTTTCAGGGTGGGGCCCATCACGGTGACGCGCTGCTGATTCCATTCACCAACGGGTTTGAGGCCTTCTTGTTTGGCGGGTGCCAGGGTATAAAGGCTGCCGTGGAACTGATAGGGTTTGAGGTCCTTGTATTTTTCGTGGGTGTTGTCGAGGACTTGGATTTCCATGCCGGTGTATGCGGCGTCGCCTTGCCCGGGGTAATGAATGCCGAGGCCATTGTTAGCGCCAGGACTGAGCTTGAATTCGAAATCGAGAACAAAGTTCGCGAATGTTTCCTCGGTGATTAAATTGCGTCCTTCCGGTGTGCAGACGATGGCACTGTCCTCGACAACGTATCCGTTGCCTGTCCAGCCGCTGAGATCCTTGCCATTGAACAACGGACGCATGGTCATTACCTCAGCGGCGAACCCGTCACTCGTACAAAACAAAGCGGCGGCTTGAAATAAGGGTAAGATTTTTTTCATAATGGATGAAATTCAGTTTCGCACATTCCCCGGATGACCGGATGAATGAGCGCATTTGCAACTGAATCGTTGATCTTACGAGCCTTGGAGTCAAACTTGATCAAGAATTATTGCGGATTCCGCATCAGCGACCGGCGGCCAGTGCATCCATGAGATAGCGAGCTGGCCGAAAGTTTTCGATGAGGATTTCTTCCTGAACTCCTCGCCGCATCCGCACTTGGCGGATGTTGAAATTGGGAGTCTTGTGGGGGGCAAACAAGATGTCGTCATGAGTTGAATTCTCATGCTTTTTGAACATGGATGGCAAAATGTCGCCGCCGAGATGATCATCACGACCCGTGGCAAGGTGACATGTGCCGAGAACCTTTTCGTCCTGAATATCCGCGCCAGAAACCGGCAATACTTGGGTGCCGAAACCAAGTTCTCCCAAGGTGCCGGTCATCGGATCGTCCGCCAAGCGAAGGTTGTGCGCGTCAATGGTAACTTGATTCCCGGAAATCAGCGTTGAGCGAATGATGCAGCGGTTCTCCACATCCAGCACGCCGAGAGTGCCGTCCTCATATTTCATGGGAAACTGCCCATGTGCGTCACTGGGCACAAAATAAACCTCTCCAGCCGGAAGATTCGCAATGTCTGGCGTTCTTCCAAGGCACAGCCCGTGGGATTTCTGCGCTTCCTGTCCGCCCAATCCGAGCCAGGCGGTGAGAACGCGTCCGTCTTCAAGCGCAAAATCGATTTCCACCGAATCAGCTTTCGTTAAAGCAAGCCGCAGGCGCTCTGCATCGGCGGATACATCATGATAATCCACCGCGAGTCCTGAGTTGAGAATGATATCATTCAGTCCATGAAGAGTAGCTCCCCTGAAGCCGTACTCCTTGCATTTTGCCGTCAAAGGAGCAGTGGCAGAAAATGTCGATATGCAGAGAATCAAATCATATTTCTGATAGATGTCATGATCGAGCGAGAGAAGCTTACCTTTGGTGTCCCAGACCTCATCTGCTAGGTCGAGGTTGGATCCATGAGTGCAGCGGAAAGCAAACATCTCCCCACCAGTCATGCCGAGCGCATCGAGCGCGCCATTTTGCAAGCCGAGGTAAAAGTGTTGATGTGCATTTTTTTGAACGGAGAAACCATCCTGCCCCAGGAATGAGAAGTCTTTGATCAATTCGGCGGGCTCATCGAAATCGATGAGAATGCAAACCCTGCAACCCTCAGTGGGGGCGAACACCGTGCCGAGCAATCGCACGATATCAAACGTTGGAAATTGACGTTGTTCGGGATGAAGTAGAATGTCTTCGCGCAAATAGGCCGGAAGCTGGGTATCAGTGGTGTGGGACATAGGCCGAATCACTAACACCGATAGGCTTTCCCGCAAGGGACAATTCCCGGAAAAATCAGCCGGTAGGGTCCACCCCTCCTTCGTTCCCACGCATTTCCTCAAGCACGCCTGACATATCCTCTAAAGAATCCCATAGCCTGCGCACTACGTAAACCGGCGCGCCGCTACGCACGGCAATCGCTAGACAATCAGACGGTCGTGCATCCAACTCGATGATCTTTCGCTGCATAATCTCGTTTTCAGCCTCTAAAATGAGCCGTGCGTAATAGATCTCGTTCTCCATGTTCACAATGACCACCCGCGAAACTTGAGCGCCAAATGCCTGCAAAGTCGATAAATACAGATCGTGAGTCAACGGGCGAGGTGCCATGTGCCCGCTCAAGGAAGCGTTGATCGAAGCCCCAACCCCGGGATCAATGTAAAAAACGATCGCTTTCGATCCATCTCCCAAAAACACCGCGCACCCGGCCTGTGTTGGCAATAGCGCAATGGGTTCAACTCGGACTAAATCTGGCATCGCTGGTATTATTGAAACGAATCCTGATTTTTCCAAGATGAAAAACCCTTCAAGTAAAACCCTCCAAGCATTTTTAAAATGCGGCAAAATTACTTCGATTTTTTTTCGAATGATCGGTAAAGTAATGAATTCCAATCAGTTACATGGCTGATTAAAGAATAATTTTTTTTCACAAAATGAGTTGACGCATGGGGTAGGGGTCACCTAGCTTCGCGGGCCGCCACAACGGAGGGTGGCCGAGAGACAAAGCGTCGATCGCGGTGGAAACACCCGATCGGCTTTTTAGTCCCCTCGAAAGAAGTTCTTTGACAGTGTGGCCCAGCACGGGACGTGCCAAGGTGAGAATGGAAACATTCGAGGTTTGGTTCGGCAAAACCGAAGCATGCTGGGTGAGAGAAAAAAGATTGAATTGTGCGCTGCGCGCTTTTTATGAGGCGCGTGGAGCCGGCCCAAAGAGGAAACTCGAGAGGTCGGCAATCCCGATTTAAAATCTTCAGAGTGGCAACATTCTGAAGGAAAATTAAGTCATTTTTACGGAGAGTTTGATTCTGGCTCAGAACGAACGCTGGCGGCGTGTTTAAGACATGCAAGTCGCACGGTATCAGATATGTAGCAATACTTGTCTGGTTCAGTGGCGCACGGGT
>Ga0247843_1000922_pt1 | contig 65057 bp, 54 predicted proteins | sample LaCruzMarch2017__FD_192420 | JGI IMG/M metagenome (GOLD analysis project Ga0247843, IMG submission 192420) | Freshwater microbial communities from meromictic Lake La Cruz, Castile-La Mancha, Spain - LaCruzMarch2017_8m | ecosystem: Environmental > Aquatic > Freshwater > Lake | place: Spain...
GGCCGTGGTTAGCGCTGGCTTGTGGAATCACCACCTGGCCGCGCGGGCCTGCAACCCATCCTGAAGACAGGAGTCAGCGCCACCTTCTGCCCGCGTTCATCCCGTTTCTTATCCGAGAACAAGTCTATTGCTGCCCTGAGAAAGAGCATTCCTGGACGTTCGGCAATGGTGTCATCGTAATGAACACTGGAGTTCATTGTGATGAAAAGTTAGTGGATTTGGGACGGAAAAGTTTTACGCCGTGAGAGGCTGGGGAAATGGGTTGGAGCACAGGCTCAATGGTGGATCATGACTGACAGCTTGAGGCGATGCTGCTGGCGCAACTGGATCGCTTTACGGCAGACATCTTCATCCATCTCCGCCATCTCGAACTGCTTCAGCACCGCCTAGTTGCAGTGCAACGCCGTCGGCGGATTGAGCGGCCTGGCAAAGTAGCCATGAGCTTTAGCTCGTGAAGCGGCCGGGATGTCATTTGGCGTTGATGTGCTAAGCGGTCACTGTGCGAGTTACATCTCTGCACTACATTACAACCAACTAAGCGGGGGTGCCTAGTCCAAAGCGGCCAGCAGTTCCTCCAGCCGACGCGTGACCTCGGCATCGGTGGCGGTTTTCAGCGCCTCCTGCAGGCTGCCGCGTGCCAGGGCACCCATCTCCCGCAGCTCCGTGCTGGCGCGTTCGCGGGTCTTCCACTCCGCGTTTCCCAACTCTTGGATGAGCTGGCCGATCCGGCGCATGAGGGCGCTGGCGGTGACTGGGACGGGATTGACCAGGCGCAGCAGATGTCGCGTAGGCACCTCCCAGGCATGGCCGCGCCCCTCCACTCGCAGGGTGCCTATGCGCAGACTGCCTGTTAGGCTGCCGCCGCCCCAGAGATCCGCCTGGAAACGGCGTGGGCCGCGCTCCACATCGTCATATTCCGTGATGTCTCGCAGTTCGCGGATGTTGTTGGGAGCTAGCGGAAACGATCCTTCGTGTGTGTTGAGAGTCAGCGTGGTGGTCACGCGCCCGACGAGGAGCTGATCTGCCGACAGGTCCACAAAGCTGGCCGCTGGCTCCGCGTCATCCTCCGGCATCTTCGCGGCCAGTGGCGTGATAACGTGGCGCATCTGCTGAGAGAGGTCGAAGGGCTGCGGGCCGAAGCTCTTGGTGTTCAATGTGACATTTCCAAGAACCGGCATGACGCGCAGCCGTGTGCCGTCCTGGAGCTGCAGCAGCCCGCCCAGCGTCCACGACTCTGGCGCAGTGAGGGTGACGACATCCGCCCAGGCCACCGTCTGGCGTCCCCAGGGCGTGTCGCAGTCAAAGCTGCCCGCCACAACAAAGGCGATGCGGTCGCCGCTCCACAGCTCCAGCAGCGCATGGGTGGTGGGCGGTGGTGTAGCTTCCAGTGGCTTAGCCAGGATCAGCTTGGGCGGGTTTGACAGCTCCAGGTCTGCGCCGCTGGATAGGCTGAATTTCAGTCCTGGCAGGTCCAGCGCGCCGCTCCAGCGTTGCCCATCGCGCAGCCACAGCCAGCTTCGCCTTTCCTGGCTGTGCTGGCCTCCGGTCACGGCGGCCAGGCTATCCCAGGGCACCTCCACTTTGCCCAAGGCGCAGGTCATGCCCGCGCTGCGGGCGCTGGCGCGGCCCCTGAGCCGGGAGCTGGCATCCAGCACGAGCAGGTCGGTGCTCTCAGGCACCACGCCCCACAGCGCTTCGGGAAACCACGCCGCTAGACCTCTGCTACCCGTTTTGACTTCGAGGTTCACAGCCATCTTCAGCGTGGCTTTTGGCAGTCCACGGGTCAGGCGCGGCATCGCAAAAAAGCGGCATGCCTTGGCAGCCTCCTCCGGTTTCACCCCAGGGCTGAGTTTGATTTGCGCGATGCCGTGGACCAGCGCCGCGCTCTGCCCGGCGGGGAGGGTGAGCGTGTGTAAGACGGAGACCTGGTAGGAATTGCGCAGGGTCACGCGCGGCGGTGTGGAAACGCCGGGTGCGCAGAGGGTGAGGAGCACTGCGGGCGCGTTCGCATCGTCCGTGCCCGGCAGGGCGAGGATGCCGGACTCACCCAGCTGCAGCGGGTCTTTAAACCCACGTCCTGTGTCGCTGAAGAATCCTTTGGCCTGGTTGTTGAAGCCATGCCGTATCTCCACGGTCAAGGTTAGATCGCGAGTCGTCGTGTTGGTGAACTCCTCCACATAGCGCAGCCCACCCTCGCGCTCCAGCACGTTGATGCGGCGGGTAATGCTCACACCATTCATCGGCTGCGGGCTGGACATGACGATCTCCCTCCCGTCAGCCGTCACCATCGGCTGCGGGCTGTAAAACTGCTGGCTGCCGAGCTGGAGCATCATACAGTTGCCCAGCATTGAGGCACCGGAGCTGTTGCGCTGCAGGCCACCATTTTGCTCAATGAACCACTCGCCGCCCTTTTTATCCGTGATGATGGCGGGCGTGTAGGGCACAGTGGCGGCCTGCGGGGGCTGCTGCGCCAGAGCGGCGGTTAGGCAAAAAAGGAGAAGGTAGAGACGCTTCATGGCTGCTTTTTCTCAGCCGCCTTCTTCGGCGTGTTGATGGACGCGATCAGGTGCCACGGCAGGGCCAGTGTCACATCGCTGTGCCTCCAGGCCAGCGTGGCGGAGTCCGGCTGGGCACTCAAATTAGAGCTACCGTGCATGAAGATGACGAGCGTCGGCGTGCCGCCATCATCGGCAGCCCTGATGGAGAGGCTCACGATGTCCTCCGTGCGCACGCTCACAGGCACCCCGTGGGCATGGAGCTTCAGGGCATCTCCGGCCCATGTCCCCGCCAGCACGCTGTGGCCCGTGGTTTGCAGAGTGAGGCCCGCTATCCTGATGGCAGGAGGTTTCCCCTCCTTGAGCAGCATCAGGTCACTCCAGTTCGTTGCAAAGGCTAGGCATTCACCGCCGCCTGGCAGGCCGGAGGCGGCGAGGTCTAGCCATGCCTCGACAAGGCTGCCGTCCTTCAGGGCGACCTCATGTCCCAGCGCAGGCGGCGGCAGGCGGCGCAGGCCCGCGATTTCCCGCCACGGCACCTGCAGCTCCCCGCCTGCCCAGCGCACACGCATTGGCTGCGCGGGCAGTTCTTTCAAGGCCATAACCTCACCGCCCTCATTCACCTCGAGTATCCCGGCAGGCACGAAGTCCATGCGCCCATCTGTAGCGTCCTGGTGCATGATGAAGTGCAGCGTCGTCCTCTCTGGCAGCCGGATGTTTCCCAGCGTGTCGTTTTCAAAGACAGCCTCCTTCCAGACCAGCGCCCCGGAGAGCACTGTGCCATCCCGCAGGTACACCTGCGCACCGGTGCCCTCGCCCGAAGAACCTGTGATCGCAGCGATCTCCTCCAGCCGCAGCGCACGATCCTGGTCCCCGGCCCGGAGATGAATGTCCCGCGCGCGCAGGCGGCCTTTCAGCGGCGTGCTGCCAGCCAGGAGAAAATGATCCTGCTCACGCGTCCGTTCGATTTTCAGTGTGTCGCAAAGCGCCTTCACCAGAGCCAGCGGATCAGCAGCCTTCATGGGCGGTGCTTTCTCCCCGGTCTGTGCCAGACACGGCGCGACCGCGCAGGCCATCATGATGCCAAGGAGTCGCGCAAAAATCATGCTCGGAGGATGGGCAGGACGTGCGCGGATTGCAAGGAATCCGTTCGGAACGGCGCTCGTATCTCGTCCCGCACGCGGGACGTTGATGAAGCTTCCGCTTCCGGGTGCGAGGGAGCGGACGACCTTCAAAGAAGGAACGCTCACGCCTTCCTCTACTTCGTTAGGCCCAGGCCTTCCGCAGCTCCTCGCCCGCGCGCTCATGCGGCAGCCAGACGATGCCGATGTCACCTGCCTGGATGTTCTTCTTTACGGGCGTGAGCTTGAAGGTATCCAGCGCCAGCGCGGTGGGGTCGTACTGGTCGCGGATTTTCTGGGTGGCGTCGGCGAGCTGCTTTTCTAGATCCACCATGTCGGTCTTCAGGCGTTCGAGTTCAGCCTCGGCGGCACCGGCTTCCTGGGACTCGCGCATGACGCGACTGGCACTGGTGACGGTGCTGCTTTTCATCATGGAGGCGATGCCGCTTTTGCGCCCAAAGAACGCTCCCAGGATGCTGCTGCCGATGTTCATCGCAGTGGCCAGCTTGGCGCTGGTGGCCTGGGATTTCTGGGTGTCCACCTTCACCTGCGCCCTGATGGCTTTTTCCTCCAGCGACTTCACGGCTTTAGCGGTCTTCTCGCGCAGTTCCTCCACGGCTTTGTCCCGCAGCTCGCGTGCGGTCTGGGTGATGCGGGCTTTGAACTCGTCCACCTTCTCGCCGGGGTTCGAGTACGCCTCCAGCAGCGGGCTGTAGCTGACTTCGAGGCTGTGATTGGCATAGACCCAGTCGGTGTAGTCTTTCTTGATGCTCGTGTAGGTGCTGGACTTCATCGCCGCGCCGGGAAGGTCGGTGAACTCAGCGCCCTCGGCGGGTTCGCTGCTCCATTGGGAAAGGTCGGCGTCACGCGGGATGTCCACGAACTTGTCCCATAGCACGCGCTGGTTCTCGCCATCAATGGGGTTCACCAGGGTGATGCTGCTGCGTCCAGTGATCTTGCGCTTGGCGTCATCGAAGTTCACCACGGCGCTGCGCAGGATGGCTGGCACATAACAAACAGCATCACCGCTGACATCGCTGGGCAGGAAGTACTCGGCGGTGCCTTCGGGCAGTTTCGGCTTCACGGTGTTTTTTGACGTCGCAGGCGCGGCGGTGGCTCCGGGCGGGAGGAAACCGTCGTCCTCGCTGGAGGCGGAGCTTTTCTTCGCGGGCCGTACGGGGTCCATGAGGCGCTTCACCTGCTCGCGCGCCAACGGGCCACTGAGATAGGACATGATCCAGCGGACATGGAAGATGACGGGGCCGTCCTCGTGGACGTTGTTCATGAGGAAGACGCGGTTGCCGAGGCCGGAGATGGCGGTCTCCAGGGCCTTGCGGTCAAACTTGCCGCCGCTGCTGCTGATCGCGCCTTCGAGACCGTCGAGCAGCCGTGCTTTGTCGCGCTCGGTTTGCAGACGACCGATCCACCAGGTGCCGATGTTTGCCAGCACCTTGTAGTCGAGGTCCACAGGGTTCTGCGTGGCGAGGAGGATGCCGAGTCCGAAGGCGCGCGCCTGCTTGATCAGGATCATCATGGGCTTCTTCGAGGGCGGCATGGCGCTGGGCGGCAGGTAGCCGTATATCTCGTCCATATAAAACATCGCGCGCAGCGAGGTCGTGCCCTGCTGGTTGCGCATCCAGCCCAACAATTGGTTCAGCAACAGCGATACGAAGAACATGCGCTCGCTGTCGCCAAGGTGGGCGATGTTGAAGATGGTGATGCGCGGCTTGCCCTCTGCCGTGTAGTACATGCGCTGGATGTTCAGCGGCTCGCCTTCCAGCCATGTGGCGAAGCCTGGTGAGGCGATGAGGTTGTTCAGCTTCATCGCCAGCGCGCTGCGCTTCGCCTCCGGGCAGAAGGTGTCAATGTCCACGACGCCGATCTTGCGAATGGGCGGCTGCTGGATGTGACGCACAAGGTTTTCCAGCGAGAGGTTCTGCCCCTTCTTCCAGCAGTGACCGACGATGTTCGAAAGCAGGATGTGTTCGTGCGACTGCACAGGATCAGCCTCGATGCCCATGAGGCCGAGCATGGAGGACACGGTGCTCTCAATGCGGTCGGCAAAGGCCTCGCCGTCCTCGATGATCGCGTCGCCCGGACATTCCAGCGAGCTGAGGATGGACACCGGCAGGCCCGCATTGCTGCCCGGCGTGTAGATGGCCATGTCCACCGTCTCGCGCAGCTTCTTGATGCGGTCAGTGCTCTGGCCCCAGTCACTGAGACCCTTTTGCCAAAGCTGCGCCTGCTGTGCGGCGTAGTCATCCACGCTCACGCCTTTGCGGCGCGCGTCGTCGGTGTTCACCCACGGCTTGAATTCCTCAGCGCTCAGGTTTGGGAAAGTCAGCAGCGCATTGCCGATGTCGCCCTTCGGATCAATGGCGATGAGCGGGATGCCGTCTATGGCGGCTTCCTCAAGCAGCGCGAGGCAGAGACCCGTTTTTCCAGAGCCGGTCATGCCGAGCACGACGCCGTGCGTGACCAGATCCTTCGAGTCATACATCACCAGCTCGTCCTGGAGCTGCTTGCTGCCGAGGTCGTAGCCGCGTCCGAGGTAAAAGGCACCGAGCTTTTCGTAGTCTTTAGGGGAGATGGTCATGGGAAGGTGGAACAGGTGGCGAGTCTGTCCCATTTTCCTCCGAAGCTGCAAGCGCGATCCGCTCTCAGTCGGTGATCTTCACTGGCGTGCCATGCGACGCATTCTGGAAGAAAATCTGCGCCATCCGCGTGGGCAGTCGGATGCAGCCGTGGGAGTCGGCGTAGCCGGGCAGGTAGCCCTCATGCATGCCCACGCCGCCGACCACACGCATGAAATAGTTCATCTTGGCTCCGTCGAACTTTGCGCCGGGCGGGCGCGGGTCTTTGCGGTTGTCTATCTGGCTTTGCACGACGCCGCCGTACTGGTCAATGTAGTCGCCATAGACGGAGGAGAGATGGTCTTCGTCTTTCTCGATGATCTTGAAGCTGCCCTTTGGCGTCGGGAAGTCCGGGCTGCCGGTGCAGATGGGGGACACCCCAGCGAGCTGGCCGCCTTTGTAAAAGTAAGCCTTCTGCTCACTGATGCGGATGTGGATGCGCGGGCTGCCGCTCATGCCATCGCCATTCCACCAGCCCGTGTCGCGCGCGCCGCCCTGCAAGAAGCCGGGCAACTGCGGGCGCGGCATCTTAACCAGCCCCCAGTTGATTTTCGGCAACTGCCAACTCGGTGGCGACATGGCGACATAGTAGCCGCCGCCCGGCGTCTGCCCCCTGTAGTAGGAGGGTGCCTGCACACAGCTCGCGGCGAGGAGGGTGCAGAGGAGAGCTAGCGCCGGGAGAAGGCCGGACTTTTGAGTTTGTTCGGTCATAGATGGGTGGGTTTGATAGATGAGAAATGCGCTCCCGACAATGCGCAGTGTCGCAAGATGTTCGTTCATGGGAGCACGTTCGTGGCCTGGCACGCGGAAAAATGAAGACCGCGCGGCGGCCCTTACGTCACCCTTACGCCGTCCTTCATCCGCAGCGTCGTCTTCGCCACCGCCGCCACATTCGCATCATGGGTGGCCATGAGGATGGCGATGCCTAGGTCGCGGTTCAGTTCCTGAAAGAGATCAAGGATGCGCCGCCCGTTCGTGCTGTCCAGGCTGCCCGTCGGCTCATCGGCGATCAGTAGCGCAGGCTCATGAATCACCGCCCGCGCCAGCGCCGCGCGCTGCGCCTCGCCGCCGGAGATTTGCGCGGGCACATGATCCAGCCGGTGCGCGATGCCCACGCGCTCCGCCAACGTCCGCGCTTTTGCAAACGCTGCCTTCTCCCCCTGCCGCGCGAGCAACAGCGGCATGGCGATGTTCTCCAGCACGGTCAGTGTGGGCAGCAGGTTGAAAAATTGAAACACAAAGCCGATGCGCTCCCGCCGCAGCCGGGTCAGCGCATTGTCATTCAGCGTGGTGACGTCCGCGCCGTCAAGGTGCAGCGTGCCGGAGTCTGCGCGGTCCATCGCCCCGCAGAGCTGGAGCAGCGTGGACTTCCCGCAGCCTGAAGGCCCCATGACCGCGATGAAGTCCCCCGCGTGCATCGTCAGGCTTACGCCGCACAGCGCAGCCACCTGTGTGTCTGCTAGGGCATAGGAGCGGGCCAGGTTTTCAGCGTGCAGGATGGGCATGTGCAGAGGAGAACGCTTTAAACGCAGGCTGCGGTTTAACTTTCGATGAAGCCGGGCATGGCATAGTGCCGTTCATGGCTCCACGCCAATCATCACTAGAGGCACGGCAGGTACACCACGACCATTGCGGATGACGTTGTATAGCTCACCTTCAAAGTATCCTGGACCTGAAGACATGTCTTTCTGAAGGGACTTCATCGCGAGTACTTCGATGCCCACATCAATCTGATCCCTCAGATAAAAGGCAAGGTGTTTCACGAAAAGGTCATAAGCAACAAAGGAGTATTTGCCGAACTGTATCTCGACGGCCACGCGATCCTTCACAAAATCCGTCTGATTGTAGCTCAATATGGGGGTGCGGCCTGCGTCTGCGATGTCCTGCTTTTGTTCGTCCGCAGTCTTGGAAAGGGTTTGTCGGATCAGTTTTTCGTCTTCGGTCACCCAGTATGTGACCCTGCTCTCCTTCCACCCTTTGATGGCCAGCAGTGTCTTGAAGGATGCATTCATTGCGGGCGGGCTGTAGAGAACATTCCCCTGCATTCCTTTCTCCTTGCTGACCTTTGTTTTGCACGCCTCGGCATCAACGGCTCTGATCACGTCCTGAACCTCGCTCCAAAGATTCTTATGATGAACGAGCAGATATTCGAGCCCGTTCAGATGCGAGTAAATCCTGGCGATTCTCATTTTGATCTTCTGGTGCGTTTTGGCTTCAGTTATTTGACCTCCTTTGAGGTCGGCTCGACTGCCGCGCATTTCGCAGGCGCTTCAAACAGCCTCGATTGTTCCAGGGAATGCCCATTTCCCTTGAGCCACGGAGCATTTCGCAGGGAGGCTCCGGCGTCATCGGGATCGAACACCGGTTTGTTCATCGGACGCACGGGCAGGGTCCGGTCAATTGCGCCCGTAATGCGTTCTCTCGCGATTTCGACATACCTCTGCATCGTTTCAGCACCCGCACCCCTACGTTCGTGCCTGACAGCGGCAACTACGGTAGTGCCAACGCCAAGGAACGGGTCGAGAACCCAGGAATCGGGAGGTGTCAGTGACAGGACCAGCCGTTCGATGAGTTCTACCGGGAACTGGCAGGGATGCTCTGTCTTCTCAATGTGATTGCTCTTCACATTGGGAATCACCCACAAGTCGCCTGGATTCTTGCCGAGCGGATTGCAGGAGAACTGACCTGATCTAGGTCCTTTAAAATACTTTTTTCCTGGATACTTCTGCGGCACTCGAATCGGGTCCACATCAAAGTAATAGTCGTCGCCTTTGGTGAACCACATAATCACTTCGTAACGGCCAGACAAGCGTCGGCTGCAATGTAGCCCGTGCTCGAAGTGCCAAACAATCCTGTTTCTCATTTGGAGTCCCAGGTCGTGAAAAACTGGGAAAAGCAGGTAATCAAGTGGAACGATCTCACCTTCATCCACGAAATTGCCAACCTGCCAACAGATGCTGCCCCCAGGCTTCAGCACACGGACGCATTCCTTGATCACATTGCGCTGGTTTTCGACGTAGTGGGCCAACGGATCACGCTTTTCATACGACTTCCCGATGTTGTAGGGCGGGGACGTTGCCACGAGCTGGATCGAGTTGTCCCGCAAGGACGACAACAAGTTTAGACAATCGCCGTGGAATACGACGGCACGTTCGTTCGAACTAAATTCAGAGGCTACCTTCACCCTGGGACTGTCTAGTGTCATGCAGCGAGGATAAAAGGGATTGACGTGCTGTCGAGACACGACCCGTAGATTTGTTTGAGGAAGCAGACGAGGATGGAAGACACTAGATATTTCCTGACCTCGGGCTTATCCTCCTGGGCGCGGCGGCTGGGGCTAATGGTGATGACTTTGCTGGGAGGCCATTCAATTACGCAAAGACGGATGCCGCAGCAGCGCGAAAATTAAAAACCCGGCAAGTCGGCCAATGTCACGGCTCCTGCCGTGTCGGGCAGATGACCATTTCCCGCACGCACACGCTTTGCGGCATCTGGTAGCTCCAGAGGATGGCCTGGGCGATGGACTCTGGCTGCAAGGCACCGCCGATCTGCCGAGCGTAGGTCAACCAGCCCTCGCGTGCGGCGGTGTCCGTGGTGTGGTTCACCAGCTCCGTCTCTACCATGCCGGGGGCGATGTTGATGAGGCGGACGTTTTTGCTGGCGACCTCCTCGCGGATGGTCTCCGTTATGGCGTGGACGGCGAACTTGGTGCCGCAATAAACCGCATGATTGCCGAAGGTCTTCACCCCTGCGATGGAGCCGATGTTTACGATCGTGCCCGTCTGCCGCGCGGCCATGCCAGCCAAGACCAGGCGCACGCCGTTGAGCACGCCCTTGATGTTGATGTCAATCATGGCGTCCCACTGCGCGGCATCGCCGCTGAGCGCGGGGGAGTTCATCATGACTCCGGCATTATTCACCAGGCAGTCCGCCGGGCCGTGCAGCGCCTCCGCCCCGGTCAGTGCTTTTTGAAAGGCCTCCGCATCCAGCACATCCACCTCACAGCACATGGCACCCGGCAGCGCCAGCGCCGTCATCGGCTCCAGCCGCCGGGCCAGCAGCAGCAGGGGGTGACCGGCAGCGGCAAAAGCACGCGCAGTGGCGGCACCGATGCCGGAGCTGGCACCAGTAATGACGACGAGGGGGCGGGAGGTGGTGCTCATAGTGGGAGGAAAATAAAAAGAGCGCAGGCCTTTCGACCTGCGCCCGAAGGAGATGTGGATATTACCAGCCCTGGGTGCGGGTGTAGTCGGTCTGGGAGATAAAGCCGACCTGCGGGGAAAACTCACCGTAACCCCACCACGGATCAATCTTCTCCTTGCGGTAGTAAGGTGGGCGGTAAGTCAGCTTCCAAGTGGGCAGGGGGAAGGTCACGACCTCATAGGCACCGTAGCAGAGGCGGACCAGGACGCGCTTTGGCCCTTCAATGAAGAAGTCCGAGGCAGCAGCGTGTGCGCCGTCGCTACGGTTGGTGCGCTCCCAGACATTGAAAGGCTCCGTCCACCCATAAACTATATTGCCCAGGCCGCGGCTGAGCTTCCGGCTCCAGTTGTAATGATGGCCGGGAGGCGACTGGATGTCAGCAGTGGCGAGGCTGCTGCTCAGCGTGAGAGCCGTGATGATGAGGAGTGCGATGCGATTTTTCATGCGGTCACAGAGGTTTAGCAAATTGGGCCGCCCTCTGGCAAGAAGGAATCTCAGTTATTTTCAAAGGCTGGCTGCTGGGCCGGTCCTTTCAACCGCCGGGGCTGGGTGGGCGGAAGGTTTCCTTTGCCACACTGGCCGCACCTGCTAACATCACCACCCCATGAATCCTGAGGCGCAAAAACTGGTAGCTGCCGGCAAGCTGGCAACAGCCGATGCAGAAAAACTTTCCAAACTCGAACCCGGCACCTTCTGCCTGCACAAAAGCTGGGGGGTCGGCAAGGTCGCGGAATGGGATCTCGCGGGGGATCGCGTCATCCTCGACTTTGAGGGGAAGCCCGGTCACGGCCTAAAGCTCGCCTTTGCCCTCACCAGCCTGGAGGTATTGTCACCAGACCACCTACTTTCCCGCCGCCTCTCTGACCTGGACGGGCTGAAGGCACTGGCCAAGGACAACCCCACCGCGCTCGTGGAACTGGCCCTGAAATCCTCCGGCAGCCAAATGTCCCTCGACCAGCTCGAAGGTCTGCTAAAGCCACGCATCATCGCCGAAGCGGATTACAAGAAGTGGTGGGAGTCGGCAAAAAAGACCCTCAAGGCCGCGCGTCACATTGTCGTGCCCACAAAGCGCCAGGATCCCCTCGTCCTCCGGGACAGCGGGGAGAAGCCCGGCGGCGTCATGGTGAAGGGCTTCCTAGCCAAGCGCGACCTCAAAGGCAAGCTCGGTGCCCTGGCGCTCATTCTGAAAGATCTCGACCTCTTTGAAGAACCCGGTGTCGAGTTGGTGCCCGTCTTCCAGGACATCTCTGATACCGTGCGCAAGGCATGGAAGCTCCACCTCAAAGAAAGCCTCCAACTCCTCCTGGCCAGGGATGAGCTGATTGAGTCCATCCCCGGCTGCACCGCCCCGCTAGGGTCCATGAAGGTCTCCGACCTCGTCTGCGAGGCAAAGCCTCTGCTCACCGACTCCATCGGTGGTCTTCCCGTCGGAATGCTCGGGCGTATGTATCGCTCCTTCCCAGATGCCTTCCCCGACCGCGTCTGGGTGCCAGAGATTCTCAACCACCTCACCCGCACCGGTGGTCGTGCCGTGGCGGAGATCGCTACCGTGCTGGATGCCAATGGCGAGCTGGATGTCCTGGCCGAAAGCCTGAAAAAGTCCGTCCGCAACCGCACCCTCAGCGCCGACCTCCTCATCTGGATGTGCAAGGAGCGCAAGGGCCTCGCCGCCACCGTTTTCGATATTGACCTGGGCAATGCCATCCTCGATGCCGTGGGCGATGACCATGTGCAGGGTGGCCCCAAGCGCACCGGCCGCCTCAGTGACCTGCTTTCCGATGACAAGACGCTCATCCACGAACTCGTTGCGGACACGGATGACGAATCTCTGCGCAACTTCGCCCGCCGTCTGCTCAATAACCCCTCCTTTGACGAACTGACACGCCGCTCCCTCATGGCCCGCGTCATCAAAGCCCGCCCAGAGACAGAGGCGCTGATGGACGAAAACTCCAGCGCTCGTGCCGACAACAGCCTCATCGTCTCTTGGGAAAGCCTGGAGAAGAAAAAACTGGAGCTTGAGGACCTCATCAACGTCAAAATCCCCCACAACAAGAACGAAATCCAGATCGCCCGTGACGAGGGTGACCTCCGCGAAAACGGCGGCTACAAAGCCGCCCGCGACCAGCAGGCAGTTCTGAACCGGATGAAAGACAAGCTCGAACGTGAGGTCGGCCGCGCACGCGGCACCGACTTCGCCGGCACCGCTACGGACAAAGTAGGCATTGGCACCATCGTGGACTTCCAGGACCGCGCCACCGACACCACGGAGACCTACACCATCCTCGGCGCTTGGGACGGAGACATTGAGAAAAACATCGTCTCCTATCTCTCCGAGATCGCCAAAATGCTCATCGGCAAAGCCCCTGGCGAGGAGGCAGAGCTGCCGACCGATGGCGATGGCATGCGCAAGGTGCTGGTCCTCGCCGTCCGCGCCTTCAATCCCGGCGCGTAACCGTGCCCAGCTTTACCGACCGCCACTCCACCACTTCAAAACGCGTCGGGCTTTGATAGGAGCCTACAGCCAGCGCGACTGGGCGGCCAGGGCGGCGGCTGGGATTCCACTCCCAGGGCTGGGGGATGCCCAGTGCCTTGCCCGCGATGTCGAACTCCTTCTTGAACTCTCCATCCACAGTTACCCGCACGCGACCAGGGCGCACCTCGACCAGCAATTCGTAGCTGCGCCCGTTTTCCAGCGCGAAGCGGAAACCGTAGCCATCCATCAGCGTCTGACCGGCGATCGTCTGCACGCCCGCCAAACCCTCCCTCCAGGCATCAAGGTCGCAGCAACCTAGCGTGCCGTTGGCGATGAAAAAAAGCGCGACTGAGTGCCCGCCGCTCAACCGCGTGAAGCGCAGCCGCACATCATAAAACTCCGGCATCTCCCTCTCTAGCAGAAGCATGCAGATGCCCTCGTTCGAGGTGAGGATGCCGTCTGCATTCCTCCAGTCCCCGCCAAGTACATCCTGATAAATGCGCACGCCCGCCAGCCCATCCCGCCACGGGCCAAGCTGCGGCTGCGCCACCACTGGCGCACCCCGATCCCGCCGCATGTCCTGCCAGAGCCACGCACCACCGGCCAGCACCAGCAGGGCGGCACCGATCAGCAGCCACACCACCACAGGGTTCCGCCCCCTTGTGGCATCCAGCGCCACCAAGAATGCGTCCACATCCACATAGCGATCCCCCACCGCAGGCCGCAGCGCGCGCATCGTTACGTTACTCAAAGACAGCGGCACATCACCGCGTAGCCGGTGCGGCGGGTCAAAGCTGCCGCGTGGTGTCTGCCCGGTCAGCAGTTCGTAAAGGATCACCCCCAGCGCAAAGATGTCCCCACGCGCATCCATGTCCTGCCCGCGCAACTGCTCCGGCGGCATGTAGTCCACCGTGCCCACCGTCGTGCCCGTCAGCGTCAGCCGCGCCGTCCCGCCATGCATCGGCAGCGCCAGGCCAAAATCCGTCACACAGGCCGTGCCATCCCGCTCGATCAGCACATTTTCCGGCTTCATGTCCCGATGCACGATACCCGCCTCATGCGCCGCCCGCAGCCCAGCGGCGATCTGCCGGATGATCCGCACCGCCTCTGCCACCGCCAGCCCTTTGGGATGCCGCAGCAACACTTCCCGCAGGCTGCCGCCCTGGATGAACTGCATCACAATCGCCGCGCTGCCATCCTCTAGCCGCTGGAAATCATGCACCGTCACGATGTTCGGATGCCGCAGCCGCGCCATCGTCCGCGCCTCGCGCTCCAGCCGCTCAAGAAACAGCGGATCATCCGCCAGCTCGCCAGCCAGTACTTTGACCGCGACATCGCGGTCCAGACTGAGCTGCCGCGCCAGAAACACCGCGCCCATGCCGCCCCGGCCCAGGAGCGTCTCCACCTCGCACCCCGGCACCACGATCATTTCCGGCGTCTCCCCACCAGCAGCCATGCCATGCGCCATCAACGCCTCCGGTTTGAGGCCGGAAAGGCGGCGGCGGGGGGTGGCGCTCGCGTGGGGATCGGTCATGCGCACCAACCAATCCCAGAGTCAGAAGCCGCGCAAGACCTGCATCAAATACGCCATCTCCTCATCCACGCTGCCGCCGTCCGGCTGGGTTTCGGCGATCTCGCTGCGCAGGGCGTCGCGGAAGCGGGCGCGGAGGCGGTGAATGGCCACTTTGAAACTGTTCGCGCTGAGGCCCAGCGCGCCGCCCGCGCGCTCATAATCCTCAGTGCTGGCCTCGCCGGTCAGGAAGTGGCGCATCACGGTGAACTCCTGTGCCCTGCCACGCGTGGCAGCGTGCTGCTCGAGCCTGGCGAGGGCGTTTTCCAGCACGGTGAGCGCCCATTGACGGTCAAACATGTGGTCGGCAGATTCGCCCTCGATCTGCTCCACTTCATACCAAGCCTCGGCCTCGGCGGCATCGAAGGAGACAATCTGCCCGCCGCCACGCTTCTGGCGGCCTTCTTTGCGCTGCTCGTCGTTCACATGACGGCGGAAGGCGGTCAGCATGAAGGTGCGCATCTTTCCCAAGGCCGGATGGGCAGCAGCAAAGAGCTGCTTGTGGATCACCTGCACGAAGAACCCCTGCACATAGTCCTCCGCATCCTCCGGCGCGGCCCCGTACCGTCGGCTCCAAGCATACAGCGGGAACCAGTAGGCCCGGCACAACTCCTCCAGCGCCCGCCGCGCATCTTCGCCATCGCCCTGGGACTGGAGCACGAGGCTCCAGCGCGTGGGTTTGAAGCTGGCGGGTTCGGGTTCCGGCATGGGGTGCGGTATTCCACACGCGAATCACCTTTGCGCAATCTTGGAGAAGCCGACATCGCAGACCAGGTAAGCCGTGTTGATCCCACGTAGCCAGGTTCAAACTCTTCTCCAGCCAATGAAACAAGTATTCAGCCATACGACTCAGGTCGTTTGAGGCAACAAGGCCGTGGCAATACCTCCCGCCTCAGAACCCGTCCGGTAGCCTGCCCCAACTGGCGCTGTCGTCCTCGTCATGGTCGGGAAGGGTGGCCACCACACGGCCCTGCATGTCGCTGACGGTGACGACACCGCCTTTCGGCGTGGCCACGGCCTGCACACCGATGCTGCCGGTGTTGTTCAGGTGCAGCCCGGCTGCCTCCTGGTACACGCCCATGGCGATGCGCTGGAAGCCGATGTCGTTGTTGATGAGCAGCCGCCCGCCATGATCGGTGGCATCAAGTGTGAGTTGCGGAATGCCGTCCACCGTGGCGAGTGCCAGCGAGCCGGAGACCAGCCCCCCAGACAGCGTAGCGATCCCCGCGTGCTGGGCCGCAGGCCCGTAGGCACAGAGGATGCCGCCCAGTTCCCCTTCCCCAAACATCAGGATAGGTCGCCCGCTCTTTTGCACCAATGTGACCGGCTTCTCATGGGTCACGGCGGCGAGGATTTTCGTCTCCGAGTCAGCAGGGGCCACGATCTCATGGGAGGTCACATCCTTGGTGGCAAGCACGCGGTAGGCGTCATGCCCGGCGGCGCTTTTCACAGAGAGTGCCGTGTGGCTGCCGAAGTGGTGGGCCAGCATCAGCCGGTCCTGCCCGTCTTCATCATGCAGGCTCAGGGTGCTGGCAACGTCCAGCACAGACATATCCGCTCCCTTTTTACCGTCCACTCCCTTTAGCACGACACTGCTGCCAAAACTGCCCGCGCTGAGGCTGGCCTGGGAGCCGCCCTCTGGCACGGCCCCCTCGTGCGCGCAGACCTCCGCCATCTGGTCGGCTGCAATGATGGACACGCTATGCTGCTGGTCCGGGCTGTGCAACAGTAGGGCGGGTCCGTTTTCCCTGGCCACCAACGCCGCCGCATCCGGCTGCCCCGGCGGCCCCACGGTGATCATGCCGCCGCCATCGTCGGCACGCAACTTCAGCACGGTCTTTCCCTCCGGCCCGGCCATGATTAGCTCTGTCGGCGCACTATTCCCATCCTGGACATCAGGCAGGGAGGCATCATGTACCAGCACGCCCCGCGCGCGTCCGTCTGCCTGCAGTACGGCGACGGAGCCGCCGCCGCCCGCCCGCGCCCGCATCAGTGCCCCGGGCACACCGCCTGTGCTGAACACGGCGGACATGCCCGTGTCCTCATGGATGAAGGTGTCCGCGCGCAGCTTGCAGTCGCGGCCCCGGATCTGGATGTGCGGCAGCCCGTCCTCAATGGCGAGGCTCACCGCCGTCACCTCCGCCTCCGGGTAGTGCAGTTCCAGGTAGCCGCCGTCCTCGTTCGCCCCCAGATGCAGGGCGATAAGGTGCGCGGCATGAGCGGGACGGACCACGAAGTCAGTGCAGTTGATGTACACCTGCCGGGTACCGTCCTCGTTTACGTCAATGTCCACAACCTTTTCCAGCTCACTGAGCCTGGCTCTCACCTCCGCCATCTCAGTCTGGAGTGCTAAAAGCGTGGCCTGAATGTCCTGGGGTTCGTCCTTCATGGTGCTGGTGCGGTCGTGCTTAGTCGCAAAGATACGCCCCCGCTGCTGGCCCACGCAAGCAAGGTGGCGGAAAATGTGGGCCGATCATGTTTGGCCTACGACGCGGCGGCCAGGTGGTCCACGATGATCTGCGACCATGTCTCCAGCTCCCCATGCATCGCTCGCAGCTCCGCCAGCGTGTGAAAGCGCAGATCCTGGATGGCTTCCTCATTCGACCGCACCTCCTTGCTGCCCAGCTCAAAACGATGCACCACGCCCAGATGCACGCTGCCCACCTCCGTGGCGTCGTCATTGATCAGGCCGATCACGCTCTGCGTGTGCGTGCCGCCGAGCACGAGCTCCTCGGCGATCTCGCGCTCAATGCTGTTGAAGTACATCGTCTCCCCCAGCCCATCATGGCTCTGGTCCACCGGATTGATGTGCCCGCCGATGCCCACGGAACGCTTCGCCACCAGGCGCTTCTCCCCCGACCCGCCGCCGCGCGTGTAGCAGAGGTAGCGGCCCTGATGATGAAAGATGGAGTATGGGATGAGCTGCTTGTGCGTCGGATCCAGCTCCGCCGCCGGGCGCTCCATGAAAAAATTCGCCCCAGGTGCCAGCATCGCCTTCAGGTAGCGTTGCGCCTCCTGCTGGAAGCCCTGAAAGCTGCCGAGTTCATCAAAGAGAGGACGGGGGATGACAAGGACATGTTCCATAAAGGCGCGGAGAGTGGGCAGGGACGCGGACGGGTCAAGGTTCATCAGAGAACCGAGAACGCATTTGCCAGACTGGACGACGCATGGCTACCATGCGCGCATGGACACTTCGAAAGACCACGGACCGCGCCGGGAGCTGAAGTCACGCAACACCGCCTGGGCGCGCACCGCCGCGCGCTGGGCCTGCGCCTCCGGCCTGTCGCCGAACGCCATCTCGGTGCTTAGCATCGTCTTCGCCGCAGGGGCCATGACCTGCTTTCTGCTCGCGCCGGACCAGCCGACGCCGTGGCGCATGCAGTTCGTCTGGTGGGGCGCGGCCGCCTGCATCCAGATGCGCCTGCTGTGCAATCTGCTTGACGGCATGGTGGCCGTGGAGGGCGGCAAAGGCTCCCCGACAGGCGCGGTTTACAACGAGGTGCCGGACCGCATCGCCGATGTGCTCATCCTCGTCGGCGCGGGCTACAGCACGAGCGTGGAGCCGGGGGTCATCAAGCTCTTTGACACACTGCCGCTGGGCTGGGCCTGCGCCGTGCTGGCGCTGGGGACGGCCTACCTGCGTTTGCTTCAAGGCACGCTCACAGGCAGGCAGAGCTTCATGGGGCCGATGGCCAAGCAGCACCGCATGTTTGTGCTGACGCTGGGGGCGCTGTTTGCCGGAGGTCACCTGAGACTGGGTGATCCCCGCTGGGGTGCCTGGGAGGCGAGCAATCTCGAACTGGCACTCATCGTCATCTTCATAGGCAGCCTCATCACCTGCGCGCGGCGGCTGGCGCTGATCATCAAAGAGGTGCGGCAGGGCGCGGATCCCGCTGGTTGAACGCTCCACGCTCGCGCAGCCCGCGCCCATCGCGTAGGCTTCCGCCATGCCGTCCCCGGTCTTCACCGTCTTCACACCCACCTACAACCGCGCCCACACGCTGCACCGCTGCCATGACTGCCTGAAGGTGCAGACCTTCCGGGACTTTGAATGGCTGATCGTGGACGACGGCTCCACCGATGGCACGGCGGCGCTGGTGGCACAGTGGCAGGCGGAGGGCGCTGTGCGCATCCGCTATGAGCAGCGTCCGCATCTGGGCGCACACCACGCACACAACCACTGCCTGCGGGCGGCGCAGGGCATGCTCTACATCAAGCTGGACTCCGACGACGGCTGCGTGCCCGACGCACTGGAGCGCTACTGGCTGCACTGGAATGCCATCCCGGAGGCCCAGCGCGCGGGCTTCTCCGGCGTCACCGCGCTGTGCCGCGACCACGAGGGCGCGCTGGTGGGCACGCGCTTCCCCGCCGACCCGCTGGACTGCACCGCCGCTGAGCTGGAGTACCTGCACAAGGTGCGCGGAGAGAAATGGGGCTTCCTGCGGCTCGACGTGCTGCGCCAGTTCCCCTATCCCGAGGATGTGCCGGGGAACTTCATCCCGGAGTCCTTCATCTGGGCGCAGGTCTCCCAGCGCCACAAGACACGCCACATCAACGAGGAGCTACGCATCTACTGGACCGACGCCCCCTCGCTGGTGCATGGCCGCCTTGATCCAGCGCGCAATGCCGCAGGGCACCGCCTCATGTTCGGTAAGGTGCTGGACCTGGAGGCGCGCTATGTCACACGCGCGCCTTTGCGCCTGCTGCGCGCCGCCGTGCAATACTGCCGGTTCGGCATGCACAGCGGCACCGGCCTGCTACGGCAGGTCAAAGAACTCCGCTCCTGGCTGGCGCGGGCGCTGTGGCTGCTCGGCGCTCCGGCAGGAATGGCGCTGTGGCTGCGGGACCGTGTGCGGAGGTAACGCACCGCAGTCTCACTGCATCGGCAGCTTCAACTCCACGCGCTTATCGCCGCGCAGGACGGTCACGGGCACATTTTCGCCGATGATGTGCTCCTGCAGCATGTGGGCCAGCATGCGGCCCTCCGTCATGCGCTGCTTCATGCCGCCGATCTCGATAAGCACGTCCTCCTTCTGAAAGCCAGCCTTCTTCGCAGCAGCGTGCTTGCCGTATTGGCCGAGGCCTTTGACCCACAGAGCCAGGCCTTTTGCATCCAGACCGCGCTGGCGGCGCTCCTCATCGGTGAGGTCCACCAGGCTCATGCCGCCCGTGGCCATGCCGCGCATTCCCCAGGCACCGACGCGACCCGTGTTGTCGGTGAGGTAACGCCAGCCGCCTGGCAGATCAATTTTCAAAGCCCCCATTTTGCCCGCGCGCTGCACACTCAAGTCCAACACGGCGCTGTCACCAGTGCGATGCAGCACCCAGGCGAAGTCGGCGATGGAGGTCAGCGGCTGTCCCGCGAAGGCGGTGATCTCATCCCCGGCCCGCAGGCCCGCTTTCGCCGCGAACGAATCTTTGGTTACGGCGAGTACACTGGCGATCTGGTCCGGCGCGAGCGTCAGGCCCACGGTCTCCGGCGCGGGCATGGGGTAAATCCACTCGCTGGGCACGGGCTGCTTTTTCTCCCGATACGACACGCGCAGCGCATCGCCGATCATGTGGCAGTGGATGCAGCTCTGCACGACCTTGCCGCTCCAGTCTAGCTCGCGCTGATACTTCCCTGCCAGATTCGGCATGTCCGTGGGGTTCACATAAGGCGTGGGGCCGGGCTGTTTGCCTGCCAGAGCGGCTTTGTTAGCCGGATAGCCCGCGTGGATTTTCAAGGCGGCCTCCAGCGCGCGCTTGTAGCCGGTGAGGGTGCTGTCGGCGGAGTTCTTCTGGTGCGTCCACGAGCCGTAGCGGCCATAGACGGTGCCATCGCCATTGAAGAAAAGGGTGGAGAAGGAGAGATCGAAGTCGAACTGGAAGCGCGTGAGGTCAATCGCGTTGGCATTGATGACGCGCACGCAGACGAAGCGGTCGAGCAGCGGTGCCAGCTCGTCGCCGTTCATCAGCACCGCCGTGTCCAGCCCCATGCAAGAGAGGCAGGGCACGCAGCGCATGACGATGAGCAGCGGCTTGCCCGTGGCCTTCGCCTGCCGGAAGCCGCTCTCGATGTCGTTATAGGCCCAGCGCGCATCGTTCTCCATCCTCGCCTTGTCCTGCCGTACCGCGCCCTCGCGGTCCTTGACGGCTTCGGCATGGAGCATGGCGGTAGTAAAGGTGAGCAGCAGGGGAATGAGGTGCATTTTCATGGCGAGCAGTAGATTTTCAAAATCAGGACTGGTTGGCAAGATTTATCCAAACTCCACCACCACTGCCGTGCAGTTGTCCTTGCCGGACTCGGCTACGGCACGCTCGACGATCCGGGCGGCTTTGGGCTGGTCAGTGGGGGTGCCGAGGTACTCCTCCAGACGCGTGTCCCAGAGTCCGTCGTTCACTCCGTCTGTACAAAGCAAAAAACGGTCGCCGCTGTGGCAGCTCACGGAGCCGAACTGTGGGTTTAATGTCTGCTGCCCAGCACCGAGCGCCTGGTTCAGCACATTCTTTCCCGGATGGCTGCGCGCCTCCCGCTCATTGATCTGTCCTAGCCGCCTCAGCCAACCGACGTAGCTGTGATCCTGCGTGATCTGCTTCATGCTGCCGCCTTTAGGCAGGTAATAAATGCGGCTGTCCCCGACATGGGCAAAGTGCATCCAACCCGGCGAGAAACAGGCGAGCGAGAGCGTCGCGCCCATGCCGGAGCACTCCGCGTAGCTACGGCTCATCTTGATCAACTCATCGTGGACGTGATGCACGATCTCGTCCAACGCGTCATTCACACCGCTCGCCATCTTTTGCACCGCCATGCGGTAAACGCGCGGCATCAGGCGCGTGATTCGCTCCACGGCTATCCTACTAGCAAACTCGCCCGCATTCGCCCCGCCCATGCCATCGCTCACGGCAAAGACGAAGTCCCTCTGGTCCAGCGTGGACTCGCCAACCTTGCCCAGATAGCGCACCTCATTCGCATCAAAGGCCAGCGCCAGGAAGGCGTCCTCATTGTTCTGCCGCACGCGCCCCACATGGGTCATGCCGGACCAGGAAAGGGTGAGGGGAGGGGAGTCGGGCATGAATATTGATGATATGCGCCAGTTTGCCGCGCTTTGCCGTGGTTTGACAAGCTCCGGTCCACTATCATCCGCTACCAGCCACGCGGCCCGTTTTCCTCCGGGTCAGGCTCCGGTGGTGGTGGTCCCAGCTCGGGATGCTCCAGCAGCGTGGCGAACTCGAAGTCAATCAGGCAAAAACGGCCCATCTGCTGATTGTAGGTCACATTGCGTGTGTAAGGGTCCTCATGCCGCACGCCGTACTGCTCCAGTTCGGCGAAGAGCTGCCGCAGCCGGTCCTCCGTAATGCGGTCCACGCGAGTGCCGCAATTCGTCGTCACCATGTGCAGCTTCTCGTCGTCTGCCTCCAGCACGCGGGGGACAAAGTGGCAGCCCTGCTTTTCGAGATAGCGCAGAACGCGCACCTCATGCTCATAGCGTTCCCGGGCCATGTGACCTTTGAAAGTTTTATGGACACGCCCGTCGTAGCCAAGGCGGACGAGGGCGCGGGCGGTGTTCTTGGCTTCCTGCATGGCCTGACTCTTGCACAAACGCAGGCCGGGCGCGCGTGGAGATGCCTTGCAGCAAATTTTTCGTCTGACTGAGAAAATGCTTTCTTCTCTGGCACAATCTATGCTTAAACGGCGAATAGCCGTAGTCAGCAAGCGCTGCCGAGGCAATCTCAAATCCAAGTCGATCAAACAACCATGGCCAAATATAAACTCGAATACGTCTGGCTCGACGGCTACAAGCCCACGCCAAACCTCCGCGGCAAGACTCAGATCAAAGAATACGCGAGCTTCCCGAAGCTGGAAGAACTCCCTCTTTGGGGTTTCGACGGCAGTTCCACCCAGCAGGCTGAAGGCCGCAGTTCTGACTGTGTGCTCAAGCCTGTGGCTGTTTACCCCGACACGACCCGCAAGAATGGCGTGCTCGTCATGTGCGAAGTCATGATGCCGGACGGAGTTACCCCCCACCCTTCCAACTCACGCGCCACGATTCTCGACGATCCAGGTGCATGGTTCGGCTTCGAGCAGGAATACTTCCTCTACCAGGACGGACGCCCGCTTGGCTTCCCTGAGAACGGCTATCCCGCCCCACAGGGTCCGTATTACACAGGAGTCGGCTACAAAAACGTCGGCGATATCGCCCGCCAGATTGTCGAGGAGCATCTCGATCTATGCTTGGACGCTGGCATCAATCACGAAGGTATTAATGCCGAGGTGGCCAAGGGTCAGTGGGAGTTTCAGATCTTCGGCAAAGGCTCCAAAAGTTGCGCTGACCAGATGTGGATGGGGCGCTACCTGCTTCAGCGTCTTTGCGAGAAGTACTGCGTGGATGTCGAATACCACCCTAAGCCTCTCGGCGCGACCGACTGGAATGGCTCTGGTATGCACGCGAACTTCTCCACCGACTATCTGCGTGAAGTCGGCGGCAAAGAATACTTTGAAGCCCTCATGGCTGCCTTCGCCAAAAACGTCAACGAACACATTGCTGTCTATGGCCCGGACAACCATCTGCGTCTGACCGGTCACCATGAGACCCAGTCTATTGACAAGTTCTCCTACGGTGTTGCCGACCGTGGTGCCTCCATCCGTGTTCCCCACAGCTTTGTAAAGAACGGCTACAAAGGCTATCTTGAGGATCGCCGCCCTAATTCCCAGGGTGACCCCTACCAGATCGCCTCCCGAATCCTGGCGACCATCGCTGAAGTGCCGAAGCCCTAATTCCCGCACAGATCGAGATAACAACCTCTCCCCACTAAGCGCCGCTTGGAAACAGGCGGCGCTTTTTTATCTTATGCATTCCGTTTGTGGCGAAACTTTTTCTCATCCACCTCCGACTGCGGATTGCGCAACTCAAGCCGCGCCTTAGCAATGGCCGCATGGCCGAGACTGCCGAGAAACCCCTGAGCCTGACGCGCGAGCCGCTGCTACACTTCATCATCATCGCAGCCCTACTCCTGGGCGCGCACCGGCTCTGGGAGCAGTGGCGCGGGCCGGAGCTACGCATGGACACGACAAAGGTGGAGATGCTGGCGCGCGAGCAAGAACAGCGCCTGGGGCGCAAACCGACGGCGCAGGAAATGGCGCGGCAGATCACCGATTATGTCGAGGATGAAATCCTGTTCCGCGCAGCCCTGGAGCGCGGACTGGTGGAGGAAAATCGCCCGCGTGCGCTGCTCGTCCACATGATGCGTTCCACCCTGCGGCCTGTGCTGCCGGAGCCTACGCAATTGCAGCTCGAACAAGTGCTGGCGACCCTGCCCGAGGAGGAGCGGCGTTTCCCGGCACAGGTCAGCTTTGAGCATGTCAGCTTCCACAACGAACAGGATGTCCCGCCCGGCCTACTGGAGCGGCTGCGCAGTGGTGCCTCGGCACAGGGACAGGGCGCAGACATTCGGCTGGCGAATCCCCTGCCCCTCACTTACCAGCCACAGATCGAGCGACTGCTGGGCGCGGACTTTGTGCGCCATCTCATGGGCTATGAGCCAAACGTCTGGCACGGGCCGCTGCGCTCCACACGCGGGGTGCATTTCATCCGGGTACTGCAAAAGCTGCCTCCACGCGAGATACCCTTTGACGAACTGCGCGCGCATCTGACCGCGCGCTGGCAGGCCCTGGAGGAGAATGCCGCCATCTCCCGCGCGACAGCCGAGATGGGCAAAAAGTACCGCATCATCACCCCGCAGCCATGAGCCGCCTCCGTCCGTTCATGGTCCTCCTGCTGGCCTGGTTGGGGGCACTGCCAGCGGCAGCGCATCAGCTTGGGGCCGAAAGCCTGGCGCTGGAGGAGCTTGGTGATGGGCGCTATGCCCTGCACTACAGCGCTTCCGCCGTGCAGGCTGATCCCGTGCTGCCCGCCCACTGCCGCTGGGAGTTCAAGCCCGATGCCGGGGACTCGCCCGAGCGGCGTATCTTCATCGCCGAAGGCAAGCCACTCACCTCAGAGGATGTCATCCTCCTGCCCTGGCAGCGCAATGGCGCGATGGTTTCCGCATTGTGGCGGGATGGCAGCAGCGCGCGGCAATTCTTCGCCGGAGAGGGCGGCGTGATCCGCGTCGAGCTGGGGCAATTGCGTGCTGGAGCTGGCAGCGTGTGGGCCGCCGCAGGTCGTTACTTCCGGCTGGGCGTGGAGCACATTCTCAGCGGCGTGGATCATCTGCTCTTCGTGGTCGGGCTACTCCTACTGGTCAAAGGCGCTCGCAAACTCACCCTGACGATCACCGCCTTCACCTTGGCGCACAGCTTTACACTCTCTGCCGCCGTGCTTGGCTGGATGAAACTGCCACTGCCGCCCGTGGAGGCCATTATCGCGCTGAGCATTGTTCTACTGGCGGTGGAAAATGTTCACGCCCAGCGTGGACAGGCCGGACTCGCAGCGCGCTACCCGTGGTTGGTGTCCTTCGCCTTTGGACTGGTGCATGGCCTGGGCTTTGCCGGTGCCCTCGGCGAGCTGGGTCTGCCACCGCAGGACGTGCCGCCCGCGCTGCTGTTCTTCAACCTCGGCGTCGAAGGCGGACAACTGCTCTTTGTTGCCGCCTGGTGCGGCCTCGGCTGGTTAGCAATACGGCTGAAACTGGCCCTGCCACCACGCATCGCCCTCGCCCCCCACTACGCGTTAGGCATCATCGCCACCTTCTGGTTCCTGGAGCGGACGTTGGCGATGTTTTCGCTGTGATGCTAGGGCGTGTTTAAAAACTCAGAACCATGGTTCTCGGTCGGAGAGGGACGATTGGCTGCGTTGCTGGGTTTATCGATATTTCCTCATAGCGACTGCACCCAGCTCCTTGCCACTAATATCAGAGGCGGTTATATCTGGTTACGGCTGCTTGGCCTGTGGTGATGACCGTGCTAGGATCGGCTTATGTCTGCGCCATTCTCTGCTTTTGCCGATCCTGAACTGGCCGCTCTGGAGGAAAAGTTGGCCCTCCGGCGGGAGCTTTTCGCTGACCGCTGTATGACTGAGGAGCCGTCCATGCTGGTCGCGGGGCTGCCTGCACGCGTGACTGCGGCTGCTGTGACCGCGATCCATGCGGATGAAGGCTCACTCTGGCTGGCGCAGGATGGGGGGCAGTTCTTGCTGCCGGTCTGGAACAACGGCCCGGATGCGGCGCGCTTTGTCGGCAGCTTTCGCCTGCCTGCTACGCAGGGTATCACTGGTCTGGTCTTTACCAGCGGGTTGGCTGCTTGTGAGGGGGAGGTGTGCTTTAATCAGCGTCAGAATCGTGAGCTTGATCGCACCCTCGGCGTCCTTACTTGGGCTATGCTCGCCGTGCCTCTGAAGTTTGCTGGCGCGGCGCGCGGTGTCCTCACTGCGGTGCGTCTCATCCGCCTCAGTGCGCTGCCAGCCTTGACGCGCGTGCCAGAGTCGCGTGCGGATTTCCCGGCAGGCTGGGTGCCGCCAGACAGCTTTAGTATTCAGGACCTCGCTAATATGGAGACCTGCTCCGCTGCTGTGGGCAGGCTCATTGAGCACCGTCTCACTTCCTGGGCTCTGGGGGCTGAAGAATGAATGCCATGACCGTTGAGACACTGAGCAGTAGCACTGGCAGAGGCGTGCGCATCGCCATCCTGGATTCTGGTGTGGATGCCACGCATCCAGCACTCAAGGGTTTATGTTTGGCTGATGATTTGGCTTTTGAGCGCGATGGTTCCTTTCTCAAAGTGTGCGAAGGCGGGGGGGACCTTATCGGCCACGGCACTGCCATCGCCTGGATTATTCGCAGCCTCGCCCCGGAGGTGGAGATTGGTAGCTTTCGCGTTTTGGATGGTGATTTGCGCGGCCGTACCACGATCATTTGGGAGGCTGCGCGCATGGCCATCCAGCGCGGCTATCACATCCTGAACTGTAGCTTTGGCAGCCCAGGGGAGGCCCGCTTTGTCATGCCCTATAAAGAATGGACTGATGCTGCCTACTTGCGCTGCACCCACATCGTAGCCGCCTGTAGCAATGAGGATGCGAACCTGCGCGAGTGGCCGGGATGGTTCCCCACAGTGATCACTGTGAACCTCACCGACATGCCGCTAGAGACCTGGGCGCACCGCCCTGGCAGTATGGTGGAGTTTCTGGCCCACGGCCTCAATGTCCGCGTGCCGTGGCAGGGCGGTTGGAAAGTTGTTACGGGTAGTAGCTTTGCGGCACCGCGCCTTACCGCTGGGCTGGCGCGTCTGCTTTCTGTGCGGCCGGGTTTGAGCGTGGATAGTGCAAAGCAAATGATGCGGGAGATGGCGCAGCGAGGCTAAGTCAATTCAGTGAGACGGCACCTAGCTCGGGCACGATGAGTTCGTCACCCTGCTTGAGGACTTTATCGGCGGGCAGCTTGTTTAGCTCACGAATCCTTTCGGGGGTAGTACTGAATAAGTTGGCAACGGTCTCGAGCGTGTCTCCACGCTCCATGCGGTAAGTGATGACGCCGCGTTTGTTATCAATGGGCACGAGCGCGGGTTTTGTCACTGCTGGGGGAGGTGGGGGGGCTGGTGCAGGCTGCTCAGGCAGTCCGGCAGCGGGCAATGGGATGGTATCGGAGTCGGCGGGGAACTGGGGCATGACGGTCTTTGGCGGTGTGCTGGTGCGGCTTGTTTTTGCGCCTGGGATGACGAGGCGTTTGCCCACCTCTAGAAGATTGGGGTTTTTCAGCTTGTTCGCGGTGGCGAGGCTGATGGTGCTGATGCCGTAGCGCTTGGCGATAGCACCTAGGCTTTCACCCGCACGCACGGTGTGGGTGAGCGTGCTGGGGCGCTGTGTGTCGGGGGCTGAGGTGCGCTTTTTGCCTGGAATGGTCAGCTTTTCGCCTATTAGCAGGCGGTCGGGGTAGGCGCTGGGGTTGGCCCTGGCTAGGGCGTCAAGGGTGAGTTTGTAGCTGCTGGCGATGCCGGAGAAGGTTTCCCCTTGTTTGACAATGTGGGTGCCTGCGGGGCTGGGATCGTGGAAAATTGGCTCATCTCCAGGAATGAGGAGTGTCTGGCCGACGGCGACGGCATCGCTGGAAAGGCGATTGGCGCTGCGGAGGGCGTTGACGCTGGTGCTATACTTATCAGCAATGCGCCACAGAGTGTCGCCTGGCTTCACTGTGTGGGTGGTGCCGTTGGTGCCCGCAGGGAGCGGGGCGGGGTAGCTGCCTGATTCTATGGTACCGGTGCGGGAAAGTTGACCGACATCGCGCTCTAGGCTGCGCAGGCGTAGATCTTGATGTTGATCGTTTTTTTCCAACTTTGCGATCTTGGACTCGACTGTGGTCGTCTTGGCCCTCTTGGGATTCGTGGACTTGGTCTTTGACGGCGGCGTGTAACCGGGGGGGAAGTAGGCACCCTGATTGCCCGCAAGCGTCGGCGGGCGGTAGATGGGCTGTTGGATTGCGCCGGGCGGCCCCAGCCCGGCTGCTGCGGGTGGAATGTAACCGGCGGGTTGAGCGCTCAAAATGGCGGTGCCGACCATTAACGCCGAGAAAGTCAGGCAAGGGCGCTTTAGAGTGATTGCAAATGACTGCGCGTTCATGTTAATATTTTATTTATCAATATAGTTTTTGCGAGCAAAAATTTTAATTATGCCTGATATTTTTTAAAACTTTATATTTTATCCTGTGTCGGCCCTGCTTTCCCATCTCTTGCTCTGCTGCCGCTGTGTTGGCTCTTATGCCGCACTAGCTGGGGCTGTGGTCGCTTTGGGCTGGCTCTCTCTACGGTTGGAGGGTCTGCCTGCGTTGCGGCTGGGGCCGTGGCTGGGAATTAATGCCCCGTTGGTGGTCGTGGATGCAGGTCATGGGGGGCAGGACGGTGGCGCGGTGGCGAATGGGCTGACAGAAAAAAAGTTGGCGCTAGAGATCGCCCAACGTGTGCGCCACTATTTGGAAGGGCAGGGATTGCGTGTGCAGATGACACGGGAGGGAGATGTCTTTCTGCCTTTGCAGGAGCGCAGCGCTATGGCAGACAGAGTTGGTGCGTCGGCCTTGGTGAGCCTGCACCTGAACACGAGTGTGGCCGCCCCCGAGGTGAAGGGGATCGAAACGTACTTCTCCTCCCAGAAGCCCTTGGAAGCCCAACGCAGCCTACAGGCCCGGTTGTCCCTGCCACCCGACCAACAACAAGTGCAGGATGATCGTGGTGCCTGCTTAGCAAGAAGCATCCAGTACCATGCCTGCCTAGCCACAAAGGCAGACGACCGAGGAGTGCGGGAGCGGAACTACGTCGTGGTGACTCACTCTGCCTGCCCGGCAGCGTTGGTGGAGTGCGGATTTCTCACCCACCTGAGGGAATCGAGAAAGCTGGCTAATGAAGCTTACCGCGATCAGTTGGCTAAGGGCATCGCCCACGGGGTGGCGGAGTTTGTGAAAGCGCAGCAGTTCAGACCTGAGCGGTGGCAGGGGGCTGCCACTGTTCTGGCAAATGCCCTGGCGTCACCAGATGCGGAACCTTAAGTGGCGAAAGGGATCGTTTGAGAAATGGGAGATGCACCCCACACTGCGGTGATGAATTGCACCTCCCCCGCACGCCGCCGCCTCCTCTGGAGCACTGCACTGCTGGCGGGGGTGTCCCTGGCGCTGTATGCAGCCTTCACTGTGGTGCATTACCGCTGGAACTGGGGCGCTGTGTGGGGCTACCGCGGGCAGTTCGCCTGGGGCTGGGTGACTACGCTGGGCATCTCCCTGGCAGCCATCTTCGTCAGCATCGGCGTGGGGTTTGCCCTGATGGTTGGTCGCCGTGCTTCCTGGGAGCCGGTGCGGCTGCTTAGCACCGGGCTGATGGAGGTGCTGCGCGGATCTCCCCTGCTAGTGCAGTTGCTGGTGGGCTACTATGTCGTCGCGCCAACGCTAGGCATCCGCCAGGACATCCTGGTGGGTGTCGTTGTGCTGGCGCTGTTTGAGGGCGCGTATTTGGCGGAAATCTTCCGTGGAGCGGTGGATAGCATTGGTGCATCCCAGCGGGAAGCTGCGCGCGCGGTGGGTTTCGACACCGTGCAGACTTATCGCCATGTCATCATCCCGCAGGCCGTGCGCCGGGCGCTGCCGGGTACGACAGGTCAACTCGTTTCGCTGGTGAAGGACTCGTCTCTGCTTTCCGTCATCGGCATTGAGGAGCTAGTGCAAAAGGTCCGCATCCTGAACTCCAGCAGCTATACCGCGCTGGAGGGGTACCTGCCGTTGGCAGTGGCTTACCTGATTGTCACACTACCGCTCTCCTGGTATGCTCGGCGCCTAGAGAGGAGGTTCGCATATGAAACTTGAGGCTCATGAAGTGACCAAGCGCTATGGGCAGTCCGCCGCGCTTGATGGAGCGACTTTCCAGACTGGCGACGCAGCCCGCGTAGTGGCGCTCCTCGGCCCCAGCGGCGGTGGCAAGTCCACCCTCCTGCGCGTGCTCGGCGGTCTGCTAGTGCCGGAGGTAGGCCAGGTCAGCGTGGACGACACGCCGCTACCCAATGCCGCTGCTGAGGCGCTGCAAGTGCTGCGGCAGAACGGCTTTGTATTCCAGGGCTACAATCTTTTTCCCCACCTGACGGCACTACAAAATGTCGTGCTTCCCCTGCGCATCGTGCATGGGCAGTCAGAGGCGGCAGCAAAGGAGCGCGCGGTGGAGCTGCTGGACCGGCTGGGTCTGACAGATCATCTGCACAAGCGCCCCGCCGAACTCTCCGGCGGTCAGCAGCAAAGGGCCGCGATTGCCCGCGCCCTGGCACCCCGCCCCCGGCTGCTGCTATTGGACGAGCCGACATCGGCGCTCGACCCCGTGATGACGGGTGAAGTGCTGGATGTCATCCGTGAACTGGCAGAGTGTGGCCAGCAGATCGTCCTAGCTACGCACGAGATCAGCTTTGCCCGCAAAGTAGCAGACTGGGTGGTCTTTCTAGCGGCGGGGCGTGTGGTGGAATCCAGCCTGGCAGCAGATTTTTTTCAGGAGCCTGATTCGGCACTTGCACGCCAATATCTGGCCGGACTGTCCCGCTATCGCTGACTTTCTCAGGATTGAGTTAAGAGCGACGCAGAAACCTTCTATCCCCTCACTCATTGTGCAAAATGCATCCAAAGAGGCAACGAGGACGCAAATAATGGGGTACACCCATTGCCAGCAATGATATTTTCTCCACACGTCAGCAAATGCTTGCCAATTAATATATAAATTATAGATTTTATATAATGATCGCTCAAAGTTCCGCTCTCTCTCTGCGCCCGGTGCCCACTCCGTCTCGCAGCGGCCCTTTCCATCTCACCGCCTTCTTGGCTGATGCTGCTGAGCGCTCACCAGAGCAGACACTGACTGTGGACGGCATGGAGTTCACCTATGAAGACGCCTGGATGCGCGTGCTCTGCATCGCCACCTGGATGCAGCAAAATGGAGTCGGCAAAGGGGACAAAGTGCTGACTGTCCTGCGCCACAGCCCTGACCTGCATCTGATCACGCTTGCCACCGCGCATATCGGTGCGGTCATCTCCGTGCTGTCCCCGCAGTTGCGCGCCGAGGGCTTTCAAAGCATCGTGCAGGAGAGTGATCCGTCCTGCATCTTCCTGGGAAAGACCACCCGACATCTCAAGCAGGTCGCCGAGAACATCCTTACTGTCTGGCTAGACGCAGGTGTCAACTCCGGCGGCTGGGAGGAGGCCGACTTTAGCGAGGTGATGGAGACGCGCCCAGCTTGGGGCATGCGCTTCCCTGGAAAGTCGGAGGATCCTGCCTTCCTCGTCTTCTCCAATGCTGCCAGCACCTCACGCGGCGTGCTGCTTTCCCACGACAACGTGCGCAGTATGATGTGCCAGAATGCCGCCGCAGGCACCGGGGGAATCCTTTCCATCTTCGACTCCGGCGACCGCGAATCTCACCACACCACAGAGGTGTTTGCCACCTTGTCGGCAGGCATTTGAAGAATAAAAATGGTACACGGAGAGGGATTCGAACCCCCGACCAACTCGGTGTAAACGAGCCGCTCTACCACTGAGCTATCCGTGCAACGGTGGAAGTAGATATTCGGAGCAGAAAGTCATGACGCAAGGCCGAAGTGGCCTGCTTTCTCGACACCTGACTGGTGCCTGCCAACTCAAATCATCGGCTAAAGCGTGTGGCAGCCTTGACTGTCGCAGCATCAAAAGTTGCCTTGAGTGCCGACAGAATCTGTTGCTGCTGTTGAGGCAAGTATTCCTGCCACTCAGATTTCCAGGATATGCCAAGCACTGGTTGACTTTCTTCGATGAAAATGGTGGCTATCTCCTTCGTGGTTTTCGCGTCATAACACACTATCTTGATGTTGCAGAACGTCATCGCGCCTCCACCTAGCCTAGCTGTCGAGATTCCATAACCCTGCTTGGCAATCGCTGGCTCGCTAGTGCCTGTGACCAACGGCCTTATGACAGCAATGGCATCCACGCCTGCGACGGGTGGCAGAGGTGGAAGAGTGTTAAAGAAACCTTTGCCCTTGGCGGTGTATTCGGGCGGCACGCTCACCTTGGGGAGATGGAAGCGAGTTCCCAATTCACGGGACAACGCTCCCAACAGGTGCGCGTCTAGTTCAGGCGATGGCTGATGCCGAAAAACATTGTCGAACACAGTGATCCCCTGATGAAATCTCACCATATGATCACACGCATTAACGATGGCAATGGACTTGATGGAGCTATTGGAAGATGCGTGCATTCCATTTGGAACAATTCCCGCGCAGCCGACGAGCAAAACCAGGGATGCCAGGCTCAGAATAAAAGGGTGGCGAATGCAGAGCATGCTCTGAGAATGTTGTGCGCCGTACGGGATGCAAGAGCTTTTCCCCATCGTTCACGACTAGCAGAATGTTTACGCCACTAGCGCCTGCTCAATGTCCGCCCACAGATCCTCGACATGCTCGATGCCGACGGAAAAACGGATGAGTCCGTCGGTGACACCGGCCTCCACGCGGATGTCTCTTGGGATGGAGGCGTGAGTCATAGTGGCGGGATGGCAGACGAGGGACTCGATGCCGCCGAGGCTTTCTGCCTGGGTGAAAAGGCGCAGACGGCGGACGAAGGCCAGGGCGGCATCCGTGCCATGACCAAAGTCTGCCAGCAGCATCCCGCTGCCGCCGGTCATCTGCCGCTTTGCCAGTTGATGCTGCGGATGGCTAGCTAGGAAGGGATAGCGCACGCTCCGCACACCTTTGCGGGCCTCCAGACGCGTGGCGAGTTCCAGCGCGTTCGCGCAATGCCGCTCCATGCGGATGGCCTCCGTCTTCACGCCACGCGAGGTCAACCAGGTGTCAAAAGGGCTGGGCTGCAGGCCGAGCGCCTTTTGCGCGAAGATCATCTTCTCCTGCCACTCGTCCGAATTCGAGCAAACCGCACCGCCGAGGCTGTCAGAGTGGCCGTTGGTGTACTTCGTGGTGCTGAGCATTGACAGGTCCGCGCCCAGGTCTAGAGGCTGCTGGAGCAGGCTGGACGCAAAAGTGTTGTCCACCACCACCGTGCCACCCACGCTGTGCGCGATATCGGCGATGGCGCGTATGTCGAGGATCTTCAGCAGCGGGTTCGTCGGCGATTCCAGCCACACGAGCGCTGGCTTCAGCTCCCGGATCAGCGCGTAGTTGGCCGGGTTGGCGAAATTGACATACTTGATGTGGACATTGAACTTCCGCAGAACTCGCTCAAAGAGCCGGTAGGTGCAGCCGTAGATGTTCTGTTCCGAGACGATGGTATCCCCCGACTTGAGGCCGAAAGCGATGGCTGTGATGGCTGAGACACCGCTGGCGAAAACGGTGCAGTGCCGGGCATTCTCCAGGCTGGCCAGCGTGTTCTGCAGGTTGCGGTAGTTCGGGCTACCACTGCGCGTGTAGTCGAAGCCGCCCGGGTTCCCCGTCTCGAAGGTCGAGGTCATGTAGATCGGCGGGATCACCGCGCCGGTCTCGCTGCGGTAGTCCTGGCCGATGTGGATGGCGCGCGTCTCGAAACGCGCGTCGCTGGGCACTGTGGGGTCGTCCTTCATGGTGGGGATAGCATAGAACGCGCTCAGGATGCGGATGCAACCCTGTTCAGGCAGCCGCGAGGAATCCCGAACAAATGCAAGCCCTACCTCCCACCCTGCGTTTAGTGCGCCCGCCATTTATGACCCAACATATCCTCCCGCTCGTTTTCCTCGCCACTGCTAGCTTCGCGCAACTCGCCGATCAGGCCACGCCGGTTTCCGCGATCAAGATGGCCAAAGGCTTCAAAGCCGAGCTGCTTTACTCCGTGCCAAAGGCGGACCAAGGCTCGTGGGTTTCCATGACGCAGGATGACAAGGGCCGCCTCATCACTAGCGATCAATACGGCGCGCTCTATCGCATCACGCCGCCCGCTTTGGACGGCAGCCCGTCGGAAACGAAGATCGAGAAGCTCAGTATCGAATTCGGTCACTGCCAGGGCCTGCTGTTTCACAACGGCAGCCTCTACGGCGTGGTGAATGACGACGCCTACCAGGGCCGCGGCCTCTACCGCTGCAAGGACTCCAATGGCGATGACCAATTCGATACCGTGGAATTGCTGCGTTCGTTTCCCGGCAAAGCGGGCGAGCATGGACCGCATGGCGTTGTGCTCGGGCCTGATGGCAAGAGCCTCTATGTGATGTGCGGCAATCAAACGCCCGAGCCAAGCTGCGAAACGAGCCGCGTGCCCCGTCATTGGGCCGAAGACCAGCTTTACCCGATGCTCCTTGGCCGTGGCTTCATGCGCGACGTGCTGGCACCTGGAGGCTGGCTGGCGAAGACCGATCTCGACGGCAAAAAATGGGAACTCATCAACACCGGCACCCGCAACACCTACGACATCGCCATCAACCGCCACGGCGACATCTTCGGCTTCGACGCCGACATGGAATGGGACACCGGCATGCCCTGGTATCGCCCCACGCGCGTGTGCTTCATGCAGAGCGGCGGCGAGTTCGGCTGGCGCACGTGCAGCAAAAAATGGCCCGCGCGCTGGGAAGACAGCCTGCCCGCCGTCTGCGACATCGGCCCCGGCTCGCCCACCGGCGCCGCCTTCGGCTATGGCGCGAAGTTCCCCGCGAAGTACCAAGACGCGCTCTACATCTGCGATTGGAGCTACGGCAAGATGTATGCTGTGCACTTCGGCCCGAACGGCTGGGGTTACACGGGCACCGCAGAGGAATTCATGAGTGCCTCACCGCTGCCGCTGACGGACATTGAAGTCTCCAAGAAGGACGGTGCGATGTATGTGAGCATTGGCGGCCGTAAGGTGCAGTCGGGATTGTATCGGGTGACATATACGGGCAGCGAGAAGACTGAATCGGTGCTGAGCAGACCAATGAATCCGATGTCCCCGAACGTGCGAGGCTCGCTTGAAGCTTTCCACGGCACTCAAGACCCCAAAGCCATCGAAGCTGCTTGGCCTCACCTTTCTTACCCTGACCGCCATATTCGCTTTGCTGCCCGCATCGCTATTGAGCATCAGCCTGTCGCCTCGTGGAAGGACAAGGCGCTCAACGAAACCAATCCCCGCGCCGCCTTGACCGCGCTCATGGCGCTCGCTCGCAGCAGCGGCGGCGACAAATCGCTACAGCAGCCGATTCTCGCCGCGCTGAACAAGATCAACTTCAAAGCGCTCCAGGGCATCGACCGCGTGACGCTGATTCGCGATTACATGCTCGCCTTCACACGCTTGGGGGAGCCGGATGCCGAAACGAAGTCCAAACTCATCGCACATCTGTCACCGCTGTATCCGACGAATGATCCCGCATTGAACCGTGACCTGTGCGAGGTGCTGGTGTATCTCGGTGATGCCGCCGTGGTCGCCAAGGCGGCTCCGCTGGTGAATGATTCGCCCACGCAGGAGGAACAGATCGACTACGCCCGCATCCTGCGCTTCGCGAAGACCGGCTGGACCAAGGAACTCCGCGCCGACTACTTCCGCTGGTTCCTGCGCGCGGCGAATTACAAAGGCGGCGCGTCGTTTGACCTGTTCATTGGCGAGATCAAAACGGACGCGCTCGCCACGATGACCGAGGAGGAAAAACTCGCGATCAAAGACGTGCTGGATGCCAAACCGGAGCCGAAAGCCCCGAGTTTCACCGTGAAACCGATGCAGTTTGTCAAAGCGTGGACTCTGGATGAGCTGAGCAAGTCCCTCGGCGTCGGCTTGGAAGGCAATCGCAACTTCACCAATGGCCGCAACGTGTTTGGAGCCGCCACCTGCTTCGCCTGCCATCGCTTCAATCAGGAAGGCGGTGCCATCGGTCCTGACCTGACCAGCGTGGCAGGCAAATACAGCCCGCGCGACCTGCTGGAGCACATCCTTGATCCAAACAAAGAAATCAGCGACCAATACGGCAGCACCGTCTTCACCATGCAGGACGGTAGTCAGGTCGTGGGCCGCATCGCCAATATGAAGGAAACCACCATGATGGTCTGCACGAACATGATGGACCCCAACAACTTCACCAACGTGGATGTCCGCAAGGTCGTGAAGACCGAGGAAAGCAAAGTCAGCATGATGCCGCCTGGGCTGCTGTTCATGCTCAAGGAAGACGACATCCTCGACCTGCTGGCCTACCTGCTAAGCAAGGGGAACCCCGATGATCCGATGTTCGTGAAGTGAGATGCTGCAAATGGAAGTGCCCCGCATAGAGTGTGGCGGTCCAGATTCTCAGAGCACCACGAGCACGATGGCGCTCATCATCAGTAGCGCGCCGACCAGACGCCAGCGCATGACTTTTGCCCCCAAGTGCTGCTCCGAGTTCGTGAACCAGTGGCCGATCATCCAGACCAGACCCACGCTCAGCAGGCCGCGTGAAGCGTACACGATGTTTGCCGAGGTGGCCTTCCCATAAACGGCTAGCGTGCTGACAAAGATGATGCTTTGCACCCCCAGCAGCGCGGCCCCACCCGCCAGCCAGGACCATGCTGGACGCGGGGTGGCGCTGAGCGGGGCGGAAAAGCGGAAAATGAGGCCGAAGGAGAGAATGGCGTTGATCCAGAAGATGCAAGGCAGCAGGCGACCCACTCCCCAGGCCGGTCCCCACTTTTGCACCAGCATGTCAAAGACCGCAAAACTGGCTGCTCCGACGATGCCCGCGACGAGTGTGATGCCCAACGCGCGCGGGGCGGCACCGGCGTCCTTGCGATTCAGAAAGATGACGCCCAAAACACTGAGAACGGCTGCGATCCATAGCCGCAAGCCCACAGCTTCACCGACCAAGATCGGTGTCAAAAAAGCGACCAAGATGACTTTCAGTCCAAAGACAGGAACGGCGACGGACACATCACCCCTTTCCAGTGCGAGGAACTGCGCGATCTGACCCACAAACAAACACATGGCGATGGCACCCGGCTGCCACAGCAGTTCCCGCTCCAACGGCGGACCGCCCAGCAGCCAGAGCAGGGAAAACAGCGCAGCGACGATCATGTTCGCCACAAAGGTCGTGCGCCAGAGGCCCACACCCAGGTCGCTAGAGCGCTTCAGCACCAGCGCGCCAAAGGCATACAGCAGGGCGGCGAGGAGGGGATAGACGATGGTGGCAGTGGCCGGGGGCATGGGCTTTGCCTGTATAAGACCTAGCTGCCACTAGGGCAAGAGAAGTGCCCTCTGCGGCTTGGAAAAGAACCTGTCTAAATCTGACCGAAGTGCTTTTCCCGCACGATCACAATGGCGTCGAGCATCTGGTCGGCTTGAGCACGGATTTTTGGGTCCAGGCTGGAGGCGCTGCGATTGTAGCGGCGGTATAGTAGCTTTAACTGTGCCTGTATTTGGTCACGCTGCATCTTCGGGGTGATCTCGCAGAGATATTCCGGCGTCTTCGGCATCGCTGGCTGCTGTGGTGCTGCGGCAGCCGGGGTTTTGGCGGACACGGCAGTGGTTTTTGCCTGCGTGGCGGCGGGCCGGGGTGCCTCAGGCTTGGCTGCCTGGGACTTCGAGAGGGATTGGAGAATCTTTTTGAACATGGCGGGGCAGGAATTGGGATTTCAGAAGATGTAGGGGGATTTACTCGATGCGCATGGTCTTCAGGTAAGCGCTCTTGCGTTTCAACTCATCTTCAGAGAGTACGCCCGCACCTTTGTAGCTAACGGCGACCTCGCGGCTGCGGCCGGACTGCTTGTCCACGACTAGGGCACGCACGCGCTGGTTTTCATCGTAGCTGAAAGTGACGGCCACTTCGCAGCCCTTGGGCCGGTTCGGCGGCACCTCAAGGGTGATGCGACCGATAATGTCCACAAACTTTGCGTCCTCGTCCTCCCCTTGAGTGATATCCACTTCGATCACGCGCTCGTTGTCTTCGCTAGTCTGATATACCTGCGTGCGGGAGCAGGGGATGGGCGTGTTCTTGGGGATGACGATGGAGTTCATCAGCTTCTCCTCGCCGGTCTTGGCGTTATAGACCATCGCCACAGTGCCGTAGCTGGCATTGCAGACCTCTTGGATGCGGGCGGATTTTTTTGCAACCAGGGCCGCGCCCAGGGCCACACATTCATCCACGTTGCCGCAGGACTTCGGTGTTTTGCCAAACATTTTCTCCAGCACAGTCTTCACCTTCGGGATGCGGGTGGAGCCGCCGACGAGTACGACGTGGTCTATGTCCGCAGCTCTGAGCTTTGCGGAGTCCAGTGACTGCTCCACCAGCATCACAGTGCGGGTGAGCATGTGGCGAATCATTGCCTCAAAGCTATCACGCGTAAGGTCAATGCGGGCGATGCCAGAGTTCTGGTCATTGGCCACCGTGTCGTTCACGCGCTGGAGTTTGGAGAGCATCTTCTTCGCGTCCTCAGTGGCGTGGAGCACGCGGCGGCGGTGGCGCTCGTCGGTCCAAAGTTTGGACCCGGTCTGCTTCTGATACTGCTCGGCATAAGCGGCGAGGAGGATTTCGTCAAAATTACTGCCGCCAAGGTGGCGCGCACCCTCGCTGGTCAGGATGCGGATGTTGTCACCCTCGACGGTGAGGATGGTCACGTCGAGCGTGCCACCACCCAAGTCATAGACAAGGATGCGGCCCTGCACGCCCTGGGTATGTGCATAATAGACGGCGGCGGCGGTGGGTTCGTTGACGAGGCGCTTGACCTTCATGCCGGCCATTTCTGCAGCGGCGATGGTGCTCTTGCGCGCTAGCTCATTAAAGTTCGCCGGTACGGTGATGACGACCTCGGTGATCTCGCCGATGATCTTGGTGCAGTCGCGCTTGAGCTTGGAAAGGATGAGCGCGGAAATCTCTGCGGGCGTCCATTTTTTTCCGTCAATCTCCACGAGGTGCTCGGGGTCGTCCATGTGGCGCTTGATCTGGAAGATGGTGCGGTCCGGCTCGCCGCCATCGCGTGCGGCACTGCCGACGAGCTTCACATCCTCATGCGCCTCGAAGAAGACGACTGAGGGCGTCAGGCGCTCCCCATCGGAATTGGGGACGATTTCGGGATTCCCGTCCGGTTTGAGATATGCCAGCCCCGAGAGGGTGGTGCCGAGGTCAATGCCAACGTATTCAGCCATAATAATGAGTGTAGGTGCGGTGATTCGGCGCTGCTGCTATTGGCTGGAGGTGCGCACCTCCACCTTGCGCAGGATAACTTCGTGACCTTCTTGACGCGAGAAGATAAAGCCTGAGCGACAGGTTTCTGTGACACGGGGTTTGTTTTTGCCGGGCACGGAGTCCACGACGGTGATGCGGCGGCGCAGGTCCACATCTACCTCGGTGCCGCCGGGGATGTCGAACTCCGTGACACCGTGCTGGAGCAGGATGTCCTCAAAGGAATGCCGCAGGGTGCGGAGCTGCGCTACGACATCGCCGCCATTGTGCCCGGCGTAGCGCGCGGTCAGGGCGTCAATGAGGTCCACGCGTTTGATGATGTCATGGGCGAACATGACGACGGTGGCCTCCTCTGTAGGCAGGCCGCGGCGCAGCATCTCGTGTTTTTCCTCCAACTCCAGAAGCTGACCGCGCAGGCGTGCTTCGATCTCCTGCCAGTGCTTGAGCTGGGCCTCTGCCTGGGCAAATTCGGCACGGCGGTCGTTGAGGGTGGAAAGCTCAGACTTTAGCTTCTCTGCCTGTGCCCCCTGGTCGAGGAGTTGCTTTTCTAATGTGGCGATGCGCTTGCGCTGCTCCGTCTCGTAGGCATGGAGCGTGGCTCCCTGCTTCTGTGCCTGCTCGGTGAAGGCGGCTAGCTCGGTTTCAGCGGTGGCGCGGTCACGCCGGATCTGCTCGGTGCGTGCGGACTCGCGGTTAAAGTTCTCCTGCACGGCGTTGAGCTTTACCTGGAGAGCTAGCTCACGCTCGGCAGCCTCGCGCAGGGATTTGCCGACCTCAATCTGCCGAGTCTCCAGACCGGCCAGGGCTGCGCCAATAGAGAGCACCTTGCCGCCGACTTGGGTGTACTGGCTCAGGCGGCCTTCTTCGATGCGAATCTTGTCCTTCAGCTCTGCCAGCACGGCACCGCTGCCCTGGACTTCGAGCTTTTGTGCCTCGATCTCTTGGCTGAGGCGTTGGTCTTCGAGCTTGAGCTTTTCGACACGGTCGAGGCGGGCGCTGAGGTCGGTCTCCAGACCTGCTGCCTGGGCGCGGGCGGCATCGGCTTTCTGCTTTGCGTCCTTGGTCTGCTTTTCTAGCTCTTGGAGCGCGACTTCGGCGGCGCGGGACTGGTCCTGGGCGGCTTTGAGGCGGGCGGTCTCCTTGTCCACCTCTGCCTGTGCCTTCATAACGCGATCTTCGCGGACTTTGTGGGCTTCTTCGAGCTGGGAGATTTGCTGTTGCAGCTCCGCCAGCTTCTTGTTCGATCCTTCAGTGTTCACATTCAGGCGGCTGAGGTATTGGCTGGCCTCGTCGCGTTGTTTGACCAGCCCGGCCAGCGCGGCCTGTAGGCCGAGCATCTCAGTGCTCAGCACGGGGAGTTGCTTTTGAAGGTTTTTTTCTTCATCCCGCGCCTTCGCGGCAGCGGCCTCGACCTCGATACGTTTGGCCTCGGCGGCTTGTAGGGCGGCGGTGGCCTTCTCGGCACGTTTTTCAGTTTCAGTCAGGCGGACTTCCTCAGCCCGGGCCTTTTTGGTGAGTTCGGCGAGCTGGGCGGTGGTGTTTTTGTGGCTGCTTTCGAGCGTGGCGAGGTCTTTGCGCAGTCGTTCCTGCTGCTTTGCCAGCTCGGCCAGGGTTTTCTCCTCGGTGAGGCGTTGTTTCTCGGCTTCTTTGACGCCCTGAGTACTGTTGGCTAGCAGCTTTTCCACATTGGCGAGCTCTGCGGCGCGCTTTTCTGCGGCGGCTACCTTGGCGCTGACCTCTCGCAGCTTGGCATCGGCGGCATTGGCTTCTGCCAGTTTGGCTTTGGTTTCGCTTTCGAGATTGTGGCGTTTGTCGTTGAGCAGCTTGTCGAGGTTGGCGGCCTCGGATTTCAGCGCCTCGGCCTGTTCGGCAGCGGCTTTGCGGTCGGCCTGCGCCTTTTCCAGGGCGGCGGCGGTGGTCTGCTTGTCCTGGGCTAGGCTGCGCAGTTCGGTGCGGAGGATTTCTACGTCGGCGCGCAGGCCAGGGAGAGCTTGCTCATGGCCTTCGCGCTGCGTGACGAGGGTGGTAAGCAGGGCGGTGAGTTGGGTGCGCTCACCCGTGACTTGGGAAAGTGCTGTGCGGGCATCGTCTAGCTTGCCCTGAGTGATGGCGAGTTCCTTGAGTTTGGCCTCCAGGTCGCTGGTCTGCTGGGTGAGGGCGCTGACGCGGGTCTCGCTTGCTGCCATATCCTTGAGCTTTGCAGTAAGGTCGCTTTGCAGCTTTTCGGCCTCGGCGCGTAGGGTGGGCACACGTCGTTGGAGGTCGGCGTGTTCATCGGCCAAGCGGCGGGTTTCGGTCTGGGCTTTTTCCACCTCTTGGCTGGCGGTGATGAGTGCGGCCTTAGTTTCGGCGAGCTTTTTCTCGGTGTTGGAAAGCTCGATCACGCGGCTGTCGAGCACGGCGGTCTGGGCGCGCAACTCCGTGAGGTGCCCCTCAGCGGCGGCTATTTCCTGTTGGCGCGTGGCGAGCTGCTCTGCGGTGCTGCGCAGCCGTGACTCCAGAGTGCTGAGCTGCTCCTGGCGCTCTGTCTGTGAAGCGGCTAGGGTGCCGAGCAGGGTTTCTAATCCGGCGATCTGGCTTTGCAGACTGGTGAGTTGGGTCGCGTGCTGCTCCTGCCGCGCGGCGGCTTCCTGGACTGCCTTTTGCTTTGCTGCGGCTTCGGCGTTGGTCTGTTCCAGGTCGGTTTTTGCGGCGGTGATCAGCTCGCGTAGTTGTGACATTTCCGCATACAGGGCGCTGTGCTGCTGGCCGGATTCTGCGGCTAGGTTTTGTAGCGCCACGGCCTTTTCCTCTGCCATCTGGTTTTCCTGCTGACGCTGGGCCAGAGCGGCCTCCACGAGGCGCAGGCTCTCGCGCACTTTGCCGAGATCTGCGGAGACGGTGCTTTTTTGTTGCTCGCATTCCTGGATTTCTTTTTCCAAAGCTACGCGGCGGGTAGTGCGGGTCTGGGTGAGCAGGTGCTGCGCCCTGCCCTTTTCCGTATCGGCCAAAAGTGCGCGTGTGAGGGTGTCGCGCTCTTGGGTCATCTCAGCGATGGCGGCTGTCAGCTCGGCCTTGTGGGACTCGACAGCTTTGAGTGCTTCGTTGGCATTGCTGAGCTGGATGTCGGTGCTGGCTAGGTCGTCGAGCTTGTTGGTGAGGTCGGCGGCGCGGGATTCGAGGCCAGAGATATGAGTTTCCAACTTGGCGAGTTCGGTGGTCTTTGCCTCAATGCTCACGTCTAGCGCGGTGCGGCGCACCTCGGCCTCGCTGAGGTGCATTGTTTGTTGGGCGTGTGCCTGCTCGATCTGGTCTTTCAGCTCCTCCATCTGCACCTGCATCCGCAGGCGCTCAGCATCCAGGCGCAATTGCTCGGCCTGTGCGGTCTCATTCGACCGGCGGAGTGTGGCGGTGCGCTGCTCCAGCGTTGCGGCTTCTGCCTCGCCGGACTGTTGGCGCGTGAGGAGCGCGGCGAGGGCGACATCCAGCAGCTCGCGTTGATTTTCCAACCCATCGAGCGCTGTCTGCCCTTCGCGAAGTTGACGGCGCAGTACATCAAGGTGGGACTCCAACGCCATTCTTTCCTCCTGGAGGCGGGTGACGGTCTGCGCGGCCTCGCCTTGGCTGGCCTGGGCTGCCTTTTGCGCGGTGTTGAGCTTGGATTCGATCTCGGCCAGATCGGCTTTCTTTGTGGCGAGTTGGCTGTCCAGCGTTTGGAGTTCGCTGCTGCGGGTAGATTTGATTTCGGCCTCGGACTTCTGCGCTTCGGCGATGCGCCGGGTCAGCTCCTGCGATTGGGCCTGTGCCTCGGTGATCTGCTGCTTGAGTGTGTTAAGCTCAGCAGTGGCGCTGTCCTTTTCTTTGCTCTCGCGCAGGCGTTCAGTGCGGGCTTTGTCTGCCTCGGCATGGAGGGACTGGAGGCTGTTGCGGGCGGTGGCGATGTCTGCCTGGACTTTGGCAAGCTCGGTATTGGACGATTCAATCTGGCTGTGGAGGTTTGCTGCCTCGCGCCGTTTGGCATCGAGCTTCGTGATGTCAGTGTCGGCGGCGCCTAGCTGCGCTTTCAGCGCGGCAAGTCTGCCCTCGGCTGCGGCGGCATCTTTCAGACTCTGCTCTAGCGTCTTTTCCAGGGCGCGCACTTCGTCGCGGCGGCGGAACTCTTTCTCATTTTCGATGCGCAGTAGGTCACGCTCCTGCTTGAGCTTGGCGACTTCTTCACGCAGTTCTTCGGCCTGCTTATTCAGTGCGGGATCGGGTTGCGCGGCAGAAGTCGTGACGGCGGCGAAAAGATCGGGCTGCGGCTTTGGAATGGGCGCGCTGGGCGGTGGCGCGAGAGACGGGCCTTTGCTCTTCACATCGGGCCTGGCGAGCGGCATTTTGGTCGGTTCAATGGGGCTGGTCTCGCTTTTCGGGGTATCGCGCGCGGGGACGCTCTCTGTGTCGCCGCGCTTGCCGTCGGGCCTGGCGGGCTGGCCTTTCCCTGGCGTGGGTGCTTTGGCCTCAGCGGAGGGGGCAGTGCCCTTCGGCGTGCGCTCGCGGAAGCGGGAGTCGAGCTGCCCGAAGCGGATTTTGTCACCTCCTTTGACCTTCGCGCGCTCAATGCGCTGGCCATTGACAAAGGTGCCGTTGGAGGACTTCAGGTCCACGAGTTCATAGGCACCGTCTGGCTGACGGATGAACTCGGCGTGAAAGCCGGAAATGTAGGTGTTGTCTATGACGATGTCGTTTTTCGCGTCCCTGCCGATGGAGAGACGTTCTTCGAGGATGTCGAAGACGAATTCGTTTCCGTCGTTGAGATTGAAGGCCAGATACGGCATGGGGGCAGAAGCGGAGCAGGTCGGGCGCGGAGAATAGTTTTGAGAAAGTGCTGAATCAATCTTAATAAACTGTGGCGGCGAAGGATGTGCCACGCGCAGCCTATTGTTTCAAAAAGAAGCCAGAGAGACCATCGAGAGCAAAGATTTCCAGACATGAACAATCCTATTTTTTTCAAAATGACCTGTCTGGCCCTGGCGCTGGTCGGCTGCGCGGCAGTCCCCACAGCAGATGGCACGACGGTGCGGCTGACGACGGAGCAGCTCCAGCGCGTGGGTCAGCGCATCTGGCAAAATGAATGCAGCGGAACCGTGGCTGGCCTGACGAGCTGGAACAGCGGCGAGGATTTCGCCTCCCTCGGCATCGGCCACTTCATCTGGTATCCCGCCGGGAAACGCGGGCCGTTTGAGGAAAGTTTTCCGCCACTGGTGGCCTTTCTGGAAGCGCGCGGCGTGACAATGCCCGCCTGGACAAAAGGCCGGTGTCCGTGGGGGACAAAGGCCGCCTTCGACGCCGACAAGGCCGGTGCGTGGCAGACGGAGCTGCGCGGGGTGCTTGCAAAAAAAGTCGGCGTGCAGACAGAATTCATCATCGCCCGGCTCCGGCGCGCTCTGCCGCAGATGCTGGGCCAGACGCAGAAACCCGCGCAGGTTCAGGCGAACTTTCACGGTCTGCTCGCCACGCCAGAGGGAGCTTTCTGCCTTATTGATTATGTGAATTTCAAAGGCGAGGGCACAAAGGCCACTGAGCGCTACAATGGCCAGGGCTGGGGACTGCTGCAGGTGCTGGAGGGGATGAACACCGCCACGCCCGCCGCCTTTGCCGCCGCCGCCAAAGTCGTGCTGACGCGCCGCGTGCAAAACGCCCCCGCAGAGCGCAATGAGCAGCGCTGGCTGCCCGGCTGGCACAACCGCTGCGATGGCTATTTGCGGAAGCTGTGACGCTGGCTGGCAGCAGCCAGTCATTTTGCGGAAGCTCTCCAGCCGAAATTCTGGACAGAATTTGTGGGAAGGCTTTGATTATTAGCCAAAATTTGATAATTTTACAAAATTATTAGAAAGTGCTCATTCTGCCTGCCAGTCTTCGTCACGCCAGCCAGACCGCCAAATCGGCGGCGCTAGTGCTCTTTGGTCTCGCCGGACTGGCGCGCGCTCAGATGGCAGGACAGGGCGCGGTGCTGACCTTTCATGGGCTGCGGGCGGACGGAGTATCCACAGGCGTTGGTGATGAAAGCCTGCACCTGCCTGTGTCCGCCTTTCGGGCGATCTGCACGCACCTCGCAGAGTGCTGCCGCGTGCTGCCGCTGGCGGAGATGGCAGCGGTTTTGCAGGCGGGAGAAAAGCTGCCCACTGGAGCGGTGGCGATCACTTTCGACGATGGCTATGCCTCGAACTACGAGTTGGGCTACCCCATCCTGCGGGAGCTGGGCCTGCATGCGACAATCTTCCTGGCGACAGGCTTTCTCGACGGCACGCATCCGCTCTGGTTTCAGGAGGTGGACCGCGCGCTCGGTGGGCCATCTGCCGTCGGCCTGGGCGAAACTCTAGCGCGTCTGAAATCTCTGCCGGATGAGAAAATGCGCGCCGAGGTGCGTGAAATGGCTGAGCCATGCGAGGTCAGCCAAACTCCCGCTGTGACGCGCCCGCTGACGTGGGGTCAGGTGCGGGAGATGAGCGCGAGCGGCCTGATCGAGCTCGGCGGTCACACGCACACACATCCCATCTTGGCGCGTTGCAGTTGGGAAAACCAGCGCTGGGAGATCGGGATGTGCCGCGACCGCATCACGACCGAGCTGGGACGAGCGCCGCGCCTTTTCGCTTATCCGAACGGCGGGATGGGGGACTTCACAGCGGACACGCAGCTCTTGCTCGCGGAGTCGGGTTTCACCTCGGCGTGGACGATGATCACAGCGCGGGCTTCTCAGGACTCGGCTTCCTTTGAAATGCCGCGCTACGGCTCGCCAGAGTCCGTCTGGGAGACTGAGGCCACGGTTTCAGGCGCGTTCGAGCTGGTGCGGAAATGGAAGGGAGGTGGGGCATGAAAGCGGCGTTTGACTGGACTTCCCAGTTCTCAGTTCTCAGCTCCCAGTTCTCAAAGAAACTGCGCGCCTTCCAGAAAGCGGAGGACTGCGTTCTGAACAGCGAGTACTCGCCCAAGAAGGCGAAAGTGACATCCGCAGCCAGAGAGGAAGTCCCATGCGTCCGCACGATCGCCCACTTCATCGCCGCGCCGGGCGGCGGTGGTGCGGAAGCGATGCTGGGAAATTTGGTCGCGGCGATGGATGCCACCTCATGGCGCAGCGTGGTGATCGTCATGGACGGTAGGCCCTGGCCGGAGGCGATGGCCAAACTGCGTGCAGCAGGCGCGGAGGTGCATGACCTGGAGGCTACGTCTTTTCTGCGAAAAGACACGCTCGTGAAGTTGACGCGGCTTCTGCGGCAGATCCTTCCAGATGTTCTCCAGACATGGATGCACCACGCGGACTTCATTGGCGGCTGGTGCGCGCGGCTGGCCGGGGTGAAGCACACCGTGTGGGGCATTCACTGTCGTGAGATTCATCGGAACCCCGGCGACTCAGACCTGAAGATGGCGGCGTTTCGCAGGCTCATTGGCAACAGCGCGCGCGTGGTGCCCTCGCGCATCATTTCCTGCTCGGCAGCGGCGTTGGCGGATCACCTGCCGCTGGGGTATCCAGACGCGAAGATGACCTGGGTGCCCAATGGCATCGCGACCAGCCGTTTCGTGCCAGATGCCGAGGCGCGCGCCGCCCTGCGGAAGGCGCTGCACGTGCCCGCCGAATCGCCTCTCATCGGCTTCATCGGGCGTTTTCATGAGATGAAGAACCTCTCCACCTGGCTGCGCGCGGCGGCGCTGCTGCAGGCGCGCAGGCCGGAGACGCACTTTTGGTTATGTGGCGGCGACGAGTGGGAGCTGGGCGACTGCCCACGCGCGGCGCTGTCGGTCATGCCGAAGCGGAACCAGGTGCATTTCACGCCCTTCCGCGCCGATCCGCAGCGCGTGTATCCGGCGCTGGATCTGTTCTCCCTCTCCTCGCGCACCGAGGCCTGCCCGATGACCCTCATGGAGGCCATGTCCTCCGGCGTGCCTTGCGTGACCACGGACGTCGGCGACTGCGCGCGGCTAATGGAGAGCCTGGGGAAAACGGTGCCCGTCAAAGATGCTGAGGCGCTCGCCAAAGCCTGGGAGGAGACGCTGGCGCATCCGCCGACCGCCGAGGCACTGCGACGCCATGCCGTGGCGCGTTTTGACATCGCCGTGGCGGCGCGGGGGTATGAGCAAGTCTATAGGGAGGTGCTGGCGGTATGAGGGGGGTCTGCGCGCTGGCCTTCATCGCAATGACAGCACAGGCGGAAATCACGCTGGCGCAGATGGACGCGATGACGCGCGTCTCACGCACCGAGTCGGTCACAAGTACCCAAATCGAACTTGATGCCGCGCGCGGAGAGTGGGAGGCGCTGCAAGTCATCATTAGCGGCACGTCGGAAGATCTGAAAGGCATCACGCTCGAAGCCACGCCGCTCACAGGACCGGAGGGCAAAGTCATCGCCGCGCCGACGATCCTGCGTGAGCACTACGTCAAGGTCACGAAGTCCACGCCGATGTCGCCACTGCCTGCGGGCGACTACGCGGACGCACTGGTGCCGCAGGACTTCGCTTGGCAGGAGTTGCCGAACGAAAAGCACGTCAACCAGCCGTTCTGGGTCGAGGTGTTTGTGCCTTACGGGACAAAGGCGGGTGTTTACAAAGGCGATCTCGGCGTCAAAGGCGGCCTGCGTGCGCCGATCTCATTGAACGTCTTCGATTTCGACCTGCCCGTGGTGCCGCGGCTGCGCACCTCCATCATGACGGTCTGGCGTCGCATCGCCGAGGTGCATGGGTTTGATCGGCAAAAAGAGCCGCCCTCGCCGGAGCTGTGCGCGTTGCTGGATCAATACTACGACCTGCTGACGCAGCATCGCCTCAGCATTGATCAGACCTACCCGACCTATCCCGACGGCGCCACGGGCATGCTCGATGAAGCCAGGGTAGAGGCCGGAATGCGGAAGCATCTGTTGCAGCGCCACGCAGGCACGCTGGGCCTGCCGCTGTGGCCGGAGTGGCCGTTCGCCGATCCTTTGGGAAAGGACCGTGCAGCCGCGATGTCCTACACCGCCGCCTGGATGAAGCTCATGAAGAAGCTGCGCTGCGAGTCGCGCGGCTACGTCATCATGGGCGATCTAGACGAGCCGAACGATGCGGATGGTTATGCGAAAGTGCGGCGCTGGGGTGCTTTCTTCAACGAGGTCGAGGCCGTGCATCAAGTGCGCGTGCCGCTGCTCATCACTGAGCAGCCGACGCCGGACAAGCTGTGGTGGGGCAGGCTGGAAGGCGCCGTGGACATCTGGGTGCCGCATTTCAGTCAGGTCTGGCAGGATATGGAAGCGCCGAACGGCAAGCGTGACATCGCGCGGCGTCTCAAGGCGGGCGACGAGGTCTGGTGCTACGCCGCGCTCGTGCAGATGCCGGAGGACTGGGAAAAGCTGCACGGCAAACCCAGTCAGCTGACGCGCGCGAACCCACCCGTGTGGTGCCTTGACTACCCGGCGATGAATCACCGCGTCCCCGCCTGGGTCATGCCCCGTCATGGCCTCACGGGGCTGTGCTACTGGGACACGCTATTTGTTAGCCCTGGTGTGGACGTGTGGGCAGACGCGGGCAGCTTTCAGCACCCTGACGGAGATGTTTACAATGGCGATGGCAGCTACCTTTACCCGGCCACGAAGAAACGCCACGGCGTGGACATGCCCGTGGCCAGCATCCGTTTGAAGTGGCTGCGCGAGATGGCGGAGGACTACGATTACCTCATGCTCGCGCGCGATCTCGGTCTGGTAAAAGAAGCACTCGCACTCGCGGCAACTTTTGCGCGCGGCTTTGGCGATTGGGATGACGACATGGGCAGGCTCTACACCGCGAGGCGAAAGCTGGCGGAGTTGATCGTGGAGAAAGGAGGCTCCGAGTGAGGCTGGACATCATCCGTGATGAGGCGGGCTTTGCCGCACTGGAGCCGCACTGGGATGCGCTCTTGGAACAGAGCGCCACGCCCACGCCATTCATGCGCTGGGACTGGGTACGGCTGTGGTGGGAGGAGTTTCATAGTGACTACAAACTCGCTCTGGCAGTAGTGCGGGACGATGACGGAGTACCCCAGGCCATTGCGCCACTAATGATCGGCCCGGAGAAAGAGGGCATGAGGCGTTTCATGCGTCATTTGGGATTCTTGGCGGGTCTTGGCGAAGCGAAAGGCGAGCGCATGGATTTCCTGGTGCCCGCCGGGCGAGAGGAGGCACTGACGCCTTTGCTGTGCCGTAGCTTCCACGAGCTGTCAGGGTGCTGGGACGCTGTGCGGCTGAATAAGCTGCCGGAAGAGTCGCCAAACCACCCGTTCATTGTCCAGGCTTTGCGAGAGTATTCTGTCGGGATGGGAGTGGTGACACGGACTGAGTGTGCGTGCATGATTCTAGAAAGCAACTGGAGCGCGTATGAGCCGAAACTGCCAGGAAAACGGCGGCGGGAGTTGCGCCGGAGGTGGGAGCTTCTCATGATGGAACCGGGCAGCCGCAAGATGCAGGCAACCGCAGACGATGCAGGTAGGCGCATGGACGATTTCGCCGCTCTGCATGCGCTCCATTTCCCGAAGGGCGTGAGTTCGTTTCTAAAGCCGCGTGCCTGGAGGTTTCATCGTCGGCTGGGAGTCCTATGGCTGGCAGGCGGCCGTGCCATGCTGCCCTTCATTGAGTCCAGTGGGACGATGGTGGGGAGCATTTACGGCTTTGTCGAAAGGAGGGAGTTCCTGTTCTTCCAGATCGGCTGGCACCCGGACTACTCCCGCCATTCGATGGGACATTTGAGCGTACGCTGGGCGGCCGACTGCTGCATGCAACGAGGCTTAAAGCTCTTTGACATGCTGCCGGGCAGCCACCGCTATAAGGCGGACTGGACCCAAACTACCCGCCATGTGCTGGACCTGGAGGGCTACCAACCAGAAAGCCTACTCGCCATCGCATTCCGCACCCTACGCGGCCTGAAAAGGCTGCTTGCCCGCCTTACCTCTGAATCTGCTACTGCCGAATGAAAGTCCTCGTCCTCACCGCCGACGCCAACACGCTGGTCTATCACCGTGGCGATTTGATCCGTGCCTTTGCCGCGCAGGGGTGCGAAGTCGTCACCTCTGCGGCAGAGGACTACCCACATGTGCGCGAATACCTCGCCAAGGCAGGCGCGCGACATGTGCCCATCCGCATGGTGCGCAGCCGTGTGAACCTGCTGAAGGACTGGATCACCTGGCTGGACATGTTCCGCCTGTTCCGGCGTGAGCGGCCCGACGCGCTGTTCGCCTACACGATCAAGTCCGTCGTCTATGGCTGCGTGGTCGCGCGGCTCGCGGGCGTGCCGAAGGTGTATGCGCTGCTGCCGGGACTGGGCTTCACCTTTGTGAAGCCGGAGACGCTGAAGCAGACGGCGGTGCAATGGGTCTCGAAGGCGCTGCACCGCTTCGCCCTGCGGCGTGCGGATGTCATCTTCATGCAGAACCAGGATGACGTGCGGCTTTTCACCGACCTGAAGATGCTGCCCGCCGGAGTGCCCGTGCATGTCACCGCAGGCAGCGGCGTGAATCTGGAGGAGTATGCGCAGACCGCGCTCGACGGGAACGCCGAGATCGCCGCCGGGCGCATCCGCTTCGTGCTCGTCAGCCGCCTGCTCATCAGCAAAGGCGTATGCGTCTTTGCCGAGGCGGCACGGAAGATTAAAGTTCGTTATCCATCTGCCGAGTTCCATCTCGTGGGGCCGTTTGATCCGAACCCGAACCGTGTCGAGGAGAGCGATGTGGCGCGGTGGGTTGCCGAGGGCACGCTGACGCATCACGGCATGGTGCGCGACATTCCGGCGATTCTGAAAACGATGCACGTCTTCTGCTTGCCGACGTGGTATCGCGAGGGTGTGCCCCATGCCTCGCTGGAGGCGCTTTCCACCGGGCTGGCCATGATCACCACGGACTCCGTGGGCGCGCGTGAATGCGTGCGTGGCGCGGTTGTAGAGGATGGCGTGAGCCTTCCTTCTTCGAGCAATGGCTTCCTCATCCCGCCGCGTGATGTGGACGCGCTGGTGCAGGCGATGGAGCAGCTTTTGCAGCAGCCGGAGAAGATCGCCGAGATGGGCCGCGCCAGCCGCCGCCTGGCTGAGGAGCTCTTTGATGTACGGATCGTCAATCACATCATCCTGCGGGCCATGGGCCTGACTGGGGCCGAGCCTCAACCCCGACAAACTCCCGCGCCTGCGGCTTGCCCGCTGACCGCAGGTGCATGATGGTACCCATCCTGACACAAGCCATGTCCTATCCGCTCGCCCTCGAAACCACCGCCTCCCCGCAGGGACGCGGTGTTTCGCGCGGCCTCGTCCCCCTGGCCCCCAGCGCGCTGGGCATGCCTGTGCCGCTTCCGCAGGTGGACCACAATCCCTACCTGTCCACGCCGCCGCCGCAGTTCAGCGAGGCGATCATCAGCCTGGCTGACCTCGTGGGCTACCTGCGCAGGTACTGCTGGGCCGGGCTGCTTCTAGGCCTGCCCGCCGCAGCTGCTGTGTTTTACATTCTGGGTATGGGCGCGAAGGTCTATGAGGCCGAGACAAAGCTGCGTCTGCGCCTGCAGGACACTAACGTCTTCAACTTCAGCGAGATGGGACGCCAGGGTGTCACCGAGATGAGCGCCCCGCAGCTCATTAACAACCACCTCACCGAGATCAAATCGCGCAAGTTCAGCGACTACTTCCACGGGCGGTTCGACCCGGCAAAGCGCGACGCCTTTGTGCGCGAAGAAAGCACGGCGCTGGGGCGTAAGGACCAGCTTCTTAAGCTGCTGGGCCTCTACAAGCCTGGCAAGCCGGGCATCCCGCATGAAATCTTCGCCGAAAGCCTCAGCAGCGCCGTGCGCGTGGAGCCGCAGAAGGAGAGCCACATTCTGCGTATCCTTGTGCGCAACCGCAGCCCGCAGATGGCTGCGGACATCGCCAACGGCTTCGCCAGCGAATACATCCGCTTCACCGGCGAGCAGGAGGCCGGGCAGACACAGAGCGAGCGCGACTTCCTGCAAAAGAAGGCCGATGAACTCAAGCAGCGCCTGGAGATCAGCGAGCAAAAGCTGGCCGAGTACCGCAAGAGCGAGAACCTGATGCAGGACAACGAAGTGAAGGATGTGGATGGCGACAAGGTGCGTCAGCTCACCACCGCGATCACCGACGCGGAGATCCGGCTGGCGAAAGCAAAGAGCGACCTCCAAATCATCCGCACCACGCAGCAGGCCGGGCGCGACCTGCTGGAGGTGCGCCTCGTGGCTGACAACTCCGACGTGGCTTTCAACCGCAAGGAGCTGGAATCCGCGCTGACGGAACGCAAGCAGCTCGAGCCCCTGTGCGGTCGCCGCCATCCGCAGATGATCGCGCTGGCTGGCAAGATACAGTCCGCCAAGGGTGCGCTGGACCACGCCGCCGGGGCTGTCGTCACCATGGCCGAGGCCGAGGTGGCAAACCTGGAGCGGCAGATCGTTGACTTCCAAAAGCAGCGCGAGGCCGCACGCGGTCAAGTGATGGACCAGAGCGGCAAGAACGTGCAGCAGAAGCTCCTCAGCGATCAGGTGGCAGCCGACCGTGAGATGCACCAGACCATCGTCAAGCGTTTGAACCAGGCTGAAGTCACCGTCCAGTTCACCGATAGCGGTGCTCTCACCCTCTCAGACATCGCTACGCCGCCAGACAAGCCGGTGAAGCCTAACAAACCCATGGCCGCACTGGCCGGTATCATGATTTTTGGTTTCTTCTTCATCGGCTTGCCGGTGGGTTGGGGTCTCTTTGATGACCATGTGCTCGGGCTGCTGCGCCAGGGTGGCTCCCCTTCGGCGAACATCCCTTCGGTCAAGAAGGTGCCGCATGTGCCCACCGGGATGACCGGCCCGCTGGCTCCTGTGCCTGCCACCGCCCAACCAAAAATGCAGAGCGGTCGCCTGCCCGCCTCGCCCCCGCCAGCAGCGCCACCTCAGCCAGCCCGTGCGCCCGCGCCGCTAGTCGTGGCTGCCGCGCATCAGGCACCCGTGCTCGCACGGCTGCCGCTGGTCAGCAGTGGCAGCCCGGAGGCCATCCTCGGCCAGCTTTTGAAGCCTGAGCCGCAGGGCGCAGCGGGCGCACTGCACACGCTGACCAGTACGCTGGAAAAGCAGGCTCTGACCCGCAGCGGACTTGGCGGCATCATCCTCATCACCAGTGCTGAGGCGGGGGAGGGGAAGACCCTGGCCGCTGCTGCCCTGGCTGCCGCCTTTTGCCACCAGGGGCGCAGCGTCTTCATGATGGAGTGCAATGCCGTCTCACCCACGCTGCACCAGTGGTTCCCACACGCTAGCCACCACAGTTCTTGGGCGCACGATCTGGAGTCCCTGCGCTACGGGAACACGAACCTCTACCTGCTACCGGCGCACGACCTGCCCGCCTATGCCACCAACGAATTGCTGGATGGCTACCGTGCCTGGATCGAGCGCGCACGCCAGCAGGTGGACTGGATCATCCTGGATGGCGGTCCGATCCTGAGAAACTTTGCCGACGTGGCACCGCTGGCCCCGCTGGCTACCGATGTCCTGGTGGTGAACAACCCCGCCATCAGCAACGCACCAAAGCTCCGCGCTGCCATGCACCTGATGCAGCCCATGATGAGCAGCAGCGCCTTTCGCGGCATGATCCTACACGGCGCGTGAAGCCAAACGATGGCCAATCACAACTCACACCCCTAGCCAGCGGAGACCCCCGGCGATGACCAGGGGAGTCGTCACTAGGCTGACCAAAGTGGTAGCTAGCACGCATTGCACGGCGGTGGGGGCGTGGCCCCCGTAGTGGCGGGCGATCATGATGTTAAAGACGGCGCTGGGCATCGCCCCCTGCACGATCAGCACGCGCTTTAGTTCCGTGCTCACGGGCAGGAAAAAGGCTGCCGCCATGAAGGCTACGGGGATGATGCACAGCCGCAGCACGGGGGCCAGTAGGGCGATGGACCAGCGCAGCCGCTCCTGCCCCCAGATGTCTGCGATGGAGGCACCGATGATGAGCAGGGCCAGAGGCACGGCACAGGCACCCAGCATGCCCAGCGTGTTGTGGATGACCTGCGGCAAATGGGCGTGCAGGCCGGTGAAGTTCAGGATGAGGGAGAGCAGGATGGTGATGACGGGCGGGTTTAGGGCCAGCTTCCAGGGTGCCTTACCCAGGCCGGTGAGCAGCCCCACGCCCGCTGTCCAGCAGGCCAGCTCGATCCCGAGTGCGAAGGTGAACATGACGCCCAGGGTGCCTTTGTCAGGAAACAGGGCGGTGACGATGGGAATGGCGACGAAGCCATAGTTCTGTAGCCCGCAGGAGACGGCGAAGGTGCGGCGCCCCTCGTGCCTTTTTAGCCCGATCAAGGGCGCAGCGAAGTAGGACACGGCGATGCCCAGCACTACCAACGCGAAGCCGAGGCTGGCCGCCACCAGCACGGGCAGCGGCAGCATCACGGCCTCGTTTCCCACTACCCGCTCCAGGATCAGGCAGGGTGTCAGCAGGCTCACGGCCAGGCGCATGAGGCCCGCGTCTGCCTCCTGCGGCAGGATGCCCAGCCGCCGCACCGCCGCACCCGCAGCCATCGTGAGATACACGGGCAGGATGACGGCGAGGATGCTGGCAAAGTCGAGCATGAAGGGCGCACACGGTGGCGCGCAGGGATGCGGAGGCAAGCGGTGGCGCATGATTCCTGCCGGTGAGGCTCGACAGAAGACCCTGCACTGCCTAACCTCGCGCTCATGTTTGAGAAATTTCTTTTGCCAGTTCTGCTGGCCGTGCCGGTCGGCATTGCGCGGTCGCAGGAAATGCCCGCCCACATTGAGGTGCTGCCGGGCACGTTGCCAGTGATCCTGACCGTGCCGCACGGGGGCAGTCTGAAGCCAGAAGGCATCCTGGCGCGGCGCTACGGCGTGGTGGCAAAGGATACGAACACAGCAGAACTGAGCCTGATGATTATTGAGGAGATGAAGGCGCTGCACGGTGGCACGCCACACGCTGTGATCTGTCACCTGCACCGGTCAAAGGTGGACTGCAACCGCGAGTTGAAGGAAGCCGCGCAGGGAGAGCCGCAAGCCATCGCAGCCTGGGAGCGCTTTCACAATGCGGCGGAGGCGATGGAACAGCAGGTGACAAAATCCCACGGCGCAGGCTTGGTGCTCGACATCCACGGGCATCGGCACGAGGAGGCACGCGTGGAGCTTGGCTATCTACTAAAAGGCGCGCAACTCAATGTGAGCGATGCCGCGCTGGAGGCAAACAGCAGCCTGCTGGCGCAGACCAGTATCCGCGAGCTAGATCGGCGCTCCTCACAGTCGTTTGCAGAGCTGCTGCGCGGACCGCAGAGCCTGGGGGCGCTGCTGGAACGCCGTGGCTTTAAATGCATCCCCAGCCCGACCAAGCCGGGTCCGGGAGACAGCGCATACTACAGCGGCTCCTACGATGTGCTGGCGCACGGGTCCAAGGACAGCGGCAGCATCAGCGCCATCCAGATGGAATGCCCGTGGACCGGCGTGCGCGACACGCCAGAAAACCAACGCCGCTTTGCCAAAGCCCTCGCCGCAGCCCTGGGGGACTATTTCAGGGCGCACTTCGGCAGGGGGCTTGGCAAGCGCCGGGCCGGGGAGTGATCTCAGTGGCCTTCCTTTATGAAAGGTCTTTTACCGCGACCACGATTCCTTACACCCTTACCACCATGACTACCTCTCCCTCGCCTACCCGCCGCCACTTCCTCCAGACCGGCAGCAGCGCCGCTATCCTCACCGCAGCCAGCACGCTCAGGGCGCAGCAAAAGGCGGACTCCGCCGAGACGTTGCGTATCGGTCTAGTCGGCTGCGGCGGGCGCGGCACTGGTGCTGCCTCGCAGGCGCTGAGCGCGGAGTACAATGGCAAGATTGTGGCGATGGCAGATGTGGATGAGAAGCAGATCGAGGGCAGTATCGCCAGCCTCGCGCAGAAGTTCCCAGACCGTGTGGAGGTGAAGCCGGACAAGAAATTCATCGGCTTGGATGCCTACCAGAAGCTCATTGACTGCGGCGTGGATGTGGTGCTGCTGGCCAGCCCTCCAGGCTTCCGCCCCAGGCACCTCCAGTCCGCAGTGGATGCTGGGAAACACATCTTTTGTGAGAAGCCCATGGCTGTGGACAGTGTCGGCTACCACATGGCGATGGCTGCGGTGAGCAAGGCGAAGGAGAAGAAGCTCAACCTCGTGGCCGGCTTCTGCTGGCGCTACAGCACCTCCCGCAGAGATGCCTTCTCCCGCGTGCAGGACGGGGACATCGGCAAGGTGACCAGCATCCTGGCCACCTACCACACCGGCCCCGTGAAGCCGATGCCGCCTGCCAGCGGACGCCCGGCGGGGATGAGCGATGTGGAGTGGCAGGTGCGCAATTGGTACAACTTCTCCTGGCTTAGCGGTGATAGCATCGTCGAGCAGGCCGTCCATAGCGTGGACAAAATCTGCTGGGCCATGGGTGACAAGCCGCCGATGAGCTGCATCGCCACCGGCGGGCGGCAGATCCCTGCGGAGGGCGGCAACATCTACGATCACTTCCACGCCGCCTATGAGTGGGAAAGCGGCCTCATCTGCCACCTAGCCAACCGCCAAATCAAAGGCTGCCAGGGCCACAACCAAGATGTCATCCGTGGTGAGAAGGGCGTGCTGGTCATCGGCAAGGGCGGCAATCCCTTCATTGACGGACCCAAGCGCTGGCGCTTCCGGGACGAGGAGAAGAACATGTACGACCTGGAGCACGAGGCGCTCTTTAACGCCATCCGCAAGGGCGAGGTCATCAATGACGGCGACCGCATGATGCTCAGCACCCTCGTCGGCATCATGGGCCGGGAGGCGGCCTACACCGGCCAGCTCCTCACCTGGCAGCAGATGCTGGACTGCACGCAAGATCTGGCACCCGACACGCTGAAGTGGGGGGACAGCTTTACTCCCACACCGATGCCCATGCCCGGCATCACGAAATTCAGCCTGCCAGAACCGAAGAATGACGAGAAGAAGGGCGCGTGAGGCATTCCCTCAATGCTCGCCCATCCAAAGGACCGTCGTCGCCGCCTGACCGACGGCCCCGCGGATGACGGCGGCTAGCTCGCGGTCTAGGTCACCGACCTGGACATGCACGAGGATGCGGCGGGTAGTGCTCTGCACAGAGAGGATGCTTGCCAGCGCTGTCGGCTGCGCGCTGGGAATGCCGAGCAGGGCCAGGGCGCTAGTCAGGTCAGGCATGGGCGTGTCGTCCTCCGTATTCAGGATGCCATCGCGCCCGATGCGCTGACTGCGCAAGAGGTTAGCCTTGCGGATGTCCGCCCCAGTCACAGCGGCGATGATTTCCGGGCGTGCCTCATTTACATCCAGCACCCCGCTGGCATAGACGCTGAGCCAGTTCCGCCACTCAGGGTAGGCGGCCTCCACCTCCTCCATGCCGCGCACCAGGGCCATTTCTTCGATGGAGCGGAAGGGGCGGTTGAAAGGCATGCCATTGCGCCCGTAGGCCTTGCTCTCCGCGCCCTGCACGCGCACAAAGTCGTCGCCATCCACCCAGTCAAAGAGGCGGTCAATGAGGATATTCGCCTGCGGCAGTGTCAGCCCCCAGTAGCGGAAGACGCGCTGCAGCGTCTGCCGGTCCTCCCTCTGGATGAGCACGTTGGGATTGATGAGGCCGTCCTCCCCGGTCATCTCCACCTCGTAGCGCTCATCCTCCGCCACTTGCTGGCGCAGCAGCGGATCGTCCGCCTTCACATCCGGGTTCATGGCCACTGCCAGCGCCGTTTCTGCAAGCATCCGCGCCCGGAATACCTGCCGCCGTGTCGCCGCCACATCCACATCCTGCAGCAGCAGCAGCGAGGCACCTGCCACCAGCCCAATGAGCAGCGCGATCACCCACAGCACCGCCAGCAGGGCAGCACCGGACTCGCCGCGTTCTTTGAGTGGAAAGGTCATTGCTGGCTGGGGATGGGCGCGCCTCCTGGTTGCACTTGCGGGTTCGGATTCAACGTGCCGTCGGGATTCAAATTCATTCCTGATTGGCCGGAAAGTTCTTGTTGGCTGGGAAGTAGTCCGGGCGGCAGTCCACCCCCGGTTGCCTGCGCATTCGGCACCAGCGGCGGCACCCAGAAAACGGCGCGCGTTTCAAAGCCATCATCTAGCCGCAGGGTCATCTCTGCCAGCAGGGGGCGCCGCGCCTCCTTCCAGATGTTTTCCCAGCGCCCGGTCGCGGAATCGTAGAAACGCCACTCGAAGCGGCTCACATTGTCCAGCAGTGGGATGGTGGTCTGGTCCTTCGTGTAGCGCACCGGCTGCCCGGAGCGCACTGCTGAGGTCTGGCGGTCGTCCAGCAGGCGCAGGTTCACCCGCAGGTAGCCGCCGGGGCGCTCCTCCGCATACAGCTCGGCACTCGTTTCTGGGGCCAGGGACGCGCCCGGTGTAAAGGAGGTGCCGCCGTTCACAAAGTTCAGCGTTGGCACATACGAGCCGCCGCGCTGCTGCACGAACAGCCGCACCTCCGCATCCCCCGGCAGTGTGCGGAAGGAGCGCCGCAGAAAGCCGATGAAGTTCTGCCGCACCAGAGACCGATCCTGCGCCAGAGCCAGATCATTGCTCAGCTCCAACGTGCCGTTGGCGATGGCAAAGATGCCACCCATGAGCATGACAAAAGCCGACAAAGCCACCAGCATCTCCAACAGCGTGAACCCCCCGCATTGTAGTCCCGGCTTCAGCCGGTTCAGGGAAACGCCGACGTTGGAATCGAGACTGAAAGTTTGGGTGATCTTCATAACAGTGACTCCCTCTAATTCACCGGCATGAACGCCCCGGCATACCGCAGCGTCTCCGCCTGCACCTCCACCGGGCCGCTGCCATCGTCCCAGCGCGCGGTGGCCTGGATGCGGAACATGCTCTGGAGAAAGCGGCCCTCCTGGTTCTTGAGGTCTTTCACCTGCTGGATCACCACCCGGTAGCCCACGCCATCCGCGCCTGGTTTGATCTCCTCCTCCAACTCCTTGAGCTGCGGCACCTTCCCGTATTCATCAATCAGCGATTCCAGGCTCTGCTCCACCTCCAGCAGGATTTGCGAATCCGTCCCTGCCTCGGCGATTTTGTTCAGCGTGCCGACCAGCGCCATCGCCGCCATGCTGAACACCGCCAGGGCCAGCACGACCTCCAGCAGCGTCATGCCTTTCGGGCGGGATTCCAGACGGCAGCGCATTGCGGTGAGTTTCATCATGTCAGTCAGTGGGTGATCCGGTGAGCGGATGGAAGGTCATCTCCCGGCTGCCTTCCTTGGTTTCAAAGCGAATTTTCACCGGCTCGCAGATGCCCTGCTGGCCGAACTGCCAGGTCTGCCCTTCGGCCTTTTCCCAGCCCTTACCACCCCAGCGGCGGATCAGCACCTTCATGTCGGAGGGCAGCTCAAAGCGGCTGCTGTCTGGGGCGCTGGCACCCAGCACGCCAAAGCCCGTCTCATCAAACGCGATGGTCAGACCCCGGTGCTGGATGATGGCCGCGTTTAGCGCAAACTTCGCCATCTGGGTCATGCGCTGCGCGGGTTTCTCAAACGGGTCCACGTCATCAAAGACCGCGAAGCTGCCAAAGCCGATGCCGATAATCAGGATCATGATGCTCATTACCACGACCAGCTCCAGCATGGTGAAGCCAGCGGCTGTGGGGCGGGGTGACGGAGTTTTCATGGCGATCAACCCCGGCGCACCGGGAAGGGCATCAGTCCGGGATCACATCGTCATCGCCACCATCCTTCTTGTCCGGGCCAAAGGAGTAAATCTCGTAGCTCTTGCCGTTCTTGCCGGGGCTGCGGAACTGGTACTTCGTGCCCCAGGGATCAATAATGCCATTTTCCTCAATGTAAGGCTTCTTTACCCGGGCATTGGCGGGCGGCTTCACCAGCGCCTCTAGGCTGGGCGGCAGGGAGCGGTTGTTGGTCTTGTACATCTGCACTGCCGTTTTGATCGTGTTGATCTGCGCATCGGCAGTGGTGAATTTCGCGTTCTCATCCACCTCTCCCAGTGTCACGGCACCGATGGCGATGAGCAGGGCGATGATGGCCAGCACGAGCATCATCTCCATGAGGGTGAAGGCGGCGCGCAGGCGGTTGGCGGATGTAGTGTGGATTTTCATGGGTGGAATCTAGCGGCAGGGTTGGCTTGGAGTGGCGAGGATGGCAAAGCGTTCGGCATTCGTCATTCACTATTCACAAATTGTCAGTTGCGCGACTTCAGCGCGGACACGGTCTGGAAGATGACGGAAATCATCATATACGCCATCACGCCTACCAGCGAGGCCATGACCAGGATGATGACCGGCTGCATCAGTGCCATGACTTTCTCCAGGCTTTTCCCCAGCTCGCGCCCGCAGCGGTCTGCCGTACGTCGCAGCGTGCCGCCGAGGTCGCCCGTGTGCTCGCCGATGCGCACCATCTCCAGCAGCCGGAGGGGAAACAGAGCCGTCCGCTCCAGTCCACGCGAGAGGGAGGCACCATCACGCACGCCTGCGATCACCGCTTCGAGCTGCTTCTGCACATACTGGTTCGAGGACACACGCGAGGCTAGCTCCAGCCCCTTCAGCAGTGGCAGCCCACCGCCGGACAGGCTTGCTAAGGTCTCCAAGAACTGGGTGTGAAAGCTGGCCATCAGCACATTGCCGATGAAGGGAATCCGTAGCTTTGCCTGATCCCATAGCGGGCGGCCCGTCTTTGACCGCGACCACACCCAGAAGCCCAGCGCAATCAAGGCCGCCCCGGCCAGCAGCGCCCACCAGTAGTTTTTAGTAAAGTCAGAGACCGCCATCACGATCTGGATGCCCTTCGGCACACCGCCTTTCATGCGCGACATCATCACGCTCAGCCTGGGAATCAGGAAGGTGGTGAAAAGGATCGTCACCCCGATGGCCGACACAAACAGGAAGCCCGGATAAATCAGCGCCACGGCCACCTGGCTGCGCATCTCCCGCACGCTGCGCAGGTACTCTGCCTGCCGCCGCAGCGCCACGGACAGCGATCCGCCCGCCTCCCCCGCAGCAGCCACAGAGCAAAACAACTCCCCGAACGACGGCGACGCCTGCCGCAGCGCATGGCTGAAAGGATGCCCCTCGCGGATCAGATTCCCCAGCCGCTGCGCCACACGCCCTTGCTGTCCGACAGCGCCCTTTCCCTCCATCAGCTTCAAAGCCGCCTCCAGTCGCATTCCCGCCTCCAGCAGTTCCGACAGCTCCTCGGTGAAAAGCTGGAGTTGCGCCCCGCTGAGCTTGATCGGCCCTGTCTCCACCACGGGTTCCCCGGACTTGGTCTTCACCGTCGCCTTTCCCGCCGCTTTCGCTGCCGCCTCATTGACCTTGAAGGGCTGCAATCCGCGTCCATTTAACTGCCGTACTGCCGACGCACGATCTGCGGCCTCGATTGTCCCGGAGACATCGCGGCCCGTGGCATCAGCGGCTTGATAGGCAAAGTTTGGCATGGGGGCGTGAGACAAGCACAGGCACGGTTCGTTGCAAAGCGGATGTCTTGCCACAAAACGCAGACCGCGTCACCCGTCACCACGCATCCGTCCGGAACTGGCTAGCTGGCAGACCAGCACCATTCCACAGCGTCACATCCGGCATCTCCGCCCAGGCATAGCGTGCCGCCACGGGCTTCCGCACGGCAGGGCTGGAAAGGATGACTTTAGTCCCCTCCACACGCGCCTCAGCGGGCTGCCACACCTTGTCCGCGCCAGCGATGACGAAACCAGTGGTAGGTCCGTCCTTGAGTTCCAACCCCTCATTGGTGTGGGCAAACGTGACGATGATCTCACTGCCTTTGATCTCGTGCTTCACCGGCAGTGGACCGCTCATGGCATCCGCCTGCCCATAAACCGCTCCCAAGGCCCAACGTGCCAAGCGGTCACCCACGGCCTGCTTGTTCTTTGGGTGGATGTCCTTCGCCTCGCCGACATCCAGCGTGACAGCCATGCCGCTCTTCGGCACGCTTTGCACGGCCTTCAGCGCGGCCTCGCGTACCAGCATCCAGCCTTCACCACGGTTCGCTTCATAGTTCGGCAGTTGCACCCAGGCGAAGGGGAATTCATCCCCCCAGCGCGCGCGCCAGTCCTGCACCAGCAGCGGCAGTTGATGCCGATAAAAGGCTGCCTTATCGCCGCTGCTGTTCGCCTCCCCCTGATACCACAGCACGCCACGGACGGCGAAAGGGATCAGCGGGGCGATCTTGCCATTGAAAAGCCCGCCCACATCGCCCTTGCGCGCACGCAGCGCCACCGGGTCGCGCGGCTTCGTCGGCTCCGGCTGGCCCGCCTCTTTGGCCTTCTTCGCCTTCTCCGTCCAGGCAGCGAGCTGCTTTTCGTAGAGCGCCTTCGCCTTCACCGGGTCAAAGGCAGACTCCGCCTTCTTCATCATCTCAAAGAAAGGCTTCAGCTCTGCGCTGGCCTGCTGCGCCTCCGGGCTGATCCAGGACTCGATGGGCGTACCGCCGACGGAGGAATTGATCAGCCCCACTGGCACTTGCAGCACCTGATGCACCTCCCGCCCAAAAAAATAGGCCGTGGCCGAGAAGCCACCCACCGTCTCCGAGCTGCACACGACCCAGGCTCCCCTGCAGCGGTCCTGCGCCGTGGCGTTCGCTCCACTTTCCTCCCGAAACATGCGCATCTCCGGCAGTTCCGCGTCTGCTTTCTCCTGCTCGTAATCCTGCGCGCGTTCCACCGTCATCGCCATGTTCGATTGGCCAGAGCCGAGCCATACCTCGCCGATCAGCACATCGTTCACCGTCTTCGTCTCGCTCCCCGCCGTGACCGTGAGTGTCTGCGCCCCCTTCGCCTCCAGCTTTGGCAAATCCACGCGCCATTTGCCCGCGCCATCCGCCACGGCCTGCACCTTCTGCCCGGCGATGGAGACCACCACCTCCTGCCCCGGTGCGGCCCAGCCCCACACCGGCACTACTTTGTCCCGCTGCAACACCGCATGGTCAGAAAAGATCGCCGGTAGCTCCAACGCAGCATGGGCAGTGCTAGAAAGCAGGCAGGAAAAAAGGATTGAGTAGCGCATGAACAGCCTAAACGGACATCCTGACCTATTCGTTCACACCCGGATGTGGACTCCGCCAGAACGATCCGCAGGCTGTGCGTGCAGTGTAATCCGTAAAACGAACTTTCCAGTTCGTTCACGATCTTTGGTGTCGCCTGCCTCACAATGCCATCGACACCCCCGTCGCGGTCCGGTATGGGATTGGCCGAGATTTGATGCATGACTCCCGATCACAAGCCTTCAGACGCACCCCAGACCTTTCCGCATACGATGTGGAGCATGGTGCGTCTCGCCGTGGCTGAGGGGAAGCCCGGAGCGGACCGAGCGCTGGATGATCTCTGCCGCCTCTATGAAAAGCCCATCTTCATCTACATCCTCCGCGCGGGCCATTCTCCTGATACGGCGCAGGATTTGAAGCAGGCGTTCTTTGAGCAATTGCTCGCCAAAAAAGCCCTCGCTGATGCCGAGGCCACGCGGGTGAAACTTCGCGCCTTTTTGCTCACGAAACTTCAGAGCTTCCTCATAGATCGCCATCGCCACGACATGGCCCAGAAGCGCGGCGGCGGGAAAGTCGCCAACATGGCCGACCTCAGCGAGACCCAGGCCCTTTTGGCCGAACCGGTGGATCAGATGACACCCATCATCGCCTTTCAGCGGCAGTGGATGGAGACACTGGCCGCCACCGCCATGGAGCAGCTCCGCGCCGACTACGCCGCGCGTGGACAGGCCGATCTCCACGCCGCCATTGCACCCTTCATCACCAGCAGCAGTGAGGAAAGCATCGCCGCACTGGCACTCCGCCTCGGCAGACCCGAAGGCACCCTAAAGAGCGACATCTCCCGCCTCCGCGCCCGCTGCCAGAACCTCATCCGTGAGCAAATCGCCGCCACGCTCGACGATCCCACACCCGAAAACATCACCACCGAGCTGCGCGATTTGATGAGTGCACGTAGCACATGAAAATCAATCCACCACCTACCCGATGTCTCCCCCCGCCTCCCACGACCCAAGCCATTGGCAGCCGCCTTCACCGGCAGAACTGCAAGTGCTGCTGCCGAAGTATGAGATCACGCTGCTCATTGGACGTGGTGGCATGGGCGCGGTGTATCGTGGTCGTCAGCGGGCGCTGGAGCGCGGCGTGGCGATCAAAATCCTGCCGCCGGGTGTGGAGGCGGCGGACGCCAGTTTTGGCGAGCGCTTCCGTCAGGAGGCGCTGGCCATGGCCAAGCTGAACTATCCCGGCATCGTCGCCGTGTACGACTTTGGCCAGACGGCGGATGGCATGCGCTACATCGTCATGGAGCATGTCGATGGCATCGACGTAGCGCAGATGCTGGCCAAAAAAGGCCGCCTCCCCTCCAAGGATGCCATGGCGATCATCGCTCACGTTTGTGATGCGTTGAAATACGCCCACGCACGCGGGATCATCCACCGCGACATCAAACCGGCCAACATCATGGTGGGTTACGATGGCGTGGTGAAGGTAGCGGACTTCGGCCTCGCCAAGATGAACCGCGGTGAGCAGTCCAGCTTCACCCAGAGCGGCATGGCGATGGGGACGATGCACTACATCGCCCCGGAGGCGCTCATCCTCGGCAGCACCGTAGATCACCGCGCGGACATCTATGCGATGGGCGTCATGCTTTACCAGATGCTCACCGGAGACCTGCCACGGGGCATGTTTGACCCTCCCTCGCATAAGGTCGCCGGCCTCGATCCACGCTACGACAAGATCATAACCCGCACACTCCAAAGTGACCGCGAGCAGCGTTACCCGAGCGTGAGTGACCTGCGCCTCGACCTGGACGCGATCCTCACCAAGCCAGTGACGCAGATCGATCCCAACGCGGCCGAAGCACCCGCCGCGCTCAATACCACCGCCAGGCCACAGCGTCCTGATGGGCAGCCATACCAACCACAGCAGACAAAAGCTTTGTCATCACAGAAAAAGAAGGGCGATTGGTTTTTTTGGCTCCCCATCAGCGCAGTGGCCCTCGGGGCAGTCGCGCTGCTGGGACTGGGCAAGCCTGTCAAGGAGGTGAGCCAGGAGTTCGAGGTGAGCACCAGCATGCTTTACGCCTGGCGCAACCAAGCGCAAAGCGCGCAGGGCGGGAGCGCAGGACTG
>Ga0247843_1000923_pt1 | contig 65050 bp, 61 predicted proteins | sample LaCruzMarch2017__FD_192420 | JGI IMG/M metagenome (GOLD analysis project Ga0247843, IMG submission 192420) | Freshwater microbial communities from meromictic Lake La Cruz, Castile-La Mancha, Spain - LaCruzMarch2017_8m | ecosystem: Environmental > Aquatic > Freshwater > Lake | place: Spain...
CACCTGTTCTCCGCGCGATATCCTCTAAGTCCACAGGAAGCAACGCACGAATCGACGACCACTGCAATTCCATATACGAAGGACGAAGAACAAACTCGGATAGACGCTTAACTAAGCGGCTATGACCTTTAAGGAGGGGGTTAGGGAATAGGCCACATTTGCCTTTTCGCGGGAGGTATGTCCTTAAGTTAGGAAAATCTCTGGCGTAAGTCCCCCTCCCCCACGGTTCCCCCGCTTCGCCGGGGCACCATCTCGGACCTAGGTCGGTTCCCCTTGAAAGGGGGAACCTTTAAGGAGGGGGTTATGGAAGAGATTACATTTCCCTTTTGGCGGGAGGTATGTCTTTAAATTAGGAACATCTCTGGCGTAAGTCCCCCTCCCCCACGGTTCCCCCGCTTCGCAGGGGCACCATCTCGGAGGTATTCCTCGAGTCGCCCGCTACACAGGGTCTCTATCTCGGAAGCGGCGGGAGCTACTAGGGCGACGAGTGCAACGCGATAAGCATGAGCGAAATCGACCGCGACGGCGACCCATCGACGGACGAACTGTTCGACCTCGAGGAGGGATCGGCCGAGCTCGGAGGTCGGGATAATCCCCGCCCAAATGGCCAAACTCCAAAGGTTAACCTAGGCTTAACATATACGAGGTCATACTACATGCCTAGCGACGCATAGTATGAGCTCTTCTCCACTCGACCCAGTTCTCACGGCAAATTTCCTTCGCGGAAACACCGCCATCATCGTCCTCGCGATCTTGCGGGACGGTCCTGCCCATGGCTACGCCATCGGCAGCGAGATTGCTCGCCGGTCGGAGCACACACTGGAGTTCAAGCAGGGGACGCTCTATCCGATCCTTCACGAGTTAGAGCGGGACGGAAGTATTTGCAGTGAGTGGGAGATCCCGAACGGGGACCGACCGCGCAGGGTTTACACCATTACCGAGTCTGGTCAACGAGAACTTGAGCGGCGCATGGAAGCGTGGCAACGATTTAACGCGGCGATGATTCGCGTAACGGCGGTGCGCTTGGATGAACAAACTGGCTGAAGTAATTCATTCACGATCAAATCCGGATCTGCCCGGCGAGTTGCTCCCACCGGATGCCGAGATCGATCGGTACCTTGAGCTTTTCGGAGCCCAATTGCTTGGCGTTGTCCCGTTCAACCAGCGCTATCGGCTTCGAAATGAAGCCGCGTTTCACTTGGAGCGGCTGCGAGATGACCTGATCGCCGAGGGCCACGACCGCCGGGAAGCCGTTCGCCGGGCGATCGTGGCCTACGGTCCGGCAGAGCAACTCGCGGAACAGTACATCAAAAGCTGGTTCGAAAAGTCGGCCGGTGGCGTGCTCGCAAAGCGGCTCGGTAAGGGCAATGCGATAGCCTTCGTCGCGTTTGCCCTTGCCGAGCTCATTTGCGTCGGCTTGTTCTACGGCCGTATCTTTGTTCCGGTAGAGTCGGTTTTTCGCTATACGGTCGATCCGACGGTGTTTCCGGCGTCAACCTTGAACGCCGTTCCGATTCCGGATTCATCGTTGTTTTTCGCCGTCCTGGCAACCGTGGTCTTGGTAGCACCGATTCTCGCGGGGGCGTGGGTTGGAGCGAAAGTTCCGATTCACCCAATGCGAGCGGTCTATCACGGCCTTCTTCCCTGCATTTTGTATTCGTTTGTAAGCGGCGTGCTGGTTCTTCCGAGCCGGGAGCTACTTCTGTTCGCTCTTGTTCAATTGGTCTACTGGCTACCGGTTAGCCTGGCCGTGGCCCACTTTGCGCGGCTGCACGTTCGCGCGCTTCGCATCGGCAAGGAGCTGTCCGCATGAGAACGGCTTTCACCCTCTTGGAGCTACTTGTCGTCGTGGCGATCGTTTCGTTGCTTGCTGCGTTGCTTTTCCCGGTGTTTGCCCAGGCTAAAACGGCCGCAAAGCGAACCGTCTCGCTGAACAACGTGAAGCAGATCACGTTGGCCCAGTTTCTTTACATGGAGGATAACGAGGGTTCGGTCGCGATCAACCGCGATTGCACGCTCGTTATCGAAGGGCGGAGCGAGCAAGCCCCGTGCACGGTTGGCCGGGCGTACCGGGGTTGGATCGATCTGACCGTGCCCTACGTGAAGAACTATCAGGTTTTCAAATCGCCCGGCGACGAGGTGGAAGCGGTTCCGCTGAAGCCAGGCACGATGGACGCGGTCGGACGTCCGGTTGAGAGCGGTGTCGTTTGGGGTCCTCGGCCCGATGGCCGGGTGATCGGTGGCGAATACCGTTCGAGCTATGCCCGGAACAACAATTGGAGCAACAACGGAACCTATACGGCACGCTACAGCCAAGCCGAGTTCCCCGCGACGCTCATCCTCATCTACAGCTTCGCCGCTAACTCCGGAGCGGGCGCGCGCGACTACGAAGGAGTGCCCGGCTCCTCATTTACCATCGTGCGGCGTCCGTCGATCGAAGCCGATCCGGCCCAGTGCGTGGCCTACAAGAACGATTCGAGCCAAAATGTTCGGTCGAATTTTCTAAGATTCCTCCCGCAGTTCGTCGCTGCGCGAGAGGCGCAAACGCCCAGCAGCGAGCGATACCTTGGGCGAGGCATTTACGGATTTGCCGATGGGCATGCGCGCGCCTACGTGCCGGATGTGATCCGCGGACAGTGCAACTGGGGGATTTCATCTCCCGGCCTGGAAAGCGGCAACGACGGCGTCAACCCGGACTTCAGGTTCTAACATGACCTTTTTGAACCGAAGCCAACTCACGATTTGCCGGAATTCGTTCCGGCACACGTTGCCGAAAAACAAGACGGCAACGCTCGAAGTCCCCGCTAAGGGCAAGGCCACCGTTGCGCCAACAACGAGGGCACTCCAAACGCGCCGTCCGCACCCGTGTCCAGGTGAAATTACATGTTATCTAACCGAAAAGCCTTTACGCTCATCGAACTCCTTGTCGTGATCGCGATCATCGCGATCCTCGCCGCCATCCTCTTCCCGGTCTTCGCCCAGGCTAAGGAAGCCGCGAAGAAGACCCTCTCGCTCAGCAACATCAAGCAGGTCACGCTGTCGCAGTTCCTCTATATGCAGGACTTCGACGACACCATCGCGATGAACCGCAACTGTAACCTCGTCGTGAACGGCGTTGGTGGCCAGTTCCCCTGCGTTAACGGACGTGGCTACCTCGGCTGGATCGACCTTGTGGTGCCGTATGTGAAGAACTACGGCGTCTTCAAGAGCCAGTCGGACGGCGTTCCTGCGAACCCGTACCCGGCTGGTCTGGAATCGTTCAATGGCGAGAGACTCCAAAACGGAATCGTTTGGAACTCGCGTCCGAACGACGAGCGATTTGGCGGCGAGTACCGAAGCTCTTACGCGCGAAACAACAACTTCGCTAACAACGGCACCTACACGTCCAACGTCGGCGCGGTGACGAATCCGTCGTCAGTCATCTTGGTTTACTCTTTCGCGGCCAACTCGGGCGGCGGCGCAGGCGGCGGCGAAGGCGTTCCGGGATCGACGTTCAGCATCGTTCGACGCCCCGAGATCTTCCCGGCCGCTGGTACATGCACGGCCTATGACAACGCTTCGACCGGTAACAACCGCGCGAACTTCTTCTTCAATCTCCCGGCCTACGCACAGGTTCGAGAGCGCGCGAAGCCGAGCAGCGAGCGGTACAACGGTGTTGCCAACTATGGCTTTGCCGATGGCCACGCCAAGGCGTACAAGCCGGATCAGATCAAGGGCCAGTGCCAGTTCGGCTTCACGCCGATCGGAACGGAAACCGGGAATGGCGGAACGCCTGACTTCCGGTTCTAAGGCGGTTTGGGCTTTAGGAATCCTTGCGCTCGGCCTGTTGGCCGGGTGCAAGGAACCCGGTTCGGTGCCTTCGGCAAACGAGCCTAGCCCATCCGAAATGCAAAAGATGGCAGAGGATTCGATTCCGAAAAACGGATCGGATCCCCGCTAGGACGAGTTCTCCCTTCCAATCGGAAGGGAGACAACTTAGGAAATCTGGGCGAGGACGCTCTTCAGCGATTCGGCCGATTTGTGCAGGGCCTCGCGCTCCTCGGCGGAGACGCTCGGCGTGATGATCTGGTGCACGCCCTTTCGGCCAACGCGGGTCGGCAGCGAAAGCGAGATATCGGAGATTCCCAGCGTTCCGGTCTGCAAGGAAGAAACCGGAAGAATCTTCTCCTGGTTCAGAGCGATCGACTCGACCACTTCCTTGATCGAGATGCCGACCGCGCGGCCCGCTCCACCCTTCAGGCGGATGACCTCCGCGCCCGACTTCTTGGTGAACTCAAACACGCCCTGGGCTTCGTCGACGGTGTAGCCGGGGTACGAAGCGAGCGGCACGCCGGCGACGGTCGCGCTTGAGAAAATCGGCACCATGGAATCGCCGTGCTCGCCAAGAATCAGCGCCTTCACGTCGGTCGCGTTCACGTTAAAGTGATCGGCCAACAGTGAGCGGAACCGGCAGGTGTCGAGCACCGTGCCCAGTCCCAGAACCTGCTTCTCCGGCACAATTCCGGACGTCGTCGCAAGGTGGGTAAGGATATCGACCGGGTTCGAAACGACCAGAATCGTCGCGCCATCGGCAAGCTTGACGCCGCGAATACTCTCCAAAATCGCTTTGAAAAGGTTGACGTTTCGGTTGATGAGCTCCAAGCGAGACTCATCCGGCTTGCGGCGCGAACCGGCCGTGATGACCACGCAGTCGCTGTTTTCGACGATCGAGTAATCGTTTGCGCTGGTAAAGCGCTGGTTGGCCGACAGTGCGGAACCGTGCCGGAGGTCAAGCGCCTCGCCGGCCGCCATGTCCGGGTTCATGTCGACAAGCGCGATCTCGCGAACAACTCCGCCAAGTTGAAGGGCGTATGCCGCGTCCGATCCAACCCGTCCGCCGCCACCAATGATGCTAACTTTCATGCTGCATTCATTATGGCGGCCAGCGTCGGGCGGCCGTTATTAGACCTGCATCAGTTCGGCTTCTTTCTTCTTGCCCTGGTCTTCGGCTTTTGCCACGAAGGTGTCGGTGAGCTTTTGGACCTTTGTTTCGTGGCCCTTCACATCGTCTTCGGTGAGCTCTTTCTTCTTTTCCATCGCCTTGAAGCCGTCCATCGCTTCGCGTCGGACGTTTCGGATGGCGATTCGGGCCTGTTCGACGCGGGCGCTGCACTGCTTCACCATGTCTTTCCGTCGCTCTTCGGTCATCTGCGGGAAGTTCAGGCGAATACCGGTGCCGTCGTTGACGGGCGAGATGCCGAGATCGCTTTTCAGGATCGCGCGCTCAATGGCGGGCGTCATCGACTTCTCGTAGGGCTGAATGAGCAGCTGCCTTGGCTCGGGCGTGCTTACGTTTGCCACCTGGTTGACCGGGGTTTCGGTTCCGTAGTAGTCCACGGTAACGCGCTCCAGAACGGCCGGAGTAGCGCGACCGGTGCGGTATGAGTTGAAGTCGTGGACCATCGCATCGATGGCGCCATTCATCTTCTGTTCGGTATCTTTCAAAATTTGTTCAACGGACATAACAGTTATTCTCCACCCACGAGGGTTCCGGTGTGGCCGCCGGCCAGCGCATCGAGCAGGCTGCCGGTGGCGTTAAAGTCGAGGACGATGAGCGGCATGCGGTTCTCGCGGCACATCGTAAAAGCGGTTTGGTCCATGACGCCCAACCGGTTTTCGATCGCCGTCGTGTAATGCAGTGTGTCGTACTTCACGGCGTCTTCGTGCTTCTTTGGGTCTTTGTCGTAGACGCCATCGACCTTCGTCGCCTTCACCAGCACGTCGGCTTCGATTTCCAGGGCACGCAGGACGGAGGCTGTGTCCGTCGTAAAGAACGGGTTTCCGGTTCCGGCGGCGAATACGACAACGCGGCCCTTTTCGAGGTGACGAATCGCGCGGCGGCGGATGAACATCTCGGCAACCTGGGCGACCTGCACAGCACTCTGAACTCGGGTCGGAACGCCCTTGTTTTCGATGGCACTCTGAAGCGCGAGCGCGTTCATCAGCGTGCCGAGCATGCCAAGCTGATCGGCCACGGCGCGGTCGATATTGCCGGAGGCGCTAAAGGTTTCGCCGCGAACGAAGTTGCCGCCGCCAACGACGATGCCGACTTCGTGGCCCGCCGCGTGAACCGAAGCAACTTCGCCCGCGATGTAGGAAAGAATTTCGGGGTCGAGCCCAAAGCCGAGTTTGCCCGCGAGAGCCTCGCCGCTAAGCTTGATCAGAACCCGTCGAAATGAGCGTCTTTGAAAATCCAACGGAAGCACCATCCATGGCCATTCCTGACCCGCGCTAGTATACCGACGCGGCCCCGTTACGCAAACATCGGCGCCAAGTCCTTCCGCAGGAGCGTTCTCGCGCGGAACAGCCAGCTCTTCACCGTTCCTTCCGGCGCGTTCAGCCGATCGGCGATCTCGTTGACTTCCATGTGCCGGAAGTGTCGCATCACGATGATGTCTCGGTACGGGTCGGGCAACCGGTTGATGGCTTCCATCACCAGCTGGTTCTCTGCCTCGCCTTCGGCAAGCTCGGCGATATCCACGCGCGGGTCGGCCAGCGTCAGCTCGTGGCTCTCGATCGGCTCGCCCAGCAGTTTCCGCGCCCGAAGGATGTCGATGCAACAGTTATGGCAAATGCGGCAGAGCCACGGCTTGATGCACCTTGCGGCGTCGAAGGTTGGCAACGCGCGAAACGCCCGCAAGAGCGTTTCCTGAACGGCGTCGTTCGCGTCTTCGGAGTTTCTCAACTGGCGATATGCGATCTGTTGAAGGATCGGACGATAGTTTTCAAGGAGAATTTGGAGCGCGGCTTCATCCCCTGCTGAAGCCTTAACCACCGGGTGGTTGTCCCACGTAAGCACGCGGCTATTCATTTTTTTGTGAGGAGTATAAGGCCCTCCCTCACCAGATATTGTATGGCCCGGCAAGGTGTGGCCTGGGCTTGTTGGGACTATTTAGCTATTCTTGATTCGGAGTCCTAGGTCTATTTTGTTTGGCCTATCGCTTTTCGAGCCGGCGCGTTTTCCCCATCATGCGGAGCTTCAACAGGTCGCGAAGCATTCGGGGCCCATCGCGCATCAAAACGACCTTCGAACCCTCTTGGTGTCGCCACCGAATTGGCACTTCGTCAATGCGATAGCCGAGGTCTCGGGCCACCATCAACGCCTCAAAGTCAAAGCCAAACCCGTTGAGTTTGCACCGCGAAAAGATGTCTTTGTTCGCGGCGGCGGTGAACATTTTGAACCCGCACTGCGTGTCGTCGATGCCGCGAATGCCGATCGTTTGCACCGCCAAGTTGAAGCTTCGGCCGAGCATTTCTCGGTACCAGGGCTGGCGGACCTCCAGGTTGCTGGCTTGCAGCGGTCGGCTGCCGATCGCGACATCAGCGCCTTGGTTCATCCGCTCTAAAAGCTTTTCGGTTTCTTCTTGCGGCGTGGCGAGGTCGGCGTCGCAGAACAGGATGAGGTCACCGGTCGCTTCCAGCATGCCCTTTCGAACGGCGTAGCCCTTGCCTTGGTTGTCGGGGTAGCTGATGAGCCGAAAGCGGCCGTTTGCCCTGGCAAACTCGTGGGCGATGTCGGCGGTGCGGTCTTTGCTTCCGTCACTGACGACGGCCACGTCGTAGTCGTAGGGCTGGGCGTCGTAGTACTCCTTCAGCCGGTCGAGAGTGCGCGGAAGGCGTTCCTCTTCGTTATAGGCGGGGACAACGACGCTGAGGTGCGACCACGAACTCAACGCCTTGCTCCCATGTATCCCTCAAGTTTACCGACGCGGCAAAAGTTCCGCTTCTCGCGGCCTTTAGGGCGCTGGGTTGACTTTCGTGCGGTGAACGAGGCTCTTTAGCTCGTCGAGCGAGACTTCGTGCTTGAAGATTTCTTTGTAGACGGCATCCACCAGCTCAAAGATTTCCAGCAACGCAATCAGGCGGTTTCGCAGGGATTGGACTTCTTCGGACTTGTCGTGCTCGGGGAGCTTTGCAATTACCTCTCCGATGGCCTCGGCGGTCGGGTCGATCTCGCGGCGCTTCCGCTCTTTCACGATCCGGATGAACATCTGGTACGGATCTATCTCGGTGATGTACGTATCTTTGCGGTCGCCGGGCTGACGGAAGCGGCGCACCACGCCCCAGTCCATCAGCTCGCGCAGGTTCATGCTGGCGTTGCCTCGGCTGATTTGCAGCCGATCCATGATTTCATTCACCTCTAGCGGCTGGCCGGTGACAAACAGCAATGCATGGATCTGCGCCATGGTGCGATTGATGCCCCAGCTGGAGCTCATGCGGCCCCACTCTAGGATGAATTGATCCTGGGCGGCATCGATGGTGCTGCCGGCGCGCGGCGGGCGTGGGTACGCCTCCGGCTCTTCATCCAAGGCGTGAATCAGGTCGTCTGCCATCGCCTATTTTGCGGCGAGAAGGCGATCCGATTCCGTGCGGTTGAGCTCAATGTAGTGAACCCACTTTGCCGGCACATCTTCGTCGGCGAAGATTGCGCTTACCGGGCAAACGGATTCGCAGTTTCCGCAGTTAATGCAGAGGTCCGGAATAATGAAGAGTTGATCTTCGCCCTCGATAAAGCAGTCGACGGGGCAAACCTCAATGCAAGATTTATCTTTAACTCCACGACACGGATCGGTTACAACGTAGGCCAACGGTTCTCTTTTCTCCTGAGGCTAGAGTGTACATGAAGGTTCGGCCGATTCTTGGTGTGTCGGCTGTCGCCATTTTGGCCGACAACCTGCGCCGGACCTTTGGCATGAAGAAAGTCGGCCAACAATTGGCCTAAGTTGGGCCACAATAGGAATCACAGGATTGCCGATGACGTAGTCAAAAGCAGAACAAAAATGAGCACCGACACCCTAGAGAAGACCGCCGAAACGTTGACCGCCACCGAAGGCATTTCGCTTTCGGAGCGTGCCGCCGCTGAACTGAACGAAGTGATTCAAGCCCAAGCCGCCGAGAACGTCGTCCTTCGCGTTTGGATTTCGGCCGCCGGTTGCAGCGGACTCCAGTACGGCATGCGCCTGGAAGAGGGCGGACCGGAGGAAGACGACTTGATGTTCGTTCAGGACGGCGTTCGCGTGGTCGTCGACAAGGACAGCTACGCCTATATGCCCGGTGCGACGATCGAGTACATCGACAATGAGCTTGAGAGCGGCTTCCGCGTGAACAACCCGGCGGCAACGCAGACCTGCGGTTGCGGATCGTCGTTCAAGACTGAGACTTCCGGCGGTTGTGGTAGCGGCGGCTGCGGCTCGCGATAAGGAGCCTCACCCCGGCAGGGGTAGCAGGGCGATAGAAGACCCCGGGGACTCCCCGACCTTGGCGTGGGTGGCATCACTTCAGGGCGCTCAATTCCGCGCAGCCTGTTGACCTGGGGTCTGCGACCCCAGGCTACGAAGATTCGACCCTTCTAGGGTCGGGTCGCAGCGCGTGCCAGAATTCGCTCCGGAAAAGGAGATCGGCTCTTGACGGAGATGTGAATCGCCTGTGCGCGACGATCACCGCGGCAGGGGTGACATCCCGATAGAAGACCCCGGGGACTCCCCGACCCTGGCAAGGGTCGCAGCTTTTCCGCTGGCATCCCTTCAGGATGCTTTCTTCAACCGAACGCCTTGTCCTGGGGTCTTCGACCCCAGGCTACGCAGATTCGACCCTTCCAGGGTCGAGCTCGCGGTAATCGCCTGAGCGTCAAGACGTACCTGAGAGTCTAGAGCTTCCAAGGGGCGACAAAACCGGCCTGTGCGAGCCTCACCCCGGCAGGGGTGATATCCCGATAGCCCGGGGTCGAAGACCCCGGGAACGGAATGCATCCGTACCACGACCCTGGCAAGGGTCGCATCCTTGAGCTGGCATCCCTTCAGGATGCGAAATGGCACCTGGCGCCTCGTCCTAGGGTCTGCGACCCCAGGCTAAGAAGCTTCGACCCTTCCAGCGTCGCGTTGCCCGTGGGCTGGCAGAAGTGGCATTGCTCCAGAAAATGGGATCCCTTCGAAGGGTGATGAGAACCGCCGGGGTGAGAACCTCACCCCGTAACGAGACACCTATTTGATCGTGAACGTTCCGGTGGCGATGTTTGCCCCGTACTTCGCCGTCGCTCTGTACCGGGCCCAAACCGTGTGGCTGCCCACCTTCAATCCCGCGATGGGAACCGTGATTGAACTCGTTCCATTTGCGCCAGTGGTTGTCCATTTCTTCAGGACTCCGTCGACGTAGATGCCGACCTCGGCGTTCGATATTCCTTGGTCTGTGGCGCGATCCCTCAGCTTTGCCTCGATCGTAACCAGCAGGTCTCCCACCGCAGCGGCAACGGAAACCCGGGGGATAGCCGGTCCGGTCGTGTTCGGGCCCAGTTCGCTCGTGGACTGCGTGCGGACCTCGGTCGCGGTCGCGGTGATGGAGCTGTATTGCCCGGTCGTGCCCACGGTCTTGTACAGCGACGCCTTGCCGCTGGAGTTAGTCGTGACGTTGTACGTTCCCAAGAATACGTCTGCGCCGCCGTTGCCCGACGCATCCGGAGCGAGCACTCCAAACAGGTCCACCGCGTACTCCCGGCTTGGAGCGGCGGAAAGGCTGACCGTCGCCTTAACGGATTCGCCTTCGCCAACCAAGGTGATGGTTGGGAAGTTGGTCAGGCCGTTTGGCCCGGTGTCAGCGTCCAACGCGTCGTTGGGCGTCACTCCGAAATTGCCGTTGCTTCCGTCCAAGTTGATCGCAATCCTTGCGTTTCGGGAGATCAGGTTCCCGCGGATTGCGACTCCCGTCGCCGTCCCGGTTACCAGGATGCCGTTGGCTCGGTTGCCGAGGATCGTGTTTGCCTGGCCGGCCGCGGTTCCGCCGACGGTATTCCGTCCGGTGCGGTCAAACATCATGCCATTTCGGTTCGCAAGGGAGGCAATCAAACTGCCAATCGTGTTCCCAAAGAACTGGTTGTTTATCGAGTCGGATCGATAGACGTAGATGCCGTCCCACGGGCTGGCGCAGATTCGATTGCCCTGGAAGACGTTAGACGAAGCTCCGTTGCCAACCCAGACGCCCGCGCCTTTGTTCGCGATCGCGGCAGTGCCTGCCGCGTTTACGCCAACGTTGTTGTCGACAAAAACATTCTTGTTTGTGCCAAGGTCGCCGACCCCGATTCCATCGCTCTGGTTACCGGAAATCAGGTTGGCTTCGATGCGGTTTGCGGCTGCGCCATCAACCACGATGATTCCTTGTCCACCGTTGGCCCACGCGAGGGTTCCTTCCGGATTCGTGCCGATGCGGTTGCTCTTTATCTGGTTGCCCGAGGTTCCGAGCTGCCCGGCCACGTCGGACTTGCCGCCGACGTAGATCCCGGCTTGGGTGTTGCCCGAGATGACGTTGCTCTGCACGACGTTGTTGCGGGCCTTTGCATAAACCGCGACGCCGACCCATTTGTTTCCGGTGAGGGTGCTGGTCTTTGGCGTGCAACCGATGAAGTTTCCGGTAATCGTGTTCGCGGAAGCTTCGTTGACGATTTGAACGCCGCCGTTAGTGCTGCCCACGATGACGTTCGCGTTGGCCGCCGTAGTCCCGCCGACGATATTTTTGGTCGCCTTGTTGCCGATGCCGACTCCGACCGCATTGCCTTTCACCGTCGTCCCGTCGAGCAGGAAGCCGATCGAGTTTCCGATCACCGCGTTGTAGCTGGCGGAATCCCAGATCAGAACGCCGTCGCTACCGTTACCGGCGATCACGTTTCCGGGGCCGACGGTGTTGCCGTTCGTGAAGTTATTGAGGCGAACGCCGTTGTACCGGTTGCCCAGTACGCCCGTGCCGTCTCCATTCAGGCCGATGAGATTGCCCAGAATCTTGTTCCTGGCCGTTGTCGGGCCGTCCACATAGACGCCGTGGTTGGAGCCCGCGAGAACGTTTCGGTAGGCCACCACCGAGCCGCCAATGGTGCAGCTACTCGCCCCGTTGACGAGGGTGACGTTGTCCCAGCCGTTCGCCGCAGCCGTCGTTCCGTCGGCGGTGAGGCCAATGAAGTTGGCCGCTACCGTCGTCGTCGACGTGCCATCTAGCCAAACCGAGGAGTACTTCGACCCTCCCATCGCGAGCCCGTTGATCAATGCGCTCTTGCCTTGGATGTTGATGCCGTGCCCGTCGCCTTGGCCGGAGAAGTCGAGGTAGACCTCGGGACCCTTAGGGTTTGAATTGCCGGTAAACGACGTTTGAGTCGCGCCGAGAAGTTGGATATTGTCCGCGGTAATGATCGGGAGCGGGGACTTCGGCGCGATGCGGAAAACTCCACCCGAGAATCCGGGATCCGTCTTCCGAATGTTGAATCGGATCTTCGTTCCCGGGTTCAAGTTTGCGAACGCAATGGCTTCGCGCAAGGATCCAGGGCCGCTGTCGGCGGTGTTTGAGGCGATCCCACAAGGCACGCCCGCACCATATTTGACCTGGACGTTGAAGCCAGTGGCGAATTCGCCCGTGACCGAGATCGAGAGATTGTTCTCCGCATCGGTGAACGTATCACCGACCCGCCATGCGCAACCGGCTCCCCCGCTCGTATCCGCGGGGTCACGCGCGAGGAGGACGGAAGCGCCCGAGTTCCAGGCATTCGCGACGGTGACTTTGTGGATGATCACGGCTTCCGAAGCGATGGACTTTGCGGTGTCATAAACCGAATGTTTACGCGCTTCTACCGTGTAATAAACGCTACCGCTGCCGGGCAAAAATACCCGGGCAAGTCGAGTGTCGCTTGATGACGCGTTTTCGAGTTGCGAAAGCTTGATATTGACGGTTTGTCCGGGAGTCACGGTCGCAATCTCGTTCTGGTTCAGCCAGCCGTTGACCGTGTGGTGGTACCCGTTGAGGACGGTGCCGATCATCCCGTAATCCTCGAAGGTGTTCGACCAGTAGCGCCCGCCGTTCCCCATCGGATCCCAGTTGCTCTTGTAGACGGCGCCCGCGACCGACGTATGGTCGAGATCAAAGTTATGGCCTTCTTCGTGAACCAGCACGAACTGGTCGGTCCATGGGTTTAGGTTGGAAACCGGTCGATACCAGTCCGTTTCGGCGGACTTTATTCTTGCCCACGTTGCGTAGCTGTAACCAGAGTTATCGTCAATGTTCGGGAATACGTTTACGCCCCAGATTTTGCGAAAATCCACCTGGGAATCCACCAGAGGCATGGCGCCATCGATCAGCTTCTGAACGTCCCAGGCCCCGCCGCTCTTGTATTCGGCCATGGTGCCGGGCAAATCAAGAAAACCGATGACCTGCGTTCCGGTCATGTTGATGCGATTTTGAGATACCGTTTGGTAGAAGTGGTCGAGACCGGGGTACGTGCCCCGCATCACGCGCGTATACCAATCGGCGGCGTGCGGGCGCTGGGTTCGCGCGTCGGAGAACGTCACGACCAGGTTTAGGTACTTGCGGTTTTCCGAGACGGAGGCCAGTTTGACCGGACCGGTTGGGACGCTCTCCTCGACCGGTTTTGGAGCGAAAACGCCGGCCGGGAGTGCGTCTCGAAGGATGGGATTCGCCCGCGGGCCCTCCACCATCTCGCGGCGAATTTCGCAAACGCGCCGGACTTGCAGAGTGCCATTGACGAGCTCGCCGTCGATGACGACCGGTTTGCTGGTGCCCACGGCCATACGCGATATGCGGCCGGCTTCGGTCCAACCTAGCTTCACGGGGCGCCCGGTCTTCACGGCCAGCCAAGAACTTTCGACGTGCGGGCCGGTCTGGGCGGTGTCACATCGCTCGTACAGGAAGCCCACCCGTTGGACCGGCATGACCGGATCATTCAGCTGAGTTTGGGTGAGGGCCCACAGAGCTAGTGCAGTTATCATCTCGTGACCATGATAACGCCTACCGGTAGAAAGGGGCAAGTTGCGGGGCCGGGCGAGGTTTGGATGTTTGGAGGTTGGGAGGTTTCGAACCGCCCCGGGGGACGGAACGGACCCAATCAATGACTCCTGCGGGAGCACGGCATCCAGCCCGATCCTCGCTTCTTCGACTAGACGCCCTAAACCTTCCAGCGGGCCGAGAGGTGGTCGCGCATCCAGTTACAAACTTCCAACAGGTTCGCCAGCGGGCGCTCGTCGGCTGGATCGGTCCAAAGATAGCTCGGCGGGCCGAATTCCGGGTCAACCGTCAACGTCTCGCCGGCCGGAACCTGCGCCAGAACGCGATCCCAAATCTGACAGAAATGCTCTGTGTGACCCTGCCACCGTTCCGCGCGCGGGTCCGGAACCTGCGGGCCTTCCTCGTGACCCACGCGGGCGTGCAAATGGCCCACGCGCGAGATGGCCAAAGCCAGGGCATCTTCCTGGTCGTGCAGCAGCGACTCGCACACGCACGACCAGTGGCTAAAGTCCGCGCACAATCGCAGGGTCGGATGCTTGACCAAGAACGCCGCCGTGCTCGCCGGCGTGTACAAAAGCCGCCCCCGATGCGTTTCGAAGTTGACTTCTTGCCCTGTTGCCGCCGCCAACTGAAGCGCCCTCCGGAAGAAGTCGTCCGCTGCCTCTTCGGTCCAAAAATCTTTCCCGGCATGCACCGTCACCTTGGTCGCCGCTGCGCGGCGAGATTTCTCAAGGCCGTCCTCGAACTCTTCAATCGAAGTCGGGAAAATGAGGGCGATCCCTTTGCCCTCAAAACCGGCCTCGCGCGCTGCCAAGAGGGTGTCGACCGGGGTTTCAATGCCGACGTACTCGTGCTCCTCGACCCAGCGAAGGGCTTCGGGCAGGGGCAAATGCTCCATGCCCCAAAGGGCTTTGTAAAACTCAACCGGCATGCGTCTAGTTTGCCTTTTTGGCAAGGAGGATCATCAGGTCATACGCCAAAGGGTCCATCAAAACGGCCGTGATGTAGGCGCGGATCTTCGTCGGCTCGTCCTTCTTATCAAGGTCCGAGGTCGGGTCGAGCAACTTCCAGTCGATCGAGTTCGCTGCGATCTTCTTCTGGCCCGCGTCGAACATCTTGTTCACGATATTATAGAGGCTGTCCGCCATCTCCCCCCGTGCCAGCTGCCGCACGATGCCGAGCGCGCGTGTGGTTTTAAAGCACCGGACCTGGAGTTCGCGCTTTGGGTAGCTACCTTTCTCAAGGGCTTCCTTCACCGTTGCCTCCAGCTCGGCGCCGAGCTTAATGACTTCGTCGTCCTCGGTTTCCAGGACTAGCCGTTGCTTGGCTCGAACCTTCTCCAACTCACTGAGCAGCGCTTCGTACTGGTCTTTTTTGAGCGCAAGCGGCATAAGGTGCAGCAGGATGTCCACCTTCCGCATGTTCAGCTGAACTTCCTGGCTTTGGGCGACTTTGTCGAGCGGTGCCCCCGTCGCAGGTGTTCCCGGTGCCTGGGCCCCGGCAAACGAGGCCAAAAGAAGAACGCAAGCGGCAACAAAATTCGATCGAGTTTTCATGCGGTGGACCAACAAGGATCAGACGACTTGGCCGCCGCCGTCGTTGCGGAAGATTCCCCTAAGGTTTGTCGTTTCCGCGAATGGCCACGGCAAAGAGGCCGGCAACCGCCTGAATTTGGCCCTCGGTAAACAGCAGTCCAACCGCGGTCACCCACAGCCACATGCCAAACACTGAGGTGATCGGAGGGGGAAAAGCTAATCCCAGGAAGAGGACCGCACCCGAGCCAATAAAGAAGAGCGACGAAATGGCCAGTGCCTTTCCGCGTGACTGGCCGAATACCTTTGCCTTGAGTCGCTGGCTTCTCGTCGCGCGGATGCCACCGTAAACGAGCCACAGCAGAAACGCCGCCATTACGGCCGGAGTCGGAATCGCGGGCGGAAGGCTGGCAATCAAGTTCAAAACGACATCACGCTCGTTCGTATTGTATTCTGCGGCGACTTTGATCTTTGTCTTTGGAACCGTGTGCCTCGACCGCTTGCGCCGCGTGCCGCACTTGCCCGAGGCTGGCGGCTACGTCGAAATCGAGAATGAGACGGTGATGCTGGGCGGTGAGGCCGCGAATACCGCCAACGCGCTGCACCAGTGGGGAGTTTCGGTCAGTCTCGCCGGAAACGCCACGGGGTACAGCTTGGAGAGCGATCTTCTGCGGCGTGTGTTGGAGGAATGCGGCCTTCCGCTGGAACATCTGGCACCGGGCGACCCAAACACCGCCCTCGCCGCCCCCGTTTGCGACGTTTACGTAACTCCCGACGGAGACCGTACGATGTTTGGCAGCGGCTTTGGCCGAATGGGCCCGGGCCTCGCGCTTGAGGCGATGCCGTACGTCGAGGGCCAGTGGTTCACGGCCGAGCCAAACATGGGCGAGCCAGCCCGGAATGCCGCTAGGATAGCCGCGGAAAAAGGCATGAAGCTCTATCTGATGGATTACTATCGGCAAGACGTCGAGCCGATTCCGCCGGGCAGCTTCTGGCAGTGCAGCACGGACTGGGTGGGTGTTCGTGGAAACGTCCAGAAGAACGTGCGTTGGGTGCGCGAATGGGCCGAGCGATATCGATGCTTCGCTATTCTCAGCGACGGCCCGAACGGGTTTGTGGCGGGAGGCTTTTCCGAGTCGGGCGATGAGGTCCCGGTACGGCACTATCCGCCGTTTCCGGCTCCGGTGGAAGTCGACACGACAGGCGCGGGAGACACTTTTCGGGCGGGAATGCTTTACGGATTGGACCGCAAGTGGGCGTTGGCAGATTGCCTGCGGTTCGCCTCGGCCGCCGGCTGCCTCAAGTGCCAGTATCTGGGTGCGACTTCGCGCGTCCCGACGGTTTTAGAAATTCACACGCACATCCGAGAGAATCTCGGCGTCGCGGCGCAATACGGGGCGATGTAGCAAGAAGGCCGGTACCCGCAGCGTCGCGGGTTCCGAACCTCCTTGCTCCAACTGGAGTTACCAGCGGTAGCTAAGCGACACGCTGACCGTGTCCTGCTTCTTCTTGGGGGTGTTCTTGTCGGCGAAGATGGCGCGGTTCGACTCGTCGTGTCGGAACTCGAAGCGGAGCTTCGTGCCCTTGATCAGCTTGTAGTCCGCCGTCAGCGTGGCGCTCGTGATGCTCGTGCCTCCGCCGGTTCGAACGCCGTCCGGATCCTGGATACCTTCCAGTCGTGCCGCGACGTCAACCTTCGGGGTGAGAGCGAGGCGAGCATAGCCGGCAATGCCGTAGAACTTGCCTTTGTTGGTGCCACCGGACTGAGCGTAGTCGGCGTTGAGGGCGATCTTCCACTTGCCGCTTTCGCGAACGATAATGGCATCGATCAGGTCAACCTGCGATGATCCGGCATTGGCGAAGCCAATTCCACCGAAGCCGCCGGCGTCGTTCACCTTCGTGGCGCCTTCCTTACCGGAGATGAAGCCAAGCGTGGCCGACGTTCCCGGAGCGAGCGCGTACCGAAGCTGACCACCGATCGTTGAGCCGGACGAGGTGTCCTTCAAAGAGTTCCAGCTGCCGACGACGGCGACCGTGACGCCGAGCTTGGAGCTGAGCTCCTTCGATGCTCGGAATCCGCCGTGGTAGATCGGCTGGACGAAGAAGAACAGCGAGCCGCGGCTGTAGTTGTCGTTCGTCGCGCTGTCGGAGCCTTCGTAACCGATCCAGGTGTAGAACTTGCCGAATTCCAGCGTGGTGCCATCCGGAAGTTTGTAGCCTGCGTAAGCCTGGGCGGTGTATTTGGCGAAGCCGTTTCGGCTGTATTCGCTGTAGTACAGCGCGTCGGCGTTGTCGCCGGCCAGCGGCTCATAGACCAAGTAGAACGGAGCGTTCTTCGGACGGTACTCGATGTGCAGCTGGGCAGCGGCGACTCGGATGTTCTTCGCGCGATAGTCGTACTGGCGACCCGAGATGTTCGTGGTGGCGTCGTTGCCAACTCGGAGCTGGCCGTAGGCATCCAGGTATCCGGTAATGATGAGTTCTTTCGGTGCGTCTTGCGCCAGCGCAGCTTGGCTGGTGACGGTTGCGGCGACGATGCCGGCGAGGTTGCGGACAATAGCTACGTTCTTCGGGTTCATTTAGATTCCTCGTCTAAGGCGAACGTCCTTTCTAACACACTTCTTTCGAAATCGAGAGTTATTTCTTGAAGATTTAGAAAAACTTGATAGAAATGCCGAGCGCTCGGCGTATGAATTAGCGAATTCGCTTGATCATCTGAATACACTTGCGGCCCGTCTCGGTCGCAAAGTAGCGCACGGTGTCCACTGACTTCTCGATGATGAACAGGCCCAGGCCGCCTTCGCGCATGGCGGTCATTTCCGGTTGAGAAACCGGACCCGGGCGGAAGTCGGGGCCAGAGTAGAAAATCTTGATGGAAACGCCGTCAGAAAGCCGCTCTACTTGAATCTCGATGGTCTCGTCCTCAGTTCGGCGGTGGGCGTGCTGCACCACATTGGTGACCGCTTCGTGTGTCGCGAGCTGGACCATGTCGATCTCGGGCGAAGCGAGACCTGCCTCGTGCGAAAGGTAGCCGACAAAGTGGCGAATGGCCGCGAGAGAATCCAGATGGCTTGGGAAGGTCTCGCTGTCCATGTTCCAGGGTTCCGTTGGCTGGCCGACTTTCACCACGACCACCGTGAAGTCGTCGTCGAGCGGTCCACTCTCAGTGAAGTCGCGAACGCCTTCACGTAGTCTATACAATAGCTGGCTTGCGCGTTCTTCGCAGAACTCGTCAACCAAAGATGTTAACCGATCTGTTCCGAACAGTTCACCGCTTGGGGATCGCGCTTCCGTGACGCCGTCGCTGTAGATGCAGAAAACGTCACCGGTACCGAACGGCACCGTGAACTCGGTGTAAACCTCATCGGGGATGAAGCCGATGGGGAAGTTGGTTCCCGAGAGCTTCCGGGTGATCTTGTCGGCCGCGGACCAGTGCAGCACCTGCGTGTGTCCGCAGTCGACAAACGTGGCCTTTCGTTCGGCCCGGTCCAATCTGGCGTATTCGAGGGTGACAAAGGCGTTGAGGTTCATCAACTCGCGTGCGAGCGAGGTGTGCGCCGTCTGAATGATTTCCTTGGGCGCGGGCAGCTTGACGCGATTTGGGTCGGCAAGCAGCTTGGAAATGCTCCGTAGGATCGAACTCTTAGTCCCTGCGCCCAACAGCGCGGCGGGGACGCCTTTGCCCATCGCGTCGCCAAGAAAAACGTCCACGATGTCTGGTCCGTGGACGAAGAAGTCGAAGAAATCGCCGTCAATTTGGAGCGATGGAAGGTTCATCGCGGCGAATTCGAACGCGTTGATGCCTTCGGGCGCGTGCGCCATCAGCAGGCTTCTCTGGATGCTTGCGCCGATTTCGATCTCCTGCCGACGAATCTGCTGGATCTGAATGTTCGCTTCGCGAAGCTGCGCTTCCATGTTCAGGATGCGCTCGGCGACGCCGAGCCGGGCTTTCAGTTCCCCCCGGTCAAACGGCTTGACGATAAAGTCGTCGGCGCCGGCGGAAAGACCGAAGGATCGTTCCTGCTTCTCGTACTTCGTCGTGAGAAGAATCAGATACGTATAGGAATCCTTCGCGTGGTTTCGGATTTCCCGGCAAAGCTCAATGCCGTCCATCTCTGGCATCACCCAGTCGGCGATCACGATGGGATGGCGGTGCACTTCGAACTTGGCAAGCGCTTCCTTGCCATCGGCCGATACGTCGACTTCATAGCCCAGTCCGCGCAGGGTCCTTTCCAGGACCATACGCGAAATGTGCTCGTCGTCGGCGATCAGGATCTTCATGCTTTGGCGGCAGGGTTAGCTACCGAAAGATCGAAGGGCTTCTTCGCGGGTTTCGAAGATTTCGAACAAGCGGTCCATACGGACCAGCTCGAACAGTTGGCGGACGTTTTGCGGCAGTTCGGCCAGCTTCACGTCGCCGCCACTGGCGTGCGCCTTTCGGAGGCACGACAGAAGCGCGCCGATTCCGGAGCTATCGACGAACTTTAGATCCTTGAGGATCAGCACAAAGTTCTTTTCGCTTTCGAACAGCGACGTCGTTTCGACGCGGAATCGCTGCACGTTCGATGCGTCGAGCGCGGCTCCAGACAGGAAAACAGTAACGGCGTTGCCTTCTTTTTGGCTTTTGATTTCAACGTTGCTCAAAACTCACCCCTAATACAAAGTTCTACCCCGCTAGGTTACCCATCACACCTCGTGGCCCGCTAATAAGGCATACGGGCTAACAAACAGCAGGTGATGATGCGATTTTCGCCAAGAATCGTTCGGGCCGGAACATAATGGAGAATCATGAGCACTTCCGAGTCAATGCCTGAGCAGCAAGGTTCGAGCCGACAAGACCAAATCCTACGGCTCGCCGCCGAGGGCATGACCGACAAGGAGATAGCCGCCCGGCTGAATCTCAGCCCGGAAACCGTAGGTACCTACTGGCGACGCATCCTCAGCAAGTATTCGGCGGCCAGCCGAACCGAGGTCGTGGCGAAGGTTGTCCGGCTCCAGGCCGATGCCTCGATCAGCCAAATCGAGGAAGTCAATGAGTGTTTGCGGGAGGTTGCCGACCACCTTCTGCTGGAGATGAGCGGACGGCAAGAGCACAGCCTAGACCCGAATGCGGCCTACGCCGCCGCCGCCCTTAGCATCATAAAGCCGTGGGTGCTCGTCGTAGATAGCGAAGGATTTCCGATCTACACGAATCGAATTGAGAACGGTGAAGAGTCCACTACCGAGCCGTTCGAATGGAACATTCACCCGGACGATCGCGAGTCCGTGCGCAACGCTTTAGAGTCCGTTCTCGATACTGGTCACCGTCACGAAATACTGGTACGCACTAAAGTGGGACAGGCAGACATCGTTCCAAGTGTGGTGATATTCCATCGGGTCGAGATCGAATCGGTCCAGTGCGTCGTGCTCGAAGTCTATCCAGCCTAGTTCAAGGGCGGACCATTCTTCGAAGAAACGTGTGACTGGAACTATCCAATTCGCTCGCTCAAACTAAAGGTGTTCATTCGAGGGCAACGATCTCTCGCTCGAATACGGTGTTTCTGGAGCGAATTTGTTGAATTGGTCTGCGAAAATAATCTTACTGGGGGGCTTGATAGCCGTCTTAGCGACGACTGCCTGTGCCCAGAAGATGGAGCACAACTCGTTCCTTACTAAACCGGTTTTCACGACCCAAGGTCTCGTTGACCAGGTCAAGAACAACAAGGTCGTTCGAAAGCGATACGAAACCCACTTTAAGGTCACCGGGCCGACGATTGAGCGGTACTTCAAGAAGCTCCGCCTGCGGCCGTTGACCAACACCGCCAAGCGTCTGGTTTACAACGTCGACAAAAAATATGTCGTGAAAAGCCGGAAGATCACGTTCCGGAAGGGAACGTTGGTCTTCGTTGACCCGAAGGGTCGCATCGTTCTGAAGCGAAGCTGTGGAAACCCGATGACGGCGATCATCCCTCGCGAGACTCAGGCCATGTTTAAGCCCTCGCCGGTGGAAGTCGCCGCCGCACTGAACGAACCTTCGATTGAAGAAGATCCGCCGGCCGGTATGGTCGAAGCGGAAGAGCCGCCGCCTTCGGTGCCTCAGCCGCTCGCGCCGCCCACCCCAGAGCCAATCGCGGCTGAGCCAACCCTGACGGAAACTTTTGTCGTTCCGCCTATCATTCCGCCGATCCCTTATTGGCCGTTGGCCCCGTTTGCGATCCTTCCGTTCCTCCCGTCGGGCGATAACGGTCGGCCACCGGTTCCGGAACCCGCCAGCGTGCTGGTGATTTCGGCCGGAGCGGCGGCATTGCTTCGCAAGCGGAAGAAGCGAAGCTAAGCCGGGTCTCCCCAGAGCATTTTCTGGCGGAAATGTTCGTCGGGCCGATTCTCAATTCTTTCGCGCAACCCCTGCGGCAAGAGGTGAATCGGCCTGCCCGTCGCCAAAAGCCCCTGCCATACGCGGGCGGCCTTCACCGACATTCTGGAAGCCGAGATGACTTCCGCTGGCGTTGAGCCGAGCGCGATCAGCCCGTGGTTCTGTAGCCACAGCACCTTAGGTAGCTGACCATGTTGCGCTTCGAATGCGGTTACCGAACGCGCGATGGCCTTTGCGAGCTCGATGCCGGGATCGACGTACGGCACCCAGCAAGCGTATTGCCCACAACACACAATCTCGTCGGGAAACAGGCGGCTGTTCGCCAGCGTTTCGCTCTCCTCAAGGCAGAGGAGCGGCAGCAGGGCGGTCGGATGCGTGTGCCCCACGACGTGAACGCCGGGGAGCCGCAGCAGCCAAGCATGCATGAAGGCTTCTACGCTGGGTACTTTGCCGCTCGCCGGGTCGTCGTTTGCTTCGCGTAGAACCTCCCGCACTTCCTCATCGGTCAGGGTTCGGTCAAGCGCCGCGAGCAAAGGATCGAACCGAACTAGGACGAACCCGGCCGCTGAGATCTCGCGAAGACTCCGTCCGCTTGCCTTCACCCAGAATTGGTCGTCGCCGGCCCGCGCACTGGTGTTGCCTTCCGCTAAAATCACCATGTCCTCGGCCGGATCGCCCAGGGTCCGCGATAGTTCAACAAATGAATCGGGCGGCCTGAACGAGTGGTCGATATTCGTCATTTCTCCATGCTACACGCATCTGGCGTGTCGGTAAATCTTCATGAACTCGCCCAAATCCCTTTCTCGAAAAGACCTCATTCGTTCGGTAACGGCGCTTGCCGCCGCCAGCTTGCTTCCAAAGGCGGGTGCGGCTCCTGCCGTCGCGCCGGTGACGATTACGGTGGAAGACCTTGCCGCGTACGAGAAGATTGCCGGGATTGAGTTCACCGCCGAAGAGCGAAAATCGATTCTTGCGAACGTGCGCGAAAGCATGGGCGGCTTCGAGGCGATCCGAAAACAGGAAATTTCCGAGCGAGACGGCGTCGCGGTCGTTTTCCGCCCGATTGGTGCCGGTTCCGAGAAGGCTCCGCGCGTGCAAACCAGGATCTCCAAACCGAGCGTGCAGGACGTTCGGGGCCTCACCGACGAGGACATCGCCTTCCTCCCGCTGCGCGAACTGGGCCATTTGCTTCGAACCCGAAAGATCACGTCGGTAAGCCTCACCCGGCTCTATTTGAGCCGCTTAAAACTCTACGGACCCAAGCTGAACTGCGTGGTGAACCTCATGGAGGATTCGGCCCTAAAAAATGCCGCCGCGGCCGACCGCGAGATCGCAAGCGGAAAGTATCGTGGGCCCTTGCACGGCATCCCGTGCGGCGTCAAGGACTTGCTCGCCACAAAAGGCACGAAGACCACCTGGGGTGCCGCGCCCTATTCCGAGCAGATGCTGGACTACGACGCGGCCGTCATCGAGCGGTTGCGCGAAGCCGGGGCCGTGGTGGTCGTGAAGCTCTCGATGGGAGCGTTGGCCTACGGTGACTTTTGGTTCGGCGGACTCACGAAGAACCCATGGAATCCTGCGCAGGGAAGCAGTGGCTCTAGCGCAGGTTCGGCGGCGGCAACGGCGGCCGGCCTCGTGGCATTCTCGATCGGCACCGAGACCCTGGGCAGTATCGTCAGCCCCAGCGAGCGGTGCCGAACCACCGGTTTTCGACCAACCTTCGGCCGCGTCAGCCGTTACGGCGCGATGGAACTGTGCGCGACGATGGACAAGATCGGCCCGATTTGCCGCGAGGTCGACGACTGCGCGCTGGTCTTCGCCGCAATCTGCGGCGAAGACGCCCGCGACCCCAGCACGGTTGGCCGCAGCTTCCGGTACGCCCCGGCGCGAAAACTCACCGGCAAGAAGATTGGCTACACCGGGGAGCTGAAGCCGGATCACCCGTTCCTGAAGAACCTCGCCGAGCTTGGCGCGACGCTGGTGCCGATCAAGTTCGCCCCGATCGCCGACGGAATCACCACGATTCTGGAGGTCGAGGCATCGTCGGCGTTTGAGGAGTTCACCCGGACGCGAAAGATCGACGAAATGAAGGGCTCGCTCTGGCCGCCAATCTTTCGGGCGGCAAGGTTCGTTCCGGCGGTTGAGTACCTACAGGCGATGCGCGCGCGAACGCAGCTGATGCAGCGATTCGAGGCGGAATTGGGCGACGTAGATGCGGTCGTGTCGCTCGGGATCGGTCAGCCGATCGTACACGTGAACTTCACCGGCCATCCCCAGGTGATTCTGCCGCAGGGCGACGACGGAAAAGGGAACAGCCGGGCAGTGTCGATCATCGGGCGGCTGTACCAGGATGATCGACTTTTGGAGATCGCGAAGCTTGCGCAAGACGCCACCGACTTTCATCGGCGGCGTCCGGATTTGCGCAAGTTGAGTTAGCGAATCGAGCGGATGAGGCCGCCTGCCGTGCGCTTCAGGCGGTCGATCAGCTCGAGCACGAAGTCGTCCTCGTGGTCGTGCGGCTTGGTCGGGTCGTGGTCATGGTCTTCGTAAACCATGTCCGATCCGACTGCCTTCAGGGCCTTGGCGTCCATCGCGACGCGCTCCGTCTTGGGGAAGCGAGCCAGTCGGGCATCGATCGTTGCCAGGTGATAGGCCACCACGGCATGATTCGTTGAACTCTGGACGAGGTACTCGGGAATTGCGAACTCGTATCGGTCGAACTGCGTGTGCCAGACCTTGCCGTAGTTAGATCGGCCGACTTCCTTCGTGAAGTAGGCCGGAACGCCCGCCCACGCGAACGGCGCGTGGTCGCTGGAACCCGCAATGTTCAGTCTTGCCGGCGCGTCGAAGGTCATCGGCATTTCGGGGAACGCCTTCACCGTCGGGGCAAATGCGGCTTCGAGAATTTCCTTGTGCTCCGGCAGGCCGGTGTAACCGCCCTGGTAGTTCGTGCCGCCGTCGTCGTTCAGCACGGCGACGAACTTGTCGATATTCGCCTTGTTGGCGTCGACGTAGGCGCGTGAACCCAGCAGGCCCTGCTCCTCGCCGCTCCAAAGGATGAATCGGATCGTGCGGCGGGGCTGCACTTTCGCGGCCATCAGGATGCGCGCGGCTTCCATGGCAGCGACGGTTCCGGTTCCGTTGTCGCAGGTACCTCGCGATCCCGGCGAGTTCCAAGAGTCGAGGTGACCGCAAACGACGACGATTTCGTCCTTCAGGTCGGTGCCCGGAATGTCGGCAACGACGTTGTACTGCTTGACCGGCCCCTTGATCCACTTGTTCTCGATGTCGAATTCAAGAACCGGCTTCCGGCCGAAATCGATGTTGCGGGTGATGCGGTCGAAGTCTTCCTTTCGAACCGTGATGCCCACCTGGGTCGGTCGCTTCTCGTAGGTCTTGTCTCGCCAGCTACCGCTGGAGTGGACGCGCTCGTCGGGCGCGCCGAAGATGCGTCCGGCGATGCCGACTTCATCCAACGCCTTGTTCACTTCGTCGGTAAGCGTCATGGGGCCCCGCATGCCGGCGGGCCGCGAAACAACAATCCATGCGCCCTTATAGGCGTCCTTGTTCGCGTTCAGCTCTTCAAGCGACTTCGGAACACGTTTCGCTTCGGCGCGGACGAGGCCCTTGGTGCCGGGCGTCCAGTTCATCGTGGTGAACTCGAAATCAGAAGGGAATGGCGAGACCATCCGGCCGATTTGCCGCTTGCCGCGCTCAAATCCAACCGGCACGTCGCCCCACTGCTCCAGCCGGGCGTTCTTCAGGCCGAACTTCTTGAACTGGCCAACTGCCCAGGTTTGCGCTTTTGCGAGGCCCGGTGAACCCGTAAGTCGGGGTCCAATTTTCTGCGTGAGATGCCACAGGTGCTTCGTCACCTGGTTGCGGTTTTTGCCTTCTTGAACGATGCGGTCGACGTCGCTGGCGTTAGGCGCGAGGATAGGCGGGTTGGCAGAAGCGGCGGATGCAAGCGCGAAAATCGCGGCACCGACCAATGAGAGTTTTGCAGATGGAGTCATGAGTCGAACCACTAGGTTACGACACATTCCCCCATCCGGCAACGTATTGATGGCGGGTTTTACTGAGGCACGCTGATTGAGGAGAAGCCAATAATCATCCGCAAGAGAAACAGGACGAACCAAATGGAAAGGCTAACGATGTTGGCCACCTTCGCGGCTTGCGCACCGGGGTTCCCCTTTTCCATCGCGCGCTTTGCCGCGGCAAACCCAAAAAAGAATAGGAATGGGCAGCAGAAAAAGCTTACAACGGCGAAAATCCAGGCCTTCGTGACGTCGCCGGCGCCGTCGTCTCCCATTTGCTGGCGCGGGTAGTTTGTGCCGAATTGAGGGCCGCCAGGAGCCTGGTAGCCGCCCCCAGGAGCCTGGTAACCGCCGCCCGGGGCTTGGTAACTGCCCCCAGGAGCCTGGTAGCCGCCTTGCGGCGGGCGATATCCACCGCCCGGAGCCTGGTAGCCGCCACCCGCCGACTGGCCAAACTGCAGGCCGGGAACGGCCGAAGCCGGCATTCGGGCACCGGACCGGGAATCCTCCAAGGTTGTCGTCGCAAGCAAGCGGCCTTCCGCAACCCAAGCATTCAAGGTTGCCAGGTCTGCCGGTCCATATTTTTGGCCGTCGTCGCCGATTACGAAATACTGCACGCCGCTAGTCTAACCGGGGTTTTGTGAAAACCGCATAAGAACTAACGACCGGCGGCCTGGACGAAGAAGGGCGCCACATAGATGATGAGGGCGATGACGTTGACGACGATGGCTCCAATTCCGGCCGCCGCGTTCTGGTTACGAGCGGAGTTTCCAAACTGGATGCCGTAAACCGCCGAGATCAAAGCTCCGAAAAAGTTAAAGGAACTCAGGACGATGGACAGGATGCCGAGTCCGTAGCCCAACGCCAAAAGCTTGCCGATGGGTTCGCCTTGTTGCGCGTGTCGGGGGTAGGGCGTCGGGTTTTCGCCGTAGGGCGCGCTTCCGTAAGGAGACCCAATCGCCGGCGACTGTCCCGGCATTTGGCCTAAGACCGGTGCTCCGCCAGGCCCGACGCCGGCAGAAGGCGGCGGCACCATCGGAGCCCCAGGATCTGGGAAGTTGAGCCCAGGAACCGCGACGGCCGTGGCCAAAGCTCCGGTCTGGACGTCTTCCAGGCGCATGTTGGGTTCGAGCCGCCGGTCCTTAATCCACTCGTTCAGCGTGGCGATATCCGCCGGCCCGTAGCGATTCCCGTCTGCTGCAATTACGTAATACATTTTGTCCGCCCGAATCAACTTACCCAGGCAATTTACCCGGCGCCAATTCGCGGGCCGGTATCCTGAAAGAGCGAGACCGTTCCGGCTCGCACCCTCCCATGCGGCAACACCTATTTGATGGTGGCGACCTCGTCGTCCCTGGCCAAGCTGCGCCTATCGTTCTTCGCGACTACCAAGTGCAGGCCAAAGCGGCGGTCCTTGGTGCGAAAGATCGTGGGCTCCAGCGCATCATGCTGGTGCTCCCGACCGGCTGCGGGAAAACGACCGTGTTCGCCGCCCTCATCGAGGAGTTCGACCGCACCTACAACACGCCGTCGCTCGTTGTCGCCCACCGACAGGAGTTGCTCGACCAGGCACGCGACCGAATCGAACTGATGGCCCCGCACCTCTCCGTGGGCGTTGAAGGTGGCTCGCGAGAGGCGAACGGTAACTGCCGGGTGGTTGTGGCCGGGGTCGCCAGTATCGGCCGCAACAACACCAGTCGCTTGGGCTGGTTCCACCCGGGGTTCCTGATCATGGACGAGGGGCACCACGCGGCCGCCGACACGTGGCAGAACGTCATGCGCCGGTTTGGAAGCTACGCGGGAACCTGTTTTACGCTGGCCGTCACCGCCACCGACCATCGCATGGACAACCGGCCGTTGCACGGTTCGGACGAGGCGATTTTCGAGGACGTCGTGTTTCGCTATCCGCTTCGCGATGCGGTGAGAGACGGATGGCTGGTCGACCTACGGGGTTTTCGCGTGGCTACCGGCTTGGATTTGGCCGGAGTCAAGACTCAGCTCGGCGACTATAACCAGTCGCAACTGGCGCGCGCAGTCAACACCGAAGCACGGAACCATCTGGCGGTTCAACATTGGTCCGAAATCGCTTCGGACCGCCAAACCATCGTCTTTTGCGTGGACATTGAGCACGCGAACAGCGTGGCCGAGATGTTTTGCTCGCAGGGCGTTCGGGCCGAAAGCGTTGACGGAACCATGAAGCAGGACCACCGCGAAGGCGTGATGCGCCGTTTCCGGAACGGCCAAACGCAAGTATTGGTGAACGTTGAGGTGGCCACCGAAGGTTTCGATGCGCCGACCGCGAGCTGCGTTTTGATGCTGCGCCCAACCCAAAGCTGGGCTCTTTACACCCAGATGGCGGGCCGCGGAGTTCGAACCCTGCCGGGCGTCGTGGACGGCCTCTCGGTCGCCGCCGAGCGTCGCGCCGCGATCTTGGCCTCGGGCAAGCCGGACTGCTACGTGATCGACGTGGTGGACGTGAGCAAAGAGTTTTCGCTCAATGCTCCGCCCGTCGACGAAGACGGGAACGAGAAGAAGAAGCCAACGCCGGCCTCGGCGGCCGGGCTGATTGGGCTCCCGGCGGACTTTGACTTGCAGGGCCACAGCTTGTTTGAAGCGGCGGAATGGGCGGAGGAGCTTTCTCCGGTGAAGCGCGCCGAGATGTTCCGGCGGCCGATGTCGTTCGACGACCTCAGCACGGTGCTCAGCGAGGTTGACCTGCTCCGCGAGTTGAGCATTCCGGAGGAGGTACAGGGCATCAGTCGGTTGGCCTGGATGAAGACTGGCGAAGCGGAATACACGCTTGCCTGCGGCTCTTCGAACGACGAACCGAACCGGATCGCCATCTTAAAGAGCGACGAGCTCGGTCGGTTTCGCCTCCGCTGCCGATCGGATCTCATGGATTACGGCGAGTTTCCGGTCTCCGATGACTTGCAGGCGGCCTTTGACGGGGCCGACCGGCTGATCCACATGACGTTCCCCGACTGCGGCCCGATCGTCACCGCGAACGCAAAGTGGCGCGAGGAGCCGGCGACGGAACGGCAGTTCGACGCGCTGCGCCGCATGGGGGCCGACGAGGCGACGCTTCAGCTGGTCTCTACACGTGGGCAAGCCCGCGCGTTGATTGAGCAATTCAAACTCGGCAAAAAGGTGCCCCGTCGCAAGGGTCGCTAGACGCGCCAAACGTGATAATCTGGCCCAGTTATGGGATCACGCCTCAGTGCCGAGCAGACAACCGCCTTCCACCGCGATGGCTACCTTTCCTTCCGTCAACCGGTGTTCTCGACCGACGAGTTCGACCGCCTGAAGGCGATCTTTGAAGAGAACCTAGCTCAGTATGGCGAGGACAACCTCGACGTCATGCACTTCCGCGACCCGCGCTTGCTCGAGTTCCTGATTCACGATTCCGTTCTGGATTTGGTGGAGCCGCTGATCGGCCCAAACATCGGACTTTGGAGCTCGCACTTCATCTCGAAGTCGCCACGCACCGGCAAGGCGACGCCCTGGCACGAGGACAGCTCGTACTGGGATGGCCGAGTCTCGACGATGGAGGGCATCGTGACAGTCTGGTTGGCGATTGACCCGGTGTTTCCCGAGAACGGCTCGATGGGCGTGATTCCTGGCACGCACAGCAACGGTTTCAGCCAGTACAAGGACGTCGAAGACGCCTCGAAGAACATCTTCCCAACCGAGATCGCGGCGGTCGATGAGTCGAAGGCGTTCTATTTTACGCTGGACCCGAACGAGTGCTCGCTGCATGAGTCGCGCATCATCCACGGAGCAAAGGCGAACACGTCGGAGTTCCGCCGGGCCGGTTACACGATGCGGTACTTCCCAACGACCAGCAAGATCATGCCGGAGCGAAACCAGGGCCACAAGGTTTGGCTCGCCCGCGGCGTCGACCTTGCCGGAAACCACTACGAAAACGTTTAAGATTCGGTTAATCAACCGGCCGATAGGCGAAAATGAACTATGAGTTCCTTCAGCCGTCGTAATCTTCTTGCCGCCGGAGCAGCTTCGGCGGCCGCTCTTGGTTTGTCTCCGCTTGCCCGCGCCGGAGTTGGTGCCGCCCGGAAAAAGAACCCGAAAAACGTGATCCTGCTGGTGAGCGACGGGATGAGCGCGGGCGTCGTTTCGATGCTCGACCAGTATCTGCGCATCATCGAGAGCCGGGAGAGCCACTGGCGCGAGCTGATGAACCTGCCCGAGACCACGATGGCGGTGCAGGACACGCGTTCGCTTAGTTCTTTGGTGACTGACTCCGCGGCGGCAAGCTCGGCTTGGGGGTCCGGTCAGCACGTTTGGAACGGCATGATCAACACGTATCCGGACGGCACCGTGTTGCGCCCGCTTTACGACATTCTGCGCGAGAAGAAGGTTCGGCGCGGCTTGGTGACCACCTCGACGATTACGCACGCCACTCCGGCCGGATTCGCGATCTCCATCGACAACCGCGACCGAGAGTGGGAGATTGCGGAGAAGTATCTTGGCGCTGACCTTGATGTTTTGATGGGCGGCGGCGACAGCTTCTTTTCGGCTACGGCCCGCGCTGACAAGCGCGACCTGTACGCCGCCTATGCCGCCGCCGGCTACGCGGTGGCGAAAACCCGCGACCAGCTGAACGCCACCCCTTCCGGCAAGAAACTGCTCGGCATTTTCTCGAAGAGCCACATTCCGTACTATCTCGACCGCAAGAACAGTCCGGAGCTTGCCAAAGCGATTCCGAGCCTGGCCGAGATGACGCTAGAGGCGATCAAGCGGTTAAAGGGAAGCCGAGAAGGCTTCTACTTGCAGGTCGAGGCGGCCCGAGTGGACCACGCTGCCCACGCCAACGACCTAGGCGGATTGCTCTGGGATCAGTACGAGTTCGACAAGGCGGTTCAGGCGGCTTTCGAGTTCGCCGCTAAGGACGGCGAGACGCTGATCATCGTGACCAGCGACCACGCAAACTCCAACCCCGGCGTAAACGGTTCGGGGCAGGAGTACGGCGATAGCACCGCCGGGTTGATGCGACTGACTGGCATGAAGTCGTCGTATGAAGCGATCCTTAGCTCCTCGCAGACGGGAGTTCCGGGCTATGACGCGCTTCCGCGACCGGGCGTGAAGCCGGAAGTCGACAGCGTGGTGGCCGTCGTAAAGGAAACGCAAGGCATCGAATTGAAGAAGAATGAGGCGCAAATGGTGGTGGACGCGATGAAGAAAGCTTCGCCGCTCAATGCCATTGAGCAGTATTCGATTCCCAGCAGCTCGCTGGCGATTGCGCTTGGCAACCACACGCATGTCGGCTGGAGCGGACGCCAACACACGAACGACTTCACGATCTTCAGCGCGTTCGGACCGGGCAGCGACCGCTTCCACGGCGTCGTGAAGAACATCGACATCTTCACCCACCTGATTGGATTCAAGGGCGTGAAGTTCAAGAATCCGACGATGAGCTTTGAGGATGCGCAGCGCGCGATGGAAAAGAAGAAGGAAGCCCTCCTGGCCGAAGCCGTCGCCTCGCACTGGTATTAAGGCAGCAAATGGGATGGCTCCCTACAGGTGCCGGACGCCTTCCCATTTGCTCACCTGCCAGTTGTCGACGACTTCGCTGTCGGGCTGCCAGTCCGGAAGCTCCAGCATGATTTCGTTGGCGAGCGTGATCACAAAAGGATCGTAGGTACGGCGCAGTTCGTCGAACCGCCCGCCAGAGGTTTCTTCGCACAGAATCGGCGCGCCAACCTCCCGCAGTTGCTTGCACATGGCGGCGGCCATTTCTCTGGACAGCCGCGGGGGGCCGTTGAGGTCTGGAGTTGCCCCGATGAGATACGACAAGTCCACGACCGCATGGCGACACATGGCGTAGGTCGCCCGCGCCTGAAACCGCAATGTCTTCCCGCCGGGCGCGGTGTCGTCGAAGGTCGTCTCGATGAGCACGCATGCGTCCAAAATGGCCGTCATCGATCGCAGCCAAGATTGGCCGTCGTGCTGAGACCGGTAGTAGGCGAGCACCGGGAAGGAGATGAAGTTCTCAAGCAAGCCGGCGGCGAGGGTTTCCCATTGCTTCAGCAGCGCCTGCAATTCGGGCCAGGCTTCGGCTTCGGCATGCCGCCGAATCAACTCGAACGCGGTTGGCTCGGAACCCGCTTTGCTATCCAGCAGCAAAATCTGCGCCTCGCGCGAACTGAAGAGGCCGTATAGCACCGGAACGAAGCCGATAAGAAGTCCCAAAAAGCCGAAGCCCGTGGCGGCTTCCGCAACGGCAAAGAACCGGCCCAGGTTCGAAATCGGCGTGAGGTCGCCAAAGCCAACGGTGAAAAACGTGATGCCGCTGTAGTACAGCAGGTCGCCGAACGTCGGCGCGGGATTATTTGCGTACTGAATGTGGCAACCCACCAGAATGACGGCATAGCCGAAAATGATGGCGAACGCCCAGATGCCGATGAGGCAAATGATGCTGAGCGGGCTGTAGGAGGCCAGCAAGCGGTGCTTGGTCTCCGGCTTTCGCACCCGGGCGGCGATGAACCGCAAGAGCGACCAGGTGATTCGGTAGAAAACGGTGGTGATGCCGAACCGGCGGTCGACGCTTCGCGGGATGACGAGCGATTCGATGCCGTCCCACGCGGCCAGAAACACGATGATGACGCCGACGATGGTCGTCACGATGTCAATCGCCAGGTTCACGCCCGCATGTTACCGGCGGTCGCAGGGAACACCGTCTGTATGGCCAACGTCTTTACAGGAGGGTAAGCTGAACCCTTAACGAAATGGCAGCCATCCCGAAAGCCGAGCAACTGAACATCCGGGCGACGTCGGCCCAAAAGGCCAAGCTGGCAGAAGCAGCCAGCTTGCACAACATGAACGTCAGTCAGTTTGTGTTGCACACTTCCCTCGAGGCGGCCGAGGTGGTCATTGCCGACCAGCGACTCATCCGAGTCGGTAAAGAGGAACACGACTGGCTTTTGCAAAAGCTTGAAGAGCCGCCTCAGGAGATTGGTGCCGTGCGCGCGCTGTTTAGTACGCCGAGCGTTTTCGAATCGTGAGCCAGTTTTCTGGCCCGGTTCTGCTGGACAAGTCTCACGATTTCGAGGCGTTCGACTGCGGAAGCGTGCCCCTGAACGCGTTCCTCGTTCGGCATGCGCTGGCGAACCAAGCGAACGGGAGTGCCCGGACCTTCGTCGGCCTGCACGACAACCGGGTGGTGGGCTATTACTCGCTCGCGGTCGGGTCGGTGCTTTACGATGAAGCTCCGGAGCGCATGGCGAAAGGACTCGCGAAGCATCCTATTCCTGTTTTGCTAATAGCTAGATTCGCCATCGACAGAAATTACCAAGGCCAGGGTTTGGGAAAAGGGCTGTTTAAGGATGCCCTCAAGCGATGCGTCGGCGTGTCGCGCGAAGCCGGGGTCCGCGCGCTCATGACCCATGCAAAGGACGAGGACGCGCGGCGCTTTTATCTTCGCATGGGAATGTTCGAGTGTCCATCTAATCCGCTTCACCTCTATCTGCTGATGAAGGATGTTGAACGCTCCGTGAGTTAGATTGCCTCAGCGGACGGAGTGCGTGACTCCGCCGCGCGTCGCTTCGGCCCGCCCTAGGATGGGTGATTTCTGCCCAATACCGCGGATGGGAGAAGGGTTCAGGCGTCTAGTGGTCTCAGGGCTACTTTGGCGAGCCGGAGAGCATCGCGAGGGCCAGCTCTTTCTGAACGAAGTGGTCTACGATCGGGTGCGGATACGTTTCGCCGAGCGTCACCCCGGCGACCAACAGGTCCATCGGCTTCGCCTTAAAGGGCGCGTGAAGATCGGCATCGCTCAGCTCTGCGAGCTCCGGCACCCACTGCCGGATGAAGGCCCCGGTCGGGTCGAATTTCACGCTTTGCAGCAGCGGATTGAAAATCCGAAAGTACGGCTGGGCGTCCGCGCCGGTGGAAGCCGCCCACTGCCAGCCGCCGTTGTTGGAAGCCAGGTCGAAATCCAGCAGTTTCTCGGCAAAATACGCCTCGCCGCGCCGGTAGTCGATGAGCAGATCCTTGGTCAGAAAAGAGGCCACGATCATGCGCAGGCGGTTGTGCATCCATCCGGTCGCGTTTAGGCAGCGCATCGCGGCATCGACGATTGGGTAGCCAGTTGCGCCGTCGCACCAAGCCTGCCAATGGGACTCCTCGCCGGGATAGACCAGGTCGCGGTACTGCGGCTGAAACGTGTCGTTTACGACGCCGGGATGGTGCCAAAGCAGATCCTGATAGAACTCGCGCCAAATCAGCTCGTTCAGCCACTTCTCATGGTTCGGCCCAAAAGACACCGCGCGCCGCGCGGCCTCGCGGATGCTGACGGTTCCGAACCGAAAGTGCACCGAGAGCCCACTGGTGCCATCGATCGCGGGAAAGTCGCGGTCTTCCTTATATCGCCTGGCTTTCTTCTCGAAGGCGGTTAAGCGCTTCAGGCCCGCGTCTTCTCCGGCTTCCAACCAAAGCTCGGTGGTTTCAAAGCCGAGGTCGGCGAGGTCCCATGGGCGAGAGAGCCCTTCGAGGGAAGCAGACGGAGCGAGACCGGATAGGTCCGGTTCGGCTTCATCCAAGGCCGTCGAACCCGAGAGCAGGGCCTTCCAGGCGCGGGCATAGGGGGAATAAACGCGAAACGGCGTTCCGCTTTGGCTGAAGATCTCGCTACCTTCGAAAACCACGTGGTCCTTCACCGTTTCCAGGCGGACAAGCTGGCCTACGGCAGCATCGCGTTCGCGGGCATACGGTTCGTAATCTCGGCCGGTGACCACGACATCCGCGCCGAAGGCCGCCGCAACGGCGGGAATCTCCTCGACCGGGTCGCCGTGCCGCACGACCAGTTGGCTGCCAAGAGCCCGCAGCTTGCCATCAAGCTCCTTCAGCGAGCGATGAATAAAATCGAGACGCCGATCTGCCCGCGGCAGCGAGGAGAGAATGTTGCGGTCGAAGATAAAGACGACGGCGGTCTGCTCGGCAAGCCGAGTGGCCTCTTCTAACGGCCGATGATCAGAAAGCCGAAGATCGCGGCGGAGCCAGCAAAGGGCACGGGAAAAAGTTTTCGGCATCGCCAATCCCATCTACGCAGGTCGGCGAGCGAGGGTAAGCAAATCGGGAGCGGCACCAGCAGAAAGCGGACCGGCACCAACCCCCGATTTGAGGGGCTTAATCCTTACGGATTCGGCGCGCTCGTGAAGACGACGAGGTTGCCCTTGGCCAGCGTTCCGGAGAACGTGCGCGTTTCTTTGCCAGCGGTAAACGAAATCGTAAACGTGTCGCCGGTCTTGCCATTGTCGGTGACGGTCAGGTTCACCTTGCCGTCCACCTTAAGCGTTTGGCCCTTGCTGCGAACGCGGAGGGTTCCCTTGGCTTCGAGGGTGGCGACGTTTCCGGCAACCGTCAGCTTTCCGGCAACCGGGAGCTTGTTGTTCAGCGGGGACACCACGAGGCTGGAGACGGTCTTCTCTGCCTTGTTCGCGGTCTCGAAGCTGAGCTCACCAAAGACGGCGGTCTTGTTGTTCTTGTTGACGAAGTTGCCAAGCTTAACCTTGATCTCAGCGCCTTGTCCGGCGGCGTTCTTGGCCACTCCGGCACCCTTCACGCCAGATTGCGCGATTGGGTCGGCTTGAGCAACGGAAGCGAAAGCGAGCGAAGCGAGGGCGATGGTCGGCAGTAGATTGCGATAGTTCATTGGTTTCTCCTTTTCTCCAAGTCGATTTTATCGGCTTGGCTTTGTTCCGTGGGGAAGAACGACACCATTTCGAGGCGGTTCACCGGAATCAAGGAAAAAAGTGAATTTCGGAGGAATCCTTGCCGGACACGGTTTCGGCCAAAATGGCGTAGTAGTGGTGTTCCATGCCGCAGCCTGACTGTACGTCCCTCAACGAGGCCCTAGACCGGCTGGATCAGGTCGCACCTGGAGTTCCGCTCCTCGCGCTAGGGCAAACAATTTTTTGGGATGAACCCATGAAAGCGGGCGTTGCGCTGGCCGTCCGAAACCGGGATCGCGCCTTCGTGGCCGGCGTTCACGACACTGACTATTTCGCCAAGCTGGGCACCGGCAAGCGAGCGGGCAAGGGCTACGAAAGCTTCCCGCACAACGACACAACGACCAAGAACCTTTGGAGTGCCGCCGCCGAGTTCTCGGCCTTGTTTGGCTCCGAAACGGTGGTCACGCGCGATCTGCTTCAGTCGGCGGGGCTGAGAATTCCGCCTCTGGAGAAGGCTCGGCCGCGAATCATGGACGAGGCAACCGAAGCCTGGGGCTGGCGGGGCGTCGTTTCGCTGGAGGAGAATCCTCCGATTGCCGCCGAAGTGCCGCTAGACCGACTTTTCCCGGTCTTGTTGAGTGCTCTCGACGGCGCGATTCAGTCTTCGCTGGGTTCGCTCGCCGGCCAAACCCGTGAGGCGGCGACGCTCGCATCGGACCAACTCCATCGGTTCGTCTGCGACGAAAGCGACCTTCCGAACCTTCGGTTGGGTCAGTTCTACGAGAAGCTATTGCCTCAGCTATACGATTTTTGCGCGGGCGAGGAAGTCCCGCTGGAAGCCACGTCCACGACGAAGCTGCTCCGCTTCAACTCGCAAACCGTCGCGCTGGCACGCTTTAATCTAGTGCGTCGTTTTGTTGAACCAGCGAGCCGCGAGGTGGCGCGCGAAGCCTACGACCGCGCGATTCGTGGCGGAAGCGGTCAGTACGAGCTGGCGCGTTTTGGTTCGGGCGCGATTCCGTTCGACCTGGTGATTCCCGGCCTGGGGCGCGGAACAGTGCGCATCGGCAACCGGGGCGTCGTGATCATGACGCGCGTCCCGCAGTTCATCTCGCTGGCCAAGCCTTTGGCCTCTCTTGAAGAGCTGGCGGCGAAAGTGGAAGCGAAGCTCGGACCAAATTGCGCGCTGATCGGCAAGGCGGTCTCGCTCATCGGCATGCTCGGTGCGGAATTCAGCTTTGTGTTTCACGAGGGCGCCAGCAGCTACGTCTCGCACTCCCGCCGATTTCATCAACTTCTGGCGGAAGCGGGTTTTGCCGTTTCGGTCCATCCGATCCTGCGCGTGCGCTATGAAGCCTGGAATGCGCTGTCGCAGACCCACGCTTGGATCCGCCTGCCCGAGCCGTTCCGGCGGGCATTTGGCACCGAGGAACTGTGCGGGCCGTCGTTTGCGCAGCGGTGGCACGAGGTCGTGCGCGAGCAGGAAAGCTTCTTGCACGAACTGGGGCAGCTTCGGCGGCCAATCGACCTCATTCGGTACCTCGACCGGTTACTGGGCGGGTCGTGGAATGTCGTTGCGGACGAGTACGCCCGGTTGCAGGGCCGGTTGGATCGATTGCAGACCGATCTCGAGGAAACGATGACCGAGCGCGACCGGCTGTACGCGCTAGCGCGGGAACTCCGCGTGCGCCGGGTGCAGCTAGAGGCCGAGATGGGGAACCATTTCCGGGCAGAGATTTTCGAAAAGGACGCAACCGCAGCGGCACTGGCCGTGCGAGAGGAGTATTTGCTCCGGCTGGAGGAAGCCTCGGTCGCTTTAAGGACGGCACGAGCGGATCTGCGGCAACTGCGAGAGCGGCAACTTGCCCTCGTGCAAGACGATGAGATTCGGCAGATTCACGTGCGGCGGCGCAGCATCGAACTCGAAGCCGAATTGAAGCGCATGCGTCTGATTCGCGACGCGGTGATCTCCAGCAAGGGGTTGAAGAAAGCAAACGACCGGCCCAGCGCGTGGTGGTTCCCACTGGTCTCTCCCGACGGCGGCTGGTTCAAGGAAACCATGCGCACCGCCAGCGCCTACCTGGAACCGTTAACTTAGTCGCTGGCCGTAGGCATCGCCGATGCCGAGCAACTGCATCTCGACCGGGTTCTTCCGGTCTATCGCCTGCGCAATCAAGCGTGAAGAAGGCTCGTATCCGGCCCACATTTTCATCCAGAAATGGCCGTAGTTGTAGATGAGCACACGCCGCGCGTGCTCGCTCTCGTTGTTGACCGCGCAATGAAAAACGCGCCCGTTGAACATATAGGCCGTGCCGGCCTTGCCGGTCATCTGAATCGCGCCGGGCATCTGCTTCGGGTCGTCGACCACCGGGAAGCGCCAAGTCTCCGGAAACTTGTGGCTGCCTGGGACCATCGCTGTCCCGCCCGAAGCCGCGTCGACGTCGGAAAGCAAGAAAAACACCTTAACCATCATCACGGAAAGCGGATGATGGACGCCGGTCAGACCGACGTCATGGTGCCAATCGGCGTGCGTTTTTGCCGTGTGCGGCGGCGTGATGAAGTAGTCGTTGTCGATCATCATCACGTCTTCGCCAAGCGCACTGCGCACCAGCGGAAACACGACCGGGTGCCACAGTAGTTCGAGCAACGCGTCGTCATATTCGATGGGCGCCTGAACCTGATGGAGCAATGCGCCTCGCGCGCCCAGCCGCGTTTCGTCGGCCCGCCACACTGCCTCCGCCGCATCGGCGGCACCGCGCACCCGCGTGAGCTCCTCCGGCGACAAGGCATCCGGGATCACCAGGAACCCGTTTGCCTCAAATTGCGCGCGCTGCGTGGGGTTCATTTTTTCGATTCCAGCGGCGCGATCCAGAGGTTTCGGTATCGGATCGGGCCGTGGTCGCCCTGCAGCATCAGCGGGCCGGTGGGGCGCTCGTCCTCGAACATGCTGGCTCGCGTGGGACCGGTAACGCGGACTCGGCTTTGCACCACGACTCCGTTCAACCGCACTTCGATGAACTCGGCGTCTTGCGTCTTGCGGGTGCCTTTGAACTTCGGCGCGCGGAACACGATGTCCAGCGACTGCCACTCGCCCGCCGGGCGACTGGCATTGATCCGGGGAGGTGTGCCCTCGTACCCCGCATCGTTCTTCCACCGCTCGTAGACGCCACCGCAGTCGGAACTCTGAATGTCCTTGTTCGGCTTGCCAAAGGAGTCGAGGATTTGGATCTCGTAGCGGCCCATGAGATACACGCCGGAGTTGCCGCCTTTGGGAACGTTGAATTCGACATGAACCCGCGCGTCGCCAAACTCCCGCTTCGATAGGAGCGGTTCGGTGCCCTTCGAGTTCACTAGCTCGACATCGGATGCCGTCCAGGTTTTGCCAAATTGCCAGTCGCTCATCGCGTTGGCTGGCTTGGATTTCGCGTTGGAATTTGCCGCCCAGAGGATGCCTTCGCTCAGATGCCGACGGAAAAGCAGCTCGTCGTAGGTTCCATCGGTGTGGCCGAGCGCGGTGTACCAGGAGCGTCCGCCATCGAACTCGCGGCACCAAATCGCCGGATGATCGGCCATTCGGCCACCGCCGTAGCTGGATGGATCGAGATTTGCCAGCACGCGAACCTTCTCGCGCGGGTTCGATACAAAGTCGTACCACTCGTCAACGCGCGGCCAAACCGCCGGCAGGAACGACGTCGATGGGTGAGCGGCGTCTTCGATGCGAAGGTCGGCCGATTGAATCTCCGGGTGATGGGCGAATTCGCCGCCGGCTAGCTCCTTGAACCAGGGCCAGTTGTGCTCGGTGTCGCTCGCGGAGTGAACGCCGACAAAGCCGCCGCCAGCGCGGATGAACCCCTGGAACGCTGCCTTTTGTCCGGCGTCCAGGATGTCGCCGGTCGTGTTGAGGAACACCACCGCGTCGAAACTCGCGAGCTTAGCGGGGGTGAAAAGCGACGCATCTTCGGAGAACGTGGCCGTAAATCCGTGCTCCGCCGCGATCTCGCGGATCGCTTTCTGCCCGGCGGGAATCGAGTCGTGCCGGAAGCCTGTTGTCTTGGAGAACACGAGCAGGCGCGGGTTAGGGTGGGCCAATGCCGAGGTGTGCGGCCAGGACGAAACCGGCAGCTTGTTCAGCGTGTACCAAACTTCGGTTGCCCAGAGCGGCGTTTTCGCCATGTCCGTCAAGTCGAGGTTGAAGTAGACGACCCGGCCCTCTTTGCGGCCGGCAATGGTCAGGTCGACCGACTTACCATCGGCAGAGGCGGTGGCGCGGGTTACGGTGAGGTCCTCGCGATCTACCTTCGGCCCGCCGTATTCGAAGGTCGGCACGTAGCGCCATTGTCGGACCCGGAACCGCTTCAGGTCGCGAAGCTGGCCCTTCGGCACCGGTCGGTTGAATTGCACGCGAAAGCCTTGCTCGGTCACGTTAACCGACGCTACTTCGAACGCCGACTTCCCATTTGGCCGGATCTTCTGCAGGCCAAAGGTGGTCCACTTGCCGGTCTTAGGGTTTGTCCACGCCCAAGACTCGGTCGCGCCGATGCCGCCGATGTATAGCGCGCCGTCCGGACCCCAAACCAGTCGGTTCGTGCCGACTTCGAAGCCCTGCGAATACTGGACCGCGCCGCCTTGCCAAACGCCGTTGATTTTCTCCAGCCATCCGCGTCGCAGCCCGCCGTACTTGACGTCGCTGATGAGCATTTGCCCCTTAAACTCGCCGTTCGGCACGACGACGGTTTGGCCGGGCGAGTTCGCGATGTCGCCCTGTGGAAGGTACATCGCGGGAGGCGTAAACGGTTTGTCGTCGAATTGCCCCGGCGCGCCGCCAAGCGGGTACTCCGAGTTCTTGAACGTCGCGTTGTTGAAGTGGCCGTAGAAGCCGCCGACCTCTAGCACGTTCAGCTTGTTGCTGGGTTGCCAGGCGCCTTGGTTCTCACCGACCAGAATCAGGCCGTTCGGGCCGTTCGAAACGCCGTTGGGCGTTCGGTGGCCACTATCGAGGAACTCAATGTTCGCGAGCGGCAGCGCAGAGTTGTAGGCCGCCGGATTCACGCGGAACATACTGCCGCGGTAGCGCGGGTTCGGGCCATTGATGCCGGGGGCATCGAACGTGATGCTCGTGCTGAGCGCGGCATATAGCCAGCCATCCTTCTCGGCAAGACCGAACGTGAAGTGATGATAGTTGTCGGTTCGCCAGCCACTGCCAACCACTTTCTTCTCTTCGTAAAAGTCGTCGCGGTTCGCGTCAATCAGCTCGATAATTTGGGTCCGCGTTGCGACGTACACCGTGCCGTTTACCACCGCCATTCCAAGCGGCTCCTGAAGATCGGTGGCCGCGAGCCTCCGCGTTACGTTGCGGCGATCGTTGCCGGTGACGCCGTCCAGCAGCCAGATTTGGCCGTCCATCAGGTCTGGCTTAAACTGGCCGCTCTGGTTCGGCGGGAACGAGCTCACCAGCAGCTTGCCATCCGGCCGAAACGCCATGCCGCCAACCTGCGGCTCGAAGTCAAGCGGGCGAATGTTGACCAGATCCCAGCCGGGATGAAGTCCGGCAAGCGGCACGCCGTTGCCCGGGCGGAGCGCACCGCCGGGCCGCAACAGTCTCTTGGGGCCAGGTGAGGTAACCCGTGTGAGACCGGCGGGAACACGAAGCACCAGCGCATCCACGACGGAGAAGTCGCTCGCGCCGGATGGCTTCCACTCTAGCTTGAATTCTTGGCCGCCGCTGGCCTCAAAGTAGCGAATTTTCAGTTCATGTCGTCCCTTGGACAGTCGCGTGGAGCCCAAAACCGGGCGCGGCGGATGGGTGCCGTCATCCTCAACGACCGACTTCCCGTCGATGAAGACGGCCGCGCCGTCGTCGCAAGCGAGCCGGAACTGGGTCTCGCCCTCGGTCGCCACGATCAGCGTTGCGGTGATCTCGGCGAGGAAGCGCTCTTCGTAGCCGAAGAAGTCCTTGTCCTTCAATTCCAGCTTCGGAATGCGAACGTCGACGTTCGGCGTTTGGCCGGGCACTAGCTCCATCAGCTCGCCCATCTCTTCGGCGATCTCGTAGATTCTCAGGGTTGCGCCGGGTTCTTCGGTGGTTTGCGGAAGGATGGCGGTGCCGGGCAGCGATGCGACGGCGAGCAGAAGGCTCAGGAGCATTCCCGAAGTCTAAATCATTTTTGGTCGGCGCGTTACGAACTCGGTTCGGAAAAAGAAGCGGAGCTTCTTGAAGCCACCCATGAGCGGCGCAGCCAGCGCCCCGTTTTGCATTTAGTTTCGGGCGAACGCGCGGACCGGCGGCGCGGTCGAGGCGCGAAGCAGCAGGTCGGGAGCCAGCATGATGTTGCCCGAGAGCGAACTCTCGTGGTCGACCCGCTCCAGGAGCTTTCGGCATGCGGCGGCGGCCATGTCTTCCAGCGGCTGGCGAATCGTGGTGAGGCCGGGATAGGCCAGCGACATGAACGAAGGGTCGTCGTAGCCGACCAGAGAGAGATCCTCTGGAACCCGCAACCCGCGCCGCTGGGCGGCGGCAAGCAACCGAATGGCTAGGTGCGGACCACCGGCAAAGACGGCGGTTGGCCCGTCGGACCGAGACAGCCTTCGAAAGATTTCGTCTTCGGTATCCAGGTCGAAGCCGTGGGCTTCCGGAACTACGAGCACGTCGTCTGAAGAGGTACCGAGACCGCGAGCTGTGGCGGCGGCACGGAATCCGCGAACGCGGTCGATCGTGTTGCTGTCGTTTGGCAAACCGCCCAAGAACATCACCCGGTGATGGCCGAGGTCGGCAAGATGGTCGACCGCGAGGGACGCTCCGGCGAAATTATCGCTGTCCACTGTCGCGAGGTTTTGCTCGCTCCAGTTGGCACCGAGCACAACAACGCTGGCCCCGATTCGGACGAAGCCCAACAATTCTTCCACGGCGGGCTGGGGCGGGTTGATCGCCACAATGCCACACTCTTGCGTGGCAGGAAGGTCGGCGGTTAGCGGCACCACACTTACCGATGAGCCCAACTTGGCGAACGTGGCATGCACGTGCCAGTAGAGCGCGCCCAAGTAATAGTCCTCTAGCACGTTCGCCGGGCTGTCGGCCACCGCCACGTAAAGCCGACCGGGGCGATGCTGATGGCGAGGAGCGACGAAGGTGCCGCGCCCTTTCTCCCGAATCAAATAGCCGTCGTTCATCAGGCCAAGCAGGGCCTTGTTGGCGGTCATTCGGCTGACGCCCATGAGAGCGGCGACTTCGGGCTCGCTGGGAAGTTTTGTGCCGGGGAGAAGAGTTCCGGCTTGGATCAGGGCAAGTACGCGCTCGCGAACCTGGGTGTGATAGGGAATGACCGATGCCTTTTTTAACGGGTGTCGAAAGAGATCGTTCATCAAGAGACTGCCTAGCCGCGCGGCATCCGACCTTTAGCCAATTGCCAGGAAAAAGTATGGACCGAAAAAGTCGTCTCGGTGATATATTTTCGCTTCCGAGGCTCGCTTACACGGTGATGCCAAGCGGTTTGCCGTTGAAACCCGGGAAAACTGCCGTCATATCCTTTGCACCCAGGCGAGTGGCAAGGATCTCGGCGAGCACGGCGCGGTAGTCCGTCGTTACCGGTAGGTCACCCGGCCCATCCAAAATTTCGCGCGTCAGGCCGGGCCAGTCGGTGTAAACCTTTCCACCGCGAACGCCGCCGCCGAGCACAAAGAGCGCACCGGCTCGACCGTGGTCGGTTCCCAGCGCCTGGTTTTCGGCGACCCTTCGTCCAAATTCGCTCATCACGACAATCGTGGTTCGATCGATCGACGGGCCAAGATCTTTCACGAACGCGCCGACCGCATTTCCGACCTCGGTAAGCAGGGTTGGCATCCAGCCGATGCCGGTGCCTTGCGTCACGTGGGTATCCCAGCCGCCCATATCGAGACAGGCGACTTCGAGGCCGACCTTGCCGTGGATGAGCCGGGCCGTCTCCCGCAGGCCGTTGCCAAGCCCCGTCTCCGGGTATTCGGCTTTCGGTTTGGTTTTAAGGTCGATTCCCCGCACGGCTTGCAGAACCTTCAGCGTTTCGTTTCCGGCGTGGCTGGCCGCATCTTTCCCGGTCCCGTACATTTTTGCGAGTTCTCGTTCCAGCCGGGCGCGCATATCTTCGTCAACTCGAAGTCGATAGTCGGAAATGCTGCTTAGCGAGATCGCGTTGAGAGCTCCGCGGAGTGAGTCCGGCATCGTCGTTCCAAAGGAGACCGCGCGCAATGGGGTTTCGGATGGCCGGGCGGTTGAGGATAGGTGTCGCGCCAACCAGCCATCGCTGGGTCCCTCGCCGTCATTGGCAAGGCCCCGCTCCATGGCAGACATGGCTTCGAAGTGCGACCGGGTGGTATCGAACGAACCCACTGCCTGGACCACGGCGGCCTTCCCTTGCCGGAAAATCTCGCCGATGGGAGCAAGGGCGGGATGTAAGCCGAATCGGTCGTCCAATCGGATCGCGCGCTCGGCGTCGGAGAAAGCTTTGTCCGACGGTGCACCGAGCCGAAGATTTGGCCGCGCACGATGGTAGGCATCCTCAAAGTAAGGCGGCGCGACGCTAAGTCCGTCCGCGCCGCCGCGCAAGAACACGACCACTAGAACGTTTTGGGTCGCGGCGACGTGACCTTCCGGCGCGAAAGTGACCCCGGCAAGCGCCGAACGCGATGCTGCCAAACCGGCGGCGGCAAGACTCGCGGTTACAAGGAGCCCACGGCGAGACAATGCAGCCGGATCAATCGGGGCCGACTTTGGCACGCCGACGTCTTGGCAAAGGTTCCAATCACGCTGTCTAGGATCGTTGGGCATATCTATTTCCACTGAAAGTCGGGGGCCATCAAGCACAGGGCGGCCGTGTGTTTAGGTGATCGGGCTTTCTCTCCCGGAGCTAGCGGTGGCATCTCGTAATCGACACCGAGCAAAGCGGCCTTCGCGTCGCAGTTCGCCCAGTTGATGACCGTGCCGGAAATGCGGCCTTCGGCCAAGTCCAAGGCAAAGTTCCAACGCGCCAATATATTGCTGTTCCAGGCATCGTTGTCGTCCGGATAGCCGTCCGGCATAGGCCACTGATAGAGCGGCTGACCCATATCGCGCAGGCGTTCCTGCAGTCCCGCACCGCCGTCAGTTTGCGCGCCGGTTCCCCGCAGGCTTGAGACGATGAGGTCGACCGGACGCTTGTAGACCGCCGGCGCCGTGATCACTTCCGATGAAAACAGCAACGGCCGCATCCAATCTCGAATGCTTCCGTTCGACTTGAGGAACGTCGCCGCCATCGCCTTTTCGACGGTTGGAGAACGGTGGCCAAGAAACCGCATGCACGCTTTGCGCGAGAGATGCCGCGCCGTCGCGGGGTGAACCGCCAGCATTCGCACCATTTCCTCGCCGTCTTTCACGCCCTGGTTCGGTGGGAAGTAGCGGCCCAACACTCGCTTCGTGCCCGTGTCGTGTCGTTCGGGATTGAACTTAAACGTGCCCTTGCGACGCAGGAATCCAGTTTCCAGACCCCAGCCGGAGAAGCACCGCGACACCTCCATGACATCCTTCTGGGTGTAGCCACCGTCGACGCCGAGCGTGTGCAGCTCCATGATCTCGCGGGCGTAGTTCTCGTTCGGCGCACCGTTCTCGTTGAAGTGATTGTCCAGGTACATCAACATCGCCGGGCTTTTTGCCGAAGCCATCAACATGTCGCTGAAGTTGCCCAGCGCATGCGCCCGGATCACATCGCGACCGTCGGCAGACAGCCGGTAGGCGGCCAGGCCCTTGCGGCCGTAGATGTTAAAGTGGTCCGACCAGAACTCGACCATGCGCTCGAACAGCTGGTTCCGGCTGTACGTGCATCGCAGGAGGGCCGCCATTTGTAGCTGCCGAAGGACGTCCTCCTGAGGAAAGTTTCGCGCCTCGTACGCCTCGTTTTCCAAGGCATCGAGCCGCCGCAACTGCAGCAGAAAGCCCCAGTCTTCGTCCTCTCGCGCTCTCAGCTGAGATTCCAGCCAGCCTTCGGTGCCTTTTGCGGAGATCGAGTCCAGGTCGGCCTGGCTCGGGCCAAAGGCGAACCGATTGAGCAACCGCACGTCCGGGTTAACCTTCCCATTGGGCGGCACCGGAAGTTTGGCGGCCGCGTGGGCGGGCGAGATTCGCGGCGAGATTTGGGCGCAACCCGCGAGGGCAGCCCCGGCCGCGGCGGCCAGACCACCCCGAAAGATGTCTCGACGGCTGATGGGCGAGGAACTCATGGCCTTACGAGGGGGAGGTCCCGTTCTGCATGACCATGACAGGCTTGCGGCGCATCAGGGAGCGCGTGCCGGCGCCAAGCGAGACGAACACGATGAGCGGTGCGATAAATAACCAACCCACGACCGGCAGCATGCTTGCCGTTACCAAAATGGCGGCGGCGCGGCTAAGGGCGGCGAACGGAGCCAGCCCGGGGTAGCCCTCGGTAACCCGCCGGGCGGCGATATGGCAAATGCCCGCCGTTCCCAGGAACGAGACCATGAAGAGAAACATGAACATCACCGCTCCGATAACTTTTCCGAGTGGCAACGGTGCGAGCATGAAGATCACCGACAGCACACCGAGCGTGGCTACCATGCCCGCGCCAATCAGGCCTGACTTCACCGGTGAGGTCTGAATTGTTACCGCCGCCGCTTCAGCTTGGCGGCCGAAGAGCAAGCTCATGATTGTAATCGTTGCCCAACCGGTGAGCCAAAAACCGACGAAAAGACTGATAACGGCTAAAACATCTGCGAGTAACATCTTTCTGGAGAACAGCTTAGGGCGTTTTTGGTCGGGTGCGCGATGGTCCCGGCGAGATAGGGCCATAAGGCCCGAGCGGGAGTGGATTGGTCCTAAACTCTGTAATCAGGAATCAACATGCCAGAACGCAAAATTCTCACCGGAATCTCGGCCGACGCCTTCGTCTCTGAAGCGGATCGCTGGGCGCTCGACAAGCTGAAAAAGGTTCCGCTTCTGCCGATGGTGATTCGGAAGTTCTACGAGGTCGGATTCGATCGCTGGTTCTACTGCATGAACATGTCGATGTCGGTGCGATGCGGACCGGACCAGTACAGCACGCTTTACCGAATCATGCAGGAGAGCTGCCGCGTTCTGGATATGCCAGAGCCGGAGCTTTACCTCAGCTCGAATCCGTTCCCGAATGCGTTTGCCGGCGGCGTGGAGCGTCCGTACATCACGCTACGTTCCGGCATCGTGAACAACCTTACGGACGAGCAGCTGTATCACCTCATGGGCCACGAGCTTGGCCACATCAAGGCGAATCACGTGCTGTATTTCAGCGTCGGCGGCGTGCTGTTTGCGCTGCTGGATTTGCTCGGGCGACGAACTTTGGGTGCTTCCGATTTGGCGTCGTACGCTCTTATTCTCGCGTACTACGAGTGGTCGCGACAGGCCGAGTTCTCGGCGGACCGTGCGGGCCTTTTGGTAGCCCAGGAGCTTGGGATCAGCCTAGATACGCAGGTTGCATTGACGGCCGGGGCGACGCGGTTTGACCACGAGATGAAGCGCGAGCCGTTTATGGATCAGGCCCGGGCCTATCAAGATGCCGACGTGCTCGACCAGGTCGCGAAGGCGGTCTTGTTCATGATCTACGGCAAGACGTTTACGCACCCGATGCCGGTCCACCGCGCCCAGGATTTGGAGCGCTGGCACCTCAGCGGCGCCTACGACCGCATCCTCGCCGGCGACTATTCCCGCGACGCGAAAGCGGCTTAGGGTTAATAAAGTCCCCTCCTTTCGCTCCGCGAGAGGAGGGGACTAGGTGTGGAGAATCTACCGGATGTTTGGTAGCGACTAAGTAGCCAGCCTCGGAGAAATCTATGTTCCTAAATGCAATCATCTGCGCCGTGGTTTTCAGCGGACCCGCCAAAGTCACCCAGGTTCCCAAATCCGAGCCGATCTGGCCGTCAGGGCCGATTCTTGGCTCAAGCACGGCCGATGAGGGGCGAGGGCTCCGCCTTCGGCTGACAAAGTTCGAGCAAGAAATTGTTTGGGCGGATGCCACCGAGGCGGACAAGTTAATCCGCGACGCAGGCATGGGAACGGGCGGAAGCGAGCTGGTCGTTCGTGGGAATGAGATTCGGTTCTTCTTCTTGGATCGAAAGGAGCCGACGGGACGGATCGCGGAACGCTCCCACCGAGCGTTCGGTCGGGCACTCTGGCGTCGTGTTCAGGAACTTGGAAAGGATGCGACGATCCGTCAGGTTGACGTGGTGGACCATGCGACGGACCCGACCACGTCGGCCCGTGTTGCGAGTCGCAACACGATCGCACTGCTTCGCGGCGACCTCCGGACGGCTCCAGAATCGCTGTTTCAGTTTGGTACGCAGAGTCGGATCCTGCGGGTTCGGGTGGTGCAAAAGGGCGGTGAGGAACTCGGTTTCTGCCTCGGCTTCCAAAAGGATTGGAAACAGCTATCTCCGGCCGTCGGCAGCACCCTTCGCCGTCGAGTCGACGCTTCGATGCGTGTCGCCAAAAAGCGAGCCGCAGAGAAGAGCGATTGGATGCGAAAGAACCCGGGAGAGCCGCTGCCGAAGCGCTTCTTCTCGCCCCCGCCCGGCATGCCCGTGATTGTCGAGAATTAGATATATAAAGTCCCATCTTTTCGCTCTGTGTTCGCATCAAGAGATCATGGACACTCTGCGTCGGTTCGACTTCGGGGCCTGAAAGGCCCAAATTCTATAGCCCTGGCCGGAGGCCAGTGTTCGCCGAGCCGGTTTCTTCTGAGCCGTGAAGGGGCGAGACCGTTCCGTTGTGCCGAAATCCCGCCCCTTTGGGGCTTAGAAATTTTTGGTGTCCTTTCCCTGGCCTTCGGCCAGGGCTATAGAGTCACGGCCCGTTGGGCCTTGAAGCGGCAAGACCGTAAACCATGTCCTGTCCGAAACCGCACACCACGTAGTGTCGCAGAACACGGACGAAAAAGAGGGAATCAGATTCGCAGAGCTATTTTTTTGGGGCCCCGGGTTAGCGGGGCCTTTAGGAGGGAAAAGATCTAGGCGGATGTTGGGGAGAACTTCTCCGCTTTCGATCTCAATTCCTCTGACCGACGACCCCTCCAGATTGTTCGGCGGAATTTTCGGTATACGTTTCGCATGGCCGCTAACCAACTCGCCGCGCAAATGTACACCTTGCGAGACTTCACCAAGACCGCCGAAGGTTTCGACGCGTGCCTACAAACCCTGCACGCGATTGGCTACGCGGGAGTCCAGCTATCGGCCATCGGTTGCATGAACGGCGACGCCCCGGAAGTGGACGCGAAGACGGCCCGCGAAATGTTGGATTCGCACGGACTTCTCTGCGTGGCGACCCACCGGCCCGAAGAGCGGCTCGTCCAAAACACCGCCGAAGAGATTGCCTTTCATCAAACGCTTGGCTGCACCTATGCCGCGGTTGGCGGCGCCTGGAAGACGCAAGACCGAGACGCGGGCTACCGGGAGTTTGTCGCCCAAACCGCCGAAATGCGCCAGGCACTGTCCGCCGCCGGCATCCAGTTTGGCTACCACAACCATTCGCACGAGTTCATTCGCGATGCCGAGACGAAGGAATGGGTGCTGGCCGCGGTGCTCGATGAGCCGACGCTCCAGCTGGAAGTCGACACGTATTGGATTCAGCACGCCGGTCTCGACCCGGCAAAGTTCCTGCTTCGGTATGCGGGTCGCGTCGACGTCATCCACATGAAGGACAAAGAAGTCGTCTCGAAAGATGGCCCGGTGATGGCGCCGGTAGGCGAAGGCAATATGGACTGGGATGCCATCGTTGCGGCGGGGCGCGAAGCTGGCGTCCGGTGGTACGTGGTTGAGCAAGACGAATGCCGCCGCGACCCGTTCGACTGTCTGGCCAGCAGCTTCGAGTTCCTCTCGGCCTACGGCCTCGGCGGCTAAGCCGTCACAATCATGGGTGTGTTGCGCATCGCCGAGATCTTCACCAGCGTGCAGGGTGAAGGAATCTGGAGCGGGATACCGTCGATTTTTGTTCGGGTGAGCGGCTGCAATCTGCGATGCCAGTGGTGCGACACGCCCTACGCCAGCTGGAAACCAGAAGGACCCACGCTCTCGTTGTATGAGATTATGGAGCGCGTGACGAGTGACCAAGTTCGGCATGTCGTGCTCACCGGCGGCGAGCCGATGCTGTTTGATGCGATTGTTCCGCTGGCCGAAGCGCTCCGGGCGGCGGGAAAAGTGATCACGATTGAAACCGCCGGAACGGTGGACCGCGCGTTGCCCTGCGACCTCATGAGTATCAGCCCCAAACTGGCAAACTCGACTCCGACCGACCCGACGTGGTCGGCTCGGCACGAAGCAACCCGGCATCGCCCCGACGTGGTGCGGTCATTGCTGCAGGCCTATAACTACCAATTGAAATTTGTCGTGAACCCGGAAGGCGGGGACGACCTAGCCGAGATTGATGCCCTGCTCGCCGAAATCGGCCCGGTTGACGCGGAGCGGGTCCTGCTGATGCCGGAAGGCACCGATTCTGAAACGCTGCACCGACGGGGGCGCGCGCTTGTGCCGGTTTGTCTGGAGCGCAATTGGCGCCTCGCCCCGCGGCTCCACATCGATCTGTTTGGGAATACAAAAGGAACATGAAGCGAAAGTCGGTGTTTTGGATTCTGTTTGCGATCGTCGCGCTCACGGTCATCATGTTCGTGGGATCGAACCCGAACAGCGCGCTTGTGCCTTACTATGGCAAATGGAGCGGCGGATTCAACGTGGAGGCGTTCCGGCTTGGGCAGGGCAGCCAAAAGCTGCGCGACCGGGCCTCGCTTCGCGGCTACCTGATGCTGTACGCCACCGGCAAAAAGTTCAAGCTGCACCTGGAAGGCGAGCAAGAGATCATCGACCTCGACGGAACCTGGACCGTAGAAAAAGGGCGTGTGATGCTGCGCACGAAGGCCACCAAGATTGACGACATGGGCGGGGAAGAAGCCCGCGACCCGAACAAATTCTTCGTGACCGGCGAGGCGATTCGCGATGCCTACGCGCGGCCGATTCCCCTCAAGCTTTCGAAAGACAAGCAGAAGCTCACCGGCTTGCGAATCACGATCGGCCAGTATGAAGGGACGCACGAGTTCACGCGCGGCTAAACTGAACCCAAGGCCGTGCGAAAACTCCTGATTCTGCTGATTTGCCTTGCCGGGCTCCTCGTGGCCTGCAACCCGTCGCCGAAAACGGCGCTTCAGACAGCTGAAGAAACATACACACCGGATCAGTCGACCCCCGAACCGGCAAAACCCGAGCTGCCGGCGTACACGGAGATTTCGCCCCGAAGTCAAAACCGCCGGATTCCTGTGATCATGTACCACGACGTGATTGCCGAGCGGACGAGGTCTTCCCAGTGGTTCGATTGCTCGGTCGCAGAGTTCGAAGAGCAGATGCAATTTCTGCAAGAGAAGGGCGCGGTGCCCATCTCGATACAGGACCTCTACGATCACCTGACGATGGGCAAAGAGGTGCCGGAAACCGCCGTGGTTCTGACTTTCGACGACAACTACCAAGGCTTTTACGACAACGCCTGGCCGATTCTGAAGCGACTCAACTTTCCGGCGGCGATGTTCGTGCACACCGGTTTTGTGGGCTCCACGACCGGCAATCACCCGAAAATGACCTGGGAAACGTTGGCCGAACTCGTGAAAGATCCGCTGTTTACGGTGGGCGGGCACACGATCACGCATCCGGACGACATGTCCAAGCTGCCGTACGAGGAACAGGAGAAGGAACTGCGGGACTCTAAGGCCGAGCTAGAGAGCAAGCTTGGAATCACCGTCGACTTTTTGGCCTACCCGAATGGCAAGAATGACGAAGTGACGCAGTCGATTAGTCGGGCGAACGGCTACAAGATGGCGTTTAGCATCGTGAACGGCCTGGCCGAAGAAAGCCCGGGGATCATGTGCGTCAGCCGCTACGTTCACACCCGATTGGCAAAAGCTTTGGAAGACCGGGATCGGGCCGTGCTGGGTGCGCCTGGTATCGCGCAAGGCACCTTGATTGATGCCCCGCTCACGCTACAGATTGAAGAGATCGAGGACGTCAAGCTCGCCCTCATTCGCGGCGGAAAGCCGGAATCGGTGGTTTCCGACACGCGGGAAAGCGTGGGCGAGTTTGTCACCCGAACCGGAGCGCAGGCGGGAATCAACGGAACTTTCTTCAGCATGGCGGCCATTGCCAGCACGGATAACCGCCTGGTTGGCCCCTGCAAAGCCCACGACCAGGCGGCGGTCATCGGCGATGAAGAGCGGACCCGTTGGCCAAAACTGGTTAATCGGCCGGTCCTGATGTGGGGTCCGACCGGCATCGCCGTGGTGCCATTCCAGCCCGAGACGATGCGCACCGACGAGGCGTTTCGGGCATTTATGCCGGACCTGACGGATGTGTTTATGGGCGGCGCGTGGCTTGTGCACGACGGCATGCCGCTCAGCCGCGAGGCGATGAGCACGTTTGGAAGCCGAGATATTCAGGACGCCCGGCGGCGTGCCTTCGTGGGCTGGGACAACGAAGGGAAGTTCGTGGTTGGGGCAACGCGGGAGTCGGCGTCCTCGGAAAAGCTCGCGGTTGCCCTGACGGCCGCCGGCGTGAAGGAGGCCATTTTGATGGACAGCGGGTTCTCGACCTCGCTGGTCTATGGCACCCAGGTTTTGGCGAGCGGCCACAGCACGGCCAGCAAGGCTTCTCGCCCGGTTCCGCATGCCGTGGTTCTGCGCGGCGAGATGGACCCGGCTTCGGCGAAGCTGGCCCAAGAAAACTCCCTGAAGCAACCGACCGAGGAACCCAGACGCCGTCGTCGGCGACGAAGCTAAAGCTTTCGAATTTTGTCGCTGAACTCGCCGCGCCGGAATCGGAGCACGAACGCCTTGCAGTACGCGACCACCTGGTCCTCGCCCAGCTTCTTGGCGGCCTTGGCCAGCAGATAGTGGGCCTCGCCGGTTCGGTCGAAGCGCGACTTCCCGAGGAAACCCGGCGTCGCGAATGGTAGCAGCGCGGCCATGACCTCATCGGGAGTTTTTGCCGAACGGGCGAGTTCCAGCCGGACGACCGCCACCGCGCGCGAGTAGGACTGGATCGTCCAGAAGATGAGAAAAATGCCGATGGCGTCGAAGACGAGGGCGCCGTTTGGGTTACTGGGGCGAAGCGGCGTGGCGGCGAAACCGAGGAAAACGACAAGCACCACCGTTGCCGCGCCGAGACCTTTCTTTGCCACCCTCTGGCATTGCAGGCGAGCTTCGTCGCCCAGCGGATAGTCGCCTTCAACCTGCAAGCTAGCCTGCCTTCCGCATCAGAATCAGTAGCGATGGTGCCCCGATGAGGGCGGCAATGATGCCGACGTTGACCTCGGTAACGAGGTTGCCGCCAAACCAATTGATGCCGCGCTGAGCGATGAGGTCCGCCACCAGCATCGTCACCATGCCAATTAGCGTTGCAGCGGGGAACGTTGCCCGCCAGTCGACGCCCAGCAGCCGACGCGCGATGTGTGGCGCGACCAATCCGACAAAGCCGACGATTCCTACCGTGCTCACCGCTACCGCCGTCATCGCCGTGCCGACGATGAGGACGAACCAGGTGAGGCCGGGGACGTTCACGCCGAGCCTCTGGGCGGTCGCCGAATTCACGGCAAGCACGTTGAGCTCCCGGGTGCGACGGTATAGCAAGGCGACGCCAATGACCAGAGCGGGGAACAAAACGGCCACCTTTTGCCAGCTCGCGTCGCTGGTGTGACCCAAAAGGAAGCTGAGCACGCGGGTCGAGTCATGCCCCGACATCAGCAGCATCAACGAAAGCACTGCCGAAAGTAGCGTTCCAACGGTAACCCCCGCGAGAAGCAGCGAGTTGATATCAAGCACTGCCCTGCGTTGCGCGAGGGCAACAACGATGAGAAGTGAGAGCAGCCCGGCCACGAACCCGCCGAGGATCATTCCCATCCCACCAAGCGAGTCAGCAAAGCCTAGCAGCAGCGCGGCCGCGCCACCGACCGCCGCGCCGCTACTTACGCCGACGATATATGGGTCGGCCAGCGGATTGCGAAAAAGAGCCTGAAACGCCGACCCAACCGCGCCCAGCAGGCCGCCAACCAACGCCACCATCAGGCCGCGCGGAAGCCGAATTTGCCACACGATGACGTTCGCGCCGTCGCCGCCCGGACCGCGCAGCAGCTCATTCCAAATGAGCTCGAACGAGTGGTTCCCTTGGCTGCCGATACGGATGTAGGCCACCAGAACGGCGATCACAAGGGCGAATAGTGCTCCGCAGATGGGCAAAGTGCGGGCCACACCCAAAGTATAACCGCCCGAAGCCGATGGCAGAAATGCCGAAAAGAAACGCTCGGATATACTTGCCCCACGGTGTCAATCCCTGGCCTTTCCCTTCGCGCCGGCATTCTAAAGCCCTCCCCTACCTTAAGTATTACCGCGAAAGCAAATGCGCTGAAAGCTCATGGAGTTGATGTTGTATCTTTTGGTGCCGGGGAGCCCGACTTTAACACGCCCGAGGCGATCTGCGAGACGACCATCGCGGCGATTCAGGCCGGATTCACGAAGTACACGCCTAGCGCTGGAATTAAGGAACTTCGCGAGGCCATCGCACAGAAGCTGACCCACGAAAACCACGTCGCGACCGCGGCCGACCAGGTCGTCGTTAGCTGCGGCGCCAAGCACTCGGTCTACAACTGCATGCAGCTTCTGTTGGACCCGGGCGACGAGGTGCTGCTCATCGCGCCGTACTGGATGACCTATGCCGAGCAAATCAAGCTGGCGGGCGGCGTTCCGGTCGTGGTGTACACGACCGCTGAAACCGGATTCGTTCCGACCATCGCCGAGATTGAGGAGAAAGTTTCAGCGCGGACCAAGGCGATTGTCATCAATTCGCCCAGCAACCCGACAGGTGCGGTTTTGCCGAGAACGTTCCTCGAAGAGCTGTCCGCGCTCGCCGTCGAGAAGGGCTTTTGGGTGATTTCGGACGAAATTTACGAAAAGCTGATTTACGGCGAGACCCATGTTTCGATCGCCTCGCTCAACCAAGACATCGCCGCGCAGACGATCACGATAGGTGGATGTAGCAAGACCTACGCGATGACCGGCTGGCGAATCGGCTTTGCTGCCGCGCCGCTGGCGCTTGCCAAGGCGATGAGCAACTTCCAGGATCAGGTGACCTCGAACCCAACGTCGTTCGTGCAGAAGGGAGCGGTCACGGCGTTCCAGCTTCCGCCGAACCAGGTGGAGTCGATGCGCGCGGAGTTCGAAGCCCGTCGCGACCTGATCGTTGGGCTGCTCGCCGACGTCCCGGGCTTCAAGATTCTCGCGCCGAAAGGGGCGTTCTACGCGTTCGTAGATGTTCGTGGCGCGCTCACGTCGGCGGTGGCCGATGACGTAGCGTTAAGCGCATATTTGCTGGAAGAAGCGAAGGTTTCAGTGATTCCGGGCTCGGTCTTCGAAGGCGCGGGTCACCTTCGGTTAAGCTATGCGGCGTCGCGCCACGATATCGAGCGCGGCGTTGCCCGTATCCGCGAAGCGGTGGCCAAACTCGCGCAAGCTTGAATTGAAACGTAAAGGCAGGATAACTTTATAACAATGATTCCCAAAGCGATTCCGTTACGCAGCGAGGCCCTTTTTCGCCTCGCGGTGACGCATCGCTCGGCGACGGTGAACTCGGTCGCCGATAGCTACGAGCGGCTGGAGTTCTTTGGCGACTCCGTGCTCGGCATGGTGATCGCGCAATATCTCTACGACCACCACCCAGATTGGGACCAGGGCATGCTCTCGAAGGCAAAGTCGAGCGTGGTTCAAGAAGCCCCGCTTGCGCAGGTCGCCATTAAGCTCGGATTGCAGCCGCACCTCGTCCTTAGCGCCTCCGAGGAAGCCTCCGGCGGCCGGAACCGGGCATCGATCTTGGCCGACGTCGTGGAAGCGCTCATCGGCGCGGTGTATCTGGAGTCTGGCCTTGAGGTCGCGCGCTGGTTCGTGTTGGAACAACTGCACGACGCGATTTTGCGAATCCGTGGCGGAGACGTCAACCCGGACGACTTCAAGAGCAAGCTGCAGGAAGTGGCGCAGGCGATTTGGCGGCGGCAGCCGAACTACCGCATCGTCAGCGAGTCGGGCTTCAGCCACGAGAAGCGGTTCAAGATGGAGGTCTCCATCGACTCGCAGCTGATCGGCGAAGGCACTGGCCGCAGCAAAAAGGAAGCGGAGCAAGCGGCGGCGAAAGACGCGCTTGAGGTCATCGAACGCAATCGTCCGCGCCCCGAGACGACCCCATCCCGCAACCCCTTCGACGCATGATGCGTTGAGTTTGTTGGCCGCCGGGTGGCTTTTCCCGTCGCAATTCATCTCCCTCACGGCCCGTTGGGCCTCCGGATTTCGATGCCTTCACGGCTGGGCCTTGGAGCGCTTCGCGCGGGGAGTACTGATGCCAAGCAGATGGTTAGCGTAGGCCGTAAAGCGTTGTTTGGAGGCGGGCGTCGAATAGTCCATCGGTAAATCTAGCACCATACGCGCGATGGCATGCCGTGTTTCCTCGGCGACGTCCATCATCGGTGGCCCTTCGAGCAAGGCAGACAAAAAGTACTCCCGATCCCTGATTAGGACTCGCCCCACGCGGAGACGCATCAGTCGCTCGGCAGCTCGAAGTTGTTCAGATCGGAAAGCCAGCAGCTGGATGGAGATGTGGAACTTGAGAACGTCATCGTCCATCTGAAGAACGTCCTCCTCCAGAAGCTTTAGCATCGCAAAACTCTCATCCGTTTTGAAGGCGGTGAGATTTCGAACGCACTGGGCGAAGAGATCTCTCCAAGTTTCTGCGTCGGTGGCATCTTTCGCACTAGCTAGCTGCGTAAGCGCCAGGTCACAAAGTTCGTACGCCGACCGATGCGCAAGTGCGAGCTCAATTGGATTGACCGTATGCTCGAAATGGGGAGTTCTTGCGAGACTCCAGTTCAGCAGCGCTTCCCCAAGCCAAACCTTCTTCTTTCGCTTCTTCATCGTCACATTGTAAACGACGGTAAGTACTTTGGCTGTCTACGGATGCGGAGCCTGCGGCTTGAGTTGAAACCCATCTGCCAGAAACAGCTTCCGGCCGACCAACGCAAATGGAAGTGCATCGCTGTAAACCGCTTCGTAGTGCCCCGGAGGCAAACGCCAAGTTGTCTGTTTTCGCGGATGCCCCTTTCCATCGAGCGAGTAGATCGTCGCCTTTCCCGGGCCTGCCAAGCTCAACAAATGAAAGCTTTGATTGCTATCTAATAGCGTGTAGGGTCGCAACCGTTCCAAACTCTCGTAACTAAGTCGGCGTACCGGATGGCACGAGAGCGCGGCCCTAGCGCGATCCATCGTGATCTCGGCCAAGAAAGTGAACCTCGGCTCGGCCATACGTGACTGGCCTTTCAAGTACCGGCTGGCTACTGCCAATACTTTCGAGCCTATCTGGGCGAACCGCCCCGCCACTTCAGGAGCTTCCCGAACCCGTTTCGCAGTCGATCCATTGGCAGCCAAAATCCAAGTGCTCACTAGTGTTGACTCCGGTGAAATCGTTTCCTGGCCCCGTATGCGCAGAAGCAGAGTGTCGCCCAGCCGCAAAAGTTGATACGTTCGGTTGTATCGAAGACCTGGGGATCGAATTGAAAGGGCGATCGTAGTAGCCGTGCTCTGCCATTTTTTGTTGACAAACTTCAGCCTTACAAGGCGGAACTGGTCGTCGCTCTTGGTTTGAACAAGGCAGGTAAGGAGATTTTTTTGCGGTGACACCATGCCGACAAGGCGCGCGCCCATTCCAATCGGAGCGTTTGCGCCGGAAGACCGCGCGTCGCTCGGACTGGTCACCGCGACACTGGAGGCGCCTGAGACGGAATAAAAAACCTCGCTCGAGTTGTGGCAAACGAGGGACGGCGGCGCGGGATTGGCCGGGAGGAGCAATGCACAGATGAGGGTTACGATGACTTCACACCTCCGGACCCATGCCGCCAGCAAAGGGCACCCATTTGTTTTGAACAATCTTTAATAGGGTGATCTTTCTGTCGTCGTAGATGGCGATTCGGTCGCCTTGCAATGGCGAGACGATCGTGACTCCTGAGGCGACCAGAAACTGCCACGCTCGACCGCTCGTGTCAGCTTTGCGGAACAGCGGATGCTCCCTTAGCCCACCTTCAAACGGCTGAAGGACCGATGGCTCCAACGCGGGAGCGTTCCCCTGCGCGAAGCCGAGCTGGTAGCCGATGGCAATCAGAAGGGTGGACGAGACGAGTGCTTTGGAGATCGTCATGTTCACGGCTCGGTGGTGGGCTCGCGGTCGTCGCTCGGCGCATCTGGTACTTCGTAGCCGAACTCTCGCAACGTCTGTCTGCCTCTCTCAATGTTCGTAAGAATCGCTTCTGGAGTGACGCCGTGCTCTGCTAGACAGCAATTCACGCGATCTGTTGCCTCAATCTCGGCCGGCGTGTAGCCTGAGTAGGTTAGCGGGCTCATCAGCATAATCCTCGTAAGCGGGCTCCGGGGGTGCTGGATCATGGCAAGCAGGACTGCCGGAAGGTAGTAGGCGAAGACGGGCTTGGAGAGGTAATTCACTGCCTCCCAGCGGTCGACCATTGCACGGCTGCTCCTCCCGAATCTGCGGCGGTCTCTGCAGAAGGCCTTCACTAGGGCGATGTCCGATTCGAAGCTCTCGTGGAACACGTAGAGCGGAGCGTCTTCGGGCCAGACGCGCAATGCGATGTTGGAGATTGCTTGGAGAGCGGCCATGAACCGCGCGTCATTTTGGATTTTTGTGCTCTTCTTTGACATCTTCGCACTCACTACACTTAACCGCCGATCATCTTGCATCTGGATTGCCTGGTTCTTCGTCCGGAGCCGAGGTCGACTTACCAGGAACTCTAGCCGAAATTGATCGAAATGCCCAGTAGAATGCGGGGACCATGAGAGTTGCTTGAACGCCGTGAGTTATGTAGTCAAAGTCGGATGAAGATGCAGACAAAAGCATGAAAAAGACGAACGAAGCATGGGCTCCGACAGTCCCCGAGAAGATTGCTGCACGGTGCTTGCCAAATCCATCGATTGCCACATAAATAGAACAAAGGATCAGCGTCCCGGCAAGTCCAACCAACTGAGACTCAGGATAGCTTTGGTTCCGGCTGCCAACTTTGGCGGTGAAATTACCTAGGAGAATGTACAGAGGGCACGCTAAAGCGCCGAGCCAAAAATAGCGAAAATTAAGATGCCATATTTTCACGGCATAAGTCTCCTTGGACGCGCCAGAGGGCTTCGGGACCCACCGCTAATCGTCGTGCCCCTTATCTGTGCCAATTGTCTTTTCATAGTCTCCCATCGCTTGCCTGGATAGCCGATGCCTGCCGTAAAGAGCGACCGGTATTGTCGCAAAAATATAGAACGAGAGTGGCGGCACGAGGTAGTAATGCGGATATTGTTGGAAATCCTGCACGTAGCCGGCCGGACCAGACATCATTGGCAGGAGAAACAGTGCAAAAAGCCAGATATTGAGGAGCACGATAGCTACGAAATATGAAGCTACCGCCCCAAGGCCGAATGTCAGTAGAACTTGCCAAAACGGTACTTTCAAAGTTGCTCCCAGAGATATGACCAATCGACTGACGTTGACTTTTTATGTTCCACTTTTCCATTCAGCCCGCAAACGCAGCCATTCTCTTCCTAACGAGGGGCGTCAAGTTTCTCCTACGTAAACCAAGCGAGGGGAGCCGTTTGAAAAGAACACAACCACAATCGTTACGCCATATGTGTACACCAAGACTCGGTCCGATTGAACTTTTGGCGGACTAGGCCGATAGGACCTCTCGATATCTTGGACACGGGACCGCAAATACTCCGCGCCCGATATCCGAGCCTCTGGCTCGCCGACATGACGGATGAACGCCGCCTCGTCACAGCTCATGCACTCCAACACCGACCGGTACAGCGAAGTCGGCGCAAGCGAGAGGCGAATCGATTGGAAGCAGGCAACGCCAGTAATCGCCATAACGGCAATTACCGTTACGATCTCGATTGTCCTTTGGCGAGACACGAGTTATCTTACGTCGATGTGACCGGGGCCTCCAAATCAACTCCGCGCCGGCACGGCGTCCGGAGTCGGGTCGGTGGACGGCATGCGGATGTTGCGGAAGGCAGGGTCAAGCAGGCCGCCCAGGCATGCGACCGCCATCCCGATTCCCATAATCAAAAACACCGTCTCCGGGCCGAACTGCTTCAAAAGAGAACCTCCCGCGGCCATGCCAATCGTCATCGCCCCGGTCGCGATCATGCTGAGCACCGAATTCACCCGCCCCCGAAACTCGTCCGGAATGCTGATCTGCATGTACGTCATGATCGGGATATCGGCGAGCGGGACCGCCAACCCGGCGACGAAGTTCCAGAAGCAAAAGAGCCAAATATTCTGGCTCCACGCCATGGCAGCAACGGTTACACCGACAACGGCGAGAAAGAGCGCGAATGATTGGCCCGGCTTTTTCGGCTGAAAAATGGTCGCCTTCCAACTGCTGATCACCATCCCGAGGAAGAAGGCAAACTCGAGCCACGCCACCGTCCCCGGCTTGCCGTCGAACCAGCGGTCGTTGACGGCCATGTACACCACGAAAAACGGTGAGACCATCAGGCGGAAGACCGTAAGCATCGCGATGTAGACGGTGATGTCTCGGCGCTTGCGGATGAAGCCCATACCGATGCGGAAGTCTTCCATTGCCTTCATCGGCTTGTTGTCCTTTCGGTCGGGCATCAGCTTCGGAAGGCGGGCAATATACACGGCGGAAACGAAGAACGAAGCCGCGTTGATGGTGATCATCCAAAAGTAGAAGGCTTTCGGGGATAGGTCATACAGCTGCCCGGCAACGCCGGCCGCAATGGCAAGCCCCAGCATCGGCATCAGGTTTTGCGCCGTCATGCTGAGCGCGTTGGCCCGCACCAGGTATTCCGGCGGAACAACCGAAGGAATGGCGGCCGATTTCGCCGGCGTGAAAAAGCAGCGGAAGGTACTCAGCGAAAACGCCATCGTCATCATGAGCCACGGCGGTGGGTTGTTCATCGAGGTGAGGACAATGGCAAAGACCACGAGCGCGCCGCCGCTCACGAGATCGCTGAGAAGCATGATCTTCTTTCGGTCCATCCGGTCGGCGAGAACGCCGGCGTAAGGCCCAAAAAGCAGATAGGGAAGGGCCTCAAGTGCGCCGACAAAGCCGACCATGGCGTCCGAACCGGTCGCCTTTTTGACCATGAACATGAAAATGACGTAGTAGCAGGCGTCACCAAATTGCGAGATCGCCTGCCCCAGCCATAGGTTGCGAAACGCAGGGAACTTCAGGGCGTCGGTTGGTTTCAAGCGGCGTTTCTCCTCGCAGTTGGCGAAGTTGGGTGCGGTGGCAACGGGAAAACCCTGGGCCGACCGTCAATTCTGGCATAGTTCCCGGCCCGGGGTGGGTACATTCTCGGCCATGGTTGGCGTCATTTTTCCTGGCCAAGGCTCACAGAAACCCGGGATGGGTAAGGAGCTCTACGACGCGTTCTCATCGGCGCAGGACGTGTTCGACGCGGTTTCGGCGGTCACCGGCGTGGATGTCGCCAAGCTGTGTTTTGAGTCCGACGAAGCCACGCTGCGGCAAACCCAGAACGCTCAACTCGCCCTTTTCACCTGCGGAGTCGCCGCCTTTACGGCGGTCGAAGACGCCACGTTTGCCACCGCCGGGCACAGCGTCGGTGAGTACGCGGCGCTAGTCGCGGCCGGAATCCTCAGCGTTCCCGACGGGGCACGCTTGGTGCAGCGCCGTGGCGAACTGATGGCCCGCGCGGGGGAAACCGCGCCCGGAACCATGGCCGCCGTGCTTGGCTTGGACGCCGAGCCGCTTGCCAAGGTCTGCGCCGAGACTCCCGGCGTGGTGGTGATTGCGAACGATAACTGCCCTGGCCAGTTGGTGATTAGTGGCGAGATCGACGCGGTCCGGTTGGCGGGCGAGGCGGCTCTCGCGGCCGGAGCCAGGAAAGTGATGCCCCTTAACGTCAGCGGCGCGTTTCATAGCCCGCTGATGGAAGCTCCCGCCGCCGAAATGGGCGCCTACCTGCAGGGCTTTTCGTTCGGCGAGACCCGCCAAACGATTTACGCCAACGTGACGGCGGCCCCGGTAACCGACGCGACCGTCTGGCCAACTTTGCTGGAACAGCAACTGAGAAGTTCGGTGCGCTGGACGGAGACGATCCAAGCAATGATCGCCAGCGGGGTAGATAGTTTTGTCGAGTGCGGAAGCGGCGAGGTCTTGGGCGGGCTGCTGAAGAGAATCGATAAATCGGCTACGTATCGGTCGATTCAGTAAGCTATCTGGGTGAGTTTTCAGGACCAAGTTGTCATCGTAACCGGCGCGAGCCGCGGGATTGGCCGGGCAATTGCCGCCGCCTTTGCGGCAAAAGGCGCAAAGGTTGCCTGCGTCGCCACCACGCTGGCCAACGCGACCGCCACGGCAGAAACCATCGGCGATTCGGCCCGGGCCTATGCCTGCGACGTGAGCGATTCTGCGTCGGTTGAGGTGCTTTTCGAGGCGATTCTGGCCGACCTAGGCACCCCCAGCGTGCTGGTGAACAACGCCGGAATCACGCGCGACGGCCTGATCATTCGGATGAAGGAAGAGGATTGGGACCGCGTTTTGGCGGTGAACCTCAAGGGCGCTTACAACTGCATCCGTGCCGCCGCCAAGCCGATGATGAAGGCCCGCTATGGCCGAATCATCAACATCACCAGCATCATCGGCCAGACCGGTGCGGCCGGGCAAGCAAACTACGCGGCGTCGAAAGCGGGCCTCATCGGCCTCACAAAGTCGATCGCCAAAGAGCTCGGCGCGAGAAACATCACGTGCAATGCGGTAGCGCCGGGGTTCATCACCACTGACATGACGGCGGAACTCTCGGATGACTTCCGCGCGCACGTCGAAAAGTCGGCTCCGGCCGGCCGATTAGGCACGCCGGAAGACATAGCGGGGGCGGTCGTTTTCCTCGCCGAGGCGTCTTCGTCCTACATCACCGGCCAAACGCTCACGGTCGACGGCGGATTATCGCTGTAGGCCAATGCGGCCATCGCGGTTTGGGCAACCTCGGGTATCTTCATTGAGCTATGTCTGAGGACATCCTAAATAGAGTCACTAAGGTTACGGTTGAAGAGCTCGGCGTCAAAGCCGAAGAGGTCACCGTTGCCGCTTCCTTCACGGAGGACCTCGGAGCCGACTCCCTCGACGTTGTCGAGTTGGTCATGGCTTTTGAAGACGAGTTTGGAATTGAAATTCCGGATGAGGACGTCAGCGAGATCAAGACGATCGGCGATGTCGTGAACTACATCCAGAAGAAGAGCGGAGAGTAATGCCAGACCACCCCGCGCCCTCGGGCCGGGTGGTGGTGACGGGCATCGGCGTCGTCACGCCAATCGGTACCGGAGTCGAGACGTTCTGGGCCAACTGCTTGGCCGGAAAAAACGGTGTTCGCAAGATCACCTTAGACGACGTCTCGCCTTTCACCACGCAGATTGCCGCTGAAGTCCCCGATTTCGAGCCGACCGATTGGCTTGACAAGAAAGAAGCCCGCCGCATCGACCGCGTTATCACCTTTGCGGTGGCGAGCGCGCGCATGGCGATGGCTGACTCTGGGATCGTGCTCACCGAAGAGCTGCGCGACAATTTCGGGGTCTATATCGGCTCTGGAATCGGCGGGCTCAACGTGATGAGCGAGCAAACCAAGGTGCTATATCAGCGCGGGCCGGATCGCGTCTCCCCGTTTTGGGTGCCGTACATGATCGCGAACATGCCGGGAGGCATCGTCGCGATCCAGTTTGGGTTGCACGGCCCGAACATGGCGACCGTCACGGCCTGCTCGACCGGAGCAAACACCATCGGAGAAGCTGCCCACGCCATCAAGCGCGGCGACGCGACGATGATGCTGGCCGGCGGCACCGAGGCTTCGATTTGCGACATCGGCATTGCCGCGTTCTGTGCGGCCCGCGCCATGTCCACCCGAAACGACTCGCCCGAGCACGCCTCGCGGCCGTTCGACCGAGACCGAGACGGATTCGTTATGGGTGAGGGTTCCGGAGTTGTCGTGCTTGAAGACTACGACCACGCCATCGCTCGTGGAGCAAAAATTTACGCCGAGATCGTTGGCTACGGCATGACCGCCGACGCCCACCACATCACCGCCATCGCTGCCGACGCGAAGCAACCCGCCCGGGCCATCACCCGCGCCGTTGCGTCGGCTGGAATCACGGTTGAAGACATCGGCTACGTGAACGCCCACGGAACCTCGACGCCGATCGGCGACCCAACCGAGACCAAGGCACTGAAGCTTGCGCTCGGTGACCATGCGTATTCGGTTGCCGTGAGCTCGACGAAGTCGATGATCGGGCATACGCTTGGTGCGGCGGGGGCCATCGAAACCATCGTTTGCATCCTTGCGCTTCGTGACGGCATCATGCCGCCCACGCGGAACCTGGACAACCCGGACGACGCCTGCGACCTGGACTACATTCCGCACGTCGCCCGCAAGAAGGAACTGAAATACGCGCTGAACAATTCGTTCGGTTTCGGCGGCCACAACGTGTCGCTGGTTCTCAAGAAGCACGTCTAAAGGTTCGTGCGGGAACTCGACCTCTGGATTGAACAGTTCCTGGGGCACCTCGCGGTTCGGCGAAGCGCAAATACGGTCCGCGCCTACGGTGCGGACCTCAAACAACTTTCAGAGTTCAATTCTGGGCACGCTTTGCTGGATCCAGATACCCTGCGCGCGTTCCTGCGTCGCTATTCCACCACGTCCCAAACCCGCGCCCGAAAGCTCTCGACCCTCCGTACGTTCGCGGCTTATCTTCGCACGGCTGGGTTGTTGCTTGTCGATCCTACGGAGTCGCTGGAGGCGCCGATTCGCCGCAGTCGTTTGCCGAAAGCCCTCAGCCAGACCCAGGCAACCGACCTTCTGGACCAGGAAGACGCGGGCAGAACGCCGAAGCGGGACCGGGCGATTTTGGAATTGATGTACTCCGCCGGGCTTCGGGTCAGCGAGACGGTTGGGCTCGATCTGGGTCGAGTGGACTTTACCGGGATGGTGGTTCGCGTGCTGGGTAAGGGAAATAAGGAGCGACTGGCGATTTTTGGGCCCACCGCCGCCCGGGCGCTGCAGGATTACGTTGAGCAAGAACGCGTTCCTTCGAAAGACGGGCAGCCGTTGTTCACGAACCCGAGTGGCCGTCGGCTGACGACCCGGTCGGTTCAAAAGGTGCTGAAGCGGTGGGCCGTGCGGGTGGGTCTCCCGCCGAGCGTCTCGCCGCATACGTTGCGGCACTCCTTTGCGACTCACCTACTGGACGGCGGCGCCGACCTGAAATCGGTGCAGCAGCTGTTGGGGCACGAAAGCCTCGCCACCACGCAGGTTTACACCCACGTCAGCATGGAAAGGCTCCGAAAAACGGTGGACAAAAGCCACCCGCGCGCGGGTTAGACGGGCGAAAAAGAAAGAACAAAGCTTCTGAACCCCTCTCCCATCTGTGTTCTGCGACATTACATGGTGTGCAGTTTGAGACAGGACATGGTTTACACCTTGTATGCCTTTTACGCGGGTGGATATCGTGGAATCACGTCTGAACTTTGTTCGCTCTGTTCTTGCGGAAGGC